>Ga0210056_1004865_pt1 | contig 10352 bp, 10 predicted proteins | sample CryGeyCG2014_080_2_FD_183965 | JGI IMG/M metagenome (GOLD analysis project Ga0210056, IMG submission 183965) | Groundwater microbial communities from aquifer - Crystal Geyser CG07_land_8/20/14_0.80 (SPAdes) (version 2) | ecosystem: Environmental > Aquatic > Deep subsurface > Groundwater | place...
CCTCCGCAGATGGAAAAACATACGCTTACGGGGTAATTGGCCCGGGCGGGGTGGTCGGCGTCACCTCGCACCTGCTCGGCAGCAATCACGAGATGCAGGCCGAGGCGCTCGAGGATGTTGAAGTGATTGCCATCCAACCGATCGAGTTCGAGCGGTTGCTGGCTGTCAATCCCTGCTTCTCTCTTCTGGTAATGAGGAAATTGGCGGAAGGGCTGAGTTCTCTTGCCAGCAAGGCGCGCGACTTCGGTCTGCTCGATGTGCAGAAGCGATTGAAGCACAGCCTGGTTGAACTGGCTCGTCAACATGGCATCACAACAGAGAGGGGGATCAGAATAGACCTGAATATCACCCACGAAGAGATCGGGACGCTGGTGGCCGCCAATCGCAGCACGATCACGGGTTTCCTGAACGAGCTGGAGAGGCAGGGTTATCTCTGGAAGGAAGGGCGGCATCTTGTCATCATCCCCCCGGAACACATCGAAATCCTGGACAATCTGAACCAGGCTGTCGTGGATGGAAGCGAAGAGGATGCCCGGAATTGGGCTGGGAAAGCCATCGAGAACAACGTAGACGCGGTCAAGGCACTGGATGCCTTATGCAATGGCATGAAACTGGTGGACAGGATGTTCAACCGCGATGAAATAGACCTATCGGATGTCATCCTTTCCGCCTTTGCCATGAAAAGCGCCATTCCAACGATCGAGGCGGAGATTGAACAGAGCGGGAAAGAGATGAGTTCGATAGGGACAATTGTCATTGGCACCGTCACTGGCGATATCCATGACATCGGCAGAACTTTGGTGGCGATGCTGCTCAAAGCGAGAGGTTTTGACATTGTTGACTTGGGGAACAACGTCAGCATTTCGGATTTCGTCGAGGCGGTTCGAAAGCATAAGCCCGACATTCTGGCAATGTCTTCCTTGATGACCACCGGCCGGCAGGAACAAATAGAAGTCATTCGGGCTTTGGTTGACGCGGGATTGCGGGATGCTGTAAAAGTCATCGTCGGTGGGAGCGCCATCACGCAGGAATTAAGCCAACAGATGGGCGCCGATGGCTACGAACCCACGGCGCACCGTGCCGTCGAACTCGCTTGGCGATTGACCCATTCCGAATAGGGAGAATTCTTCCAGAATTGTTGTCCAGCCAACAAACACGGGGGAGTTTTCGTGCTAATCTTGTATCAGCGTTGCGCCATGACTTATACAGTTGAATTCGAACCCATAGGTATTCGTTTGATCTGCGAAGAACCGCTAACGGTTTTTGAAGCCGCGCGCCAGGCGGGCGTCAGCTTGCACTCCATCTGCGGCGGCAAGGCCACCTGCGGAAAGTGTGCAGTTCGCGTTGTGCAGGGTGCACTCCCAGCGCCAATGGATACCGAACGAGAACATCTTTCCGAGGCTTTGTTGGCAGAGGGCTGGCGGCTGGCCTGCCGCACGGTTGTTGCTGAAAACATTACGATTTACATTCCCCCAGGTTCTCTGGAGGAAAGTCAGGTAGTCCAGACCGAAGGCATCGAGATTGCCTTTGCACCCAGGCCTGCGGTCCGCCTTTTGCCTGTCGAGATCACTCCCCCCTCTCTTTCCGACCAGGCTTCGGACATGGAAAGGCTGGCCGCTGGATTGCGCGAGCATCACGGTGTAGAGAACATCATTGCAGGTCTGCCCGCCCTGAGAGCATTGCGCACCGCTTTGCGAGAGACAGACTGGCGGATTTCGGCGGCGCTGAGAGGGGATGAAATCATTGCTGCCTATCCGCTGGCGCATGATCGAGCAGTTGGGTTGGCGGTGGATATCGGCACAACCAAACTGGCCTGTTATCTGGTGGATTTGGAGAGCGGGCGCACGCTGGCGATGCAGGGAGTCACCAATCCGCAAATTGCCTACGGCGAAGATATCATGTCGCGTCTGGAGGCTGTATTGGTCGACTCCGCCAACGCCGGCCCTCTGCAGAGCGAGGTGGCAACTGCCATTAACGCGGTAGCAGCGGACCTGTGCGCCTCGCAGGGACTCACACCCGACCATCTGCTCGATTTCTGCTTGGTTGGCAACACCGCAATGCACCACCTGTTTGCGCGCTTACCCGTTGGCCCATTGGCGGTCTCCCCTTTCGTCCCCGCGCTCAACACCGCGCTCGAAGTGGATGCGGCGCAGTTGGGGCTGAAGGCCGCACCGGGCGCACGCGCCTATCTTCCCGCTCCCATCGCCGGTTTCGTCGGCTCGGATCATCTGGCCTTTTTACTGGCCGCCAATTTTGGCGAGGACGAACGTGTACGGCTAGGCATTGATATTGGCACCAACACCGAGATCGCGCTCCAGGTCGGTAAGCGCATCGTTTCATGTTCCACAGCCTCCGGACCGGCCTTTGAGGGCGCACACATCCGGCACGGAATGCGCGCCGCGCAGGGCGCCATCCAGCGGGTGAAAATTGCTGCGGATGGATCAGTGGAATGCGACATCATCGGAGGCGTGGCGGCGACGGGCCTTTGCGGCTCGGGCGTTTTGGATGCGCTGGCAGAGATGCGCAAGGCGGAGATTCTCAACGAACGCGGGCGGATGCAGACTGGTATGGCTGGCGTGGAGGCGGCGGAGGACGGGAAGCCCGCCTTTACGCTGGTGAAAGGAGCGAATGGAAGAAGAAATATCACGATTTCTCAGCAGGATATTGACCAGATTCTCCTGGCAAAGGGCGCCATCCGCGCCGGTATAGATATACTGATGGACACGCTCGGCATTGTATCGGCCGACATCGAAGAAATTACTATCGCCGGCGCTTTCGGCACCTATCTGGATCCAGTCAACGCGGTGCGCATTGGCCTTCTTCCCGAAACGCCTTTGGAGCGCATTCACGCAGTTGGCAACGCAGCCGGAAGCGGGGCGCGCATGATGCTGGCCTCTACGGATTGTCGCCTCCGGGCGGAGGCGCTGGCGCAGCGCGTCGAATACCTTGAATTGACCATCGTGCCTGGCTTCAATAAATACTTTGCCAGGGGAATCCGCCTTCCGGTCGGATGACCGGCGGCGTTTTGCATAGACCTAACTCGTTTCTACCCAGGAGGCAGAATATGTCCAAAACATCATTTGATGCCATCAGCAAGGCGGTTACAGAGGGGGAGGATGCGGAAGCCGAACGCCTTGTCATACAGGCGCTGTCTGATAACCTGCCGCCTCTCGAAATTCTACAGAAAGGCGTGGTGAACGGCATCACCAAAGCAGGAGAAATGTGGAAAGCCAACGAGTATTTTCTTCCCGACGTGATCCTGGCCGCTGACGCCTTCAAGGCAGCCATGCACCCTCTCGAACCCCGTCTGAAGGAAGTGAAGGGAGGCCGCCCAAAGGGTAAATTTGTCATCGGCGTGGTGGAAGGCGATATGCACGATCTCGGCAAAAGCCTGGTGGGCGCCATGTTATCCTCGGCCGGCTTCGAGGTGATTGATTTGGGAATTGACACCTCTGTCAGCCGGTTCATCAAAGCAGTTGAGGAACATAAGCCGGACATCATCGGCCTGGGCGCGTACATGACCACCACCATGCTGCAGATGAAAATCATCATCGCCGAATTGGAAAAGCAAGGCTTGCGCAAAAATTTGAAAGTGATGGTCGGCGGCGTGCCCACCAGCCAGGAATTCGCCGACGAAATTGGCGCAGATGCGTGGGGTAAAGATGCTCTCGACACCATGCAAAAAGCGCTCAAGATGATAGGAGTGTGAGAAATGGCTAATCCAACCCTGGAAATGATTCAAGGGATGCTCTATGGTAACGGCTTGCGCATCGGCAAGTTGAGTCCAGCTGGGCGCATCATTGCCGCGTTGATGGGGCGGCATGGCGATGTGGTTCCTTTCATGGGCCCGCAGATCCACGACCATGCCATGACGGTTGCCAAGGTGCCGGCGCGCCGCTATTACTTCGATGCCCACTTGCTGGTGGATGTCCAGATTGCCATAGATCACTGGTATGGCTTCGATTCCTGCACGATCATCCCGGATGCCTATAACTTCGAGGTGGAAGCCTTGGGCGCCAAGTTCATTTACAGCGACAATGCCATGCCCACCGTGGATACCAACCAGCCGCTCATCCGCGAGCGCGCCGACCTGGATAAAATTGGACCGCTCGATCCCTTGAAGGGCCGCATCCCGATGGGGGTCGAACTGGCCGCTCTGGTCAGCAAGAAGGCCGGCGGGCCGTTCGCGGCCGGCTTCTTCTGCTCACCGTTCAGCCTGCTTTGTCAGGCCATGGGATATCCCAAGGCAGTTCGGGCGCTAAAGCGCGACCGCGTCTTTGCCCAGGAGTTGTTCGACTGGGCGGAAAACATAGCAATCTGGCCCTATCTCAAGGCGCAGGCGGCGCAGCCGGGCGTAAAGCAGAGCCTCGGCGCGGATGCCTGGTCAGCCTTCCCTAACCTGAATCCCGAATTGGTAGAAGAGTGGGTCCTGCCATCGGCAAGACGCATGATGGCTCGCGGCAAGAAAGAACTGGGGATTACAGTCATGGCAGGTGGGGCTGCCGCCGACTATTGTGAGGAAGATCCGGCCAAATTCGATAAAGAGATCATGTTCAAGTGCTTGGCCGTATCGCGAAAAACCTTCTTCGTCCTGGATATAGCCCTCTCAGCCATGGGCCGCACGCAAGACTGGAACATGGCCTGGCTGCAGGAGTTCGCCGTTCAAAATGGCAAAGGCGGGCGAAAACTCCCCATCTTCGCTTCGCTCAACGGTCGCTTCATGCGCGACAGCACCCCCGAACAGATCTTTGCCAAAGTCCGCGAATGGATCAACATCATGGGACGGGATGGACGCCTGCTCTTCTTCATCGCCAATGTCCCGGCCGATACGCCGCCCATCAATGTGCACACCGCCCTTTACGCGGTCCACACACTTGGCAGGTACCCAATTGTAAAAGACCTGGCTTCGATCAAGATCGAGCTGCCGAAATTCCAGCCCTTTGACGAGTGGCTGAAGGGCCAGCCGGAGGCCGAGACGATCTTCAAGGCGCGTGAGTGGAAACCTGAGAAAAAGGTTTTCGCATGACCTTTGTCTTACAGGGCAGAGGCGATCCCCTCGAGATTGACCCGAATGGGTCGGCTCGCATCATCGGCGAGCGCATCAACCCCAGCGGAAGAAGCCGTCTGCGCCAGGCCTTGCTGGAAGGGGATTGGGAGTACGTGGCCGCAGAAGCACGCCGACAGGTTGAGGCCGGCGCAGATGTGGTGGATGTCAACGTGGGCGGGAAGGGAATAGACGAGAAAGCGGCGCTGCCGAGAGCGGTGGAGGCAGTTGCCAGCGCCGTGACAGCGCCGCTTTCGATTGACACACGTGACCCGCAAGCGCTCCTGGCAGCGCTGGATGTGTGTCCCGGCCGGCCGCTGGTCAACTCAATAGGTGGAGAGGAAAAAATACTGGCGGAAAACCTGCCGATTATAACGGAGCGCGGCCTGCCGGTCATTGTCCTTTGTATGGGGCAGGAAGGCATTCCTGCAGATGCTGATGGTCGGTTAAGGGTCGCTCATCAGGTGCTGGATGCGGCCATACGGGCAGGAATGAAGGAAGAGGATGTGATCTTTGATCCGCTTGTCATGACGGTCGGAGCGGACGATCAGGCTGCGCGAGTTGCGTTGGAGAGTGTCCGCCGACTGAAAGAGGAATTCCCCAGAAACAGCATCACAGGCGGAGCCAGCAATGTCAGTTTTGGAATGCCCGATCGTACCACGCTCAACGCCAGTTTCCTGACCATCGCCTGTGTGCTGGGCATGAACATACCGATCACTGATCCGACCAACCCTCAACTGCGCGCAGCGCTGCGGACTGCGGATATTTTCCTCGGCCGCGACCGGCGTCTCCGCCGCTACATGCAGCATTTCCGGCAAACAACTCCCAGATAAGTCCCTGATTCCACTCCTTGTATGCACTGGCTGAAGCAGCAGGATGGTTTGGTTGTATAAAAACCGTCCTGCCTTAATGTTGAAGTCGGCAGGTAAGGATTAGCGCTTTTGCACTTCTCACAGGATCTCGGCGATGGCTGGCAATGCTACAACCACATCCATGTGGATGACTGCTTCGGCAGAGGCGTCCATAATGGTCGGCGTCTGATTGACGATGATCAATTTCGAGCCTTGCAAATAGGCTACATCCATCAGTGCGGTGGCTGGCCCGCCGGCCAGCGAGGTGCCGGCCACAAGCACGACATCCGAGCCGCGCATGGCCTGCTTTGCAGCCAGCACCGCTTGCATCGGTAATTGTTCCCCGGTCAAAATAACGTTTGGTTTCATCGCCCCTCCGCATTTTTCACAGCGGGGTGTTCTTCCATCTTCCAGGAACTTTTCCAGCAGCGGACGGAAGGGCGCGACCAAATAACAACTGATGCAGGTTGCCTCTGCCAGCGTGCCGTGCACCTCGATCACATTTTTTGAACCCGCCCGCTGGTGCAGCATGTCGGCGTTTTGGGTGATGACAGCCCGGATGTAGCCCTTCGCCTCCAGTTCAGCCAGGGCGTAGTGGGCGGCGTTTGGTTCGGCGGTGATGATTTTCTCGAAGAGAGGTCTCATGCGCTCATAGAACGTCTGTGGATCGTGCCCGAAAGATTGGATCATTCCGGTCTGTGTCTCATCCGCTCCGGCGGCCTCCAGGCGCGCCCACAGCCCGGTTTCCGGGCTGCGGAAATCGGGAATGCCGGACGGCGTGGAAATCCCCGCGCCCGTGAAGGCGACCGCCGCCCGGCTCTCAGCCAGCAGACCGGCTGCCTGCTGAATTCGAGGATCACTATCTTTCATCGCTCGCGTTAGACATAAAAAGCCAGTCCCAGCGTGCCAGGCCCGGCGTTGGCGTAGCAACCCGTACAGCGCAAGTTGCAGGTTTTTCCGGGACTGATGGTTAAGAAGCCGGGCGGGTATGTCCCGTGTTCCTCGAAGAACCGGTCAATGGCAGGGCGATTGCCTCCCAGCATGATCCCGCCAACAAAGTTCTCTAACAGACGGCGCAGGACATTGGGAGACAGCCGCTTGGTGAATGCTCGGTCTGCTGTGTGTAGGATTGCCCGCCCAAACTCGGTGAGATCTGCTGTGACGCCAGGCGGCCGGGACGCATCCTGGATTATTCCATTTCCGGCAAAATAAATGTATCGTTCTCCTGCCCAAACAGCCGCATGGCGCATCGGACCGACATGAGCCAGCAGCGGTGCATTGCGCACCATAGCCTCCATGCCTGCGCTAAGGCTAATGTCCTTTACGGTTTTCATCGTAAACATGGAAATCTCCTGTTTTTATAGAATGTGAAACGATGAGATGATCAACGCCCAGCGCCCAATCACCACGAAAATCGACAACGCCAGAAGAATGACATTCAGGGGAAGAATGTTGTAATCATTGCGTGGTAGGTGAACTGTAAGAATGGCTAAAAACTGGATGAGCGCTAATCCCATGGCAGCTAAGGGGAGCAGCCAGGGTAAGACCCCTGTCAGCAAGGGCAGAATCATGCCTGTTGCGCCAAGTAGTTCGCTTGTGCCCACAAAGCGGAGAAGGCCGGGGGATTCTTCCTTCGCCCACGCCATTTGCTCGCGCAATTTCTCAGTCTGGAAGACTTCTCTGAAACCAATCAATCCATATATGGCCGCCAGCAATAGTTGGACAGTCCATAAAGCAATGTCCATTTTTACCCGACTCTCCTGTTCTGATGGTATCTTTGACACATGCGTTGCCTTTGCTATTGATCAAAGAAAATGCAGTGATGGAGTGTACGACCTATAGCGTAAAGCGCTTATTCTCTGCGCCCTGGCAATCGCTTGACGATGTTGCGAATGCGGTTGGTCGCTTCGGCAAAGCCATCTTCCCGCCAGTTTTGTAATATGCGGCTTATGCTCCATACCTGATGCACACCTGCCTCAATCAGCGCCTGACCTTCCGCATGTAGGGAGGACCAGGCAATGCTGGGGTCGAGTTTTTGGGGAATGCGCTGCAGGAGGGGTGCAGGAGCCTGACTGATTGCTTGTCGATATAGCCTCTCGTAATCCTGTGTTACCGCTGATAGACTATGTTTTAAAGCCATGCGATGCGAGGCGTGGCCCATCTCCTGGCACAGCTTTTCGGATGAAAGCAAATGGGCCATGCCAAACGCAAGTTGCTCTTCATCGTTTGGCGAGGCAATAATGCCGTTGACATCCTGCTGAATTAAATCGGGCAGGGCCATCGCCTCTACGCCTGCGATGGGCAAGCCACACGCCATGGCTTCGAGCACGACCAATCCCTGCGTTTCGATTGTGGATGCGGTGACGAAAAGGTCGGCTTGCTGATAGTAGGCAGGCAGGTGTTCATGGGGGACTTCTCCTACAAAATCTACTTGCCTAGAAATCCCCTTTTCTGTGGCCAATGCCTGCAACTCCTCTTTTTCCGGGCCGTCACCGACGATGACCAGCCGCGCTGCGGGAAAACCATCTAGCAGACGGGCAAAGGCACGGATAACCAGGTCAACGCGTTTCTCGTATCCCAATCGGCCTACGTGGAGCACAACAGGGGGGCGGGAGGCCTCTATCTCGGTCTTGGGGATCGGATGAAAGAGGTCGGTATCCACACCGTTGGAGATTGCCATTACTGGAACGCGCAGACCATGAGTGACTAATTCACGCCGCATGGCTTCTGACGGCGTAGTGACCTGTGGAAAGCGGTTGAAGAAGGCCGTGGTATATTTCCAGGCGATATCCTCGGTAAGCGGCACGCCATCTAAAGAGATCGGAGCGTATTTTAGAAAACCGGCCAGAAAAACGTGGCAAGTCCCCAGGACAGGAATACCCAATAGATGGGCGGCGGCCAGGGCCTGGAGACCCATGGCGCTCATCGAGTGATTGTGGATCACATCCGGGCGGAAATCAGCCAGTTCCTGCACTAGCGCAATCGGCGCCATCGGGGCACGCCCCCCCGGAAAACGTTCATACCGCAGAGCGCGGAAGCCGACCACATCTAAATCCATTTGCTTGTGACTGGGATCGGCGGCGGTGTAGATCATGACCTGATAGCCGCGTTGGCGCAGGCAGCGTGCCAGAGCGGCTACCGCTGTTGAGACCCCGCCGTGGCCTTCGACAAATGAATCGGTCGTCAAAGCAATTTTCATCACTCACTTATCCAAATTTTCGGGGTTGTAGCGGTCGCCCGGCGCGGTGAATGAGCTCAAAAAATCTATTTCGGAGAGCGGAAATTCGCGTGCCGCGATGGGCAATAGGGCATTCATCAAGGCAACACGCTCCTCCCGGTTCAGGTCTCCTAAGAAGGTGCCCAGATATTTCTCGGCTGCGCTTTTCAGGAAACCCACCCGTTGGTCTGGCGGGATTCGTTTCCAGACGTGCGGCCATACTTCTACAGCCAGATTTACCAGTCCCTGCGGAGCCAGCTGCCGCGCCAGGATACGGCCCAACCAAAGTGCCCATTTCATCACATCAATCTCCTCAAGTTACTTGTGGTTCCTCTTCCACCACTCCAGATACCATGCCAGGGCAATTATCAACCCACAAAGGAACAATAGGTATCCATGCAGGATTGGACCGAGGAGGATGGGATTCATCGTGCAACCTGGACGGATTCGATGGCTTTTCTGACTGGCAAAAAGCCCTTACCGATCGCGCCGCGGTTTATGGAAGAGCCAATGGTATTCAGCATAGGCATACCACAAGTAGGTGATGCAAGCGCTGATGAACAGGGCAACCAGGATGAGCCTGGAATGGGTTAACAAGAAAGTCATCTTTTGGGCCTTTTCGTGGGTCATGGAGAGCAGGCCAATCCCTGCCAGGAAACTTTTTTCGAGCAATGTACGCATTTCAGATTCGTATTGTCCGTTTGCTGGTTCCATGGATACCGGAGGAAATTAGCGCTACAACGATGCTGTCTGATTTCTCTGCCCGGCTCTCTGCAAGCAGTTTCGTTGCGCTCTGGATTAGTGAGACTTTCGCCATCACACTCCCGTTACAGGGTAAAAGCTTAACCCCAGGGTTCCCGGCCCGGCGTGCGTGCCGATAATCGGGCCAGCCTCGGCGATGACCAGTTCCGCGCAATTGAATTTCGCCTTCACCTGTTCGCCAAGTTCACGCGCTTCCTCGTCTGCCTCACAATGCAGGACGGCGAAATGGGCTTCGGATTTGCCAATTTTCTCTTCCACCAACTCCAGCAGGCGCGCTACGGCGCGCTTGCGCGTGCGAGCGCGTTCCAGCGGTTCGATGCGCCCCTCTTTGACATACAGGATGGGCTTGATGCTTAGAGCCGAGCCCAGGAAAGCTGTCGCGCCGCCGATGCGCCCGCCCTTGCGCAGGTATTCCAGCGTTTCCACGGTGAAGATCACGTTCATGGACTGCTTGATTTTCTCCAATAGTTGGACGACC
>Ga0210056_1004876_pt1 | contig 10335 bp, 5 predicted proteins | sample CryGeyCG2014_080_2_FD_183965 | JGI IMG/M metagenome (GOLD analysis project Ga0210056, IMG submission 183965) | Groundwater microbial communities from aquifer - Crystal Geyser CG07_land_8/20/14_0.80 (SPAdes) (version 2) | ecosystem: Environmental > Aquatic > Deep subsurface > Groundwater | place...
CCAGAGGAAAATCCACGGAATGGGCGATGCTAAGTTCTCCCCCGGAGACGACATCAAGTCCCAGGCCCCCTTCCTTAAATATGAGAGCCAAAGCCCTGTTCAGAAAGGCTTTGGAGGCATAAATGACCAGGGTATCAGGATAATATTTACAGAACTCTTCTTTGAATTCACGGCACTTATGGCGGAGGGTTAGTTCATCAAAAAGATAGAGCGGCGTGCCGAATTCGTTAGCCAGGTCAACAACATCGCAGCCGCCGATAAGGAGGTGACCTTGTTTACTTACCTCAGCAGTAAGGGGAAAAAGAGTTAGCTTGGACGCCTTGCTTGTGTTCATGCTGATATGGTAGCTTGTAATGCCCAGTGAAGTCAAAGGTCTTGAATGAATTTTCGTCGGCTGGTTAGAAAGCCCACTGCTCTCCTGGGATTCCGCCTTCGTTTAACTCAAAGGCTATGATAAATTCCCCAATGAATCAGTCCCCAAAATTTCTGATAACGTCTTGCGGACAAAAAAGTTGCCAAAGGCAATTGGGGGCAATCTTTGATTTCCCTTTTATCCGCTGTTATATGAAATTATGACTTATTCGATTCACACCTATTTATTTTTCAGTTATATTCTTCCCTTTCCCAAGAGTGCCGGTTTTGAGTAAGTTTTCCAATCGTTTCTCCCTTTCTTTTGTAGTTCGGTTTCTTCTAAAAGCCACTAACTTATTTTCCACTTTCCTGCTCTTAAATAAAATTCTCATAATTGCGGCGCTTCCGCCAGTTGAGGCATAGTCAAACATTTTATTCTTCTTGTGAAAATCGTAATCTGCACGAAGAATCATACCATTTTTAGCAACAAGATCACGAAACGTCCAAGTTGCGCAGCGAGTCGCAAACCTATTTGCAATCTGCCATTTCTCCTCCATGGCTCGATCTAAATCTTCCACTGTTTGACGTACTGTATCTGCAAAATTTGGATCATTACTATCGCCATCGGTCAGAGCTGCAATGCATTTTGCCCCTGTTTTATCCAAGACAGCCCCTAGGTACCATGCTGCGTTTTTACCCAGAGGCCCCCCTCCAGTAGCTATGGCAAAGCCATATTTACCTTTCAAGGATGGACGGTGAGCTATTCCCCACGACCGATCAAGAAATGCTTTTAAGTGACAATCTACCATTCCTGAAGCACAACTACCTATGTACACAATACCGTCAACTTCGTGCATTCTCCTTTTTATTTCTTCATACTCATCTCTAACGACACAGATACCCTCCACTCTAAAATCACAGAGATAGCATCCAATACAAGGCCCAACCTTGTGATCTTCTAATTCTATAAGTTCCACCTTGTTTCGTGAGTACCTCCGGATAGATTCAACTATAGATGCACCAGCCTGGTCTTCAGATATCCTGTTACCCGTTATGACCAGGATGGTCTTATCGCCGTCTTTCTCCGCTTCGGGACCATTTACTTCAAAACCTTTCCCACGAAACAAGGGAGAAAGATAAGCTCGGTCTAAATGAGCACTTTCTTTAGCGGGAACATGTCCATCTTCCAAAGCCCGATTGATTTTTCTCGCTAGAACCCGACAACTATCCTCGGTTTCTTCTTCATCAACGTATCCAAAAAAGGGATTTCCTTCAGCTGATATATCACCAATATAGCCAAAACCCAACTGCTCGCTTACAAATCTAACTCTATCAAGAATATAATCATCGTGGACACGAGCAGATGTCATAACTGAAGCGGCGATTCTACCCGTAAAATCATAACCTTGCTGGGTAAATAGTTTATCGAAAAGATACTGCATCTGAACAGGAACAAATAGGACCCATGCCCCAAAAGTCCAGATAATCGCATCCGCACCCTTCATTTTTTCAACAATCTTAAGGAAGGCAGGTCCCGCTTCTCTTGGATCAGATGATAATCTTGCTTTCGCCACGTCTACAAACTCGTAGTCATAGTCAAGAAATTGAGACATATACAACGCAGTGCTCAAACTTGCACTTTTCTTACCTCTCGGGCTACCACACAGAAAAAGTATTTTCTTCATGATTTTCCCCTTAATATTTCTAATTTTTTAAGTCAATAATTTCATATAACGTCTGGCGGGTATCTGAAGTCCCGACTGATAACGCTGTCGTTCTCATACTTTTCCATCATCTTCTCCGCAGTATTTAAGCGTGAGCATAGGGATTTGGGCGATGGAATCGGTTGAAAGCTGAGCCAGATACCCGCCTGTTATATGACCGAGCCGAAGGCGAGGCAAGGAGCGAAGCGACGCAGAGTTCCGAACCCCGCCACTTTTTCATATTCCGTGCAAGCCTCTTTTTTCTTGTGCTTAAATTTTTATCCGTCATCGTTTTTGCTTGCCTCTTTTAACAAATAAATCCCTCATCATTAATTTAACATTTGGAATAAACATCGGTGTTCTGCTCTTATAATTTACATAGTCTTCTTTAAATCTTGCTTTCAATTCCTTTTCTTCTCTCTTGCACTGAATAAAAGCTATGAGAAACCAAATAATGCCGGCTAAAACTACACCAGTTTTATCTAATATTAATCCTACTCCTATTATTGTAAAGCTTATCCCTGAATACATTGGGTTTCTTACATATCTGTATATTCCATTTTCTCTTAAGGTATCAGACTGGCCTACTGCTCCACTTCGGCCTAAAAAATGAAATCCTGAAATGAAAACCGGTAGCCAAATGATAACTAGTGCTATTCCTAACAAAAGAAATACCGTGTGGGGAATATCTTTAAAGGTTTCTGTTAATTTACCTATTCCTAATTTGTTGCAAATAAAGATCAATAAAGTGATCCATAGTGTAACTCCTATTGCAACGCCTATTGGGGCTAAGATAAGTTTTATATTTTTTTTATTCATGATTATCACCACCATAATTTAAGTCACTTTTATGCATTTTCCTATTCCTAAAGGCGGGGTTTGGAATTTCATATAACAGCGGCATAAATGAACTGCGAGTTCGCCTAATCCGATCTACCCGCTGCTATGATGGTGCTTCCTATCCCGCCCTCGCCATAAAAAATTTTACCATAATCGCCTGGTTCGGCTCAGGACTTTAGCTTTTTTATCACAGCGTCGGCTACCTGGCTGGGAGAGGTGTACCAAACTTATCTTGAGCCTCGCTACCTATAATAACCGTGTCCCATTCAAACTGCACCCCCGTAGCTTCCAACACCCGCTGTGTCGCCTCGGCTACCTCAGGCCCTATGCCATCGCCAGGAATAAAAGTTACTCTATGCTGCATCTTTTATATCGTAGCACGACTCTAAAAAGAGATTTCTCGCCTCGCTTAGAATGACAACGGGGACAGCGCAGAATGATACCCTCGAATAAATGACCAAAGCAGTTTGGAGCTTGGATTTTGGGATTTGGAATTTAGCTGAAGAGATTGCCACGCTAGGGGGCGGCTTTGTATTGGGTGCGGAGGCATCTAGTGCAGATGTTGACTTTTCTTGGTCTTCCTTCTACCATAATCGTAGTGTGGTGAACATTAGGCAGCCAGCGTCGGGGGGTATGCCGTTTGGAGTGGCTTACACTATGCCCAAATTGAGCTTTTTTACCGCAAATTTCGCACTTCATAGAAACTTCTCTTCTCTGTTAAACCACCCGCGAAAATCTTGCGATTTTCGTGGGGACCCCGTTAATTTAAAATCAGATTCATCCGAGGTCTCCAAAAAGTCGCAAGACTTTTTGGGGTTGATTTAAATTTTTGTCAATGATAGCACAATTATCAGCCCGGGTGAAGGGGTGGGATGAAAACAGATTTAGCCGATGGTCAAACCCTGAAGGAAATGTTTGCTTCAGGAACTGCCTGGCTAGAAAAAAGCGCCCCCGATATCAATGCTATAAACGTTTTCCCTGTTCCTGATGGTGATACCGGGACCAATATGGTGCTCACCATGCAGTTTGCCCTGGAAGAGGCAAAGCTCAATTCAGATAACCACGTCTCCTCGGTAGCCAAATCGCTGGCTCACGGTGCTTTAATGGGAGCGCGGGGCAATTCGGGAGTTATCTTATCTCAATTCTTTAGAGGTTTAGCTAAAGGGCTGGAGGGCAAGACCCATTTCGATGGTGGGGATTTTGCCAAAGCACTGGCCGGAGCGTCACAAACTGCTTACAAAGGGATTGTCAATCCTGTTGAGGGAACCATCTTGACAGTACTTAAAGACGCCTCTAAAGCTGCTCAAGAAGCAGTAAAAAATGATGATGTCTTAGTCTCGGTATTGGAAGCCGCGGTAAAATCGGCTGAGGATTCAGTGGCTCGGACGCCCAGCTTACTGCCAGTATTAAGGGATGCCGGAGTGGTGGATGCTGGTGGGCAAGGCTTGTACGTTTTGCTGGACGGCGCCCTTCAATTCCTCAAGGGAGAGTCACATAAGATACAATATCGGAGGCCCCGCCTGGTTGTTGCCGAGACAGAATTAGTTCCCAGGGCAGCTCAGAGGCCTACCCAGCTGGAAACGCCTCATGGGTATTGCGCAAATTTTGTCCTGGAGGGGCAGAATCTTAATTTAGGCAAAATCGAAAAAGACCTCAAAAAGAAGGGACAATCTTTGATAGTTACCGGCGACGATACTCTGGTTAGAGTGCATATCCATAGCTTCGAGCCTGGTGAAATCCTGAAATATGCTACAAAGTTGGGCAAGCTGCATGAGATAACTATTAATAACATGGATGACCAATATGCCGAATTCATCAAGATGCAGAGGGAAAGAATGCCTCAAGTGGATATCGCTATGGTAACAGTGGCCACTGGAGGCGGTTTTTCCGAGCTACTTAATAGTTTAGGCAACATAATCATTGTCCCCGGCGGTCAAACGATGAATCCCAGCGTTCGTGAACTCTTGCAAGCTGTGGAATCAGCCCCCTCGGACAACATTATTCTAATGCCCAATAACAAGAACATCGTGTCTGCCGCTTCTCAGGTTCAGTCCTTAACTTCCAAAAAAGTGAAGGTGATTCCCACCAGGAACATCCCTCAAGGCATAGCGGCATTTCTGGCTTTCGATTATGACATGAATCTAGAGCAAAATGCTCAGGCTATGGAGAAAGCAATAAATAAAGTAATGGCAATAGAGGTTACCAGAGCAGTGCGCGGGACCCGTGTCAATGGCCTGGAAATAAGAAAGGGGCAATTTATTGCTATTCTGAACGATGAAGATTTGATAGCCAGGGCTGATAAAATAGGGGATGTTATCTTTGAAGCTCTAGGCAAAGCAGGGGCTGAAAAGGCCGGGATAGTCACTGTTTATTACGGTGCTGAGAGCAAGGAAGCTGAAGCTCAAGAGATAGCTCAGGAAATTCGTGACCGATACCACACCGAGGTCGAGGTAGTTTATGGTGGCCAGCCACATTATAATTATATAATTTCCCTGGAATAATGTTTGCGGCAAAGCTACAAGTAAGAGGAATTTCTAATTTAGAAATACAAATTACTTTGCCGGATGTAAGGAATAGTGGTTAAGGTTGTAACTGATAGCTGCTCTGACATTACCCCGCAGTTAGCCCAAGAGCTGGGGATTACTATGGTGCCGTTGTACGTACAATTTGGCGATGAGACCTACCGGGATAATGTTGACCTGAGTACAGAGGAGTTCTACCATAAGTTGGAAACAAGTAAGATCCGCCCGACCACCACAACTGCCACCCCGGCTGATTTTGCCAAGCTTTTCACTAAATTAGCGGAAGAAACAAAGGAAATCCTAACTATAACTCTTTCGGAAAAGTTCAGCGGCACTTATACAGCTGCGCTGCAAGGCAAGGCTATGGTTAGCAAGGACTGCCGCATTGAAGTTATTGACTCTCAAGCGGGAGCAGGCGCACAAATGCTCTTAGTCATTTCAGCAGCCAAGATGGCGAGAGCCGGGGCTAATTTGGAGCAAATTGCTGACTGGGTCAGGAGAGCGATTTCCAGAGTGCATATTCGCATGACCTTCGATACATTGGAATACTTGAGAAGAGGCGGGCGTATTGGCAAGGCACAGGCTTTCTTGGGTAGCTTGCTAAAAGTAAATCCTGTCCTGGGAATAAAAGATGGGGCAACCTTTCCTATCGCTCGCTGCCGCAACCGAACTCAAGCCATGGATTTCCTGGTAAATTTTGTCAGGGGTTTCAGCCGGATAGAAGCCGTGGCTATCGAGGATGCCACTACCCCCGATGATTTACAGACATTAGCCCAGCGACTTAAGGACGTAGTGCCTCCAGAACGCACCTATCGCTCCAAGGTAAGCCCGGTGGTAGGAACTCATGTTGGTCCTCATGTCCTGGCTGTTTCCGTCCTCGAAGCAGAATAGACTACCTCAAGAAAACCTTGCGATTTTCTTGGGGGCCCCGATTAAATTTGTACAAAAACCTGGGGCCTCCAAGAAGTGGCGAACCTTTTTGGGTGGAATAGAAAGTGATAGGCATTGATTCGCTACGAAACGTTCTTGAGCTGGAATGCCGGAAGGGCTACACCGATAAGGCAGTAATCGGCGGCCTGGATAAGTATCTTCACAAACAGGCAGGGCAAATCAGGCAGAGTATCAATAACCCACAGCTTTTAAGCGGCTTTGATGAGCTTAACTTAGCCAAGTCCAATTATGGCTCTTATGGCATAGATGAGCGCAAGAGATGGATAGCAAAGGTCTTTAGCTGGCTCGATAAGCTGGAAAAAGCGACTAAAAGCCGTCAGCAGTCAGTAGTCAGTAGTCAAACGGCAGTGGCTGGGCCCCGCCAGAAGCGAAGAGAAGAGCTGGACTCGCCCATAACTGTTATCAAAGGCATAACGCCCAGGGTAGCTAACAAATTTGCCAAGCTCAATGTCCAGGCAGTGCGCGATTTGCTTTATTTCTTTCCCAGGCGCTATGTCGATTACAGCCGGAGAAAACCCATTTCGGGACTTATAGAAGGGGAAGAGCAAACTATAGTAGGCACAATCTGGCAAGCCAGGGTAGCTACGCTGGGTAACCGGCGGGGCACAGAGGCAATTGTCGGCGACGAAACAGGAAACATTAGAGCAGTCTGGTTTAATCAACCCTACCTGGCAAAAAGCTTCCGTACTAATGCCAGAGTAGTAATTAGTGGTACAGTCAGCCTGTTCAAGGGGCACAAAGTATTCGAGTCCCCGGAATGGGAATTGCTGGGAGATAAAGAACTGATTCACACCGGACGTCTGGTTCCCGTCTATCCCCTTACTCAAGGCTTATATCCCCGGCAGGTAAGGAAATGGATAAAGGAGACTGTTGATGGCTATGTCTGGCAATTGAGTGATTTCCTGCCCTCAGAGATTAAGACCCACTGCCAATTATTAGACCTCCCCACGGCAATCGCTCAAATTCACTATCCCGATGACCAGACAATGGCGGCAAGGGCAAGAGGGAGGTTATCCTTCGACGAGCTATTTCTTCTTCAGTTAGGCGTGCTGGCTAAAAAGCGCGACTGGCAGGAAGGGCAACCGGGTAATGCCTTTCATATAGACCAGGAAGTCATCAGCAGATTTTTACGTTGCTTGCCTTTCACCTTAACCCAGGCACAGGAGCGGGTGTTGCAGGAAATTTTGACCGACCTCAAGCAACCAAAGGCCATGTCCCGTCTTCTTCAGGGAGAGGTGGGCAGCGGCAAAACCGTAATTGCGACCCTGGCTCTCTTGATAGCGGCGGCCAACGGTTACCAGGGAGCATTAATGGCGCCCACTGAGGTCTTAGCTGAGCAACATTACACCAATATCTGTGGCTATCTGTCCCAGATCAGCACCCAGGAACCTGGTTCCGAGTTGGGCGAAGGAACTATCAGATGCTACACAGCCCAGCACCCATGCGATGAGTGCTCGGTCTCCAGGCCACTGACCATCGCTTTGCTCATTGGGAGCCTCAGCAACAATGAGAAGGAAAGGTTACACGGTAAAATTAAGCAAGGTGAAGTGGATATTGTTATCGGCACCCATGCCCTTATTCAAAAGGAGGTGGAATTTAACAAATTAGGGCTGGCGGTGATAGATGAGCAACACCGCTTTGGCGTATTACAACGCTCGGCCCTGCGGCAAAAGGGGTTTAACCCTCATGTCCTGGTCATGACAGCCACACCTATTCCTCGAACCATGGCGCTGACGCTCTATGGAGACCTCGACCTTTCGGTTATTGATGAGTTGCCACCGGGACGACAGGTAGTGAAAACAAAATGCCTCGAATCACAAGATAGGGAAAAAGCGTATGATTTCCTTCGGCGACAGGTCAGCAACGGACGGCAGGCTTTCATCATCTGCCCTTTAATTGAGGAATCCGAGGTACTGGAGGCAAAAGCCGCCACAACGGAGTATGAGAGACTATCCCGGGAGGTCTTCCCGGATTTAAAATTAGGACTACTCCATGGTCAAATGCCTGGTCCTGAGAAAGAGGAAGTAATGCGCCATTTTCGAGCCGGGGAGCTGGATATTCTAGTGTCAACCTCGGTAGTGGAGGTGGGCATTGACGTACCTAGAGCCTCGGTCATGATGGTAGAGGGGGCTGAACGCTTTGGTTTATCTCAGCTCCACCAATTTAGGGGACGCGTGGGGCGGGATAAAGAACAAGGCTATTGCCTGCTTATCCCGGAAAAGCTTTCACCGGAAGCCAGGGAGCGCCTCCGGCTGATGGAGAAGGTTCATAATGGCTTCGCCCTGGCTGAGAAAGACCTGGAGCTGCGGGGTCCCGGGGAATTTTTCGGCACCCAACAGAGCGGCTTGCCCGACCTCAAACTTGCCAAGTTAACCGATTTACGCAGTCTGGAGCTAGCTCGGCAAGAGGCAATGACTCTTTTCCAAAGAGACCCCCGTTTAAAGAAAGCTGAACATCAACCTTTACGTCAACAATTGAGCCGAGTATGGTCCAAAGGCGCTGAATGGAGCTAATTCCACGCAAATCTTGCGATTTTGGTGAGAACCCGTTAAATTTAGAATCAAATTTATTGGGGTCCCCAAAAAGTTGCAAGACCTTTTGGGGTTAATTTAATCATGATCAGGCAAGAACTAGCCAAATGTTTGCAGCAGGCTGTATTGAAGGCGCAGCAAGAAGGGGCCCTGGCTTCAGCCGCCTTGCCCGAGGTGCTCATAGAACATCCTCAAAATCCCGAACACGGAGATTTTGCTTCAGGCCTTCCTTTGAAGCTGGCTCGGACTATGAAGATGTCTCCTATGGCTATAGCCGAAAAAATCTCTGAGCATATCGTACCACCGCCCCAAGTTGACAAGTTTTGGGTTGCTCCCCCGGGCTTCATCAACTTCACCTTGCGGGAGGACTGGCTGAGCACGGAGGTGGAATCAATCCTGGTTGCGGGTGAATCGTATGGTGATATTGAGCTAGGCAAAGGTAAGTGGGTCCAGCTGGAATTCGTTAGTGTCAACCCCACTGGGCCTCTTCACGTAGGGCATGGCCGTGGTGCCGTTTTAGGCAGTACTTTAGCTAATGTGCTTACTGCCTCTGGCTATACTGTTGAAAAAGAATTTTACATAAATGATATGGGTAACCAGATAAATAACTTCGGTCGTTCTCTTTATGCTCGTTACCAGCAATGCCTGGGCAAGGAAGCTGCCATGCCCCCGGATGGCTACTACGGTAATTACATGATTGACCTGGCCAAAGAAGTAATTCAGGAGCAGGGTGATAGATTTTTATTATTGTCCGAGAATGAGGCAGTTTCGCAACTAGCGGAGGTTGGGGTTGCCAAGATGCTACAGGGAATTAAACAGGATCTCGAGCCGCTAAACGTTGTTTTTGACAATTGGTTCTCAGAAAGAAGTCTTTATCAGGGCGGGCAATATAGCAAGGCCATGGAACTGCTCCAAAGCGGGGGCTATATTGCTAAAAAAGAAAACGCCACCTGGTTTGAATCAAGCTCCCTGGGCGAAGACAAGGACAACGTCCTGGTGCGCAGCGATGGTTCTCCCACCTATTTTGCCTCGGATGTTGCCTACCATTACAACAAGTTTCTGGAGCGGAAATTCGACTGGGTGATTGATATCTGGGGGGCTGACCATCAGGGACATGTCCCTCGGATGAAAGCGGTGCTCAAGGCCTTAGGATGTGACCCTGAGCAGCTTAAGGTGATAATCTGCCAGCTAGTCACCCTGCGGCGTGGAGAGGAAATAGTTAAAGTATCCAAGCGTAGCGGCGATATTGTTACTTTGAAAGAGGTGATAGACGAAGTAGGCTCGGATGCTTGTCGCTTCATATTCCTCTCACGTTCTGCTGATAGCCAGATGGATTTCGATATGGAACTCGCCAAGCGGCAATCAGCGGACAACCCTGTGTATTATGTTCAATATGCTCACGCTCGGATTGCCAGCATTCTTCGCTTCGCTAAACAG
>Ga0210056_1004884_pt1 | contig 10317 bp, 10 predicted proteins | sample CryGeyCG2014_080_2_FD_183965 | JGI IMG/M metagenome (GOLD analysis project Ga0210056, IMG submission 183965) | Groundwater microbial communities from aquifer - Crystal Geyser CG07_land_8/20/14_0.80 (SPAdes) (version 2) | ecosystem: Environmental > Aquatic > Deep subsurface > Groundwater | place...
CTCCTGGAGCGTTTCCTGGGGCATGAAATGCAGCATCGCCGCGAAGAGGCAATGGCCATATTTCTTGCCTATTACGAGGAGCATCTGCTGGATAATACGACTCTTTATCCGGGCGTTACCGATGTCATGGATTTTTTTAGCCAGAAGAAGAAGGTGATTATTACGAACAAACGTTGCCATTTTACCCGCAAGATTACCGACGGCTTCGCTATTACAAGCAGTTTTGATGATATTATCGGGATTGGAAGCACTCCTTTCAGGAAGCCCGATGCCCGTGTATTGTTTCCCCTTCTGGAACGCTTCCGCATCGCCCCGAACCGAGCCGTTATTTTCGGTGATGGAGTTGCCGATATCAATCTGGCGAGAAATGCCGGCATTAAATCCTGCGCCATGTTGAACGGGTTTACCACTAGGGATACGCTTCTTTCCCTTAAACCGGATTTCGCCTGCGAGCACATGGGGGAACTGAAAATGATGTTTTGCTGATACCGGTTTCATAGTTATCGGAGCATTGACGTGCTGACTAAAGTAAGAAAAACCATAGCGCAGTACCGCATGCTGGAGCGCGGAGACCGCGTGGTAGCGGCTGTCTCCGGCGGACCCGATTCCGTCGCCCTCTTAAAGGCATTGACAATTATCGCCGGCAAGTATGATCTTTTCCTGATGGCAGCGCACCTGAACCATGGTCTCCGGGGGGAGGATGCCGACAGGGAGGAGGCCTTTGTCCGCACGCTTTGCAGGGACATGGGGCTTGAATTTACAGGTAAAAAGATAAGCATGTCCGTACTTGAAAAAAGACGGGGGAAATCGCCGGAAGACTTCTGCCGTGAGGAAAGATACGCCTTCCTTACACAAACGGCAAAAGATTGTCAGGCAACGAAAATTGCCCTGGGGCACCATTTACACGATCAGGCAGAGACTGTGCTGATGAATTTCTTAAGAGGGAGCGGCGCCGAGGGTTTGCGGGGTATGCTGCCAATAAGAGAAGGGGTGTTCATCCGTCCCCTGCTTAAGGTTGCCAGAAATGATATCTTGGCCTTTCTGGAAAAGGAGGGGTTGACTTTTATGACCGACAGTTCCAACTTCCAGGACTTCTATCTCCGAAACAGGATCCGGCATCAGTTGATACCCCTGTTGAGGGACGGCTATAATCCCCAGGTGGAGGAAACCCTGGTCCGCACGGCGGAGATTATGCGCCTTGACGATGAATATATGGAACTTGCAGTCAGGGATTTGCTTCACAAGTGGGGCATCTTTTGCGGGAAAGGCGAAAAGACGGTCCCGATTTCCGACTTCCTTGAACTGCACGAAGCCCTACGGTACAGGTTAATAAAGGCCTTGCTCACAGATGTGTTGTCTTCTGGAAAGGGCATAGGCTTCAGGCATGTCCAGGCAGTGGCGGCTTTGGCGCAAGGCAGAAAGGGTTGCGGTTTTCTGGATCTGCCCGGCGGCATAACGGTGCGGCGCGAATATGATTTACTTATTGTTTCGCGAAGGGCAGGACTTGACGCGGTTCCCGGCCGCCGCCTTTCCGGTGCGACGGAACGGGAAAAAAGTCATTTCAGCTACCCTGTAGAGATACCCGGCCGTGTGGATGTGGCAGAAGCGGGCATGGCAATAACCTTCCAGTTTGCGGACAAGCCGCCCTCTTTTTATCTTTCAGACAGGCAGCGGATCGTCTATATGGATTATGAAGCCCTGCGACCGCCTCTCGCCGTAAGGAATGTAAAACCGGGAGACAGGATGCAACCCATGGGGATGGCGGGGACAAAAAAGCTTAATGCCTTTTTCATTGATGAAAAAATACCCCGGAGGCAAAGAGATAAAATCCCCCTCCTAATTGATCGGCAGTCGGTCCTGTGGGTTGTCGGCATGAGGATAAGCGAACGGGTAAAGATTATGCCTGAGACGAAAAAAGTGCTCAAGTTAGAAATTGTTTGAAAATACGGTGTGCTTATTGTAAGGGGAAACTTAAACCGTGAGAATGAATTTCCCCGACTAAAAGGAGAAGCAGTTTGAATCCATTGCAGAAAAACATAGCCCTTTGGCTTGTGGTAAGCCTTATCTTCGTTTTTGTTTATCATATGTTCAACCAGCCGAAGGATGCCCAGGAAAATATCATCTTCAGCGATTTTATAAGCTATGTCGATAAGGGGCAGATAAGCGAGGTTGTCATCCAGGGAGAAAACATCACTGGTAAACTGTTAAGCGGCAAAAGTTTCAAAACTTACGCGCCCGCGGATCCGGAGCTGATCCCTCTCCTCAAAGGCAAGGGGGTTCGCATTACGGCAAGGCCTCTTGACGATTCCCCCTGGTTTATGACCGTCCTGATATCATGGTTTCCCATGCTTCTTCTGATCGGCGTGTGGGTTTTCTTCATGCGCCAGATGCAGACAGGCGGCGGCAAAGCCATGGCCTTTGGAAAGAGCAGAGCCCGCCTTCTTACGGATAAGTCTAAAAAAATTACCTTTGCCGACGTGGCCGGGATTGACGAGGCAAAATCGGAACTGGAAGAGGTCATCGATTTTTTAAAGGATCCCAAAAAGTTTACCAGACTGGGCGGACGGATACCTAAGGGTCTGCTCCTTGTCGGACCGCCCGGCACGGGAAAAACTCTCCTGGCGCGGGCCATCGCGGGCGAGGCGGATGTCCCTTTTTTCAGCATCAGTGGCTCCGACTTCGTGGAGATGTTTGTCGGGGTGGGCGCCTCTCGTGTGAGGGACCTCTTCACGCAGGCGAAGAAGAATGCGCCCTGCATCATATTCATCGATGAGATTGACGCGGTGGGTAGGCACAGGGGCGCCGGTCTCGGCGGCGGGCACGACGAAAGGGAGCAGACCTTGAATCAACTGCTTGTGGAGATGGATGGTTTTGAATCCAATGAAGGCGTGATCCTCGTATCGGCGACCAACCGTCCTGATGTTCTCGATCCTGCCCTGCTGAGACCGGGGCGGTTCGACAGGCAGGTGATCGTTCCCCTGCCCGACGTCAGGGGAAGGGAGAAGATATTTGCAGTGCATGCCAAGAAGACGCCCCTCGCGGAAGATGTGGACTTTGCCGTTATTGCGCGGGGAACGCCCGGATCGTCAGGCGCAGACATAGAGAATCTTGTTAACGAGGCGGCGCTTTATGCGGCAAGATCCGGCAAGGATAATGTTGACATGAGCGATTTCGAGTATGCCAAGGATAAGGTCCTTATGGGCAGCGAAAGAAAGAGCATGGTCATAAGCGACGCGGAAAAGAGGAATACGGCCTATCACGAATCGGGTCATGCCCTTGTGGCCAGGTTGCTGCCCGGGACGGATCCGATTCACAAAGTCACTATTATCCCGCGGGGAAGGGCGCTCGGGTTGACCCAGCAGTTGCCCATCGACGAAAAACACACCTACAACCGGAAGTTTCTCACAAACAGCATTATCACCCTGCTGGGCGGCAGGGCTGCGGAAGAGCTGGTGCTGAAGGATTTTACCACCGGCGCCGGAAACGATATTGAACGGGCTACGAATCTGGCCCGCAAAATGGTCTGCGAGTGGGGCATGAGCGATCGGATGGGACCCTTAAGTTACGGTAAAAAGGAGGAAATGATATTTTTAGGGCGTGAAATTGCGACGCACAAGGATTACAGCGAAGAGACGGCCGAAAAGATAGACGAGGAAGTAAATCTTATTGTCACCGACAGTTATGAGAAGGCGAAAAAATTACTGTCCGAAAACATGGACATCCTTGACAAATTGGCTGCCGAATTGCTCGAAAAGGAAGTCTTGAACTCGACGGAGCTGGATGCCATTATTGCTTTACCGCCTCAACCGGATGGGAAGAAAGAGGATGACGCGCTCCATGGGGCATGAGGATTGACGGTTTCGTAAAAAGTCCGTATGCTGTGTTGCGCAAATCATTCCCTTCGACAGGCTCAGGACAGGCTATCTTCCGCTCATGGTGAGCAGCCTGTCGAACCACGCGCGCCTTGCCTCCGGAACTTTTTACGAAGCCGTCGAATTTAGGCATTTTTCGACTTTTTACACATTCATCAGGATTGACAGTGGAAATCACGGATAACCTGATTTTCAGGACATACAGACGAGAGATACGCCTGGGGGAGCGCACCCTGATCATGGGCATCCTGAATGTGACCCCCGATTCCTTTTTCGACGGCGGCCGTTTCGCTTCACCGGACAAGGCGATAGAGGAAGGCGTGCGCATGGTGGAGGAAGGCGCCGATATCCTTGACGTGGGCGGGGAATCCACCCGCCCCGGTTCGGACCCCGTTTCAACGGATGAGGAATTGAGAAGGGTTATTCCCGTAATCGGCGAACTGGCAAAAAGGGTGGATGTCCCCATATCCATCGATACCACCAAAGCGGCCGTTGCACGGGAAGCCGTCAAATGCGGCGCGGAAATCATAAACGATGTCAGCGCCATGAGATTTGACGCTGACATGCCTCAGGTTGCGTCAACTACGGGCGCCGGCTTGATTCTCATGCACATGAGGGGCATGCCTAAAAATATGCAGAGCGGTTCTCTGATTTATAAATCCTTGTTTGACGACATCAGCGATTTTCTCCGCGAGAGGTTGCAAAGGGCGCAATCATGCGGTGTGGAAAGGGAGCGGACGATGCTTGATCCGGGCATAGGATTTGGAAAGACTGCCGAAGACAATATGAGACTTTTGAAGCATCTTTCCCATTTCCGGGCGCTGGGCAGGCCTATTTTAACAGGCGTCTCGCGCAAGTCCTTTATCGGCAAAGCAACGGGCAGTGAGCCTGCGGATCGTCTCGGTGGCACGGCGGCAGCAGTGGCGGTGGCCATTATGAACGGCAGCTCCGTGGTGAGGGTGCATGATGTGAGGATTATGAAAAAAGTTGCCGTTATGACTGATGCTATTGTAAGGGCCTGAATATGACGACTCCGTAAAAAGTCCGTATGCTGTGTTGCGTGAATCATTCCCTTCGACAAGCTCAGGGCAGGCTATCTTCCGCTCATGGTGAGCCTGTCGAACCACGCGCGCCTTGCCTCCGGAGCTTTTTACGAAGCCGTTGAATTTAGCAAGTTTCCCGACTTTTTACGTGTTTGTTAAATATGATTTACGGTATGGGCATTGACATTGTGGAAGTCCGCCGCATGGAGGAAATCATCCAAAAGTGGGGAGGCCGCTTTGTTGCCCGCGTGTTTTCTCAGGGTGAAATTGCTTACTGTACGAGTTGCGCCCTGCCCGCCATGCACTATGCTGCCAGGTTCGCCGTGAAGGAATCCTTTCTCAAGTCCCTCGGCATGGGGTTGGGTATGGGGCTTTGCCTGAGGGATATCGAAGTGACGAGCGGTCGGCAGGGGAAGCCGGAAGTGAGGCTGCGGGGCAAGGCGGAAGACACCCTTCGTCGCCTGGGAATCGGGGCGGTTCATCTGAGCCTGTCGCATACGCGTCAATCGGCAACCGCCGTCGTGGTGCTGGAAAAAGGGTAGAGAAACGGGTTCAGAGTTCAGTGTTCAGAGGTTCAGGGTTCAAGATTGGAGAGCGATGAAATATGAGCAAGGTCAACGAAAGCAACCTCTGAACCTTTGAACCCGTGAACGGTTACCAATTCATGAACGAGTTTATTGTGATTTCTCATGATTCCCGGCAGACACATTCTATTGGCGTAACATTAGGAGAGAACTTGCGTCCCGGCGACGTGCTTGCCCTTTCCGGCGATCTGGGCGCGGGAAAAACATGCCTTGCCCAGGGAATCGCAAGGGGTCTGGACGTACCGGAGGGCTACGAGATTACCAGCCCTGCCTTTACTTTAATCAACGAATATCCCGGCCGGCTCATTCTTTACCATATGGATATGTATCGGTTGTCCGGGGTGCGGGACCTGAACGATATAGGTTTCTACGCCTGTTTCAACGACAGAGGCGTTGTTGTCGTGGAATGGGCGGAAAAGATCAGGGAGGCGTTGCCGGAAGGCGCTTTATTTATTTCGCTTGAATATCTTGAGGAGAATAAACGCAAGCTGGTATTCTCCGACAGCGGGGATAAGTTGAAGGGGATTTTTTGCGCAGTAGAGGGAGGTTTATAGTCGATGGCGTTGGTCGTGCAAAAATATGGCGGCGCCTCGGTGGCCAATATCGCAAAAATTGAAAATGCAGCCCAAAAGATTATCCGTACCAAACAGGCAGGCCATGACGTGGTCGTGGTTCTTTCGGCAATGGCCGGAGAAACGGATCGGCTCATCCAACTGGCTTTCAAGGCGGCAGGCGACCCGGACAAAAGGGAGTATGACGCCCTTATCTCTACCGGAGAGCAGGTTACTGTAACACTGCTGGCCATGATTTTGCGGAAGCTGGGCTATCCGGCCCGATCTTTTTTGGGTTTTCAGGTAAAGGTTCATACCGATCGGGCATATTCAAAGGCCCGCATCGTCAGCGTGGATACGGAAACAATAAAAAATGAGCTGCGGGCAGGCAACATTGTTGTTGTCGCGGGCTTTCAGGGCGTTGACGAGGAGAATAATATCACCACCCTGGGACGCGGCGGGTCCGATACCAGCGCTGTGGCCCTGGCGGCGGCGCTCGGCGCTGATGTGTGCGATATATATACCGATGTGGACGGCGTCTATACGACGGATCCTAATATCTGCAACAAAGCGAGGCGGTTGGACAGGATATCGTACGATGAGATGCTGGAGATGGCCAGGGCGGGCGCCAAGGTGCTGCAACCCCGCTGTGTGGAATTGGCAAAAAAATATGCCGTCCCCGTTTATGTAAAGTCGTTTTTTACCGATGAAGGTGGAACCTTGGTGACAAAGGAGGGCAGGGAAATGGAAAAGGAAGTGGTATCCGGCGTGACCTGCGATCGCGATCAGGCAAAGATTACCGTCGTTCACGTTCCCGACAGGCCGGGTGTGGCGGCGCGTTTGTTCACCCCGCTTTCAGAAAGCAACATCGTTGTCGATATGATTATTCAAAACGCCAGTGTTGACGGATCCACGGATTTGACCTTTACCGTTTCCCGTAAGGATATCAAGGAAGCCCGCAGGATTGTCGAGACGGTGGTGAAAGAGATCGGGGCGGACAGGCTGGAAGTGGACGAAGACGTGGCCAAGGTGTCCATCATCGGCGTGGGCATGATCAGTCATTCCGGCGTAGCGGCCAGGATGTTTTCCGTCCTTGCCCAGGAAGGCATCAATATCATGATGATCAGCACTTCCGAAATCAAGATATCCTGTGTTGTAAAAGAAAAATACACGGAGCTCGCGGTTACGGTGCTCCACAGCGCCTTCGGACTGGACCGCAAAAAGTAGCGTCCCCAAAATCCCCCCTAACTACCCTTTAGTAAATGGTGGTTAGGGGGGATTTGACCTTTGAGGATCAATGCCGCTTACGAAAAGACAGGTTGAGGGGGTTGTGGCGCTTGTTGTCATTACGGCGTTGATTTACGTTTTTAACCTCTTGACCTCGCTTTTTCCACCCACCCCTGCTGCCCCCGTTACTTTCAGCGAAAAGGGAGTGGAAACGCAAGCTGTAGACCTGGCCATAGACGGAAACGATAAAGGGATCTTCTTCCTGCCGCCGGGGGCAACCGTCTCCGACCTTTTGACCGTCGCCGGGGTTGAACTCTCCTGCAAATTAAATGGGGAAATCGGCGCCCGCAGGCTCTCGGCAGGCGACAAGGTATTTCTCACCCGCGGATCCTCTCCCTCGCTCATTGTCGGAAAGATGACCGCCGCCCAGGCGCTGGCCCTGGATCTGCCTCTGGATATCAACCAGGCCGCCTTTGATGAGCTGGTTCTCATACCCGGCATAGGAGAAAAAACAGCGGCGAAGATTATTGCCCTGAGAGAAAAAAAGGGGGGCTTGAGCAATGTGGAAGAATTAATGGAAATCAAGGGCATCAAGGAGAAAAAACTGGCTAAATTAAGAAGATATTTTTACGCGGAGGAGCGTTGGCCGTCGTATGTCCGTGGAAGAGATTGACGCTGACATCCGCACTATGCGGGATGAATGGACACGAGTAGAGTAAATAACCGGCAAATTGCCACTTTAGGTCATGCCAGCGCCATGTCGCCATGACCTACTTCGGTCAATTCTCCGCACTTTCGACAAGTCGCGCCCGCACCGGATTTCCTTCTACGTAACGGACAACCGCCAACAAATGTTCGTCTTACTGAACGATGAAGCTCTTGTATCTCCCCTGCCACACGTGACCACTCGTAAAGACCTACTGCCTGCCGTTCCCTCTGTTGAGGGCGTGATATATGAGTCCGTCACAAAACCCTCTTGCTATCCTGGGCATCTTAACTCCTCAAAAAGTAGCCTGTCCCCTTTTCCCTTCCCTTTTCCCTTCCCGCTCGCATCAAACCTCCCAAAAGCACCTAAACCGCATAACTGCGGAGCTTAAGCGGCTATCTTTTCAGTCTCATCCCGGACAGGCCATGCAGAGGGCCAGCCACCCTGACCACGCTTCTTCCTCCATTACTTCTTCCCGCAGAATACCCTGAAAGGGGGCATTAATTTCACGGACGGATTTGAAAATTCCCTTTACAATTCCCTATAGCTTTTCAATTTTCTCCACCTCCCGAACGTCCCCTCCGAAGCAATACCCTATATATAGTGAGAAGCCCGCGGCTTCTCGAACAAAGGATTGAATGCGACATTTCAGGTCTCATCAATCCTTATTGGTTATCTGGTCTTCTGTTGATGCTTACGATGAAGCATATCAGCAGCCTGTTCCAGTTTCTTATCGAATGTCCAAATGGAAAGTCCCGCTAAAACAGTAGAAGCAAGGAGATGAACATCTACGTAGCCCAACCCTTTTCCCATGAGGCCGTGGCTTTCTATGAATGCAAGTACTTCTTCATGCTCTACCAGAAAAGTCATCGGCAGAACTTCCAGAAGCGAAAGTATGATCGTTCTGTTCTTAAGATTTCCACACGCAAGTTCGCCTACGATAAATGGATGACAGGCGACCTCTCCATCATTGAGCAGATCTACAAGTCCGGCGTGAGTCTCCCGTAAATGAGAGACCCAGACAGATGTATCAACAAGAACCATTCTACAGGGTGCCTCTCCTCGGTATTGGCTTTAACTGCTTCTCTGTTCCTCCCATTTTGGCAAGCCTCTTTCCGCTCTCTCTTGCGATAAGGGCCTCCAGCCCGAGCTTAACCAGGGTAGTTTTCTCTTTAATCCCTGTCATTCTGGATGCCTTATCGATCAGACTGTCCTCAATATTCAGCGTTGTCCTCATGGTGTCACCTCACTGTATGATGTGTATAAGTATGCCAATATTATGCATACATGTCAAGTGGTCTTCAGATAACGGCGGAGCTAAGCGGCGGCACGAGCATGCAGGGCCGCAGAGCGTCCCGTGCAGGCGCAGTGCCAACCGCTTCAGCGATTCGAGAAAATGAACCGGGGACGTTCATTAATTTATAATTTTCCATAACATGTTCCCCACAGGCGTGGGGATGAACCGTTCTATAGCCTATAGGCTTTTAGCAAAGCACGCCGATTTCCCCTGTCCTGACATACCACCTGCCGGCCTGTTCAAAGTCGCCTGCAGCCAGGGCGGACAGAAAGGCGAGCCGGGCCGCCTCAGGACTTTTTTTAAGATGCCATGATTTTCCGGTATGATGCATGGCAGCCGGGATATCTCCGTTTACGAGGCTTTCTTTGCCCATAAAAAGCTCTTGTTCCGCCGTCCGGGAAATCATTTCCAGGATAGAAAGCTCGCACCCGCAGCGGGTGCATTCCCTTACACCGTCGTTTTCTTTGCCACAGGCCGGGCAGATAATAATGTTCATCAATCCTCCAGATAGAACAACATATCGGACAGCGATTCATTCAGTCTGGCAACGGTTTCCCAATCCTGTGCGGCGATGGCCTGACGGCTCTGTTCCAAGAGGCTGGATAGCTCCGCCGCGTCTTCCTCATTCACCCCGGAGAAAAGTCCTTCCGCCCGCTTGCGGAGCCCCTTGGCCCTTGCAATCAGGGTTTGCTTATCTTCGACGTCCGATGAAAAAGCATCCGCTTCATCCCCGGCATCCTCATCCTCCTCAAGGAGGGCGGCGATATTGCGGCGTCTTTCATCCAGATTTAAAACCTTGCCCTTTTTTGTTGTATCCATCGTCACAGTTTTGGAGAGGCCGGTTGTTTTTTCCTTCGCCGTAACCTTGAGAATGCCGTTTATATCCAGTTCGAGGTTGAGAAGGATTGGGTTTCCCGCCCTGGCCTTGCTCAGACCCTTGATCCAGAAATCACCGATAAAGATATTATCGGAGGCAAGGGGGGCCTCCCCCTGAAATATCTCCACTAAGATCTTTTCCTGGCTGTCATGATTTGTGT
>Ga0210056_1004885_pt1 | contig 10316 bp, 14 predicted proteins | sample CryGeyCG2014_080_2_FD_183965 | JGI IMG/M metagenome (GOLD analysis project Ga0210056, IMG submission 183965) | Groundwater microbial communities from aquifer - Crystal Geyser CG07_land_8/20/14_0.80 (SPAdes) (version 2) | ecosystem: Environmental > Aquatic > Deep subsurface > Groundwater | place...
TTCTTCCTGCATGTCTCCGACTTTCTACCCAAAGTGTGATTTTTCAAACTCAACAAACAGAATGACGCAGAATGACAAGGAATGACACAGAATGACAAATTATTACAATGCGTGGACATCAGTTGGAGATGCTAAAATCAACAATTCACCTTATTTTGCAACGAAATCCTCAAATTACCAAAATCGGCTTTCAAGACCGGTGCCATCAACCGCTCGGCCACCTCTCCGCCCATCTTGCCTTACAGTCAAGATGGGCGGACACATACCCGTTAATTCGGGCGAATCCCCGCCTAAAAATATTTTAAATTAATATAACGGGCGAGGTCTCGACCCGCCCCGAAGGGGACGGGCGGACACCCATCCGTTAATCCAGATGATTACTATGGAAGCGCTTCAATAATTCTTTTTATTCTTCTGCGACCGCCGCCAGTTTTAAAATAATATTCACGATGACGTGCTTCCGTGTAGGAATTTAATTCTTCAGTATAAATAATCCGCCAGGGCCGTCCGTTTTTAGTGGATTGCACCAAGCCTGAATTATGAACTTTTAAGCGTTCCACCGGATTACCTGAACACCCTACATAACTACACTTTATCTTTATACTTAATAGCACATAAACATAATGCATCCATGTGTCCTGTTCTATAATAGAGAACTATTTCTTTTTCTTCAGCTTTAAAAGAACTTTCAGGTCCTCTTTATCTTTTGCGCGCCCTGCCGCCTTTTTCATTTTTATCAGGTCGCTTAAACCTGAAAAATAGGCTCCGGTCGAGCCGATCTTGCCCGCAACCTTATTTTCCCAGACCTTTTTAAAAGTTGCTCCCGCCACAAACGGATGGATATCCGTTTCCAGGATATACTGGCGTATAAGTATCTTTTTTGACAACAGATCCTTCACGCTGATATCTGAGACATCGTAACCGAATCCTCCAAGCGCCTTCAGGATTCTCCCGGCGTTTACCGGCGTTTTTTCTATAAATATGTCAATGTCAAGGGTTGCCCTGCTGTAACCGTGCACAGGAAAAGCAGTGGCGCCTATGATAACGAATTTTACCTTATTTTCTTTTAATGACCTCAAAAGGTTTTCGGTGTCCATTTTTCTGCAGCATCTCCTGCATTTCCCTTGATTTTTTAAACATCATCCTGAACCTCTGCTCTGTTGTCAGCGACAGTTGGTACTTCAGCTCAAAATCCAGTTCTTTTTCCTCATTATTCAGCTTTGTCTTCAAAACCGGCATCGTTTCCTTCCCGCGAATATATATTTAATGATATAGATATTTAGGAGACTATATTATAGCATATTTTCGTTCAATGTCAAGATTATTTGATATGAAATTAAGGGAAGAAAACTTTAATTTTAATAGGGACAGCGACCATTTATTTTATTTTCTCTGGCCTTCCCCTTGATCTGGCTGTCAATAATAATGCATCTTTGACCCATATTGTAATCTGGTTTGACCCACTCCTACAATATAAAAGACGGGTCAATTGTCATTACAAGGTGGGTCAATTTTTGATTACAATTTACAAGCTGGACTCGCAAATAGTCTGAAAGTGCCTTTGCTGTACCTGCGGAAACTCCCTGCTCAGCAGTTAAATCCATAACCGCAGCAGTAGTCTTTGTATCTTGTGCATAGGCAGTTGCCGCTAATAATACTAACAATGAGATCAAGATTAGTTTTTTCATTTTTAATACTCCTTGTCAACTATAACGCAGTCTGGGTCTGTGTTGTAATCTAACTTGAGTTCATTATTTATATATTGAATATAGCATCTAATTATGCAAGTCTATTATATATTAAAACTTGAAAAAGTCAAGTGTATTCGATTATAAGGAGAGACAAAATAGAAAACCGGCCCTGTGATAGCACCGGCTTCTAATTTCCATCTATATTTTTACGTATAGTGGTTTAAAGTCAAACTGAGGCACGCCACCTCTACCAGTTTCTTTACCTATCCAACCTTTCTTTTGCCTGCCTTTCTATTTCCGCCTTTCCCTCTTCTGTGTTTGTAAGATAATATGATGTTTTTATTGCGTGGATAATTGACACGGTTGCTACCAGTAAAAATGAAAGCCAATCAAGAGGAATCTGGAAAAACTCCTTAAGCCATTTCTTGTTCAAATTCTGCTGCCCTGCCGGGTTGTTCTGTTCCATGCACCCTCCTTCTAACACCATCGTCTTTATTACCTTTTCCTTTAAAGAACCTTTCTTCCGGGCAGGCATGCCTCTTCAATCCCCAATTTTCAAAGAACCGCTTTTAACTTGTAAGCTACTTTAGCCTTCCCTATTCCCAACCCCTAACCTCTTATATCATTATACCACATTTCTTCCTATTAATCAAGCAGAAAATGAATGGTATTATCTTATTATACACGCAGAACTTGAAAATGCTGCAAAATATACTCGGGTAATCGGCAATCTTCCTTAATTTATAATTTAATCTTTGTTATTTCTAACTTAGGATCTACAATAAATAATTTTCCTAATTCAATTTCTTGCCATTCTTCTTCAGTCATTTTTTCCGAACAAAACAAAACTGCTTTTTCGCCCAATAAACATTTACTGTGCATTAATTGATTGGTTGCCTTAGATTTAAAATTAAATTCTTTTCCTTTTTGGGGTTTTCGTTCAAGAAAATATAAGGAATAATAATTTTTGTTTTCTGAAGCATCTCTGTAAGCATATAAAGTTTCTCCGTCAGACATGACAAAATTCAGACCAGTATAATCAACCTGCTCCTTTACTATTTTAATACCAGTTTTTATTCCATTAATTACATTAGAACTCCTATTAATTTCTTGTAAAAGTAAACGAAAATATATTTCGGTATCGTTTTCGCTGGTTAATTCCTGTTTGTATTCTTCATCCAAACATTCTAATATTCTTTCTCTTTTTACAACACCGTTATGGGCAAATATCCAATTTTTATATTTAAAAGGATGCGCATTTTTACTTGAATTGCCACCATACTGAGCGGCTTTTCTTACGTGTGAAATAACTATATTTGATTTTATATACTCTATTTTGTTAAAGTCATATTTTTCAACATCGTCCAATCCTTCCTTAAAAACTTCTGCCTTGCCATTTTTGTAATAACCTATTCCCCATCCATCTGGATTACTTCTTGAAAACGATTTAAATGGTTTGTCAGCTTTGTAAAATGAAAAATCGATATCTACTTCTCTATTAGCCATAATTCCAAACAATCTGCACATTTATTTATCTCCATTATAGTTATTTGAATTTTCATTATCTAATTTGGGTAATTTTTCTTCTATACATTTTTCAACGATTATTTTTAAAACTAAATTTGCTTTATTTACTATTTCTATATTCATGCCGGTTATTTTTTTTGAACCATGCGTTAAATTATTTCTTATACGATATAAAATAGTTACAATATGTTCTAACTTTTCTAAGTTTGTATAATCCCTTTCATATGTTAGCTTTGTATAATCAAAATTTTCAACGTCTGGAGGTTGATTTAATTTGAATAATTCTCCCTTTAAATCTCTAATCGGATCTCTTATAAGATTCTTTGCGGATTCAATAATCTTGTTAGCATCGTCTTTATTCAATTGTCCAATTAGTATTTTTTGTCTTTCAGAATCTCTTGTATAAAGATCGCCTATTAAAATATATAACGCATTAAACGAATTCCATAAACAAAAAAATCTATAAAAAGATGGCTCATTTAACGTAAACGATAAATTAAACCATTCTTTAGAAATCTTAGAATATATTAATTTATAACTACTATTAACGTCCATTTTCTCTCTTTGTGATCTGTCCTATCAGTTTTTAAAACACTTATTATTTATGGTGGCTCAAAGTCAAGCTGATCTATTTTAACTTTTCTAAAATTTGGAGAACTCTAAAAAAAGGATTTCCAAAATCCTGTGTAAATCTTTTTGCTTTTTTTCTCAACATATCTATCTTTTCAGTATATTTTTCATTAATAATAACTTTCAAGCCTTGAATTTTTTCGAGTTCATTTGTAAGATACCCTTTACTTACAACGGGAGACCAAAACATATAATTAAATTTTGTAAATACTTTTAAATTCTTTTTTGCATACTCCTTTAACCTCAAATATTTATCATTTATTTTTTGAATTGTTTCCGTATGACTTCCATAATTAAGTCCAAGAATGTGCGTTGTTACTTCACACAAATAAATAGCTCTCTTTTCCAAATCAAAACCCAGAACATCAATTTCATTTAATCCTTCCAACCCTCCGCCAGGAGGTCTTACATTATAATCAATAAAACTGCAACCCTCTATTACTTTTAAATAAGCGCCTACTATATATTCACCGATGTCTGTTTTCATTACTGTTTCCTTAGCTCATCTAATAATACCCATTCACCAGGAGAACGTTCATATTTCCAAGCTTTCCAACCATTCATTTTATGATTAGTTATTGCCGTAGCAGCCAGTGAAGGCGAAGTATAAACTTTCCCCTGTAATTCCTTTGCCCTGTGACCTTCAGCTGCAAATGTTATAGTTCCATCCCTTCGCACATGGGCAATGTAAAGATGCCCTTTGTATTCAAATCGAATATGTATACGTCTTTTTATATAATCTGCAAGGGTTGCTTTACGACCCTTAATGGGTTCTGGCTGTTGATCTGGTTCAAACGTTGGATGGTTATCTTGAAAGAAAATGTCCCGTTCATGTCTTTGAAATTCAGTAAATTGCCTTCTGAATTTCCTCTTCAAATCTTCAGATTGGATAAATTTTCCTTCTTGTAAATTCCCTTTAGGACTGGCGATCCTAAGAACCAAAGTCTCCAAATCCTTAAGTTGTCTATCATTAATTGTTAAATAGATACTAAACCTATCCCAGCTTTGAGCGTGTCTGTCCTGTAAATGATGATGAAGCCTGGAGCGTAAATTTGAAGCTAATCCTACGTAATACAATTTTCCGCTTTTATACAAGGCATATATTCCGTGTCTTCCTTTTGCATATTCCCGAATTATTTTCTGATATTTTTCTAAACCTTCTCTTGGGATATTTTCAAGATATGAGCAAACAAGCTGTCCACTTTTAGTCATGTTATTTACTCCCTACTTATCAAAATACGAATAACTTACTTATAAATTTCTATTTCATTACTTCATCTTTTATTCACTAATAAACCCATAATCAATTATTTCTGGTAATAATTTTTCTTTTAATATATTATGCAACTCATCTAATTGACTAAATAATGTCAATAGTAATGCATCTTTGACCCATATTGTAATCTGGTTTGACCCACTCCTACAATATAAAAGACGGGTCAATTGTCATTACAAGGTGGGTCAATTTTTGATTACAATTTACACAGCAGGCACTCCATCTTGATAACGAAATCATCCTTTCCTGCGGGCCTTCCCGTAAGAGTGCATTGCCTTAGTTCTTTCAGGGCCTCCTCATCTTCCTGGCTTGAAAGATATGTTTTCCAGTCCTTTATTTCACCCACAAGAGGAAGGTCGCCTGACAGTAAAAGATTGCCATTTCTTTTGATATGGCTCAGTGCGCTTGACCAGGGATAATCCTGCGGCTCCTTGACAATACCACCGCGCGATCGAACGGTTTATTTAGGTTCAGTCCTGGTTTGTTCGGTTTTCTTTTTCAATGTGTTGATGCCTTTTATCACCATAAAGATCGCGATGGCGACGATCAGGAAATCAAGCACCGAATTAATGAATTGCCCGTAATTGAGGGTCACTGCCGGCGCATCTGCCGTGGCGCCCTTAAGTATCAGTTTCAGGTCCTTGAAATCAACCCCGCCGATCAAGATACCGATAGGCGGCATAATAACATCATTTACCAAAGAACTGACGATCTTACCAAAAGCCGCACCGATCACTATACCTACGGACATATCAATGGCATTGCCTTTAACCGCAAATTCTTTGAACTCCTTTAAAATGGACACCGGGGATCTCCTTTTTTACTATAAAAGTTTGGGGGTCAGAACTTGAATATTCACTCTCAAACCTGAAGGTTTGAGCTACGCAGACCTGAAGGTCTGCCCTACGAAAGATAAATAAAAACCTATTTGTGCAAGCTTGGGGGTCAGACCTTGAATATTCACTCTCAAACCTGAAGGTTTGAGCTACGCAGACCTCCCTCCTTAAAAACTGGCGGGTCTTCGAAAAGGTCTGCCCTGCAAAATCCCCCTCAATCCCCCTTTTACAAAGGGGGAACCCGGCAGGATAAACCCTGCCGTTGCTTTTTTTGATTGCCACGCTGCGCCCGCAATGACACCAGAAACCGTCAATCAATTGAGCTCGTAATTGTCATTTTCATTGTCTAAAAGCTTGTGTCGCAATGACACCAAAACGAAAATACGGCTTTATCTTTGGCTATACGTTGAACTTGAAGGTTATGCAGTCCCCGTCGCGCACGATATAGTCCCTGCCCTCTCCCTTGATCAATCCCCTTTCAACCGCAGCCAGTTCTGAACCTGCCTCCAGAAGGACTTTCCAGTTTATGACCTCCGCCCTTATGAACCCTCTTTCAAAATCAGAATGTATTTCGCCCGCGGCTTCCGACGCTTTGGTGCCGTTCCTTATTTTCCAGGCCTTGGTCTCTTCCTCGCCTACCGTAAAAAAGGCGATTAGGTCAAGAGTCCTGTAGCTTTCTTTGATGAGCCTGTCAAGGCCGGAATCGCCCGCGTTAATAGATTCAAGGTATTTTTTTGAGTCATCCCTGTCCAGGTCAATAAGCTCTTCTTCGATCTTCGCGCATATGGGAAGGTATCTTTCGGGATGGTCAGTCATTTTCTTCCAGGAACCGGTCCTGAACTGCTCTTCACTGACGTTCGCCACGCACAGGATGGGCTTGAGCGTCAGCAGGCTCAGGCTCTTGACCGCGAATTTTTCGTCGTCATTAAGCCCAGCCTCAGAGGCAAGGTCCCCTTTTTCAAGCGATATTTTCACCCTGCCTAATATATCGAATATCTTCTTTTCGTCCTTGTCCCCTGCGCGCGCCGCCCTGTAAGCTTTATCCAGGCGCTTGCTCACCACTTCAAGGTCAGCAAGCGCGAGCTCCAGGTCCACTACCTCACGGTCGCGTTCGCAGTCCAGCTCGCCTTCCACGTGCATGATCTCGCCGTCTTCGAAAAAACGAACCACTTCAAGTATGGCGTCCACTTCCCGGATGTCGGCAAGGAACTGGTTCCCCAGACCTTCTCCCTTCGAGGCGTTCTTTGCCAGACCGGCTATGTCCACGAACTCTATTGCCGCGGGCACAACGCTGCGCGCGCGCGACATCTCCGCCAGCTTAAAAAACCTTTCGTCAAAAACCTCCACCACGCCCACGTTCGGCTTTATGGTGCAGAACGGGTAATTCATGGCCGGCGCTTTTCTCTTTTTTATCAGAGAATTAAAAAGAGTGGACTTGCCCACGTTGGGCAGGCCCACTATCCCCATTGAAAGCATATACGCTCCCGGATAATAACTACATAGCAGGGCAAGCCCTGCAGCTACAAAATTGCTTCGCTTATCAATTTACAATTAACAATTTACAATGAAGGAAATAGAATTTTTATTCAAAATAGCAGGGCAAGCCCTGCAGCTACAAACTACATAGATAATGACAAGATTGTCCCGATCCTCCAAACTAACTGGCGGACAGGTAAATCGGGACCGCTACATAGCAGGGCAAGCCCTGCAGCTACAAAAACCTTGCCCTACGACTGCATTAGCAGGGCAAGCCCTGCAGCTACAAACTACCCACTTTTCCTGGCGATGTAATCGATTATACGGTCTCGCAGGGTTTTTTTGACTTTCAAAAAGACACATCCGAACAGACCGCCCCTTTTCGCCTCGCCCCTGTCTGCCACGGTTTTTATAAAGAAGCGCTGGTCCTCAGAGATATTCGGTATATCAGAAAGGATTTCCAGGACATCCCCGATCCGGACAACGCTGTTCGTGTCCTTAAAAAATTTAAGCCCGCCCTCGCTTATGTCCAGTATCCTGCCGTAATAAGGAAGCTCCGCGCGCGGCTCAACGGAATCAACGTCTATCGCGTCTCCCTCGTGGGCGATAATATCATATTTAACGTTTAGAAATGTCTCCACTCTCGCCCAGATCCTTTTTTCCTTCTTTTCACCCCTCAACTCCGTTTCGGTCTGCATCTCGGAAATACGCTCCAGGAACATCCTGCGGTTTTTCCCCAGCATTTCCCTTATCTTTAAAACAGCTGTCTCAAAACCCGGCTTGTCTTCCTGCAATTGTATGATATCCGCCGTAAAACGGTTGTCTTTCAGCAGCTCGAAGATCTCCATTTCAACTTCGATCCTGTCCCCGGCGCGCGCTCCCTTCTCGATAAGCATTTTCAGCAGGTCTTCCTCTGCGTTTAAAATAGCGCCATCCGGCATAACTGCCGCCCCGGTTCCGTTACTCCCGCCCGTTCCCCCGCTTATGATCCTGTATTTAACGGGGATGGATATGTCTGGTCTCTTCCATTTCTTTTCCATTCTGCCTCCCGCAGGGCCGTTAAGCCCGGCTTTAGTTCTTGCCTAGGACGCATCGATGGTGTCTGTTCTTGTATTTACTTCAGGGACAAGTGACAAGTGGCAAGGTGCTAGGGATGGAAATAGAATCTTATTTAAATAAAAATCCTTCACTTGCATCTTGTCCCTTGCATCTTGTCCCTGGTATCTGGTTCCTTGTCCCTGTTTTTAACGGTACCTGTGCGTGCCGTGCCGCCTGCGCGGAGTATACCTGACGTAGTGCGTTGAAAACTGCGTAACTGGCATATCGGGGTGCTTGGAAACGGGTAAAGTAGTCCTTATCAGCCTTTCGATGCTGCGCACTCCCTGCAGCTGGTCCGGCATCGCGAAAGATATGGCGTGCCCGGGCTTGCCGGCGCGCCCTGTCCGCCCGATGCGGTGCACGTAACTTTCCGCCTCGTCGGGAAGGTCATAATTTATGACCAGCTCAATACCCTTAACGTCAATACCCCGGGCCGCGACATCGGTGGCGACCAGCACCCTGTATTTGCCTGATTTAAAGCCTTCAAGGGCTTCCCTGCGCTGGGAAAGAGAACGGTTTGAGTGTATCTCAGCGGAGTTGTGCCCCATAGACTGCACTCTTATCTTCACCTTCCTCGCGCCGGCCTTAGTGCGCGTAAACAGCAGGACCGACCCCTTGTATTGCTCGAGAAGCCTGCGCAGAAGCTGCGCCTTGCTGTCGTGCATTACGATAAAAAGCTCCTGGACGACTGTTTCCGCCGCGGTTCCCGCAGGCGCGACCTCAACGCTGACAGGAAGTTTCATGTAAGTCCTCGCGATACCGGCTATCTCGGAAGGCATCGTCGCGGAAAAAAGCATGGTCTGCCTGTCCCTGGGCACCTGCTGCAGGATACGGTCTATCTGCGGCTTGAAACCCATATCAAGCATGCGGTCAGCCTCGTCAAGCACCACCACGTTCACGTCGCTCAGCAGGTTCCTTCTTCTCTCAACATGGTCCATCAGCCTTCCCGGCGTGGCCACGAGTATGCGCGGGTTCCTGTTAAGCTGGTTCAGCTGTTTGTTTATCGGGGCGCCGCCTATAAGGACAGCGATCTCCATCCCGGGCGCGTGGCTCAGGCTCCTCAGCATCTCGCCCACCTGGACCGCAAGTTCCCTGGTAGGAGCGAGCACAAGCCCCTTCCCCCTTCTTTGAGCGAGGCGCTGCATCATCGGTATGCCGAACGCGATCGTTTTGCCTGTGCCTGACTGAGCAATGCCCACAACATCCTTGCCTTCCATCGCCACCGGGATCGCCTTGTTCTGGATGGGCGTAGGAATAGTGATCTTCATTCTCCCTAAAGCTTCCAGAAATCCCGGAGCAATACCGAGGTTAACAAAACTTGTGTTAGATTGGTCCATCTTTTCTCCTTATCAATTTACAATGAAGGAAATAGAATTTTTATTCAAAATAGCAGGGCAAGCCCTGCAGCTACTCCTTCAATTTGCAATTTGAAATTTGCAATTTGAAATTTAAAATTATTTGCTGGATACTGGTCGCCACTACGGTCACCACTTCGGCGACCTGCCGACGAGGCATGGCGACCCGCCGAAGGGGCGGGCCACTGGACACTGTCTTATTGCAGTTGAAGTAAATAGAACATATATCTGCGGCATTTCGCGAAAGTCTTATCATCCACCAGGCTTTTTTCAAGCGCCTTCTTTATAGGGCTCCTGAAAAGCCGGCGCGAGATCTTGTAAACGAACGGGATGTAGGTCTCCATGGCGTACGCGAGCATCCTGATGCTGGGTATGGCATAATCATTGAAAAGCGATATCATGAAATTAAGTGTGGGCCCTGTCCTGT
>Ga0210056_1004887_pt1 | contig 10315 bp, 5 predicted proteins | sample CryGeyCG2014_080_2_FD_183965 | JGI IMG/M metagenome (GOLD analysis project Ga0210056, IMG submission 183965) | Groundwater microbial communities from aquifer - Crystal Geyser CG07_land_8/20/14_0.80 (SPAdes) (version 2) | ecosystem: Environmental > Aquatic > Deep subsurface > Groundwater | place...
CGGACTACCCTCTATCCGCCATCAGCCATGCCTGCAGTGCATCGTTTTGGAAGTTCCTCTACAAAAGGACGCCGGATCGCTTCAGCGTCCGGTAGCTCACACAGGCAGCTACACGATGGAGGTTACCCTCTATCCGCCATCAGCCATGCCTGCAGTGCATCGTTTTGGAAGTTCCTCTACAAAAGGACGCCGGATCGCTTCAGCGTCCGGTAGCTCACACAGGCAGCTACACGATGGAGGTTACCATCCTTTTCTCCCCTTTCAACCCGTGTTCGTGCCGAACACGGGTTGAAAGGGGAGAAAAAATGTCCTTTCTTGGCGCTCGGTAGTCAGTTGTGTGAGCTACCGGACGCTGAAGCGATCCGGCGTCTAATGTCGAAGAATTTACGAACGGATGCAGTAGTTTTGCGAGACTCCTGTCCTTGCTAACACCGACGCCAAGTGACAATATGAGATCGACTCTCACCTTGTCTGTCCCTGTGGGCAGGTGCGGGACACTACAACTCCGCGTCTTCTGATTTAGTGCCTGTCGTCATCTTCAATTGATGGTGCAAAGAGACCGCGGACCGTTTGCTGGACGAGTTTTCGGGGCGCAACGAAGGCACGGGGTGCGGTGATTGTGTTACTGTAGTTTGGCAAATCCCTTTGTGCCTATAAATGAACCTTTGGCCAGTCTACCAATGCAGTTGCTTCGCCAGATGCAGTCAAGCCCCAACTCAACCTTCGAGGCTCTGGCGGAGTCTCTCGGCGTGAGCCGGACCACCGTGAGGAGACACGTCCGGGCGCTCAAGTCAAAGGGGCTGCTGCGTCGAGTCGGGTCGAAGAAGTCCGGGTACTGGGAAGTGACCGAGTGAGTGAATTCGAGAGCAGACAGGGAACCGCCGACTGAGGGGGAGTATTGAATGTCCGCAACCACCGCGACAACCGGCAGCGAAGTCTTCATCGTTGATAACAGTGACGAGACATGGAAAGTTCTCCAGTATCTGCGCGACTGGTGTCAGCTTTCCAGTGCCATTGACATCGCCACCGGCTACTTTGAGATCGGGTCGCTCCTCGGCTTGGGGGACGCCTGGCAGCAGGTTGACCGGATTCGGCTCCTGATGGGTGATGAAGTCACACTGAGAACGAAAACGGCATTCGAGGAGGGACTCAAGCGTGCGACCGATTGCCTCGACGAAAGCATCGAGACCGAGAAGGAGAAGAACGACTTTCTCGCTGGAGTGCCATCCATCGTGGAGGCGATCCGAACCGGCAAGATCAACTGCCGGGTTTACCGCAAGGCGAAGTTTCACGCCAAGACCTACATCACTCACGCCCGCCAGGCCGTCGTCGGCTCTTTTGCACTCGTCGGGTCTTCCAACTTCACCTATCCTGGGTTGACACAGAATGTCGAGCTGAACGTCCAGATTACCGGGAGCCAGGTGGGCACCCTCCAGCAGTGGTACGAAGACTACTGGAACGAGGCCGAGGACGTGACACCCGATGTTCTCCGAACCATCGAACGACATATTCGAGAGTATTCGCCATTCGATGTCTACGCCAAGTCCCTACAGGAGTTCTTCCGTGGTCACGAGATGACCGCCGGAGAGTGGGAGTTGGCAGAGAAAGAGAACGGTGGTTCGTGGATGTATCCTGTCCTTGACCAGTACCAGCAACAAGGATACCGGGCGCTGATGAAGATTGCCCAGCAAAACCGGGGGGCTTTCCTCTGCGACGGCGTTGGTCTTGGCAAAACCTTCATTGGAATGATGTTGATCGAGCGGCTTGTCGCACACGACCGGAAGCGTGTGGCTCTGTTCGTGCCGAAATCCGCGCGGGCCGATGTCTGGGAACGCGCGCTGCGAGACTACCTCCCCAACATCGGAGGCACCCGCGGCGGTGACTTCAGCAACCTCGCCATTTTCAACCACACCGACCTGGGGCGCGGCGGAGACTTTCCCCTCAGGTTTGAGCGAGTCAAGGAGTGGGCAGACGTTATTGTCATTGACGAGGCCCACCACTTCCGCAATCCCGGCATCAAAGGCGAAGGCGAGCGGCGTCCTTCCCGCTATCGGATGCTTTACGACCTGCTTGACGGTCCCCAAGGCCCCAAACAGATGTTCATGTTGACGGCCACACCAGTGAACAACAGCCTCCACGACTTCCGGCACATGGCGGAGTTGTTTACTCGCCAGCAGGAGAACTACTTCGCAAGGCGGCTGGGAATCCATTCTCTCAGGAGGCATTTCATTGATCTTGAAAAAGCTCTCTTGCGGGCGGTGGACAAGGAGGGACAGGAATCCCAGCCCATGGAAACGAATATGGCCGAATCCGAGCGTCTATTGTTCGAAGACAGCCTGTTCCGTTCCCTGGTGGTGCAGCGCAGCCGCTCCTACGTGAAGAAGAGCCAGGAGCAGCAATGCGCGACCGTCGCGAGTTTCCCGGAGAGAGAGCCGCCGAAGGTGGCTGAATATTCGATCAAGAGAACCTATGGTCGTCTTTTGGACCAGGTGCAAAAGGCTTTCGACAACGAGGATTCACAGGGGAACAAGAACCCACTTTTCGTCCTGGGCATCTACTATCCCTTGGCCTATTACAGAGGCGACGATAAGGCCATTGACCCCTTCGCTGAAAACCGGCAGAAGCAAGTGGTCACTCTGATTCGCACGCAGTTCTTGAAGCGTTTTGAAAGCTCCGCGCACGCCTTCGAAACCTCGTGCGAGCGACTGCTCCTGAAACTCCTTGTCTGGGTCACGAAACACAGCGAAACCGATTCCGAGAAGCGACGGCTGGAACGCTGGAAGCAGCAGCACTCTGAACTCGTCGGTTATGTCCACCAGCATCAGCTTGATCTGTGGGGAGACAAGCCGGAAGAACAGGAAGATGACGTTGTATCCGAAGAGATGTTGGAGAGTATCGAGCTTCTGTCTCGCAAGGAATACCGCGTGGAGGAGATCCTCGCCGACACCTTCCTCGACCTCGACCAGATTGGAGAATTTCTTGATGAGCTTCGGAAGTTCAAACCGGAGAACGATGACAAACTAAAAGCCCTGGCGCGGCTGCTCAAGACCGATCCCATCCTCAAAGAACACAAGGCGCTGATCTTCAGCGAATTCGCTGATACGGCGCGCTACCTTGCCAAACAACTCAAGGCCAACGGCATCGCTGGGCTCGAGCAGATAGACAGCGGCACCAAGCGCGACCGCAGTATAACCATTCGGCGTTTCTCCCCTTACTATAACGGCTCATCCAGTTCGGAGCTTGAGACCGCTGGGAACGAAGAAATCCGTGTGCTCATTTCCACCGACGTGCTTTCGGAAGGCTTGAACCTTCAGGATGCCACACGCCTTATCAACTACGATCTCCACTGGAACCCGGTGCGACTCATGCAGCGTATTGGTCGCGTGGATCGCCGGCTGAACCCGGCCATCGAAGACAAGATACTCCAGGATCACCCGGAACAGAAAAAGCTTCGAGGGAAAACCGCCTACTGGAACTTCCTGCCCCCCGAAGAACTGGAGACGCTCCTTGCGCTCTACGGACGAGTGGCTCACAAAACCCTCCGCATCTCGAAGGTTTTCGGAATCGAGGGGAGGAAACTCCTCACGCCAGCAGACGACTATGAAGCTTTGAAGAATTTTAACGCCAGCTACGAAGGGACTACCACTCCTATCGAGGAAATGCATCTGGAGTATCAACGACTGGTTCAGAATATTCCCGACCTGGAAGGCCGATTGCAAGCTCTTCCCGGGCGCGTCTTCTCCGGCAAGGAGTATCCCGGCCAAGAAGCCAATGCGGTCTTCTTCTGCTACCGAATACCTGGACCCGACTATGATTACTCGACGGAAAGCCAGAACCAAGAGCAGCGCTGGACGGAAGAAGCCGGAGAAACTCACTGGCTGCTGTATCATCTCGACAGCGAGAAGATTCTGGAGGAGGCTTCGGAAATCCACAAGGTCATCCAGTCCGATGCGGACACGCTGCGTCGCTGTGAATTCGCCCACGAGACTCTGACCGAAATTCGTCAGAAGGTGGAGAAACACCTCAAGAACAGCCATCTGAAAAGGCTCCAGGCCCCCGCCGGGGTGAAACCTCTGCTGAAGGCCTGGATGGAGTTGGGTTGACACGGCCACATGGACGGTGCTATAAGTATGGTGCATTTGTAAGGCGCGGAGGGAATACCAATGAGATTGCAGAAGCGTACTTACGCTTTGCCTCCCGACACGCTCGAACAGTTCGAGCAAACGGTGGCGGCGGGGAAACGCAGCATGGTGATCGCACAAATCCTGCAGGAGTGGCTGGAGGAGAAACGGAGAGAGCAGTTGCGGCAGGATGTCATTGAGGGTTGCCAGGTCATGGCGGATGTGATGCTGGAGATCCAGCAGGAGTTTGAACCACTCGATATGGAGGTGTGGCGTGCCATTGACGATGAACCTGAGACGCGGCGACGTCGTTCGAGCACAACTCGATCCCACGGTCGGGTCTGAACAGGCAGGCGAGCGACCTGCCGTTGTAATTTCACCATCCCCTGTCATTGAGCATTCCCCTGTCATCCTGATCGCTCCTATTACGAGCAAGAAGACGGAACGCGTGTTTGCGTTCGAGGCACTCATTGAGCCGCCCGAAGGGGGGCTTACGATGCGGTCAAAGGTGATGCTCACCCACCTTCGGAGCGTGGACAAGCGACGAATCGTGTACCGATACGGCAGCGTGGGAGAGGCGACAATGAAGCGTTTGGAAGAAGCCTTGCGGGTGGCGACGGGGCTCACCCGGTTCTGATCGTTGTGAGGGGGATTCGTGTTGATGGAGTTGAGCGAACGCTGGAGGAGGTAGCATGGCACAGACCGATCACGACAGATTGCGGCAGGTCAAAACCTTCCCCGCTCTGGTGAAATACCTCCAGGAAGAACTCGACTGGCCTATCGAAGCCGATAGCTTCGACGACATGACCTTCGAGTGGACTGGCGAGGAACTGCGGCTATCGGAAGATTCCCAGCGTCAGCTTGACGGTGGCTCGGTTCGTCAACTCCGCAGCATGCGACACCAAGACCAAACTTGGGGAATCTTCTTCGCGCTCTTCAACCAACCGCGTGTCTACGCAACTGCACTGCGAAGTATCCTGCGCGGTCTCGTCCCCTCGGGTCGCCGCGACGCGCGCCTCCCCGCATGGAAGCACGACAACCTCCTCTTCGTCTGCGCCACTGCCGACTACCAGCAATTCACCTTCGCCCATTTCCGGGGGGAGAAAGCGACAACCGCGCGCCTGGCCACCTTTGGCTGGAAGCAGGGCGACCGCTATGTCCGGACGTTGTGTGAATACAACCTGCCCGCGCTTCGCTGGCCGGAAGACGACGGCGAGGATGCTGACGCCTGGATCAAAACATGGGCAAAGGCATTCGACAAAGAGCCGCTCACTCGCGCGTTCTTCAAGCGGTTCGACAAAGCCCTCGAGTTGATCCAGTCCGATCTGCTGACCGTGCAGCGCCTCGATTCGGCGGAAGCCTACAGCCGCGCGCAACTCCTTCTCGAACGCCTGCTCTTCCTCTACTTCCTCCAGAACCGCGGCTGGCTCAACCAGCAACGCGGCTATCTGCTCTCCCAGTTCGAGCTGCACCGCGACCGTCCCGAAGAGTTCACCTACTACGGGGAGTTTCTGGAGACGCTCTTTTGGACACTTGCCTCCGCGCCCGGCCCCGGCAACCGACTCGACGGCATCCCTTTTCTCAACGGCGGGTTGTTCGATGATGACGAGTTCGAGCCGTCACCGAGACGGAAGAAGGAGAACCCCCCGCTGCGCATTCGCAACGCGACCTTCGCCCAGGTATTCGACGACCTCCTCGAAGCCTTCAACTTCACCGTGCGCGAAGACACGCCGCTCAACCAGGACGTCGCCGTGGATCCGGAGATGCTTGGCAAGGTGTTCGAGTCCATCGTGCTCCATGCGGAAGCCGCCGATCCCGACGCGGTCGCGCCCGATAAGCGCAAGGCGACCGGCTCCTACTACACGCCGCGCATCGTGGTCCACTTCATTTGCCGCGAAGCGTTGCTGCAATACCTGTTGACTCATATTGTCGGCGACAACTGGAACTCACGCCTCCGCGCAGTGATGGAGATCGACGCCACGGATGGTCTGGACGCGGAAGAGATCACGCGTCTGCGAGGTCTGCTGCCTCCTGCTGAAGGAGCCGCTCTTCGAGACATCCTGCGGAAGATCAAATGCTGTGATCCTGCGGTCGGCTCCGGCGCTTTCCCCGTTGGTCTCTTGCACGAGTTGGTCAACCTGCGACGGGTGGTCGAAACGGCGGCAAACGGCTATGTAGACCCCGTGCGGAAAGAAGGCGCGGAATGGATGCACGCCACCAAAGCCGACATCGTGGAAAATTGCCTTTACGGGGTTGACATCCAGCAGCAGGCCATCGAGATCTGCCGCCTTCGGCTGTGGCTCAGTCTGGTCGTGGACTACGACATCGGGCTCGATCCTTTCACTGCCGACCGTTCGCAGTTTGACTCAGCCATCAAACGCATTTCGCAGTTGCCCAACCTGGAGATGAACTTCCGACGAGGCGACAGTCTATTGGATATGGTTTCCGGTGTGCCGGTGCGGATTGAGCCGACGGTGTTCATGCGCTACAGTTCCGGCTTCGACTACCAGAAGCATTTCCGGGAGATTCAGAAGCTGGGGGCACGCCTCCATCGCGCCTCAAAGGCAGAAACAAAACGGAAACTACGGCTCGATATTCTGCGGTTGCGCCTGGACATTGCAGAACACGCACTGCGCCAGGAGATAGAGCAGTTGGTCAACGAAGAAAGCGGGATGCTGTCCCTCTTCGAGGAGATTTCCTCACCCTCGGAGAAGCGCAAGCGCGTCGCTGAGGAGAAAGGTCGAATCCAACAAGCGTTAGACAAAGTCGCCGCCGACCGCAAAGACCTGGAGAAGTTGGCGGCGCGCCCCTTCGACAGCAGTTTCTATCCCAAACTGCGTCGGCTCGAAGGCGCCGATTTCACCAGCCCCTTCAACTTCGTCTGGCGTCTCGATTTCCCCAACATCTTCGCCCACGATGTAGGAGGGGAATCCTTTCCCCGAAAGGGAAGGCGCGGAAAGGATTCCCCTCCTACAACCCGTTACGCTGGCTTCGACCTCATCGTCGGCAACCCGCCCTTCGTCACCGCCCGCAACCCCGTGAAGCGCGAACTCTACCGCGAACGCTGGAAGCGCGTCTGCTCCGGCAAGTATCTCCTCGTCTGTCCCTTCTTCGACCTCAGTTTTGGCTTGCTCAAGTCTGGCGGGCAATTGGGCTTCATCGTGTCCAATGCCTTCGCCAAGCGCGAGTTCGGCAAGCCGCTCGTAGAGGACTTCTTCCCGACGGTGGACTTGCAGAAGGTGATTGACTGCTCCGGGTTGATGTTCCCCGGCCACGGCACGCCCACCTGCATCGTCTTCGGACGCAACCAGAAGCCCGACCCGCAATCGCCCGTCCGCGTCGCCGCCATCCTGCCCGGCGGCGGGGACCTCCGAACCCCGCCCGCGGAAAGTCCGCTGTGGCGCACGTTAGCTGAAAGACATGACCAGCCCGGCTACGCCGATGCGCGAGTCGTTGTGGCCGACCGTCAACGTAGCAACATGGCCAAACACCCCTGGGCCATTGAGTCCACCAGTTCGCAGACGACTGCGCAGTTGGATAAGTCGGTGGTGAGGCTTCTTGAGTTGATCGAGGGCGAAGTCGGTGTGTGCACCATGACGAACGCCGACGACGTATTCCTGTTGACCGAGGATGCTGCTCGCCGTCTCGAACTCAGCCCGGATTTGCTGCCCCCATACCATCAAGGAGAGGAAATCCGTAACTGGTCAGGTGACCCGCCATGGAGGATTCTGTTGCCGTATGATCGAAACTGCGCCCCACTCCCTGAGAGCAGATTGGGCACCGGCGAGAGGAAGTATCTGCAGCCGTTCAAGACGTTGCTTGAGAATCGCCACAGCTTCGGGAGCAGGACGTTCAAGGAGCTGGGGCGCGTTTGGTACGAGTTTGAGCGGATGAACGCTAACAAGTACTCGACGCCGCGGTTCATCACACTCGCGCACATAGCGACACATAACCACTTCGTTTACGTCGCTGAGGAGCGGGTCTTCGGGCGGCATCCGCAGGTGATCAAGCTCTCCCACTCGGCGGACAAGTGCGACCACCACCTCCTCGCTGCCCTCCTCAACTCCTCCGCCGCGCTCTTCTGGCTCAAGCAGGTCTGCTTCAGCAAGCGGGAGTCGGGGGAAGGAGTGACCGACACCTACTTCGAGTTTGCAGGTAACAAGGTCCAACAACTCCCCGTGCCGGAGTTGGTAGCGCAAGCACTCCGGGGTAAGAGCAATGCACTGGCGGAGCGACTGACCGACCTGTCGCGACAATGCTGGGAGCGGGGGCAGCAACTGCCCCCCCTCGCCATGAAGAAGCTCTTCGAGAAACCCGGCGAAGCCTACCTTGAGTGGAACGCCTCTCTCCCGGGTCATGTTCCGCCACACGCGGCCCTCACCCCCAACCCCTCTCCCACCGACGGGAGAGGGGAGCCTCGGTTTCCCTTCGGGACCGCCGCCGACCTCCGCGCCGCATTCCAGCGAACCGTCGGAATCCGCGAAACCCTCCGCGCGGAGATGATCGCGTTGCAGGAGGAGATGGATTGGCTCATCTACGAGACGTATGGGTTGGTGGAACCGGGCACGTTTTCCCAGCACGTCCCGGATGGCGGCGTAGGGCTGAGTCTCCGTCCCAGCCGTGTAGCGCTTTCTGATACGTTGCGGAAGACGGAACTCGGCGGGGACGGAGACCTCGCCCTACCACACACGCCAATGAGTATGGCGCGCGAGCAACGGCCCTTCTGCCTCTATGCGCAGGCGGAGGGCAACTTCGACAATGCAGCGTCTCTGATCCCCACCGACTGGCCGGAGGAACGCCGGACGATGTGGCGTGACCGCTTGACGCTGATTCGCGACAACGAGCACGTCCGCCGCATCGAGCAACCGGTCTACAAACGCCGCTGGGACGAGCAATGGAAAGTCGGCGGCCGCTGGCAGTGCGGCCACCCGGCCTACGACGCCGAGTTCCTCAACGCCTTCGCCTGGTGGCTGTCCGAGAAAGCCGAATGGTGGCTGGAACACGAGAAATCCGGCGGCCCCGTGACCCTCGACGAATGGACGACCGCCCTCTGGTCCGACTCCCGCGTGCAGTCTGCATGGGAGGTGTCCGTCGATGTCATGAACCAACTTGAACAGTGGAAGGCGGAGCAGAAAACCCCCGACGCCAAGGCGGCGACCATCGAACCAACCCTATCCGCCTTTGCCCGCTACTTCAAAGCGACAGTTAAAGACCAATCCGTTCCCGACAACATCCCCTGGGCGGTGCCGTGGGATGAGATCAAATTCAAAGTCCCCGCAAACGTCAAACGGATTCGAGGGAAACTCAACGTCCCGCGGGAGAGGTTTCGGATGACGCCAAGCGGGGAGTATGTGTGGGCGGGGAAGTTCCTCCAGGTAGATGACCAGAGCGGTTCCGAAAAACGTGCCCCCCCCTTCGAGTAACGACCCCGGCGGAAACCTGGGAAGTGATCCCACGAGCGGAGGCGGTGCAGAGAAGATGATGGAGCAACACGTGTCGTTGAGCCTTCGCGGCTGCATAAGGCCAAAGGCGCCGACCATTGTGTGGGTCGCGCTTGTCGTCAATGGATACGGCGACAAAGCCGCCGTATCCATTGACAAAGCTGGAGCTTTATCCTACGACAATCTCCGTAATTCCGGGATGCACCCTCTGGAACCCCTCACGATTCCAGTTCTTCTGATAGTCCCTCTCCTGAGTTGTTCGATTATTTACTCTCCGGGTGAGACCGAAGCAGTTCCCGTAGATGCTCGCGGGTGAGCAGTGCGACGATTGTGTAACGGAGTTCGCGGTTCGTCGGTCCTGAGTGAGTTTATGCCTGCCCGGCCCCAGGGGGCTGATTACCACCACGCATCACAAATCTTACTTACACCCGGAGCTTTCCGGGTGCTTGACAATGTGGCTGCCGACCAGAGGTCGACCGTCGGGGTGTTGAACGGGGTTTTCGTTGACGGCGAACAAGAGGGTGGTGGCCGTGAATACTCTCGCGCGACAATGGCTTGATCTGCTCTTCGGTGAATTCGATTATTCTTGCTCAGCAATCCAGATCAAACGCAAATCGCGGATTCTCAACCGGAAGGAGTATAAGTAGGTCGTCAAAAATACTGTCCCTGCTGAAACGAAGACGGACATACCCGATTGATTCGGTAATCCCCCTGAACTTGTTTCAGGGGATGGTTAGGACCACGCTAACGGCG
>Ga0210056_1004896_pt1 | contig 10296 bp, 9 predicted proteins | sample CryGeyCG2014_080_2_FD_183965 | JGI IMG/M metagenome (GOLD analysis project Ga0210056, IMG submission 183965) | Groundwater microbial communities from aquifer - Crystal Geyser CG07_land_8/20/14_0.80 (SPAdes) (version 2) | ecosystem: Environmental > Aquatic > Deep subsurface > Groundwater | place...
TGCTCCCAGTGCGGCGGCGCGGTAGCCTATGACACCGTTGCCGAGGAATTCGAACGCGAGGGCATGCGCGTCGAGATCTCGGGCATTCGCGCGCTCGTCTGCACGCAGTGCGGCGAGACCTACTTCGAGCCGGGCGGGGCACAAGCAGTGGTTGAGTCTGCCGATAGCCTTTTCGCCCTGGCCCGCCGGAACCGGCAGCACTCCGGCAAGCTCGTGGCCGCGGTTGCCTGAATGACGGTGTCGCCGATCACCCACGTGCCAAGTCGGCGCCGTCCCCCGCTTACCCTCTCGCCATCCAACGAGGAAGGACTGCTCTGATGGCACGCAACTTCAAGGAACTCGAAGCGAAGATGCCACCCGAACGACTCGCCCGGGCGAAGGTCAGGGCCCGCGAGGCAATGGCGGAAATGCTGCTGACCGAGAGCCGCAAGGAAGTGGGTCTGACCCAGGAAGACCTGGCCAAGGCCCTGGGGATCAAGCAGCCCTCCCTGTCCAAGCTGGAGTCGCAGGGCGACATGCAGACCAGCACGCTGCACCGACTGGTGGCGGCACTCGGGGGCGAGTTGGAGTTGAGCGCTCATATGCCAGGCGGTGACGTTCGCATTCGGCAGTTTGCTGGAGCGGGTTGAGCGCGACGGAGGCGGCGCAGCAGCGGTTCCAGGTCGCCTTCGCGGCGCGGCACCTCAGTGGCTCACCGCGCCTGACCGCCTGCCGAACGAACGCCCCCCAACGCCTCCAGGAGAGAGGCTGCTGGAGGCGTTCGTCAAGCCGCTGGGGGTGAGCCAGTCCGCCTTGGCCTCGCGGCTCGGCGTGCCGCGACAGCGCCTCGGCCAACTCCTGCGCGGCCAGAGCACGGTCGCGCCGGACACCGCGCTACGATTGGCACGGGACGTCGGCCGATGTCTGGCTGGGACTGCAGCAAGCCTGGGACCTGTGGCACGCCATGCGCAGCGAGAGAGCCGCCGAGAGCGCTCAGTTGCTGCCGCTGTGGGGCGGCCGCTGACGTGCTGTGAGCCCGTCAGCCGGGGGGCGGCCGAGTGTGGTTCGCATGAAGGGGCGGGTGCGGTGCGTGCCGGTGCGGAGGTGGCTGCTGGAGGACGTGGCGTGAGCGGCGAATTGGAGCCGATGAGGAACTCGCTGCCCGGGTAGATACCAAGAATCCCGCGATCCCGCGGATTGAGAACCACGCCGGCGACATCAAGTTCCCAACGCTCACCAAGTCCGCCCACGCACTGGGGAAGCGGTTGCGGCTCAAGGTAGCCTGAACTCTCAGGCGCTTGGTGAGAGGAGCTACGACCCCGGTGTCGTCGGCCATCTCTCGACGCAACCGTCCCTTCTGTGGACGACCACGGTGCCACCACAAGCATCGGCCAGCTGGATGCCCGGCCAACTGCCTCCTACTTCGCGGCTCGGACTGTAGACGTGCGTGAAGTACCGGCGACCCGCCAATCGCCGTCGGGACCAAGCCGCACGCGGTACGGGGCGGAGCCTCGATCGCGCTCCAGTCGGCGGCAGCCTGGACAGATTCCAGAGAACAAGTCCGACGTGGGATCCTCCAAGCGGTCCGCCACATTGCCCATATCTGCACTTGGTGTCATCAGATCCCGGATTGCGGACTCGAAGTCGCGCTTAGTGAGAGCATACATGCCGCCCCGCGCGCCATCGAAGGAGCAGTTCAGCGCCGAGAGCGCTTGAGCGAAGCGCAGGCTCTCAACGATGCGGCGCTCGTCTGCCTCGACCACCCCCAAGCTTCCCTGGCTGCCTAGAACATGAAGCAGTCCTGCGGAGCACCAGTCGCCTGACCCGGCAGCATCTCTGAACGTGCTGTTCTGTACCGCCGGGAGATGCCGCCATGCGGGCGAACGCCGCCCAGTTTCCCTGAAGCGATACCGAAGACCGTCTACTCCCAACGTCTCGATAACCAGCACAGACGCCCTTGGTGTGGGCGGTCCATCTTCGCCGATCCCCTCGTGGGAGTACTTCAGGATGTGGCACAGGTCAACCGCTTCCTGGAACTTCGGGTCCTGCTTCGCTTTGGGTGGCTCGAACAGCACGAGGGCGCCTCGTTCGCGAGCAGCCCGAGCCAGTTCCAGCGCACCGGGTGAGACTCGATCGAAGTAGAAGGCGTGCATCTCAGGCAGCTTGGAAACGCCCCTCCGTGCCTGTTCAAGACGAATGGGGCGGTACCGAGGGAGCCACTGACCGCACTGAGGGCACGCCCACGAGAACCGGTGGCTCGGAACGCCGGTTCGATCCTTCGTGATCCGCTCGATGATGATCGGTGTCTGTACCTTCTCGTCAAGCTGGATCAGCGAGGAGTCCACGCTGAAATCGCTCAGATCAGCCAACAGGGCCTCGCCAGCCGGGTCCTTGCCCAGCCGGGCGACGGGAACCGCATGCCAGCCGAAGAACGACAGTATCGTCAGCACATTGGCACACGACCCGCCAGCCCACAGGCGCTGAGGCGCGTCTGGGTCGCCATTGATGACGACGTCAAGCGCCAGCAATCCCGTGCCGACGCACGTTGGTGCAGGGCTAGGTGCATCCAGACTCCAGTCATGCATCGTAGCACTCCCCTGCCAGCCAGAGGGTGACGTGCTCGGCGCTATCAGGCCCGCCGTTGGTCTGCGCGATGCGGTACCCGTGGGCAGTGACATGTGAGAGGCCGACCTTGTATCCTCGCTGCTTGAGTTCATAGGAAGCCAGTAGCCCGCCAATCGAGAAGAGCTTGCTTGACACGACACGGCTGAGACGACTGCCTTGCAGCCTCCGAGAACGCGGAGGGCTTCGTCATAGCTCTCCACAGTACGCAGAACTTGCCTGTAGACTTCGAAGGGGTTCCGCTCGGAGGCGTACAGGATGTTCCCTGGCTCGACGCGGATCCTGTCGAACAAAAGTTCCCTATACGCCATCAGAAGCGAGTCTCCTCGCCGTGGATCAACTGAGGGCGATGGCAGCACCGGACAGACCTCATCCGGTCGCACCTGGTCGTATATTCTCGCAAGCTGCGCCTCCTTTCCCTCCCCGAGCAGAGGGATCCAGACTCGAGGAACACCCGCGGTCGCCTCCAGCTCCAAGTCAGTGGAGAATCCGTGCATGTAGCCAGCGTTTTCGTCGATCTCCTCCTCCTGGATCTGGCGGTCGTGCTCCGCATCTTCCGTCACAACAACGTGCACGTTGATGCCGGCCGCGGGTGAGGGTTCGACCGGCGTCGTATCGACGAGGTGCAGGAGCGTGGCGATGAGGGGGAAGTAGAGGCTGCGAGGGAGCGCGCTGATATCAACGACGACATCGCTCACTCCGTTGAGGTCTGCGCGGCTGTTGATCAGCTCGCTGGCGCGACGGCCGCCAACCCATCGGCCGTCATCCGACCAGAGACTCAGCCTCTTCCGCGTCACGATGAGACCGCCCTGCATCAGGGCCGACAGCCGTCGTTCGTTGTCCCCGACGAGGTCTGAGTACTGGTGCGAGGGCGAGGCGGGTCCCTCATCGTACGTGACGAGAAGACAACGCCGGATTCCACTTCCGCCTTGCGCGAGAATGGCGCCCGCCGCTTCGCACATTCGCGAGTCGAATCCGAGCCCCAGTACGAACAGGATGTCGCGGTTTCGTTCTGCGAGCAAGTCTCGCCAGAACTCCGCGAATTCATCGCCGCTTCTGAGCACGTAGTCTCCCCATCGCGGTGCAACGGCATCCCGTTTCACGTGAAGAGGCCTCCCTTCCGTGTCGGTGAGTCCGTCCGGTCAAGGAACCGTACGAGCTCCTTCAAGCCCTTCTCCCGCCAGCCCCCATACTGCAGAGGCAGACCGAAGTGCACGCAGAGCATACGATTCAGGTTGAGGAGCATCCACCTTTGCCCTTTGCACACCCGGTTCAGCGTGACCTCCAACAGGTTATTGGCGATCGCCGAGGCAATGACGCGTCCCGCTCTATCGAGGTCCGGATTGGCCTCTCGAAGCCCCGGATCTCTGAGTCTCTCCCGATCCTCCATGAGGATCGCGATGCCAGTCACGCCGGGGGCATAAGGGGCATTAGGTTGGTACGTAACCTCCCGGGCAAACCTCCCGATCGACTCGATGAACGCTTGCACGTCGGGGCCGTGCCTGATCGTCTGTGGAACCGTGCGCCAAGTCCGCCCGATGGCGTTTCTGAGTATGCGCTCCTGTTGTTCGGGACTGAGAAAGGCCGGTTGCCCCAGCAGCGCCGTGGCCGCCGCTTCCTCGAACAGGTCTCCTGCCAAGACAAGGAATTGCTCGATATTGCATGAGGCCATAGCCGAGAGTCGCGACATGCCATAGTAGTATGGCGCCTTGAGTTCCCGGCAGAGGAACAACTCAGCTGCTGCGCGTACTGCCGAGTCGTCCCGGCGCTCCAATTCGTCGGTACCGAGTGTGAAGTCGAAGGACTCCTGGGTTTTCCTCTCCTCTCGCTCGATGAGGATCTCGACCCTTCGCCAAGCGACCGCGCGCTCGCGAGGCGTACCCGCCATGGCCTCACAGGCTGACAGCCATTCGGCGTAGCGCCCGCGGCCCCCTGCCCGAGAGCGAACCCGATCGGCAATGGCGTCTTCCGCACTTCGGAACTTGTCCTGCCATTCGGCGCCGTCAAGCGAGTCTTGGAGGCAGTCGGCAAAGGCTCCTATGTTGGGGGCGGCCGCCCGGGCCGCCCGGCGGTCTGCAATGTCCTTCAGAACGCGCTCGAAGGCTCGGCCTGCTCCTTGCCGCCAATGGTCCTCGAGCGCAACGACCCCTGCGAAGTCCCTTCCTTCCGTCGCGCCGTCTGAAAGCAGTTCGTCTGTGCTCAGAGCCTCGAACCTCTCGGACAGCCAAACCGGGGACCGAAAGCGTGCGCCTACCACTGTCTCCAGGAGAAACCGCCTCTGGTCTGCCGCGAGGCGGTGGATGTCATCGAGCATGAACAGAATGCGACTGCAGACCGATCGACCATTGACCAGGAGCGATTCGGGGGCGAGCATCTGGAAGGCGACGAGGGAGTCGTGGCCCCGGACTGTGTGTTGGGTGAGTGGCGCGAGACTATCCAGTGCTGTGCACACAGATAGCTCAAGCTGCTCCGCCCACTCGAACAGCTCCCGGCCCGTGCATGGTGCGGGCCATTCTTGTGACCCGGAGTTGGGTCCCGCAGACGGGCAGACGACTTCCAGTTGGGCAAGGTCCTCCGGGTGTCGCAGCCGCGCCAGCCTCGACGCGCCGTGCAGACAAGCCAGTGTGATGCGCGCGTTTAGAAGGGACAGAAGCAACCTTCGCCGTAGTGCGAGGTCGATGCCAAGGTCGTGGAGATTCGCGTAACTGCCCTGCGAGCACGAAAGCAACACGCCGAGCACGGTGGGGCCGTCATTGTTCAGTACGCCGAGGTCACGCAGGAGTTGGTACAGCTCTCGGCAGTGGCTTTGCATCGAGTAGACGGTTGACAGCGAGGCGGGCGTGAAGATCCGCAATAGAGAGGTTTTCCCGCCGCCAGGTGCACTTCGAGCGACCAATGGATGGTCCCAAGGGGTGTCCTTTGGAAGCACCTTGAGCGCCTCAGGGCTGAAGAGCCGCACAAAGGTTTCTTCGGACTCGATGTGCTCCGACGCTCGCATGCGGAAAGGGTTGCGAGGCTCCCTCATGCTTCGCTCCTATGGCGTTCCACACGTGGAAACAACCCGCGGATTCGGTATCTCTGAGGGTCGGCCCACAGAAGGAACACGGAGTTGTTCGGTGTGTTGTGATGTAGCACGAGAGGCAGTGCGCATCCGGCGAACCCACGTGCAACTGAGCCACCGCCCTTCTGCGTGTGCTCATTCTCTGCGGCCTCGTCGTAGTACTTGTCGGCAATAGCGAGGAAGTCCAGGTCGCGGGGATTGGCATCCTGCAGGCGGATGCTACTCGCCACGGGCATGACCACCATGACTTCAGCCTGGACGCTATGGGGACCGTTCAGCCTCGCCAGCGCGTCTTGAATATGGGCACGCGCCTGGTCAGTTGCCATGTACAGCACGACGCAGATGCGCAGATCAGCGGTGCGGACCAACTGGGACACCCCCTCTTCGGAGTTCTGGAGGCTGCTACAGAACCGGGCCAGCTTGCCCGAAGGCTCGGGGTGCGGAGCGTTTCCCACAGTCAGGTAGCTTATGCCACTGCCCGAGAAGTCATCCAGGAGAAAGACGACGCGGAAATACACGTCCTCCTCACGAGGATCCTGCTCGCGCAGATGTGCTACTCCCTTCCGGAGTTCATCCACCATCGCCTGGGCCTGGTCCTTGGACATCGAGTAGGTCGGCCACACCTGTTCGTGGTTGAGTTCGTCGTGCGACCGCCGGAGAACATCCATCCGGGCGCCATCGCTCAGACCAAGGAACAAGGTCCTGCGCTGCAGTTCACGGTACTCCAGGCTCCTTGCCACTTGCGCGACTCGTGCATCCGATACGCCAAGTTGCTGCGCGGCCTGCCGCAGAAGGAACGGACGGATGTGATCTGCGTAGGCGATCTGGACCAGATGCGTCATCTCAGCCGACGAGCAGAAGACCAGACGCTCCCGAACGAAGTTGTAGGCAATCTGGCGTTCGCGCTCTGCCGCGAACTGGCTCAACCACAGCGCCAGACTCTCAACGAACCGCTTGCCAGGCGCGAATTGGGCATAGTCATCGTACTTGTGGGTGGCCATCGCTTGAAGAGCGGGGCGTTCTCTTGCCACGTCCTGAGGCGTCCAGTCCATGACCTCCGCCAACAGCCGCTCTGCCAACACGTCTCTCACCCTTGTGACCTCTTATGTTGCCGGGGATCGACCGTGAATGGCCCGCCTTCGGTCTGGATGCACCGCAGGTACCCGACCGTAGCCTGCACCCCTCGGTGTCCTGGCGGCGCCAAGTTCCAGCAGGTGGCTGGGTCGGGTGACACTCGGTCCACACTGAGCGAGCATGGCTCGCCCAGCAGGTCGTAGTCGTTGCCCGGCCATTGCCCTTGATCGCCCACGCAGAGGACGGGCGAGTCAAGCGGCAGTCCAGCGTGGAGCCTCAATTGACTGACAAGCGCACGTTTCGTCACTCCAGGCGCGATCACGTCAACCGAGTGACCGGAGACCACAACGCCGGTTCCCGGGGCGCAGTGGCGTCTGGCCAACTCGGAGACAACGGCCCACACCCGATCCACCGCCATGGGCACCAGTGGTTCGACGGTTATCTGCTGGGCACGGACGGTGATCTCGACACCGCTCAGGAACTCCGGGTGTCTGGGCAGGGAGGCGACGATGTCGGCCAGTTCGGCACACGGTATGTCGGAGGAGTCAGGGAGATTGTCCGCAGCCAAGCTGCCACACTGGGCGCCGTTATAGAACCCCACACTGACTTGCTCCCAGTGGCCTCTGGGCAGTGCAGAGCGAAGAGCATCCCTGAGGGATCCACCTCGTCCGCTGACCACGCCCAGGGGCACGCCACCCTCGAGCAACCTGACCAGTTGGCCAGCGACGCCGCTAGAGATCGCCTCGAAGCGCTTCGCCGAGTCACAGAGAGTGCCGTCATAGTCGAAAACGGCGCCGCAGAACAGCGTGCCCTGGAGACGCCGGATGAAGGCCATATGGGCACGGCACCAGGACTCATGCCCTCGGTCCTCTCTGCCGCTCAAGGGCGGCCGCCCCTGCTTCCTCGCGATGGCTGCATCCTTCGGCCGTGGTCGCCGGACGCGTGGACCGGCGGCCTTGGCACCCATTCGGAGGTGGTAGATGCGCCTGCCAAAAGGGGGCACGCCCGGTCTCCCTGGATCGGTGCCCTTCACTTCTCCGGCTAGACCCACGCAGTGAAGAACCGCAACTAACGCCTCTATGGCAGCCGCCACCCGCGGGCCAGGGAATCTGAGCAGAAGTGATGGGATCTCTGCGGGAAGGAGCGCCAGGGTTCTCTGTGCAAGTTCGAACTCAGCGTCCGAGGCGAGCGCGATAACGGCAGAGGAATCTCCTCGCTTTGCCAGCCAGTGATGGCGTCCGTGGGCGAAGTTGCGGTAGTCCGTGGGAAGGACCGCGCCCAGGGCGGCCTCGGCGAACTTGGACTCCATGTCGAGTGCGGCCGGCTTGGTGGCCGCGCCATACAGCACCACTGTATGGTTGCGCTTCCAGAGTTGTGCACTCTCTTCCCGCAGCGTGTCCCGCCACAGATGGGCGCCCGGATGTGAGTCGGCCCAAGGCGGAGCAGGCAGCAGGCATGTAGATTGGCCCACGGAGACTTCGTATGCTCGCCCGAGCAGAACGAAGAACGCCAGGAGCGAGTTCGTTGCGAGGAAGCCATCGCGGCCGCCAGCCAAATCGAACTCCAACACGGTGGTCCACGGATACTCCCGTGCCGTCTCAACTAGCCGACTGTCTCTGCGAGCACACAGCACTTCCACCGTGCGCGGCTCCATCATAACAGCGGCGCCAAACGCGGTGAGTATGTCGGAATTGGCGCCTCCCGCACTGACGAAGACCGCGGTCGTGTCCCTGGAAATCGGCATCTGCTGGATTAGCTCAAGAGGGGTCACGGCGGTTGCCTGCGTCCCGATGAAGACGTGGTGCAAGTAGACTGCGAAGTGGGCAGCGGCAAGTGACCCGCCAGACCCGACTGCAACCATCGGGCCGCCTCCAGAAAGACTGATTGCATCCGCCAGCTGACCGATGTCCGCTGTCAGTGCATTGACATATGTCTTCGTGAGTTGGGCCAGTTCAGTGTTGAATGGTCTGCCCATTGTTCGGTGTTCTATGTCTCATGGATGTGGCGGGAATGCCGACTAGACACGGGAGTGTGTCACCCGGTGCAACTGCCGTCGCCGACGAGCCCTGTCGAAGCCAGAATACCCGAACCTCGGTCAAGGCGCAATGGGCTGAGACAGCCGGGCACGGCTATCGGGGTCGCGTATTCGCGGTGCACTGATCGGTCTGCCATTCCGCAATGGCCCCCCGCGGCATGTTTCGTGGTGTGGGACTTGGCGGACACCGGCATCCACGCAAGGCAGCAGAACGGCCCAAGCTGCGCCCCCACCGCGTCTTCGGCCATCTCCCGCATCCTGCCTTCCGTGTCCTCTTCGGTCAAGTCCTCCACGAACCGCACCACCGACAGGACCGCATACTGCCGGTGCAACTCGATGCCGAGCCAGCGGCACCCCAGTTCCTCGGCGACAGCAGCGGTGGTCCTAGAACCGGAGGTCCTCCGGCGCCCCGGACGACCTCCGGGCTTCGCTGCCTCCTGCGACACCCGCTTACGGCGGTGGCGGTTGGGGGGCTTCGTCGTCTTCGTCGTCGCCCGCGGTGTGGGAGAGGACGACGGAGCGGACGACCTGACCGTCCGGGGTGTCTTCGGCGAGGCTCAGGCAGGCGTCCTCGAGCCATTCGACGCAGTCCTGCCAGAGGTCGTCGGCCTCCGCGTTCAGGGTTGCGCGCTTGGACTTCTCTGCGGACTCCGCGGCGACGATGGCAGCGGCCTTCGTTCGGGACTCCTCATGGAGGGCCAGGAAGGCTGCCTTCGTGATCTCGGCCGACGGGGTCCAGTCGGCGTCGGGGAGGCCCAGCCACGCCTGGTACCACGCCCAGCCCTGGTCGAGGAGGTCCTGCCGGTCGCCGCCGGTGGCGCGCAGCAGGCGGAGGCTCTGGTAGACTTCCGGGTTGTCGCGGCGGTACTTCGACCGAGCCTCGGCCAACGCACCCCTCCGCCAGCGCGGCGCCGCACCGGCAACGACCACGGCCGGGGACCCCGCAGAGAGCCAGCGCCCCACTCCCTCGGGACAGGGCGAGGTCACTCCAACAGCCGGCTTGGGTTCGTTCCGAAGCATCGTCAACGCCTCCAGCTCGCTCTCGCCGTGGGAAGCGAATCCCTTCGCCGATTCAGTCCGGGAACGGGTTCCCCTCGGACGCCAATTCGGTCCGGGAAGAGATTCCCGTGAAACCCAAAGGGATTCCCGTCCTACGGCTTCCTCAACGCGCTCCAAGGCGGGGTTCGGTATCTTAGAGCGTGTTTGGAAAGCGCCTCTTCAGGGCGAAGACTGGGAGGGCGAAGCTCCCGCTGAGCCGATTTTATACGGTTTGGCGGCTCGGCGGGAGCCTCGCCCTCCCCGGATTCCGCGTTTCCAAACACGCTCTTAGCTCGACTTTATCCACCGGCGGTGAACTGGTCGGGGAGGGTAAGCTACAGACCACAGCACTATAGAACAAGTCGAAGAGGTCTGCGATGCTCATCCTCCCCGATGAGATTGCAGCAATTGTAGCACCGTTCGCACCACAGTTTGACAAGTCGGTCTTTGAGCACGCGAAGATACTCCTGGTAGGTGCCATTCTCAC
>Ga0210056_1004903_pt1 | contig 10280 bp, 7 predicted proteins | sample CryGeyCG2014_080_2_FD_183965 | JGI IMG/M metagenome (GOLD analysis project Ga0210056, IMG submission 183965) | Groundwater microbial communities from aquifer - Crystal Geyser CG07_land_8/20/14_0.80 (SPAdes) (version 2) | ecosystem: Environmental > Aquatic > Deep subsurface > Groundwater | place...
AAAAAGAGTGGGGGAAGCGATGCAGAGAAAAATAGAGAAAGTACTTCTTTTTGTTCCCCCGGCTTTTACTTTTAAAGATAGGATAGACATAAATCCGCTACCACCACTTGGCTTGGGGTATCTTGGGGCGGTTTTAGAGAATAATGGCATTGAGGTTAAAGTTGTTGATTGTATAGTGGAAGGATGGCATAGGAGAATTGAGGTTGAGAAAAATATTCTCAGAATAGGATTACCTTTTGAGAAAATTGAAGAGATTATTAGAAGTTATAGTCCTGATATCGTAGGAGTTAATAGTTTATTTACGGTCCAAAGAAAAAATGCCGGTGAGATATACAAAATAGCTAAGAAGGTAGATAAAAATATTATTAGCATTGCTGGTGGAGGACATCCTACGGTTATGCCTGAATTGGTTCTATCCGATGAAAATGTTGATTATGTGGTTATAGGAGAAGGCGAAGATACTATTATTGATTTAATCGGTGTAATTGAAGGGGAAAAAAATATTTCAGATTTAGACGGAGTTGGATATAAGGAAAACGACAAAATTAAGATAATTCTCAAGACAAAATTTATAAGAGATTTAGATGAAATCCCTTTTCCAGCCAGACATCTATTGAATATGGAAAAGTATATCGGTCTTAAGGACTCCCATGGGACAAGAAGAAAAGAGAGATTTTCTCCTATTGTTACCTCCCGAGGATGTCCGGCGAGATGTAGCTTTTGCTCCGCTTACAGAGTTTGGGGAAGGAAATATAGAACCCGTTCTCCGGAAAATGTTATTTCAGAAATGAAGCAAATTAAAGAGAAATATGGGATTGAAGAACTTATGTTTGAGGATGACAATTTAACGATGAATCCTATAAGAGCAGAAAGAATTTTCGATTTAATGATTCAAGAAAAATTAAATTTTGTCTGGGATACTCCTAATGGGGTTGCTGTTTTTGCTTTAAACGAAAGATTGATAGATAAGATGAAAGAGAGCGGTTGCTATACATTGAATTTGGCCCTTGAATCCGGCTCCCAATATGTCTTGGATAATATTATCAAAAAGCCGGTAAGATTGGATAAAGCAAAGACATTAGCCAAGTATGCTAAAAGTATTGGTTTAAATGTAGGACTGTACTTAATTATGGGGTTACCTGGAGAAACAGAGTTACAAATAGCAGAATCCTTTAAATTGGCTAAAGAATTGGAGATTTATAGTCCTTTTATTTCTATTGCTACACCTTATCCAGGAACAGAACTGTATGAAATTTGCAAGAAAAATAATTATTTGAAAAGTGATTTTAGTTTAGACGATTTGTTTATCAAAAGTTATTCTATTTCCACTCCTGCCTGGGATGGAGAAAAACTGAAAAGGATAGTAGAAAAAAATTGTAAAGTTTTAACAAGAGATGATTATAAAAAGCATCCTCATAAACTTTTTTTGAATGCTTTAAGGGTTCTTTTCAGGAATCCTTTAAAGTTTCCTCAAAAGGTCCTCAATTTTTTAGGATTTAATTTAAATGCATAGGAATTTCCTTTTTTGGCGAACCTGAAAGGTTCGCACTACGTAGAACTAAGATGTAGTGCGAGGCTTTTAGCCTCGCTAATTTAAAAAGATAAAATGATACCTATTTGTCGGCCTTCAATTGGCGAGGAAGAATTAAAAGAGATAAGAAAGGTATTTAAGAGCGGCTGGCTGGGGATGGGTTCCTGGGTTAAGGAATTTGAGGAAGAGGTTAAAAAATTCTTAGGGGTGAAGAATGCTATTGCCGTTAACACCGGCACTTCGGCTCTCCATCTTGCTCTGGACTCCTTCGGTATAAAAAAAGGGGATGAGATAGTTGTTCCTTCTTTAACCTTTGTAGCATCAATCCAGGCAATTGTTGCTTGCGGAGCTGTTCCGGTCTTCTGTGATGTATATCCTAATACGCTGAATATGGACATCAAGGATATGGAGAAAAAAATTACCTCCAGAACTAAGGCAATAATGCCGGTTCACTATAGCGGTCTCCCCTGCAAGATAGATAAAATCCTGAAAATTGCCAGAAAGAAAAATATTCTGGTGATTGAGGATGCCGCCCATGCCTTTGGCTCTGTCTATCAAGGGAAAAAAATCGGGAATTTCGGCGATGCTACCTGTTTTTCTTTTGACCCAATCAAGATTATTACCTGCGGAGAGGGGGGAATGGTTATAACCGCTAATAACAGAGTCGCCAAAATAATGATTAAAAAGAGAATTTTAGGGATTAGTAACGATACCTGGTCAAGATATCAGCATAAAAGAAGTTGGTTTTATGATGTGGAGATGCTTGGTTTTAGATATCACCTGAGCAACATCAATGCGGCCATTGGATTAAAGCAGTTGAAGAAATTTCCCGAATTCTTAAAAAGGAGACAGGAGATTGTCAAAAAATACGATAAATCTCTTGAAGGTATAGAAGGATTGGAGTTGATAGAACATAATTATAAAGAAGTTGCTCCCTTTAACTATATTATTAAAGTAAAAAGAAACCGGGAAAGATTGATGAAATTTTTGCAGGGAAAGGGGATTACTACCGGAATCCATTATATTCCCAATCATCTTCACCCATTTTTTAAATCCTACAGAACAAAACTGCCAATTACCGAAAGAGTATATCAAGAGATATTGACTCTGCCTTTATACTCTGAAATGACGAATAAAAATGTAGAATTTGTTATTAAGACGATTAGAGAATTTTTTCAAGTATAGTAGTTTTGGCTCGATAAATCGAGCAACTACAATTGTCTGATAAATCAGACCGCTACAATACAATATGTAGTTGCCTCATTTATGAGGCTTTCTTTAAAAAGGAGTGAAATGAAAGGAGTGATTTTAGCCGGGGGTGGGGGTTCCAGGCTTTATCCGGTTACCAAAGTAGTCAATAAGCATCTTATACCGGTGGGGGATAAGCCGATGATTATCCATGCGGTTGAAAAATTGGTAGAGGCGGGGTTGCCTGAGATTCTCATTGTAGGAAGCGGAGATAGTTTAGGGGATATCGTAAAACTTTTAGGCAGTGGGAAAGAGTTCTCCTGTAAATTGAGTTATCGGGTTCAGGATGAGCCAAATGGAATTGCCAAAGCGCTGGAGGCGGCAGAAGATTTTGCCGACAATGAGCCGCTTGTCGTTTTGTTAGGAGATAATATCTTTCAGGATAGCCTGAAAGAGTACGTAGAGGAGTTTAAGAAAGAGGCGCAGGGAGCAACGGTATTTCTCAAGGATGTTCCTGACCCCAGCCGATATGGGATAGCTGAGGTTAATCGGGATAAAATTGTCTCTATTGAAGAAAAACCGCAGAATCCCAGGGCAAGCTATTGTGTTACGGGAATCTATATGTATGATAATAAAGTTTTTGAAATAATAAAGAAACTCAAGCCCTCAGCCAGAGGTGAATATGAAATATCAGATGTGAATATGGTCTATTTGAAAAGAGGGGAATTATCCCATAAGATACTGAAGGGTTGGTGGGTGGATGCCGGGACGTTTGACTCTTTGAGGGAAGCAATCCAGTTGGTATCCGGGGAAAAAGATAGATGAATTTGCCCTTGGTTAGCGTAATTATACCTCTTTACAACAGCGCAAAATATATTAAAGAAACAATAGAAAGCGCCTTAAATCAGAAATATTCCGAGATAGAGGTTATCATTATTGATGACGGCTCTACCGATAGAAGTGCAGAAATCGTCAAAGGGCTTAATGACCGCCGAATTATCTATATCTATCAGCAAAATAAAGGCGTTTCCTCTGCCCGTAATAAGGGAATTTTGGCTTCCCGGGGCAAATATATAGCTCTTCTGGACCATGACGACCTCTGGTTGCCGGAGAAATTGGAAAAGCAGATACCGATTTTAGACGGCAATCCCGAAATCGGATTAGTTTATTCCGACTCTTATAAAATTAACCCTGAAGGGGGGATACTCGGCAAACTTTTTGAGGAAGTGAAGCCGTGCCGGGGCAACGTCTTCCCGGAGTTATTTTTAGGTAATTTTATTCCTTGTCTTACGGCAGTTGTCCGAAAAACTGTCTTGGATAAAGTCGGGGTTTTTAATCATCATTTTTCTATTGCCGAAGAGTATGACCTTTTTCTGCGCATTGCCCGTTTCTTTAAGGTTGAATACGTTGATTTACCCTTGGCGAAATATCGCGTCCACCCCGGCAATTTGAGCAGAAATTCTTCCCTGGTTTTCCGGGAGCAGTTTGAGATATTAGAGAAATGCCTCAAAAGGTATCCGGAACTTAAGGATATTTTAAAAGGTAAATTATACCCCCCACCTCCATCCTCCCCCTCAAGGGGGGAGGAGATAGGTAGGGGTAACTTTGAAATTCCATACAATAAAATACGTCGTAGATTCGCAAAATTGCATTATTCTCTGGGCCGCACTTATCAAATGCAAAAGGAATTTTCGCAATCAAGGAAAGAATTTCTTAAAGCAATTCGGTTGGGTCCGTTTAACCTAAAAGCGGAGATTTTCTGGTTGTTATCTCTTTTGCGGATTGCTGTCCCGGAGAGGAAAATTTTTTTAGAAAAGATTTGGTTGACAAAAACTTTTTATTAGTCTAAAATAGATTAGTCTAAAATAGATTAGATTATAAAAAAGCCGAGCAAACTCGGTCACTACATTTTACCTTGAAATAAAATGCAATTTACAAATAGAGAATCAGAACTGAATTTTCTTAATGAAAAATGGCGTGAAACTATTGCCCAATTAATCATCATCTATGGCAAACGGCGGGTGGGTAAAACTGAGATTAGCATTCAATTTGCCAAAGGTAAACCTCATATCTATTTTTTATGCGAGAGAATAGCTATGCATCATCAGTTAAAGAAGTTTACTGCGGCAATCGGAGAATATTTCAAAGATGAATTTTTACCTTCAGAGGGATTTAGGGATTGGGAAACAGCTTTTAAATATCTTGCCCACAAAAGGGAGAAGTTAATTATTATCGTTGATGAGTTTCCTTATTTAGTTGAGACTGATAAGGCTGTTCCTTCAACCTTCCAGAAGGCCTGGGACCTTTATCTAAAGAATTCTAATGTTTATTTGATACTTCTGGGTTCAAGCATCTCTATGATGGAGAAAACGGCCCTTTTTTATAAGGCCCCTCTATACGGTAGAAGAACCGGCCAATTTCTGATAAAACCCTTTAAATTTAAGGAAGTGAAAGAGATTTTTGCGGGCAAAAGTTTTGAGGAGATTTTATCAATCTACAGCATTGTGGGTGGCACCCCGCTCTATTTGGGTAAATTTTGCGGCAAAAACTATCTTGATGTCGTAAAAAAAGAAATTTTAAAAAAGGGGCAACCTCTTTATGAAGAAGTTGAATTTCTGCTTAGAGAGGAATTGAAAGAACCGAGAAATTATTTTGCAATATTGGAAGCGTTGTCATTAGGGAAACACAAACTTTCGGAGATTATAAATGAAACCGGCTTTGATAAAGGCACAGTTTCCAGATACATATCTATTTTGGATAGTTTGCAAATAACAAAAAAGGAAATAGCAATTACAGAAAGAATGCCGGAGAAGTCAAGAAAGGGAATATACATGATAGATGACAACTTTTTTAATTTCTGGTTTAGATTTGTCTTCAGGAACAGAGCCCTTCTTGAAGAAAACAGGATAAATGAGGTCGCATCAAAAATTAAAGAGGCGATGCCTTCCCTTCTGGCTAAAAACTACGAAAGGATATCGGGAGAAATCCTTCTAAATGCTATTTTGAATAATAAAATTACTCTTAAATTTGAAAGTTATGGTCGTTGGTGGAATAAAAATGAGGAAATAGACCTGGTAGCGGTGAACAGCCAAACAAACGAAATTCTTTTTGGTGAAGTCAAATGGTCTAATAAACCCATTGGAACGAATATCTATAAAGACCTGGAAGAGAAAACCCAAAGGGTTGAATGGGGTAAAAAAGGCAGATGCCATTATTTCTGTTTGTTTAGTAAAAGTGGTTTTACCGAGGATATGATTAAATTGGCTAAAAAAGAGAAAGTATGTCTATTCCATAAGGATTGTCTTATATAATTGTATAAGAATTCCTTTTTTTAGAAAGGATAAAGATGAAAATAAAAGATGAAAAGATTTTGGTTACCGGGGCCGGGGGGTTTATCGGAAGCCATTTAACGGAAAAATTGGTTAAGGAAGGGGCGAAAGTAAAGGCTTTTGTCAGGTATAACTCCCGCAATGACTTTGGGATGCTGGAGATGCTTCCGGCAAGAATCAGGGAAAACATAGAGATTATAGCCGGGGATTTAAGAGATACTGATGCGGTGAGAAAAGCGGTTAAAGGATGCAACTTAATTTTTCATCTGGGGGCTCTTATCGGGATTCCCTATTCTTATTTCCATCCCCGGGAAGTGGTGGAGACCAATGTTTTGGGAACCTTAAACGTCTTATCCGCCTGCCGGGAGACCGGAATAGAGAAGGTTATTCATACCTCTACCAGTGAGGTTTATGGCACCGCGATTGAGATTCCCATCACCGAGGAGCATCCTTTGCAGGGGCAATCCCCTTATTCGGCCAGTAAAATTGGGGCGGATAAAATAGCCGAGAGTTTCTATCTTTCTTTTGGGCTGCCGGTAGCCATCATCAGGCCGTTTAATACCTATGGACCAAGACAATCGCCGCGGGCAATCATCCCGGCCATCATTATCCAGGCGTTAAAAAGCAAAAAAGTTTGTTTAGGCGCCCTCTCCCCGATTAGGGATTTTACCTATGTCAAGGATACCGTGGAGGCTTTCGTTAAAATGGGAGAGGCGGATAGGACAATAGGGAAGGTAATCAATGTAGGAAGCAATGAATGCATCTCCACCGGAGAACTGGTGAAAAAAATCGGTTTGCTGATAAATAAAAAGATAGAGGTTATCGTTGAAAAAAGGCGTATCAGACCGGAAAATAGCGAGGTAGGTCGGCTCATTGCCGACAATAAAAAAGCCAAAGATTTATTGCAATGGGCGCCCCGAACCTCTCTGGAAAAAGGCTTAAAAATAACCATTGATTGGTTTAAGAAGAATCTTCATTCATATAAAAACGATATCTATTATATATGAAAGCATCGCTGTCATTGCGAGTCAGCCGAAGGATGACGAAGCAATCTCAAGAAGCGAGGGATTGCCACGCCCTTCGGGCTCGCAATGACGGATACGAGGTTCACTGAATATTTACACTACAGATAAACTATGAAAGCGGTGATTTTAGCCGGCGGTAAAGGAAAAAGGTTAACCCCCTATACCACTATTTTCCCCAAGCCTTTGGTTCCTATTGGGGATATTCCCATCCTGGAGGTAGTAATCCGGCAATTAAGAGGTTTTGGTTTCAAGGAGATAACCTTAGCCGTGGGCCATCTTTCGGAATTAATCAGGACCTACTTTAAAAACGGGGAAAAATGGGGAATAAAACTTTTTTATTCCCGGGAGGAAAAATCTCTGGGCACTGCTGCTCCCTTGTCTTTAATCAAAGGCTTAAACGATACCTTTTTGGTAATGAACAGCGATATTTTAACTACCCTGGATTACACGAGATTAATAAGTTTCCATAAGAGGAAAAAGGGGATTGCCACGATTGCTTCTCACGAAAGGCATCTTTCTACTGACTTTGGCATTATCAGGAGAAATAAGCAGGATATCATTATCAATTATCAGGAAAAACCGGTTTTGGATTACCTGGTGAGTATGGGTATCTATATCTTTGAGCCGGAGGTATTAAAATATATAAAACCCGGGGAAAAATTGGATTTTCCGGAACTGGTGAAGAAATTAATCCGCGCCAAGAAGAAGGTTTATAGTTACATAAGTGGGGATTATTGGCTGGATATTGGGAGGGAATCTGATTATAAAAAAGCGATTGAAGATTTCCCTAAGATGAAAAAGAAGTTTATTGGGAATTTCCTTTTTGGACGCAGATAACATCAGGATAAAACAGGATTCTGATGAAGTCATTGCGAGGAGTAAGACCCCTTCGCCTGTCGTCATTGCGAAGGAGTCCGCCCAGCAATATTGGCGGACGACTGTGGCAATCTCAAATAACAGGCTCAGGGCAGGCTCCGCAATCTCATGAGATTGCCACGCTCCTTTCAGTCGCTCGCAATGACAGCTATGCTGTCATCTGCGTGTATCTGCGTAAATTCCGCTACTGGACTATCATCTCTCTTCAGTAGGGAATTGCGCTACTATACTCTCTGCTTACTTTAGTAGCAATATGCGGGAAGGTTAACTTTCTGAAATTACTGACAGCAACTCCGACCGCTACAGTAAATGTGTGGCATAAATGCCACCGCTATAAAGTTCGCACCGAAGGTGCGCTAATTTATTGTATGGAATTTCAAAGTTTCCCCTCACCTACGTTTCCTCTCCCCAAGGGGAGAGGATGGAGGTGAGGGGGCTAATTTATTAAAAAATGAGGGTTTTGATTACCGGGGTTAAAGGGTTTGCGGGGAATCATCTCGCAAACTTATTAAAAGGAGAAGATGAAGTCTTCGGGATAGATAAGGATAATTTGAATCTTACCGATAGTTGCAGAGTTGAAGAATTTATCAGCAAGATTAAGCCAGAGAAAATTTTTCACCTCGCCGCCGTAGGAACCTCACCTTTAGAAAAGATTTCTTATGAAGAGATGTTCAAAGTTAATGTCATCGGCACAATCAATTTACTGGAAGGGATTCTCTCGGTCAATATTGACCCGGTTATTCTGTTGGTCGGCTCAAGCGCTGAATATGGGTATAGCGAAATTGGAGAAAACCCTATTACCGAAACCCAGCCCCTGCGGCCTCTTAATAATTACGGCATCACCAAGGTGGCTCAAAGCCTTATTGGCTACCAGTATTTCAAAACGAGAAATTTAAAGATTATCCGGACCAGAACCTTTAATCACGTGGGACCGGGGGCAAGAAACGGATTGGTCTGCTCCGCTTTCGCCAAACAAATTGTTCAGATTGAAAAGGGAATAAAAAAACCAATAATGGAAGTAGGCAATTTGGAAACCCAAAGGGATTTTACCGATGTCAGGGATATTGTCCAAGCATATAAGTTACTGATCAGAAAGGGAACTCCGGGAGAAATTTATAATGTCTGCAGCGGTAAACCTCATTATATTAAGGAAATCTTAGATAGTTTGATTGCTCTCGCCGGAGTAAAGGTGGAAGTGAGAAAGGTGCCTGAGAGAACTACCTCTTCTGATGTCCCTTTGCAGTTTGGCGACAATGAGAAGCTCAGGGAGCTCACCGGCTGGGAACCCCAGATTCCCATAAAAAAATCATTAGAAGATTTGTTGAATTATTGGAGAAATTACCTTTGAAAGTCCTGATTATTTCCCATATGTATCCCTCAACCGCTAATCAAGTTACCGGAATATTCGTCCAGGAGCAGGTTAAAGAATTAGTAAAACAGGGCTGCGAGGTAAAGGTGATTTCCCCGGTAGCCTGGACACCCTTTCCTATAAAATATCTCTCGAAAAAATGGAAAAGTTATTCTGAAATTCCCTTATCAGAGGAAAGAGAAGGAGTAAAGGTGTATTATCCAAGATATTTGAGTTTTCCCAGAGCCGGCCTTTTTGAATATTCAGGCTATTTTATGTATTACGGCATTAGAAAACTTATTAAAAATATTTACCAAGATTTTAAGTTTGAGTTAATCAATGCTTATACAATTCTACCCGATGGGTTTTCTGCACTATTGCTTGAGAGAAAGATAAATGTCCCGCTAATTATTACGATTCTTGGAAGCGACCTTCTCATCTATCCTTATCGCAATAAACGGATTTTTATCAATACAAATAGGGCTTTGGACAGAGCAATCAGGATTATCGCGGTTAGCCAACATCTGAAAGATAAGGCTGTTGATGAATTTGGCATCCCTGAAGAGAAAATCGCGGTCATCTATACCGGGCATGATGCGAAAAGTTTTAACCTTAATGACAGAAAGCAAGAGGGAGAATCCCCGATAAATGTATTATTTTTGGGAAACATTATTGAATTCAAAGGGGTTTTTGACCTGCTGAGGGCGATGACAATTATCCGCAATTCAGATAAGGAATTATTTAAGAAGTTATTATGGAGATTTGTCGGAAAAATAACCGACGAGGAAAAATTTATGCGTTTTCTCAATGCTCATAAACTTAAAGATAATACTGAAGTTGTTGGGCAAGTTCCGCATGATGATGTGGCAAAATATATGAAGAGAGCTGATTTTTTTGTTTTGCCCAGTTGGAGCGAAGGGATGCCGGTGGCATTGCTGGAAGCGATGGCTTGCGGCCTCCCGGTAATTGCCACTAATGTCGGT
>Ga0210056_1004909_pt1 | contig 10273 bp, 7 predicted proteins | sample CryGeyCG2014_080_2_FD_183965 | JGI IMG/M metagenome (GOLD analysis project Ga0210056, IMG submission 183965) | Groundwater microbial communities from aquifer - Crystal Geyser CG07_land_8/20/14_0.80 (SPAdes) (version 2) | ecosystem: Environmental > Aquatic > Deep subsurface > Groundwater | place...
TTATTAAACGCTTAATTTTATTAACTAGTTTGTTTTCTTTTCCCATGGTGGGCTACGCTCCCACCCCCAGACAGCCTTCGGGCTGTTTGGGTTAATAAATTTTTAGATTTTCAACGGTGCCGATTAAATCACAATATTTATATAGGTAATATTTTTCAAAGAATTATCTCATAGGGGTTTTTAATATGGATAAAGAAGAAAAAAATGATGAAGTTACTATAGATTTCAGCAAGGTAAAGGGATTCTTTAAAAAGAAGAAAGAGAATAAAGAAGATACAATGCATGAAAAAACAGAGCCAGAAGAAACAGAAATTAAAGAAAAACAAGATAAAAGAATAGAAGTTGGAGAGAGCAAGGAAATTGAAGATAAAAAACCAGAAGAAACTAAGGAAGATATTAAAAAAAATGATGAAGTTACTATAGATTTTGGCAAGATAAAAGGATTTTTCAAAAAGAAGAAAGGGACTAAAGACGAAGCAACTGATGAAGAGACAATAAACATTGGCGGAATATTTGAGAGCTTTAACAAAAACAGAAAGGTTCTGGTTCCTTTAATAATAATCTTAATATGCATGTCATTCAGCATTTACTTTAGGACACAGCCAGCGTATCTGCCAGTAACAGATGACTGGGCAAGGAGCAGTATTTACAACCAGTATAAATCTCAGATTTCCAGCCAGATAAATCAGCAAAATCCTTTTCTGCCAGAAGCTAATAAAGCAGAAATTGTTGAAACAGAGTTTAATAATCTTCTTAAAACACAAAAAGCTGAGATAGAGGCAAATATAGTGCAGCTCTCAAACTATTTTAAATCAAGGTTGCAGGATGAAAGTGGACAAACATACTTATTGGCAATAGATCCATATTTTTGGTATAGGAATGCAAGAAATTATTTAGAGCATGGGTTTGCTGCAGACATCGAAATTGATGGCAATTATTATAGTACTCATCGTTTAGCTCCTTTTATGGAGGAAGATATTATAAAGACTAATACTAATGAAGGAGAAATTGTAAAAACCAGCAATAGGTTTGGCGGCTGGTGGGGGAAAAAGTTTGAAAACCTTAATGTGCTTATCGAAGTCTGGCTTTATAAGATTGTTCATCTTTTTAATGAAAATATTTCACTTATGGCAGTATGCTTTTATGTTCCAGTTATAATATCCTCACTTGCAGTAATACCTGCTTTTTTTATTGCAAAGCGGGTGAGTGGCAATGTTGGCGGGTTTTTTGCAGCTCTGATGGTTGCAATACACCCTTTTTTTATAAGCAGGACAGCTGGCGGTTTTGCAGACACAGACCCATATAATGTTTTCTTTCCATTATTAATAGCATGGCTTTTCCTAGAAGCATTTGAGGCAAAAGATAATTTAAAAAGAATAGTTCTTGCATCACTTAGCGGCTTATGCATTGGATTGTTCAGCTTTGCATGGAGCGGATGGTCATTTATATTTAATTTTCTGATTGGAACTGCAGGGATTTATATTTTATACCAGATTTTTATTCACAGAAAAGAATTTAAAAAGAGTGTTTTAGGAATCTTAAGGTATAAACCAATAAAAAACACATTAGCAATTTTGGTTACATTCTTGCTGTCTTCTGGAATATTTGTCACATTGTTTATGGGTTTAAATGTATTTACAAGCGCATTTACAGAATACATCCGTTTTGCAGGTATGAAGGATGTTGCTGTAACAACCCTTTGGTATAATGTTTACACAACAGTTGCTGAGTTAAATCCCTTATCTTGGACTCAGATAGTCCAGCAGATAGGCGGCTCTTTCCTTTTGTTTATAGCATGTATTGGCGTTTTATTAACACTGACTAAAAAAGACTCACAGGGCAAAATAGATATAAAGTATGCTGTCCTTATAATGATGTGGTTCTTTGCAACAGCATATGCAAGCACAAAAGGAGTTAGGTTTGTCCTGATAATGGTGCCTGCGTTCAGCCTTGGATTTGGCATTGCACTTGGAGTAATTTATAATTTTGCAACAAGATGGATAACAAATGAGATGCAGCTTAATAAAATAATGTCCTGCTTTGTTGTATTTATTTTGTTAAGCCTTTTAATAATTAATCCTATGAAAACTGCGCAGGCAACTGCAAAAAACGAGATTCCAAGCATGAATGATGCATGGTATGATGCACTTACAATGATAAAAGAAAATTCATCAGAGGATGCAATAATAAATTCTTGGTGGGACTTTGGCCACTGGTTCAAGGCAATTGCAGACAGGGGTGTAACCCTTGACGGCGGAGGACAGGACCAGCCACAGGCTCACTGGCTTGGAAGGCTTATGCTGACATCTGACGAAGATGAGTCTATGGGAATTATAAGAATGCTTGACTGCGGAAAGCATTATGGGTTTAAAGCAATTGATAACTTAACAAATGACACAATCAAAACAATGGATATTCTTTATGAAATAATTCCTTTAAGTAAGTCAGAAGCAGAAAAAGCATTGTTGAAGCATGGGTTTTCAGATGAGAATATCAGTAAGATATTGAAATACACTCACTGTGAGCCTCCTGAGGATTACTTTATAACATCAGCAGATATGGTTAATAAGGCTGGAGTCTGGGGTCATTTCGGTTCATGGGACTTCAGGAGAGCAGCTATGTACCAGAGTGTAAAGAAAATTAAGAATGTTTCAAAAGGCACACAAATATTAATGGATAAATTTAATTTATCAGAAGAGAATGCAGATAATATTTACTATGAAATACAGACAACAGATGCAGACCAATGGGTAAGTGGATGGCCAGGCTATGCAACAGGGCTTTCAGCATGCAAAAAAATAGATAATGAAACCATACAATGTGACCACATCTTTAGTGGAAATCAGTTGATAAGATTTAATATCAACCTAACAACAATGAATGCTGAAATGCCTGCGCAGGATGGCATATTACATCCAAGCTCAATTGTTTATCCAACTGAAGATGGAATTCATGAGAAAAAGTATATTGATAATGCAATACCTTATTCAATTGCATTAATACCTGAAGGAGACTCCTTTAAAAGCATCTTAATGGCACCTGAGCTTGCATCAAGCATATTCACAAAGCTCTTCTTTTACCAGGGATATGGCCTAAAGCATTTTGAACTTTTCCATCAGGTAACAGATGTTACTGGAGCAGATATTTATGTCTGGAAGATAAACTGGGAAGGTAAGGGGATAGATGAAACTGAAAAACTTGAATAAAGTTTGGGTTATAATCCCTGCTTATAATGAGGAAAAACACATAGAAAGGGTAATTAAAAATACAAAAAATTTCGCCAAAAATATTCTTATTGTTGATGATGGCTCTAACGACAAAACATCAATTATTGCAGAAAAATCAGGGGCTTTTGTCTTGAAGCATATTGTTAACCTTGGAAAAGGTGCTGCATTAAAAACAGGATGTGAATATGCAGTTAAAAATGGAGCTGAAAAGATTGTTGTTCTTGATGCTGACGGACAGCATGATCCTAAGGAAATACCTAATTTTATTAAGACATTAAACAAAGTTGATATTGTTTTTGGCTACCGCAGGCTGAACAAGAATATGCCTTTTGTATTTAGGTATGGAAACTGGTTTATCTTTTTTATGACGAAATTATTGTTTGGATTAAAAATAGTAGACACACAATGCGGATACAGGTCATTTACAGCAAATGCTTATAATAAGATAAAATGGAATGCTGTTGATTACTCTATGGAATCTGAAATGATAGCTAACACTGGCAATGCTCATTTAAAATGCAGCCAGATTCCTATTGAAACCATCTATTCAGATAAATACAAGGGAACTACTGTTATTGATGGCGTCAGGATTGTCTTAAACATGGTTTGGTGGAAACTTAGCAGATAAGTTTTTAAATAAAGAGTTTAATTGACAATAATGAGGATAAAATGATTTACGGACTTCAGATAGTGGGAATTTTGTTTGCTTTGATAATGCTTTACCTTACTTTTTTGTATTATAAACGGGATTCTTATGGTGGCAGAAGCTTTTTCATATGGTTTTGTGTCTGGTTATTCTTTTTATTAATGGTAATGTTTCCGGAAACAATATATGGCATGATGGAAACACTAAACATACAGAGGACTGTTGACTTCTTTGTAATAGGGGGGTTTCTTTTCTTCTCTGTAATAATATTCTATTTGTATGTTGTGGTAAAGCAGACGCAGAAAAAAGTAGAGATGGTTGTCAGAAAAGTTGCTTTAGAGAAAAAAGCTAAGAAATAATTTAAATAACTTTAAAGATAAATGTGTCCTTTGGCTGATTTTATAATATTGAGTATACAAGCTGGATTAACTAAAAGAATTTTCATTTTTGTATTTTTCTATTGAATATTTTTTGCATAATTGCAAACGCAAGACCACGATTTTCAATTATGTTTTCAATAATTTCTTTGATCTTAAAATTATAAAAATAAAACTTCATATAGCCCCAAAATTGAATACTTTCAACTTCTCCCCTACTCACACTTTTTAATTCAAGAGCATTTCCCATCTGTTTATTATAATCTTTCCAGTCAGAAGAAAGGACATTATATCCGCCTTCGCCTCTTTTTGCAATTTCATAAACTTCAGTACCAGGGTAAGGTGTCATAATGCCAAAAGACACTAAAGAAGTGTTTAGTTTAACAGCAAAATTAACTGTTTCTTTCATAGTTTCTTTTGTTTCATTAGGATGGCCAAGTATGAATAAACTTTGAGTTCTTAGTTTTGCTTTCTTAGCCCATTTAACTGCCTGTTCAGCTTCATCCAGTGTTATTCCTTTTTTTGATGCCTTGAGTATTTTAGGATTGCCTGCCTCTATCCCTAATCTAATAAGAACACAACCTGCAAGTTTCATCTTTTGAAGTGTTTCAAAATCAATGCAATCAACTCTTGTTTCCGCATCCCATACTATCTTTTTATGAATACCTAAATTTATTATGCCATCACATATTTGTTTAGTTCTTTCTTTGAATAATGTGAAGGTTTCATCATAAATCCTAACATATTTTGCATCATACTTATCAATTAACAGCTTAAGTTCTTCAAGAACGTTTTCAACGCTTCTTAATCTGACTTTTTGTCCGTGTGCTCTCATACAAAAAATGCAATTAAAGGGGCAACCCCTAGCAGTTAATATTGGATATTCTGCTGCTTTGGGAAAAAGATGCCAAGCAGGTGGGGGCAAAGTATCCAGGTCTTGTTCCATCAAACGTGGTTTATTTATAACTATGCCATCTTTTCTATACACAAGCCCTTTAATTTCTCCAATGCTAATATTATTTTCTAAAGCTATTGTGAGTTCATAAAGAGTCTGTTCTCCTTCACCATAAACCAAAAAATCAAATTGCTCAAAAGATTCCATAGTTTCTTTTGGTAATGCTGTTGCGTGAGCACCTCCAATTACTATTTTTGTTTTTGGTGAAATCTTTTTTATCAGTTCAGCGAGTTTTGCACAAAATGTTATTTCATGTGTTAATGCAGTAAAGCCAACAAGGTCAAAACTAGCACATTTAGAAACAGTTTCATCGGCGTTGAGTCTTTCTAACTTGGCATCTATTACTTTGCAACGAATGTTTTTACTTTCAAGAAAACTTGCTAAATAACCAATACTTATCTGTGGATATTTAGGATGGTCAAATGCCTCAACAATTTTTTCAGAGGGAGGATTAACTAATACAATTTTCATCTGTTACCTCACAACCTTAAATATGAATGCACCCTTTGGCTGTGTCTCCTGTGTTGGATATGCTATCTGGAAATAAGGTGAGGCTGCTATTTCCTGTAGTTTAATGTTTGTTTCATTCTCACTAAATTTTTTCAGGCAAGTTGCATCTAGAATTATATATTCATATCCCCTTAGCTTGAGCCAGGAATGCAATTTTTCTGGTGATGTGTTAAATACATTATTCTTAAAGTTTTGATAATCAATGTTCCATGGTTCTGCAAACTTGTCAAGTGCCAATACTTTTGTTTCTTCAGAACAAATAGTAAAAACTTTTGTATTATACGGAAGAGGTTTTACATAAGTAAGGTAACTTTGTAGCTCATCTGGTGATGCCCAGCCAATGCCTGCTGGCCAGTAAGAAGTCTCAACCACATACTTAGGGTATCCTGATGTTACTAAGATGCCAATAATAATAACAGTATAAATAAAGAAGCTATTAATTTTTATTCTTTTTGAAAGTTTTCCCAATGCAAAAAAACCTTCTGTGCATGTTAAAGCAACAGGTATTGCAAATATAGCCCACCATCTATGGGGCATAAGCATTGGAAAAGGCAAACGATTGCCATTAATTCCCATAAAGGAAATAAGAAGCCAAATAAATGCTATTAGTTTCCAGATGTTTTCCTGAGAAAATATTTTTGACGGCTGCTTTAACCAATTGAAGAAAAAAATAAGCAAAGAAAATACAAGCAATAAGAACAAAACAAGCCCAATACCAATCGGATTATCCATCTTGCTTTGTGTCTTTGCAAATATAAAATCATTCCATATGTAAAGTGCTTCCCCACCTGCACCTTTTCCTGTTATGCTCTCAATGTTATTAAGAACAATGCCATTTATACCAGCAGTTGTTTCCAAGCCAAATTTTATAACGGCAGGAATCCAGAATAATGAAAATGCAATAATTGCCCCTAAAAAACCAGCTAAAAATATTTTCCATAAAAACCTTTTTTTCGAAATTGATTTAATTGCAAAATAAACAGCAAACATAATGCCAAAGATTAGGGGATTTGACATCTGGGTCATTATCATGCTTGCTATTACAATAATTGCAGGAATCATCCATTTCCAATTTTTTTCTATTCTTTCTAAGGCATAAAAAGCAGGGAAGAATAACAAAATTGCAAGTGTTGATGCCCATATAAAATGGCTCATAAAACAAGGAATCACTAACAAAAAGAATGTGCTTAAAAGTGCTTTATTTCTATCATTAAGGAATGTTAAAGCAAAAAAGTAAAACAATGCCCCAATGAAGGATATAAGCAAGACATTGAAAAACTTAAGAGTCCAAATAACATTATCATTTGTCTGGTACAATAAGCCCATTAAGATATCATAACCTGGAGGGTAAGGTTCTAAATAATGCTTATAAAGTGAGTCTAATACTTCTGGCGGGAAGGATATTTTGTGAGTTTCCTTAATATATTTAACACCTGATGCATGAAGCCATGGGTCATCGTCTTCAAGATAAGGGTATTTAAAAGACCCGTTGTGGTATATTAAAAAGAAGGTAAGAACCATAATCAAAACTATAATAATGTAAAGGCTGGATTTTTTTATTTTCAAAGATGGCTTATTAAATGAAAGTTTAGCTATGCCTTTTTTGTATAGGGAATAAGAAGGAATTATTAAACTTAGAAATAAGAAGATTGGCCAATAGATAGGGATATGCAATATATTAAATGTAACTCCTAAAAGGGGTATAGCACCCAAACCAAAACCGATTGTCATAAAGAAATTTTCTGTGGAACCTTCTGGTTTCTTAAGAAAAAAGGTTAAACTATGTCCAAGACCCCAAGATACAACAAAAAAATATAATATGGTTAGTATGTTCATTTTATTTTTCAGCAATGATAATTAATGATAAACCAAAAGGGGGTTTAAATATTTTTTCAAAAAAAGCAAAAAAAGGAACAAGTTTATCAAAAAAAGATATATCTTCTTCTGGATGAGTTTCTGCCTTAATTATTCTGTTGTGGTAGTACCATCCAAAAAAGCCAGGAATATTCATATAAACACAGTTAATTATTTTAAAACCAGATTTCTTTATTTTTTTAAAAATTGCCTTTTTGTTGTATCTCCTGTAATGACTATCTGCTTTGTCTATTGTACCATACAAGAAGGTAAAGGCAGGAACCATCATAATCAATTTTCCTTTTTTATTTAATATAGAATTCATATTTTTTAGCGCATCAAAATCATTTTTTATGTGCTCAAGAACATTAATACAGATAATAGTATCAAATGAGAATCTTTTTAGTTCTGATGTTGTTTTGGATATATCCGTATTTATTGGAAAAAAGTTATTCCTGCTTTTGAAATGGGTTTTTAACTTGTTTATATTATATTCTGATATATCCGTTGAAACAACAAGTTTTCTGTTAATAAAAAACTTTGTCATATTTCCAATGCCGCCCCCAATTTCAAGAATTTCCTTACCAATATAAGGCTTAATATTATTGAAAATCCATTTGTTATAGTTAGGTGCCCTAGACATTGTTTCAAGATTTTTCTTTTCAGTGATAGTTTTCATTTTAAGAGTTAGTAACTGCTAATGCTCCTTTAATTTCCTGCATAAGTTGAGTAATTGTATGTATCCTTGATAATCTTCTTAGAATTACTTTTGGCCTTAGATAAAACTTTTTATGTGCAAGTTTATAATATTTTTTTAAAATATCATTGCTCACAGTAGGTAATTCCATTACACAATCAGAAACATTATAATTTGACCAATCTTTTGCAGTAAGATAATTATTCTTTTTTGCCCATTCATACATTTCTGTGCCAGGGTAAACAGTAGTTATGTTAAACTGCACTTCATCAGGGTCCAGTTCAATCGCAAATTTAATTGTTTTTTTAATGGTTTTTTCTGTTTCTCCGGGGTTTCCAAACATAAAAGAAGCTCTTGTTTCTATCCCTATTTTCCTTGCTAATCTAACTATCTTTTTTACCTGCTCTAATGAAATGTTTTTCTTTATATTCTTAAGGATTTGTTCATCTGCTGATTCAACTCCAAATAGTATTAAATGACAACCAGCTTTTTTCATACATTTTAATAAGTCCTCATCAACAAAATCTACTCTTGTAAAACATGACCAGGTTATATCAATTTTCTCTTTTGCTACTATATCACAGAACTCCCTAACTACTTTTTTAAAAAGAGTAAATGTATCATCATAAAAGGATATCTCTTTCACACCATATTTCTTTTGCAGAAGTTTTATTTCCTCTATAATGTTTCTTGCAGAACGTTGCCTTACAACCCCTCCAAAAGCCATGTGGCAAAAAGTACACCTTCCTGGACAGCCCCTTGTTGCAAAAATGCTCATTGCTGGCAATCTTTTATAATTTCCAACTGAGGGATAATATTTATCCATAGGAAGAAGGTTGTATGCAGGAGGAGGTATTTCGTCTAAATTTTTAATTAATGGCCTTAATTGATTATGAATTATTTTTCCATTTTTCTTATAATATAAACCTAAAATATGTTCTGGATTTTTTCCTTCAGCAAGTTTTTTCATTGTAATTTCTCCTTCGCCTACAACAACAAAATCTATAAAAGGATAACTTAAAACTTCATCAGGCAAAACCGAAGGGTGTACACCACCCATGACTACTTTAGAATTTGGAAACTGTTTTTTGCAAATGTTAGCTATCTTTAGGGCATTATTGATTATGCTTGTTGTTGCTGTTAGTCCAATAAAATCCAAGTCTTTATACTCCTTAATTTTTTTAGAAACATCCTCTACTGCTATTTTTTCTGCTGTACAATCCATAATCTTAACATCATGCCCTGCTTTTTCCAAGACAGAAGCTATATAAGCTAAACCCAAGCTAGGCAAACAACTACCTACTTTTCTCCAAAGGTTTTCCTTATTTTCTACAACCCAGGGAGGGTCTATCAGTAAAACTTTCATCTTAATTAACAAACCTATACTTAATTATTGCCCAAAGAGCATTAAAGCCATCCTTCCATCTTATTTTCTTGCCTTCTTTTACAGAACGAGGGAAGTATCTTATTGGGACCTCATGTATTTTTATCCCTTTTTTTGCAATCTTAGCGGTTATCTCTGGCTCCCATTCAAATCCATTGCTGTTTATTTTTATTTTTTTAATAACATCTGACCTGAATGTTTTATAGCAGGTTGGCTCATCAGTCAATCTTGTAAAAAATAGTATATTAAAAAACCATGTAAGTCCAATTCCCGCTATATAGTAAGATACTCCTGAATATTTTTTATTGCTTTTTTCCAGGCGCCTTGAACCATAAATAACTTCAGCTTTTCCTTCTAGAATAGGAAGAATACACTGAAAATAATCTTGGGGATTATATTCCAAATCTGCATCCTGAACTATCATTATATCTCCAGTTGCATATTTAATAGCTGTTTTTATTGCGCCGCCCTTGCCTTTATTCTTTTCATGTTGTATAAATGTTATGTATTTGTACTTTTTCTGTAAACTTTTAATAATTTCAATAGTTTTGTCTTTAGAACCGTCATCAACAATAATAATCTCTTTTGAAACACCTAGTTTAGCAAGATCTACTTCATCTACT
>Ga0210056_1004919_pt1 | contig 10255 bp, 8 predicted proteins | sample CryGeyCG2014_080_2_FD_183965 | JGI IMG/M metagenome (GOLD analysis project Ga0210056, IMG submission 183965) | Groundwater microbial communities from aquifer - Crystal Geyser CG07_land_8/20/14_0.80 (SPAdes) (version 2) | ecosystem: Environmental > Aquatic > Deep subsurface > Groundwater | place...
ACAAACACCAGACAAACTGATATGCTTATTCCATCTGAGACCAATAGAAAGGAGATTGGATGGAATATACATTCTCATTTATCGGAGGAAAGAGCAACCAGGCGACCAGATATGCGACCGCGACGAGTTCCTGGAGCTGTCCGTGGGCTCATTGCTGCGCAACGATCAGTACGGATACGTATTCGTCAGTAGCACCGATGATGCGCTTCTACATCACAGCGCAGGTGGAACCACAGATGACGTGCAGACCGTGTCCTACGTAGAGCAAGAACCTGTTAGAGGAGGATGTTCCATGACCGAGGACTGGGGAGTCACCCTGCATCCCGAGTGGCGGCACACGGATCATTGGACAATGAGAGGTAATGGATTCCTGGTGGAGGTAGTGAATTATCAGGAGACACCGAGCGGTATCGATCCGCACACCGGCCAGAATCATTGGAACGTTTACGCCTACATCTACCCAGGCCACCCGCTTAGCATCCAGCTACGGGGGAATTACCTGCACCACCTATTGGCGTTACCGCTCCAACGTGTGCCCAGTGACATCCGATATCACCATAACGAACGCGGCGAACTGCTGAGCATCCAGATCGGGTCTGATTACGACCACGTTGGGGATAACCGATTCAGCCATGCTCACACCCTAGAGGAGGCGTGGGAGGTGTTCCGGGACGCAGAGGAACTCTACAGCATACTGGAGTCAGCGACAGATCGAGACCCCTTATGATGGAAGTCAGTAGTTACGAGGGGCTGTATGGGAACGACATTGATGATTCGGCTGGAGGAAACTACGTTGCTGCTTGATTTAAATTTGTCAATGCAGACCTCTAAGCAAACTAGTCAATGGCATACGCTAATCCCATGCCTTAAGGATGTAAAAATTCTAAAATTATTCCAACTAAAGCACAAGAGAAGAGGAAGACAACCGTCAGATGGAACAAAGAGCTAAGCTAACAAATTGTGATGAGTGCCCACTACACAAATTGTGGGGTGTATCAAAGGTTAAAATATCAGAAGGGAGACGTATACTGAAAGAAGTGCCTTACAGGGAAGTTCCGTTCAGAGGAAGCAAGAATGCTACACTTCTAGTTGTGGGAGAAAGCCCAGGAGCAGAAGAAGTAGAACAAGGAAAACCATTTGTAGGAAGATCTGGTAAACTTTCTGATAAAGTACTACAAGAGAGTGGTATAGATCTAGTGTCGGTGTTTTATGCCAATTCATGTAGATGTTTACTAGATAAGAGTTCTCTCACAACAACGGAGATGGCAAAAGCACTTGAATGTTGTAGACCTGCTGTATTGAGGACAATAGAAGTTCTTAAACCTAAACTTATATTATGTTATGGAGATATAGCTCTACGACAAATCCTTAATATTCGAGGTATTACTAAGATACGTGGAAGATTGATAAAATCCAAAGAATTTAATTGTTGGGTTATCCCAACTTTTCATCCATCATTCTGTCTTAGAGATCTTAGGAATCTTACATTCTTTAAACCAGATATACAACAGGCAGCAAATTTCCTAGCAGAAAAGATAGACCCAGAAGGTAGCGAAGATCTTTCATCCACTGACTTCAGGGAAGTTGACTCCATTAGATTTATTCTTGATAGAACACCAAAGATTGTAGCTATTGATACAGAAACTCAGGGTTTGGATTGGATGAACCCAAATAGTGTGGTAATATCATATTCTATAAGTGACTCTCCGTCTATGGGATACAATGTACAACTTCTTCGAGAGATTGTAGATGGTGAGACACCTGACTTTACAATAGAGTGGCCTAGACGTACAGGAAAGAAGATAGAAGACACAACTATAGGAGTAATAAAGACAACTAATTATAATGAGAAAATAGAAGAACTTAAAGAACTACTTAGAGATGGTAACATTAAGAAAGTTATGATGAATGGAAACTATGATGTTCATAGATTAAATCAACTTGGAATAACAGAAATAAATGGGTACAAAATGGATATCCAACTGGCTTTTCATGGGCTGGATCCAGATATGCACAAAGGTGCCTCTCTGTTGGATATACAACGAGTACTTTTACCAGCCATGCATGATTACAAAACAGAGTTTACTGATTCAGTGGATAAGAACGATCTTATCCTATTAACAAAGATAGCTCCAGAGAAGTTAGCAAAGTATGCTGCGTTAGACGCAGTGTCCACTCTCGGCTGCTCAATAAGACTGAATGAGGAGTATAGGAAGTATCCACATCTTAGTAGGTATTACAGCAGACTTGCACATCCAGTAACTACAGAAGTTCTATTTGAGATAGAAAAGAATGGAATTCTGTTCAATTCTTCTGGAGTAGAGAACGCGAAGTTGGAAGTGGCAAAAGAAATTCTTAAATTGGAGGAGAAATTTGCTGAATTAGTACCTGGCAAAATAAGGGATGTTCACGACAAACAAGGTAAGAAGGGATCGACAGGTTGTGTATTAACAAGAAGACGTTTCATTCAGGATGTTCTATTTTCAGACAATGGTTTCGGACTAACAGTACTAGAAAGAACACCATCTGGGGATATCGCAATAGGAAGAAAGATACTTGAAAGAATACGAGAAGACTTGGACACTACGTCTCCTGCATTCCAAGCGATAACTATACTTAATGAGTGGGGACCACTTCGAAAACTCTATTCAACATATCTAACAGGATTTGCTTCTGCTGTAAAGATAGATAGCAGACTACACACTCATATCACTAAGACAATGGTAGCTACTGGAAGAACTTCAAGCAGTCATCCAAATCTACAAAATGTTCCCAAACGAAACAAGAAAGTGTCCACAATCATAAGAAGTTTGATGCATGCCGACGAAGGAAGCTGCCTTGTTGCCGCAGACTATTCACAGCAAGAACTTAGATGGATAGCTCAGAGAAGTGGAGATCCTGAATTTATCAGGGTATACAACAACAATGAGGATATACATCTTAGGACTGCACTAGGATTACTTGGTATAGATTCCATAGATAAGGTATCCAAAGAAGAATTAGCACTTGCAAGAAGAAATGCAAAATCTGTAAACTTTGGACTTGCTTATGGTATGTTGGCTAAAGGATTTAGAAACTATGCACAAGATGAGTATGGACTCAAACTTACTATTGAGGAAGCTGAGGAGTATAGGAGAAAGTACTTTCTCCTATACAAGGGACTACCTGACTGGCATAAGAGAGAAGTTGAGGAGGCGTCAAAAAGAGGATACTGTGTATCTCCATTTGGTTTTATGCGTATGGTTCCTAACATTAAGTCTGACAACTTTATGAAACGTATAGAAGATGAGCGTATAGCAATAAATACTCCTATTCAGAATGCTGGGTCAGATACAGCATTATTAGCAGCACTAAAAGCTAAAAAAACTGGGGTAACTGATCCAAAAATTGCTAAACTTGTGTTATTTATACACGACGAACTTATATTTGAAGTAAAGGAAAACTATGTAGACAAATTTGCTAAAGATCTTTCTGATGTAATGGAGAGCATTGATGAGGAGATTCTAATAGATTTTGGATTGAAGATGCGTATTCCACTCAAGGCTGATGTAAAAGTGGGATACAACCTTGCGGAAATGCATGAACTTTAGGAGGTTACTATGGCAGAGAAAAGTTTTAATAGATTACAGTATAAAATGATTGGCAAAGAGGATAAAACGCAACCACCATTTACAAGGCAGACCACTTATGAAGATTTGTTCTCTACGTTGTATGAGAAAGACGCCAAGATCCTAAAACCGACATATGACCCAGGTAAAATGTATGAAGTCTATGAAGAATCTGGAGTTGTTAGAGCCTGTATAGAAGCTATAGTTAGCAACGTTGATGGATACGGTTACAGAATATCTCCACGGAAGGGATCTGAGTTAGACACGGGAGATGCTGATAGACCAGAGAAAGAGAGACTAGAGAACTTCTTCGACTCACCTAACGGAATAGACTCTTTTCTTTCGTTACGCGAGAAATTACGAAGGGATCTGGAAGTAACTGGTAACGGATTCCTAGAAATAGTCAGAGACAAGAAGGGTCTTCCTCATATGCTCTTTTGGATGGATAGCAAGAGAGTGCGTTTGCTTCCAATAGGAAAGGAACAGGTAGAAACAACCGTAACTATTGAACGTAATGGAAAACTAATACAAGAAAAGGTATATCGACAGTTTAGAAAGTTTGTAATGATAGATGGAGAGTCATTAGTTTACTTCAAAGAAAATATGGACCCTCGTATGATGGACGCTAGAACTGGAGAGTACATAAGTAAGATTAAAAAAGACACTGTAATTGCAAGTGAGGTACTACATTTCAAAGAGGGTAATTCTACATACGGTGTTCCTAGATGGATTGGAACAGTACTGACAGCAATGGGGACTGCTAACGCTGAATATGTTAACTATGATCTCTTCGAAGGGCAGGCACTCCCTCCGCTGATCATAACAGTTGCAGGAGGAGAGCTTACCGACGAATCATTTGAAGACTTGCTTACGTTGCTTAAGAGGTCGCAGGGAGTAAAGAACTTCCATAAAGTTGTGCTACTGGAAGCAGAATCCACATCAATGTCACCTGATGGAAAAAGTGCTATTCCGAAGATTGAAGTACAGGATCTCATGGCATTCCGAAAGGAAGACTCGCTGTTCTCCAACTATCTTAATCAGGGAAGGGAATCTGTACGGATGTATGGATTCAGACTTCCTGGAATATTCACAGGCGATCATACGGGAGTTAACTTCTCTACGGCTAAGGTATCACGAGAATTAGCTGAAGAGCAGTTGTTCATTCCACTACGAAGAAAATTTGACGATCTAATCAACAATACAATTGTGAGAGATCTTGGTGCGAAGACCTTTATGTTCAAGAGCAACGGGCCGGTGATCAAATCATCTCAGGATGTCATTACCATCTTCCCGCAACTCATGAAGTCAAACGTGTTTTCTCTGAACGAACTCGTACAGTTTACCAACGAGAATTTTGGGCTCAATGTTCGTCTATACGATGAAGAATGGGCCAATCTTCCAATTGGACTGCTTCTGAGCTTCTTTCAGAGCCTTGGCATGGCTGTTGGAAATGGAGTAGGTGATGGGAAGGGGCTTCCTAATATTTTAGGTGGAATGCAGCCTGCTGTTGACATGCTACAAGAACTTAGTGACCGCTTTCTTGGAAGCACCAACACTGAAGCAGTGCAAGCGCTCGCACAAACAGCAGAAAACGAAGAATGATAAAAACATTTGACAAACACCAGACAAACTGATATGCTTATTCCATCTGAGACCAATAGAAAGGAGATTGGATGGAATATACATTCTCATTTATCGGAGGAAAGAGCAACCCATCACCTGGTGAAATGGTTCAATTCCGCATGTTCCTTATCAATGGTGGAAAAGAGATCTCATTTCACCAGGCTAAAAAACTCTCCTTTGTAGAGAGAACGACTGATGATCTCACAGCGTTTACGGCTACAGATTATTTATGGTGGACACCGTGTAATACTGTGAAAATCTTTTTAGAGAAAAGAAAGTTTGGAGGATGTCATATAGTAAAATCGTTCTTCATTGAACTTAGTAACAATAAAGAAGCACCTATCCTATCAATAGGTACAAATACAGAAAAGTGTATTTACTCATTCAAGACAATAGGGAATAGATTGTCTACGGAGGAGGCCTTGGATAGAGTTTACGCAGCACCCAGGACGATACAGTACCTTGAAAATGAAGAGGCTTTTTATAGTGAATATGATGATAGTCTCTTTTTCCATAGAGAAGAACGGAAAAAAGAGAGATACAAAACGCGTAAACTGCACACAACCGGAGGAGGTACAATGTGCTCAAACGGAGACCTTTCTGTGTAACGTTATCAGTTCAATTCATTAACCTAAACAATATTGACGAATCATTAGCACAAGTAATCGACTCTTACGGTGTTTACGTAAATGGAACATATGTTGGAAGACTCTCCAGACCGGCAAGTGGGGGGGCTTGGACAGTCTGGAGAAGAACCTCCAACAGAACATTGAAGAGACGGTCGTTAAAGAGGGCAACCATTGAGATGCTCTCCGATGTTCTTGAAGAGAATTTAACACAAGAAAAATCAGAAGTCAAGGAGAAAAACACAGATGAAGAAGATAACTATCCTGGATACTCAAACGAGATGGTGTATAGAAATTCCAGACGATGTAACGGAACAAGACAGAGTAATTTACGCATGGAAGAGAGTACTAAAACTGGCTAGTAAGATCTCTCAAGCTGGGAAGAAGGACTTGAAGGTACAGATAGAAATTCCCTATAAATTGCGTGGAGTACTTACAATGCAGGAGGAGCCATCACAGAAGGAGAAAGTTCCCAAACAGCGAAAAACTCTTGACACAACTAAAGAAACATGCGTTAATCTGATTATGGAAGACATACCTAACAACAAGGAGGAGATCAAATGAAAGACGACGCAGAGACAGAACAAAGAACACTATCAATTCGGGTGGACAAAGAACTTCATAAGCAGATTAAACAACTCGCCAGGAAGGATGGTAGGACCCTATCCGGATTCATGAGGATTGTGCTTGATAAGATTATCAACGAGCTAGAGAGTACCTTCTGAGAGTGAAACAGCCACCTATCCACTGCCTAACAGCTCACGTAAATTTAGCAAGCATGCTCGCTGTGGAGCATAAAACTCCCTCCGAGCATGCTCCTTCCAGGTGAAAGTCAAGTGAAGATAAGTAGCTCTGTACCATCAAAAGCTTAAATTTTTCCTAAAGAAACGGGTCTGAACTACCAAGTTCTGGGCTCGAAAAGCTTAAGATTTGCTTTCGATTTTTTTTAAGCTTTTCAACTATGAATCTAAAACCTTAAAAAAACCTTAAGGAATTTAAGGAAAACCTTAAAAATTTACGATTTTGGCCTACCTTATCTATAGAACCTTAATACATATTACTACTAACTACTATATACTAATTTAGATAATTGATCTAAGAAGATGAGAGAGACATAAAGTCTCTGAGATAAAATTCTCTTTAGAAGAGAACTGATTTAATCAGATAGAAAGGATTGTGTTGGTAAAGAGAGTTCGGTTGGTAAAGAACAAAGGAAGACCCCCACCCCCTATTCCGCGCGCCCCCCTCCCCCATCTGACGGAGCATTTGGATATAGCAACACCACTCGCTCAATATGCCTCTGAGACGCACTACAATGCGCTAGAATCGATTATTTTCTAACGAACCTACTACTGGATACCCCGGAAAGAGAAATGCCAAATAGCACCCTCTTGAAGCGCTAAAAATTCTCATTGACAGATTTCGTTCCATTTGCTATTATTCGCTCACTTTGAGCACATCTCATTAAGAATGGGGGCTGGATTATGAGGGACTCTGAAGATTTTAAATTGTCGGCTGATGAGTTACAGTCGATTTATCGTTTGATAAGGTCGGATGATCTTCTTAGTCTAATTAACTTCTCGGATTTTATTGGTAGCTACCGTAATCTCTATCCATCAGAGCATCGAGTATCACACAGAGCACTCAGGAAAGTTTATGATTGTGTATTGGATAGAACGCTTGGTCGTGGTAAACTTGTTGATAGGGCAACGATGTCAGACTTGCGTCTGGGTATTCCAGATTTGGGGATTACTCCACTTGAGTATACTGATCCTACGATCAAATACTCGTTTGACCTTCTAGTATATGTGGGGTTGATGAGCAGGAAGGTTTCTACGATCAGAGTACATACCTTGAGTATGTTAACGTACATCACTCTTGCTAATAATCGTGTTATACATTGGCTAGAGTATCTGGGCATTTCTGACGCAATATGTGATTATCTTAAATCCGCTAAGGAGATGGCTAAGATGGATCTTGAACATGTCGTGTCGAAGGCTCGCGATGCAGCAGATTCGGCTGCACGGTACAAAGATGAGAGACGCTCAAATAATCCTATAGTCAAAGCTAATGGATCTGTAGACGCTAAGGCAGCGTTGTTCTTCTTTAAGGGGTGCATTGAATCTAACACAGGCCGTCCTGTCATTATTAATTTGTCTCCTAAGACGACATCGATGATGAGCAGGTTTCTTTCTGACAGACTCTATGAAGGGTTCGATGAAGATGGAATAAGAGATATTCTATCTCAGATAGTAGCTATATGGCCTTCCCTTCGCCAGTCTTCGCTGCAAGCTACAGATCTGTCTAAGACTGGTGCAAGATACATTGTTAAACCTACTGTCCCTTCTAAACCTGATTTTGCGTTCTTTTATAGATTCCAGAGCGAGATACTCGATATCATGGAGGCTGACGCTGATTGCAGAGCAGAGTCAGCTGCAAGGGATGCGAGGGCGGCGGAGGAGGAAGAGAAACGTGCACGTCACCGAGAGAACGGTGGAGAGGCACCTGATGAACCTCTGTACTTGTGTAACTTCAAATCAAAACGTGATTTTGTGAATGCAATGGTTGCAAGAAGCTTTCAAGCTTCCGAGAGGAAACGTAGCTACACATAATAATTAGGGGGCCATCTTATGTCTGTAGACAGAGGCGCATCTTTATTGGATAAGAACCTGCGGAGTCTCCCATGGAATGTACTTCGTATATGTGATTCTCAGGGGGAGCTTGATTCTGTTAACAGTACCGTGCAGTGGTTGCATGCTGAGTTCCCTTATGAGATTGAAGATTCTGGCAACGATACTGATTTCCTTAAGGTTATTGTGACTCCTACAATCCTGGCATTGAGACGGTGTAAGCGCTTGTACTTTTCAAACAGGGTACAAACTCTGATGAACGATAGTGATGTTCTTTCCTACCTTGGTATCTCAAGTTCCAGTAACTATACGTTGTGTCTCTGTGCATCTATTGCAGATGTAGACAGATACGTCTATAACGCAGGGTTTATGTTCTCTCTGTCCTCATTCCTTAAGTTCAGGGTAGTTGATGCAGAAGATCTTCTTGAATTGTTCCATGCAAGAAGATTCTCCAGTCCAGTTGAGCTCGATATTATCCAGGATTCATGGTTTCTTATTATCAGGTATCCCCTTGCTGGATCGTCTAGATACAAGACATATGGCGGTGACCTCTTCTCCTTTTGTGAGTCCCGGAGGCTGGCTGGCAGGTATACTGGATTCGTTGATATGCAACCTGATAACGTGTATCCTACTAGAGAGGCAGTTGTTTCTTCTCTCTCGAAGGCAGATAATGTATCTAATTATAAAGTAACCAGACTTCTTACTGATACTAGTGTTCTCTATGCCTTCGTAGGAAAGATGGATATCAAAGAGAGTAAAGTAGTAAAGATGGATAGAGATACCTATAAGTGTAGAGGGGGCAGATAGATTATGCAGGAGTCATTGAAACTTCTTATCTCTATTGTTACTCACAGCGATCCTACTGTACGATATACTCGTTTCAGACGACTTATCGATACAGGCGTTGAGGAGAAGGACTTTCCAGATGGTGATAGAGAAGTATTCACTTTCATAAAGGAGTATGTTCGTAAGAGAAGTGCAGTTCCTAGCTCAGAGATAGTTCAGCTTGAGACAGGCGCGATTGCGTCAAATTGCGCCGAAGATGATGATGCATCCTTCTCTTACTGGCTTGATGCCTTTGGTATAGCAAGGGTGCGGAAAGTATTGTTTGACTACAGTACTGTTTTCCACGAGATGGCTCTCTCTGGGCAGGTAGTAGGTGTTGGAGAATTGTATCAAGAGTTTGGCACGGTTCTCAGGTCTCTGACGGGGAAGAAGGAAGTGTTTGAATTGCTTCCACTTATGGAGGAAGCTGTCGAACAGCACAACATGATAAGGAGTGGAACTGTAGAGCTTGGCATCCCTCTCGGGTTTCCTTCACTTGATGCCATTATGGGAGGTGCTCAGAAGGGGGATCTCATAGTCCTTGCTGGGCAGCAGGGAACAGGCAAGAGTTTCGTGCTCTGTAAATCAGCACAACATGCTGCTGAGGCTGGTAAGAAAGTACTGTTTATATCGATGGAGATGACTGCCCTCCAGATGGCGCGGAGGGTTGCCTCTCTAGGATCTAGCATAAATGGGATGGCATTGAGACTTGGGAGACTTCCTCCGTGGGGACTTGAGCCAGTGTTGGCATATATAGAGAAGTGGAAGGCTCTCCCGAGGGACAGATTTATGTTGATTGAAGGGAATATGGGTCTATCAGTTACTGATATCATGTTCAAAGTTCAAGAGTATCGTCCAGATGTTTTGTATGTTGACGGTATGTATATGCTCAAGCCTTCTACAGGAAGTGCTAATAGGCAACGGTGGGAATTGGTCATGAATG
>Ga0210056_1004922_pt1 | contig 10253 bp, 7 predicted proteins | sample CryGeyCG2014_080_2_FD_183965 | JGI IMG/M metagenome (GOLD analysis project Ga0210056, IMG submission 183965) | Groundwater microbial communities from aquifer - Crystal Geyser CG07_land_8/20/14_0.80 (SPAdes) (version 2) | ecosystem: Environmental > Aquatic > Deep subsurface > Groundwater | place...
AGATGCTTGTATTTGCGGGTGTATTGGGCTGTTTTGAACGGTGGCTTGTATTACCCACCACTTTAGCCGCAAAAAGTGCCATTCCTGATAATAAGAATTATCAGGAATTGCACTTGTGTATTTTTTGAGAATGCAGTTCTTCCCGCTCACGACTGATGCGATCCAGCTCGCTACAAACCTCCTTGTATGCACCAGTCAGCGGGGCGAAATACAAACGCACGGCGTTGCGAAAAATTCTTTGGAAGTTTGACCGTGTTTTCATTTTCACCTCCCTAAATCGTATCGTTACGATTGCTATGATACGTTACGAAATCTCTTCGTCAGGAATACAACTTCCCCTCAAGGTCTGAAACTCATAAATAGCATCAGGCGCGAGCTCAAGAAGGACATCGGCCACAAATTCGTCACGACGCCCCTTAACGGGACGAGGCCGAGTATAGGAATTGGCATAGTTTGCTTCACCCCCAACGATCGTCCTGCTCGACAGGCGCGCAGATCAAGCCGCGTAAACGCTCCGCCCTTCCCCCTGATAACTCTGATACACATGCTCAAACACTGCTGAGCATTTGGCTTCGTACAGCTCCTTGGAATACGCGCGGGGTAAGGCTTCGTCCAGGGTGTTTTCGATCTCGATCTTTACGCGGGCGCGGGTGGAAATCTTCTGCCGCCATCCCAGCACCAACAACTTGTGCAGCTTCTCCAGAAGGTGATGGGCGATCTTCTTCACCTCATCCCGCTCTTCGGTGGTGAGGTCCGGCGCAGAACGAGTCAGGATGTCGAAGATGGTCAGCTCTTCTTCGGACAGATGCTCGCGCACATGGCGCGTCTGCTCGTCCGTCAGCACCTGCGACAGCGCCAACAGCTCCTTCAGTATCTCCTCGATATTGCGGCTCCCCGAGTTATAGCCCTCGATGAGCGCCTGGAACTTCGCCAGATAGTCCGCACGGGTCGGATTGAGCCGCACCATGCGCTCAAGCTGCGCACGCACGGCAGCCTTCAACCGCTCGATGTCTGTATTGCTGGGCTTCTTTTTCTCGAAGCGCTTGCGCAGCGCTTCAAAATTGATCTTGGAAAGATCAATCTGGCCATAGGCGGATGTCTTTTGCCGAATCTTGAACGGCTCTGCCGCGATAGAGTCATCAAGCAAATCCTGAATCCCCTTCAGGATATGGGAAATATCCGGCGGGTCGGTCACGGTGCGGATGCATTCGGATATCGCTGCAAGGCAACCGCAACGCTGTGAAAACTCTATCGCAACCGGATCGGGCTTCACCGCACGATACAAACTATTCACCAATGCTTCCAGCGCCAGGAAGTCGCGTTTGATCGACTCCGGGGCCATCAGTCGGTCGGCTGCCGTCTGGATCGCCCCCGCCTGTGCAAAGTTGGCCGTTTGCATGTTTTCAATCTCGGCAAGGGAGATGCCGAGCTCCAGGCAGAACATGTTCGCGTCATTCACGGCGTAGCGCAGCTCGTCCGCAAGCGCCTTCTTATCCCGTACCGGCATTTCACCACTGCCCCCTTGGCCATAGATCGCCAGCGCCTTCTCCAGCGAAGCGAACACATTGGCATAGTCCACGATCAGGCCGCTCTGCTTGCCGGCATACACGCGGTTGGCACGGGCGATGGTCTGCATCAGGGTATGGTTGCGCATCGGCTTGTCCAGATACACCGTAGAGCAGCTTGGTGCATCAAAGCCGGTCAGCCACATCGCACACACAAACACGAGGCGCAATGGGTCATTGGGGTCTTTGAACTTCTCGTCCAGCTTTTCATCGAGCATGCGCTTGCGGTGCGGCACGATGTCGATGCCCAGCTTTGCCATCTGCTCGATCTCGTTCTGCCCCGCAGAGACCACCACGGCCATATCGGTTTCCGTGAGGTAGTCCAGACGCTCTTCCAACTCCAACTCGTGCTTCATTTCCGGGCTGTCTTCAGGGTCCAGCGTCCCCACGTACCCCGGCAGATCATTCCACTTTTCAATCTCTTTTTGCTGCTTTTCCAGCTCGATCTTCCAATACTTCTGCACCTTGTCATACATGCGTAGCGCGGTCGCCTTGTCGATGGAGACCACCATCGCCTTGCCCTGGAAACCGCGCCCGAGGAAATGTCTCACGATGTCCTGCGCCACGGTATCCAGCCGATCATCGCGGGTGATGAGGTGATACTGCCGCCCCAGCTCGCGCTCCAGCTTCTTCTCGGCGTCATCGGATAGGTCGGCGTTCTCGATCAGGTCATAGATATCGTCGTTCAGGTCGGGATTGTCGAGATGAAGCTCCGGCGTGCGGTTCTCGTAGAACAGCGGCACGGTCGCGCCATCCTCGACGGACTGCTGAAAATCGTAGATGGAAACGTAGTCACCGAACACTTCGCGCGTGCGTTCCTCGCCCGCGATCAGCGGCGTGCCGGTGAACGCCACGAACATCGCATTGGGCAAAGCCGAGCGCATGTTCAGCGCCAGCGTGTCGTACTGGCTGCGGTGGGCCTCGTCGGTCAGCACAATCACATCGCGCCGGTCGCACAGCACCTCGGCAGATTGAAACTTATGGATCAGCGTGAACACATAGCGGTTATTACCGGAAAGCAGCTCCCGCAACTGCGCCCCGCTCTGCGCGTGGCAAGCCGTCGCATCGCTTACCGCGCCACAAGCAGCAAAGGTCTTGGCGATCTGCTCGTCCAGCTCCACCCGGTCGGTGACAACCACGAACGTCCAGTTCCCCGGAATCTTGCGCAGCACCTTCTGCGCAAAGAACACCATCGAAAAACTCTTGCCGGAACCCTGCGTCTGCCAGAACACACCGCCGCGCCCGTGACCTTCCTCGCGCGCCTTCAGCATGGCGCGGATGGCATTGTTCACGCCGATGAACTGATGGTTCTGCCCGATGATCTTGGTCAGCCCGCTCTTGTGCTCGGAAAACAGCGTGTAGTTTTCCGTCATATCGAGCAAGCGCGAAGGCTCGCACAGCCCGCGCAGCATCACCTCCAGCGATACGCGACGCGGCTCGTTCTCGCTCTCGATGCGCTTCCACTCGAAGAACCGCTCCCAATCGGCGGTAAGCGAGCCAACGCGGCTATCCGTCCCATTGGAAGCAATGAGCAACGCATTCGACCAGAACAACGCAGGAACACCGTTCTGCGCATGCTTGTAACTGGTGAGATTACCGTCGAAGGCTTGTTTGGCTGGCACGCCCGGCTTCTTCAGTTCGATCACCACCCACGGCAGGCCATTCACGAAACCGATCAAATCCGGGCGGCAGGTATAGAGCTGGCCGACGATGGTCATCTGGCTCACCAGCAGGAAATCGTTGGCGGCGGGATCATTCCAATCCACTACCCGCACTCGCTCGGTCTTCACCCCACCCTTCGCCAGATCAGGCACGGATACTTTCACCCCGTCGCGCATCAACGCCCAAAGCTCGCGGTTGGCGGCTGTTGGTAGCATCGCGGAACGGTCGCGCGACAACTCATCCACGGCGGCGAAAATTGCTTCGGGCGGCAGAGATGGATTCAACCGCACCAGCGCATTGCGCAAACGCACGACCAGCACCACCTCGGATTTCGTCTCGCGGCCAAGTGTGCCACTCGCGCCCATCACCTCATCCGAAGCGGATAGCGTCTCCCAGCCCAGCTCGGCGAAGAGCTGGATGGCGGGTTGTTCGACGAGGCTGTCTTCGGTGTAGGTCATGGGTTGAATCAGTTAAATTATTTGCCTGATGAAAAATTTATCCAATTAACAATTGCTTTTAATACAATAAACTATGCAATCCATGCGCATAAAATAATGGGTTAAAAAGGGTTGAAATTGGATAAATTTGGCAGCCCAAGGCTAAATATCCTTTGAGCTTTTATGCGGTTTTCATCAGATATGTTCATTAGAACCCTATATATAAATCAACCGGATATTGAAAATTTACGCTTTCTAATAGCTGTTCTAATAAAAAACCTAGCTTCATTTCGCCTCTTTCCAGAGATAGAAACGATGGCATCGCTAACTCCCCTTTCCCGGCAGTTTCAACCGATAGCTACCCGTCTTGGCAGCCCCAACAAACTCGATCAATTCCAGCTTACGCAGTTCTGCAATATCCCTTTTGGCAGTTTTCTCAACTACATTCCACTGTTCCTCGATATCTGCCGCCTTCACTTTTCTGCCAGCACTGAGCTGCTCCATAAACCACTGTTGCCGCTCACTAAGCCCTTCCGTATTTACAGGGACATTTACAAGGACATTTACAGGGACATCAGGATGCGGACGGAATAACACCCGCACACATGCCCCAAGCTCCTGCCATTCCGGTTCAGGGTAACCTTCATTGGCACAGGTGTTCAGGATGCGCTGATAGCCGCTACCCCACTGTTCCATCAGTCCAGCCTCGTGCAGTACGCGGCAGATCACGCGATTTCGGATTCGGCTCACGCCCGCCTTGAAATCATCCAGCGTCATGCCAAAGGGAAACATGCCCGGGCTTTGAATCTCCAGCCGGTCGGAAAAAATTGAAACGAAAATGCGCATCCCGGTACAAGCATAATCGGCATGAGCCAAAGCATTGACCAGCACCTCGCGAATCGCAATGGCAGGGTATTCAGGGATATCCTGCCGCTGCATACCTGCGATACGTGATGCCAGCCGGGTGTTACGGGCAATGAACTTCGGCACATCGGTCACTGCATCCAGCAAGCTTCCCATCTCCTGCCGATCAATAAACTCACTCTTGTCGCTGCCGCGAAAGCGTGCGCAAGAAATACGGGCATCGGGGAAGCAGTGCTGACGCACATCGGCGATGCCGAACAGGATCACCCCGCCATTGGATGCTACGCGTCCGCTGCCATGACGCACCAGAATACCCAGCGATTCCAACGCCGCCGCATCCAAGCTGCGATGCTTATCGGCAAACCAACGCCCCACCACCTCTTTATCCAGATCGCCCGGCGAGGTACCCACGCAGGGCAACTGATCAAAAGCGCTATTGCTATGCAGCCGTCCGAGTTCTTCGAGCATGGCCGCATCCGCCTTACGGTTGGTGGAACCAAGCCGCACATACACGCCATCCACCGGCCCTTTATCCTTCAGATAAAACGGCCCCGGCCAGTGAGCCACTCGCACCAGCAACAGCGTTTTTCCTTCTACAGTAATCGCCTCTATCTCGGGCATCATCGCAGGCGCGATACTATCGGCGATCAAACTGGCCAGCCGCTCTTCTTCAGCCAACACATCATTCACACCGACAACCGCCCCATCATCCGCCCTGCCAACCAACAGCGATCCTCCAGCCGTATTGGCAAAAGCCACCAACGTGCGCAACACAGGCTTGGGTGATGACAAATCACGCTTGAACTCAAGCGTCTTGCTTTCTGCGAGCGATAGAAGCCGCAAAATATCCATCAACAGCGCTCCCAGTAGGTACGGCGTATCTTCTCCTCGCGGCATAATCCCGCCAGCGCGTTTTCAATCTGATCGCGGCTGAAATCCTCGACGAAATCATTCGGCAAGAATGCCCAACCCCTCCCGCGCCCATATATTCGTGAAATTGCTTTTTTATTAAGTGATTGCATAAATACTGTGCAAGCAGTTTTGATGGGAAAACATACTACTTTTCCCAGCGCAAAATGGGAAATGGTATCGTCATTCTTTGTTGCCCCGCAGTGTTTCAACCCAGGCCGCAGAATCAGGCACGTCCGCCCAAGCCTGTGCACCCTTCTCTACCATGCACTTGAATGCATCCTCGTCATATATGGGCGTGGTGTCAGTAGCCAGATTCATCTGCCCGGACAGCAGGCGCGGCAGCAGCAGAGCGTTGGCATGAAGGAATCTCGATCATGTCAGCGCCTTAACGATTGGCCGCAGCACCTTATCCATTTTTACCAGTCGCTGCGTCAGCCAGTCCAGATATTCGACCCATCGGCTCTCATCCTCGATGGATGCCTTGGGATACCAAGTGGCAATCCGGCAAGCCTGTGCATCGGGAAGTTCCTGCCAATCTAGCTCAAACCCCAATTGCTGCTCAATGGCCTGCTTTTGCGCCGAAAGGTTGTTGAAGTGCTGCTTTGCTTTCACACCCGGCATCCATAATTCCACGCCTAGCCGTTCATCCCGGGTATTGGCCGTAATATTCAGCGCAAACCCTGAACGCCCAATGGAATTATTCAGCCAGTGCTGAGGCCGGGGTTTCTGTGGCCGAATTTGCGGCGCGCTGGCTGCCAGTTTATCGATCAGTGCCATCCAGAATTTCTGCTGCAACTGCTTTATCGGCGTTGTGACCGAAGCCGCACGTGCCTGCTCCCGGCCTGATTTAACCCACTCGTTCGGCTTTACCACCACCTCAAATTTCGGGGCAAGTGGCGAATCGCCAATGCGCCAGAGCTCGATCTCGACAGCGAAAAAGTTCAAATCACCCGTCGTATTGTCATTCAGGAACTGTAGCGCAGAAGCGTGTTCAGGCCGGAAAGTCTCGGCCACCCAAATCACTTTCTTAGCCCCCACACCGGCCGCATAAGCGATGAGCTGTCCCAAGTGCGAGTGGTTGGTTTTTTCGAGCTGATTTTCGATGATGACCTGCTCATCGCCATCGGTGCACAGAATATCCAGCTTGAAGTCCCCCACCTCATACTCGGTAGAAACCAGCACCAGTTCGCTCACACCCAACGCATCCGCCAGCGCATTCAGATTGTCGGTTTCCGCAAGCCAGGGTGTGAAATCACTGGCTTCATGCTTCCATGCATCGCGCAGCGGCACGCGCTCCAGCTTGCTCAAGTTCTTTTTCGTAGTCATGCGATGGCCTCTTCGATGAGTGTTTCGGTCGCGTCAACGTTAATCTGCCCGGATAGCAGGCGAGGCAGCAGCAGGTCACGGGTGCGGCAAAGGTTGGCGGTTTGTTTGATAAGCACTTCGATTTCAGCATGAAGTGGCTTGAAGTAGCGAGTCGCAGCTTTAATGAATTGTTCTGTCGGACAGAGCAATTCAATTCCTTGCATATCGTCTTTTGTCACTGATGCGAAAATCGCGCCATTACCCATCATGTCCTCTTCTGTGAATTTAGCGCGCAACTGCTCCCACAGGAAAGCTTGGTGCCCTGCTTTGTGATGAATGGCTGAAAGACCACGGCCAATGATAATTTTTTTATCAGTGATGTTCATGCGACCAACTGGAGCGCGGACGCTAAAGAGAATGTCTCCTGCTTCCGCGATTCGGCTTTCAACTGTGCAGAAAAGACGATCCGTCGGGAATCTCGCTCCGAAATTAGTCACTCCTTGATGGAATGGCAGTCCATCTCCGGCCTCGTTGTAAAACTCAGATTTTGGTGATGTACCCATCGTGAGATTGCAAACATCGCGGAGCTTCTTCACCTCCCACCCCTGCGGAATCGGCCCAAGCGGGGAATCGACGAGGGGGACGGATTCGTGGCCGGAGTAGCGGAAGTGGACGAACCATTCGCGGTAGAGGCTGCGCGCCATGTCTTCCAGTATGCGGATGCGCCTCTGGTTGTTTTCGATCAGGTCGTCGTAGGTGGAGAGGATGCCTGCGATACGGCGTTGTGTAGGGAGAGGCGGGACATGCACAGGGACACTACGAAGAATCCCCGTGTTTAGATTAGGCATCGTTGCACCAACTGCCTGTCCTGAAATCCAGCTAATCGCAGATTCTTGGCGAAGATAATAATGAAGGAACGTTGGCTCGATCACCGAATCACCGAGGCTTATGCGAAGGCATCCAGTTCCACAAAGCCATCCGTTTTGCCCGCTACGAATCAAAGCCTGCCGACCAATATCTCCACGCCGTCCGTACACGATATCACCACATTTGAGCTTGTGCCTCGCGAGACGATCAACATGTTCCGTCGCTACTCTGGCTACGCTTTCGGTTGAAATACGACCTTCTATGATGTCCTTCGGCATCACCACAGGAATGCCGTCAGTTGAATAATCTGACTCGTGAAGTTGTGACCCAAATGGGCCAGTCTGGATACCCCCTCCCACTTGGTCGCAGATTTCACCGAGCGTCGTTTCACGCCAAGCCATCCTCATGCCTCCAGAATCTCAGCCACGTTCGCCGCGATGGTCGCTTCCAGCTCTCGCGCTTGGACATTCAGCACTTCCAGCTCCTCGTTCAGCACTTCCAGTTTTTCCTTGAAGTCTTCATCACTGACTTCTTCTCCAGTCGCGACACCTACATAACGGCCTGGGTTGAGACTCCAACCTTGCGCTTCGATTTCGGCGAGGGTGGCAGATTTGCACAGACCGGGAATGTCAGCATAGCTTGGTTTCTTGCCGAACACTTCCACCAGCTTTGCCTTGGCCTCATCGCCACCCAAGGTGTAGTCCGGCGCTTCGCCGCGATACAGGCGCACGATGTTGGCGATGAAGCCAATCTGCGCATCCGCCCAGTCGCGGTGAGCACGATCGATCTGACGGTAGATGTGGCGGGCATCGATGAAGAGGATGGTGTCGGCACGCGGCGTGCCTTGTTTGCCTTTGTCTAGAAACCACAACGTGCAAGGCAGCGTGACGGTGTAGAACATGTTGGGGCCGACGGCGACCATCACATCCACGGCGCGGGCTTCAATCAATTGTTTGCGGATCTCCTGCTCAGAGGCACGCGCATCAGAGGCGGAGTTCGCCATGACGAATCCGGCACGGCCTTGTTTGTTCAGGCTGGAATAGAACAGTTGTATCCACAGCATGTTGGCGTTGTCGGTGCGCGGCACGCCGAAGGGGAAACGGCGGCCTGCGCCTACGTCCGAGGCCAGCCTGTCCTTGTCCACGGCGTTAACGTTGAACGGCGGATTGGCGAGGACGAAATCGAATTTGCCGACGGCTTCGTGCGGGTCGTCGTAATAGCTGTTGATGTGGCCGCCGTGGCGGATATCGCCTTCGAGGCCGTGAATGGCGAGGTTCATGCGCGCCAGGCGTCCGGTGTCGTCGGTCTTTTCTACGCCATGGATGAGAAGCTCATCGGCAGGATTGCCGCTGAGCCTCTCTCCCTCACCCCCAGCCCCTCTCCCGGAGGGCGAGGGGAGTTTGCGCTGATGCTCGGCGACGAAGCGTGCGCTCTGCACGAACATGCCGCCGGAGCCGCAGGCAGGGTCGAGGATGCGACCGTGGAACGGCTCGATCACTTCCACCAGCAGGCGCACGATGGAGCTGGGCGTATAGAACTCGCCGCCCTTCTGCCCTTCAGTGCGGGCGAACTGACCGAGAAAGTATTCGTAGATGCGGCCGAAGGCGTCATAGCCGGTGCTCACGGGGATCTCGGAGATCTTTTTCAGCAGCTCCTTGAGCAAGGTGCTGGTGAAGATTTGAAAAGTGCGCGGCAACACACCCGCCAGTTGCGGGTTGTGCTTTTCGATTTCCGCCATCGCATCGTTGATGGCCTGGCCGACATTCGCGCCCTCCGGCAGATTCAGCAGATGCGCAAAGCGCGCAGTCTCCGGCAAGAAAATCACACTCTCAGCATGATAGGCGGCGGGATCGTCAGTTCGGGAAGTTGCACGGCGGGAAGATGCGCCAGCGGATTCCAGCTCGGCGCGACGCTTGGCAAAGCGCGTCTCGGCAAACAGCAGGAAGATCAGACCAAGCACCGGCGCGGAATATTGCGCCGCCGTCAGCCCGGAATTGGCACGGAACTGGTCGGCTGCATCCCACAGGCGTTTTTCAATGGTGTCGGTGACGGTATCTCGTTCGGTTGGTGCGATCCAATGCATGCGGATTCCCTGTTATGTAGCTTGTTGTTTTATCGCCGGATGCTAGCACGAGGGGGCCTCAAGACATATATGCCGATTGGCCTATATCCATATGGAGCCGCGCAACTTTTCGATCAACAAGATCGTTGCCTCCCAAAATGGCAATGCTCAGACCACTTCAGGGGCCGGATTAGTGCAGCTAAATAGAACAGCCCGTAGCCTGAGCTGCGGCATATCCTCGATTCTTGAAATCTTCGCAGGTACTGATCAGCTGTTTCAGAATATCGATCTGTAGCGACCGACGCCGCTCGGGCGTTTGTTGGCGTGCAATCTCTTGAATATGCACTTTTGCCCCTGCTTGCACCTCGTTCAACCCATGAATGAATTCTGATGCCGGGTATGTGGCTTCCACATCACTCATAAGGGTCAGAGATAACACTGCGCGATCTGGTTGATGGTCTTGCCCCCGTGAATCGCTTCCAGCCCAACCTTGGCCTTGAATTCCGCCCCAAATACCTTGCGCTTCGTTTCGCTCATCGTCCGTTTCCTTCTCGCTTCGGACTATAGCTTAAACTGCTG
>Ga0210056_1004924_pt1 | contig 10249 bp, 7 predicted proteins | sample CryGeyCG2014_080_2_FD_183965 | JGI IMG/M metagenome (GOLD analysis project Ga0210056, IMG submission 183965) | Groundwater microbial communities from aquifer - Crystal Geyser CG07_land_8/20/14_0.80 (SPAdes) (version 2) | ecosystem: Environmental > Aquatic > Deep subsurface > Groundwater | place...
AATTGAATACTTTGAGAGTATTGCAGCTGAAATCATAAGCAAGTTTAGGCGATTACAAAGTATTGTTAGGCATCCCACAGCATATGGCGATCACCATGAGGAAATTCTAAAAACTGTTTTGAGAAACTTTCTTACAAAACGTTTTTCAGTCAAAAAAGGTTTTATTTATGTTGGTCATGGCAAGGTCAGCAGGCAAATCGATTTAATGATCATTGATGAAAATTCTCCCGCAGCCTATATTTTTCAAGAAGGAGATTTCGCGGTTGTTCTACCGCAGGCTGTGGTGGCGGTAATGGAGATTAAAACAACACTCAACGTTCCAGATTTTGAAAAGGCGTTAGAAAATGTTTCTTCGGCAAAATCTCTCATGGAATTTCCGGCAAATCTTACTGGAATCGTATTTGCTTACGATGGTACAAATCCAACAAATGACGTGCTTGATGTCTGGTTCAAGAGACAAAAAGCTTCCGTGTTTAAGGGCAAAGAGGACGTAGCCCCCGATGCCATTATGTTTTTTGCTATGGGCAGGCTACTCGTGCGTGGCGATGAAAATAAGAATATAGGCGGGGGGAAGTACTATTATTCATTAATAGGCGGGAAAAATGAAATTAAGTCAGGTATGGATAGCAAGGCCTATCAAATGTCGGTTATTTTGGCAATGATAATCAATTCTTGTGAGCAGAAAGAATTTATAAAAACAGGACGGCTTGTAGAGAGGCAAGGATTTAAGCTCGTTCAAATAGAGCGAGGCGCATTGGAGGATGTCCGATTTGCGTTTAAGACGGGAATGGAAAGAATAGGGCGTTAAAAATCTTAAAATTTTTGAGGTTGAAATCAGGCAATAGTATGAAAAAAAACAACAAACAAATTACAATTTTTGAAGGCAGGAAAATTAGGCGGGTTTGGGATGAGAAAAAAGAGCTTTGGTATTTTTCGGTGGTTGATATCATCGCGGTACTTACTAACAGCGATAATCCGCAAGTTTATTGGCGCGTATTAAAGAAGCGGTTGATAGACGAGGGTTCTGGTGAAACCGTTACAAAATGTAACGGTTTGAAAATGGTTGCTCCTGACGGCAAAATGCGTTTAACTGATGTGGCTGATGTAGAAACACTACTACGGCTTATTCAGTCAGTGCCAAGTCCCAAAGCAGAGCCAATAAAACTTTGGTTGGCCAGAGTTGGTTATGAAAGAATCCAAGAAACAACTGATCCAGAAAAATCAATCAATCGAGGCAGAATGAATTGGCAAAGAATGGGTCACGGCCAACAATGGATTCAACAGCGAATGATGGGGCAGGAAATTAGGAATAAACTAACTGACTATTGGCGAGATAGCGAAGTAAAAGAAAAAGACGAATATGCTATTTTAACTAATATAATTCATCAGGAGTGGAGTGATTTGTCTGTAAAAAAACATAAGCAGTTAAAAAAGTTAAAAACAGAAAACTTACGCGATCATATGACTGACGCGGAGTTAATTTTTACGGCACTAGCAGAATTATCCACTCGTCAAATCGCGCAGGCAGATTATGTCCGAGGGTTTGAGCAAAATAAAGAGCCGGCTAAAAAAGGCGGGCGAATCGCTAAACACGCGCGCTTGGAATTAGAACAAAAAACCGGTAAAAAAGTTGTTAGTCGAGAAAATTTTAAATTGCCTGTTGGTAAAAGAATAAAAAGATTAACATAGCGTTTGGCGTAACATGCTGAAAATCTTGTATTTTTGCGATTTTTTGTGCTAAGATTAGAACATAATCTACGGAATTTATTGTTGCTAAGTTGATTGCGCGGGTCGTCGGCCTGCGACGGCCTCCTCCCGCGAGATTGCCACGTCGTCCCTCGTCATCCTCGGGACTCCTCGCAATGACAAAATGACAATTTGTGAATTTAACAAAAAAAAATATGATACAAGCAAAAAATTCTAATTCAATCGCGGGATTAATTGTTTTTCTTTTAGCCTATTTAATAGTTTTGGGCGTGATGGCGTCTAAAACGGGTATTTGGTTATTTCCCGCTGGCCTGGTGACGCTGGCTTTTTTGCTGGTTTTGGTTGGTTTGCGAGTGGTTAATCAATACGAAAAAGCGGTGATTTTAACTTTAGGAAAATATCGAGGCACGCGCGGACCAGGGCTGACTTGGATTTTTGTTGGTATTCACCAAATGATTAAAATCGATATGCGAATTACGACAATTGACATTCCGCGCCAAGAAACAATTACCAAGGACAATGTGACCATTGGTATTAACGCGGTTTTGTATTTTAAGGTTTTACGAGCTGAAGACGCGGTTTTGAAAGTAGAAAACTATTCTTACGCGGTGTCGCAATACGCTTTGGCGGCGCTTCGTGATATTGTCGGCGGCGTTGAATTGGACACGCTTTTGACGGAGCGCGACCGGATTGCTCAAGAGATTAAACAAGTGGTGGACCAGGAAACTGATCCTTGGGGCATTGATGTAACCGCGATTAAAATGCAGGATATTGAAATGCCAGCGACCATGAAACGTGCCATGGCCGCTCAAGCGGAAACCGAGCGAGAAAAGCGAGCGATTATTATTAAAGCCGAGGGCGAAGTCAAGGCCGCGGAAAATTTAAGCGCCGCCGCTCGAATTTTAGGTGGCGTACCTGGCGGATTATCTTTGCGAACTTTAGGCACGATTGATAAATTACAACCCGACCCTTCAAAAACCATAATTTTTGCTTTGCCAGTGGAGGTAATGGAAGGCATTCGGGCTTTAGTAGATAAAGCCAAAAAAGAATAAAATATTTGAGTAGTTTAATTCAGTAAGGAACAAAAATTTTGCTCCTTACTTTTTTATTGTTTTTTTGTGGTTTTTAGAATATAATCAAAATGATAATTCGTTCGTCATCCTGAACTTGTTTCAGGATCCAGTATTGACGACGTGGATGCTGAAATGAATTCAGCATGACGACGGTAGCTAAAATCATGAAAATTATTACCGACCAAAATAAAATACAAGAAATTTTGACTAAAGGCGTGGAAAGAGTTTATCCAGACAAAGAGTCGCTGGAAAAAGTTTTATTATCCGGCAAAAAAATTAAACTTTATTGCGGGTATGATCCCACCGCGCCGTCATTGCATTTGGGTAACGCCATCACTTTGCGAAAATTAGCGCAATTTCAATCCTTGGGGCACGGAGTTATTATGTTAATTGGTGATTTTACAGCCATGATTGGCGACCCGACTGATAAAACAGCGGCGCGGCAAAAATTAACTCGTGCCCAAGTCAATAATAATTTAAAAGATTATCAAGCGCAGGCAAGCAAAATTTTAAAGTTTGACGGACCAAATCCGGCCAAAATCATTTTTAATAACGAGTGGCATAATAAAATGACATTCGCGGATTTAATTGAGATCGCGTCTAACTTTACGGTTGGCCAAATGATTATTCGTGATATGTTCCAAAAAAGAATAGCGGATGATAAGCCGATTTATTTGCACGAATTTTTGTATCCTTTAGCACAGGCCTACGATAGCGTCGCGATGGATGTTGATTTAGAACTTGGCGGCAATGATCAAACATTTAACATGATGTGTGGCCGCGATTTGATGAAAACTTTGAAAAACAAAGAAAAATTTGTTTTAACCATGAAATTGTTGACTGATGCTGGCGGCAAGAAAATGAGTAAGACCGAAGGCAACATGCTCAATTTAAATGAATCGTCTGATCAAATGTTTGGCAAGGTAATGTCTTGGTCTGATAGTATGATTGTGCCAGGGTTTGAACTTTGCACGAATCTAAGTTTAGCTGAAATTCAAAAAGTTAAGCAGGATCTTGAGTCGGATAAAGTTAATCCGCGAGATCTTAAAGCGCGTTTGGCTTTTGAAATCGTTAAAGAATTACAAGGCGAAGAGGCGGCGCAGAAAGCTCAAGAGCAGTTTGATAAAGTTTTTTCTAAAAAACAAGCGCCAGATGAGATCAAAACTATTAAACTTAACCAAGCCCAAATGCCACTTGTGGAAATTTTAATAGCGACCAAGTTGGCCAAAAGTAAATCAGACGCTCAAAGATTGATAGAGCAGAAATCAGTTAGAGTTGGTGGTGTTGTTATTGACAACTGGCAAAAAATGATTGATATTAAAGGAGAAATTTTAATCCAAAAAGGCAAAAGATTTTTCGTGAAAATTAAGATTTGAACTCTGATATCCGATGTCTGAGATCTGAACAGGGGGATATAGCTCAGCTGGTAGAGCGCTACATTCGCATTGTAGAGGCCGCCGGTTCGAATCCGGCTATCTCCACCAAGGGGTGAGGTCAGGGGCTCGACTCCCCTCATCTCCACCAAAGTTTATTAATCAATAAAAAATCCGTTAAGGCATTAGCCAGGGCGGATTTTTGGTCATATGATTTACAAGAGATGCGAGTCAGTCGGGGATTGTCTGGCAGTACTAATTGTTCCCCACAAAGGCATTTGTTTCAATTTGTGGTATAATAATTACTTAGGCTGGCCTAAGAAAGTTTTCAAGTTTCGTGGTTTATAAGTAATTATTGGGGTGACCAGAAGCGCTTAAGGATAGAACCATTACTTTGAATTTTATTTTTTATGGCATGAAAGGCAAAAAGGTTATTTTAATTACGCTTGGCATATCCTTAGCAGTTGGTTTGTTTTTAAGTTTTAATAATTTACTCCAAAATATTTGGGATAGATTTGTTATCAAGACAAATTTTAATTTATTTATGCCATGGTCATCTAAGGTGGTTTGGATATGGAGTCAGGGGGAAGATCCTAATATTCCTTATACGCGATTCGTATATCATTGGAAACAGGACAATAAACCTAGGCAGGCACAATTAAAGGTTTCTTGTTTAGGGCATTATCAGCTCTTTATTAATAATCAAAGCGTTTATCATGGTCCATGTTTCGCGATCCCGCCAAAAATTTATTTTGATTCCATCGATTTGCGAAATTACATTCATATTGGAGAAAATCAAATATCAATCATTTGTAATTATTTAAATCTGCCTATTCATGAATATGCTTTTTATCCTGAGCCAGGACTTTTGGTGGGTGGGGAAATATCTGATGGTTTAATTAAACGGAATTTTGCCGATCATCGGCTTTGGCGTTCGGCTCCGATGAAAAACATTCAGAACGGAGAAAAGATTGCGCAAAATGCAGGATTTGTAGAAATTAATGATTTAAGTACCCAAAACGCACTTCTACCGACAAGTAAGAGTATTATTAAATTTGATTATGCTATTTATCCGAGACCTATCCCACTTTTGACTTACCAATTAATTGTCCCGAAACAGATTCCCGATTCGCTTTTTGATTTAGGTCGGTTCGCGGTTGGGTATTTGCGTTTGCGGACTAATTTTAGAAGTGGGTGTTCGATCAAATTAACATGGGGAGTTGGAGTTAATAAAGATAACGCGTTTCAACCTAATTTTAACCAAATAGATCAACTTAAAATTCCGGCGGGAAAAGTAATTTGGGAGCAGTTTTCGCGAAGAGCCGGAAGATATATTCAAATAGAAAAAAACAACTGTGTCGGTGATTTTGATCTAGAGCTTAATGGCGTTAGCATGCCTTTTAATGAGGCAAAACTTCCGATATTTGATCAGGAGATTGATCAAAAAATTTACCAGATAAGCGCTAATACCCTTAAGAACAACATTCAAGACCATTTCGAGGATAGCGTTGATCGAGAACGGGCTATGTATTTAGGCGACACATTGGCAATGTCAAAGTGCCTAATATCAGATGGTAATAATTTTGATTTAATTAAAGAAATGATTAGTCAATTTGCCCAAAGCCAGAGGCAAGATGGTTCTTTCCCGTCGATGACTCCTTCCGGCATAAAACAGTTCATCCCTTCTTACTCTTTGCAGTGGGCAGCCTTACTTGATTTGTATTTATCAAAGACTAACGATAAAGAATTTGCTCAAGAAATGTATGTTGTATTACGGGGATTAATAAATTGGGCAAAAAATCACGAATCAGAAAATGGTTTTCTCTATAATAAACAAAATAGTGCTGATTGGTGGTCGTTTATAGATTGGACGCCGTTTGACGAGTCTTATGAATTTTCTACTTCTCTGCAGCTATGGTATTTTAGAGCTCTAGTTTCAGCGGGTAATATAGTATCATTGATTGGTGAATCGAATGATGAATATATTAATCGAGCAAATCTATTAAAACAAAATCTTATTAGATATTCCTTTGACAATAAAACCGGACTTTTTTCTGACAGCTTTGATGAAGAAAATAGGTCAAAAGGGGGATTAATCATTAATGCTTTAGCTGGTAAGTTTAATGTTTTTCCGTCCCAAATAGAAAATAACAAAGCCCTTGATTATTTCGTTGAAAATTTCATAACAGATAGTCCATTTTCTGAAACTTGGATTATTGATTGGTTGGTTAAGACTAAACAATACGACTTAGCCCTTGATACAATACAGACTTACTGGGGCGGGATGATTAATGATGGGGCTACTAGCGTTTACGAAACTTATAGGCCGGGCACCCCTATGGCTATTGGCACTTATTCGCATTCACACGCTTGGGGTTGCGGGCCGGTTTATCTGTATAAAAATATTTTGGATAAAAATAGCGCGATGGAAACATTGCTTGATTATTAGAAAAGGAGCTGGGGATGTGGATTGCGTCTTTTTAGACCGGCTTTTTCCAACGAATACCACCAATCGTAACTTTCGCGATCTACCGTATTTAAGCGCAAACAGCATAATACGGAAACAGAAAAATTTGTTTAGAAAAATCTATTTGATTTTTCTAAACAAGAAGTTAAAGGGGTTTTTATAATAGGGCTAAAGAATTGGGCTTTGGTGATTTCATTGGTGAGGACGTTTTGAAGGAGAAAGCGGATGATGTTGCTATTAAGCTGGATGTTAAGCGAAATCCCGAAAGACAAAATGATAAAGTTGCCGGTATCAACGAAGCTTTGCCATTTAAAAAAGAAGCCTTTGATTTGGTCTTGGGTGCTTATGCCTCTTTTGCTTATTTAGAAAAAATTATCTAGATCCATAAGAAGTGGTTGGCAAGGGGGTTCTGATGTTAGAGTAAATAGTTGGTGTTTTAAAGCATGGCGGCGAGGCAAGAATAAGCTTTCCCAGCTTGCCAGTTCAAGAAAATCTTATGCGTTGGATTTGCGATGCGTATATAAATAGATACCCAGACGCTCGAACAATAGTTATCTTTGGTAAAATTATAACTATCTTGGGATTAAAAAATAAAGATAACTCTGATAATCAGTTTATATAAAAAATCCGCTAAGGCGTTGGCCAAGGCGGGTTTTTGTTTGCGGAATTGATTCGTGGTATAATGATTTTATGCCAGTTAAGAAAGCTTTAAAATTCCCCGATGGATTTTTGTGGGGCGCGGCAATTTCGGCTTATCAAGTAGAAGGCGGGATTGATAATTGTGATTGGGCGCGGGATGAAAAAATGCCGAAAGCAGGCCGCGCATGCGAACATTATCGTTTTTATGATAAAGATTTCGCGTTGGCGCATTCCTTGGGCCAAAACGCGCATCGGCTATCTCTTGAGTGGTCGCGTCTTGAGCCAGAAGAGGGGCAGTTTAATCATCTCGCGTTAGAACATTATCAGCAGGTATTGAGCGCTTTGCATGCACGGCACTTGGAACCGTTTGTCACCCTGTGGCATTTTACTTTGCCTCAGTGGTTGGCAGTCCAAGAGGGTTGGCAAAATCCGAAAAGTGTTGATTATTTTTGTAGTTATGTGGAATTTGTCGTTAGCAATTTAAAAGGCAGAGTCAAATTTTGGCTAACCTTAAATGAACCAGAAGTTTATTTGCTCAACGGTTATATCAAGCCGAAGTGGCCGCCATTTAAAAAAAGTTTGTTTAGCGCGTGGCAAGCGAAAAGAAATTTAATAAAAGCACACCAGCAGGCATACTTGATCATTAAAAAAATTCAACCAAGCGCCCAAGTTAGTTTGCCGATTAATTTTTCTTGGTTTAGTCCAAGAAATAAATATTCACCGATTGATTGGTGGATGGCAAGATTGGCTTTGTGGGCTAACGGAATATTTTTGCAGCCGAATAAAAAATGTATGGATTTTTTGGCGATTAATTATTATACGAGGCGGATGGTTTCTATTTTTACTGGATTCCGAAATGAATTCGGGATGACGAATGAACAATTAACCGATATGGGTTGGGAAATTTATCCTAAGGGAATTTATCAGATTCTGCGACGTTTAAAAAAATATCATTTGCCTGTTTATATTACGGAAAATGGTTTGGCTGATCAGTCCGATAAAAAACGCTGGCCATATATTCGCGATCATTTAATTTGGTTGCATCAGGCCATTGAAAAAGGCATAGACGTGCGAGGGTATTTTTATTGGTCGTTAATGGACAATTTTGAATGGGCTGATGGTTTTGACCCGTGTTTTGGTCTAATAGAAATTAACTATCGGACAATGGAACGGTTTATCCGGCCAAGCGCTTGGCAATATGCTAAAACGTGTCAGTCTAACCAGTTGCTCCGTTAACGAGTTGGCTGGTTAACGAGTTTATTTTTTGTTTTATTAAAAGAGATAACTCGTAAACTCGTTAACCCGTTAACCTTTTAACCAATTTAATCTTTTGGTTAATTAAGAATATTATGTTTTGGCGTAAATTTGTTTTAACAATTTTATCTATTATCGTTTTGGCAACCTTGGTCGCGGGCCTGGAGCATTTGTATTTTACTAAATTTAAACCGCATCCGTCAGTTAAGTGGGGTGTCAATTTTAGCCAGTATTATGCCCAACAAAAACTTGGCTTAGGCTGGAAATTAGCTTATTTAGAGATATTAGATCAATTAAAAGCCAAGCGAGTGCGTCTGATGGCTTATTGGGACTTGGTTCAGCCGGATAACTCCGATAATTATAATTTTTCAGATTTAGATTGGCAGATCGAAGAGGCGGGACAACGTAATGTTTCAGTCATTTTAGTCATTGGTTATCGTGTGCCCCGCTACCCAGAATGTTTCTCGCCAGAATGGCTAAAAGAATATCCTGTTGATAGTCAACGTCAAGCAAGAATCAATATGTTAAAAGCAGAGGTTGAACATTTTAAAAAATATGGTAATATTGTCGCTTGGCAGGTAGAGAATGAATATCTACTTAAGATTTTTGGTAAATGTCCGCCGGGCAACCGGGACACCTTAAAATCTGAAATGGCGTTAGTAAAATCTTTAGATAATCGGCCAGTCCTTTTAACGACTAGCGGCGAATTGTCTTCGTGGTTGCAAGAAGGAACGCTGGCCGATATTTTAGGTATTAGTATTTATCGGACAGTTTGGTCGGGTTATTGGTTTTACCATGGTTATCGGGCCTATCCTTTGCCACCTGATTTTTATCGTTGGAAGCAGTATTATATTGAGAAATTTGTGGACAAAGTGATTGTGACCGAAATGCAGGCCGAGCCCTGGGCGCCGGGAGCTAATGAATTGAAAGACATTAGTTGGCAAGAGCAGGATAAGTCAATGAGCCTTGATAAGTTTAACGAAGCCTTAAGTTTTGCTTCTAAAACTGGTATCGACGAGATTTATCTTTGGGGCGCGGAATGGTGGTGGTGGCGTAAAGCTCAAGGAGATGATCGATTCTGGGAAAGAGCCAAAGAAATAATTCAAGCCGGGAATTAGTTAATAGGGTTATTTGGTTAACGAGTTAGCGGGTTAATAGGTTTGACTTTTATTTTGCGAAAAGTTTAACTCGTAAACTCGTTAACCCGTTAACTTTTTAACTAATTTAACTTTTAATGAAGAATAGTTATAAAATCTATTTTGATAATGCTGCGACGACGCCAGTAGACAAAGGTGTTTTGGATGCAATGCTTCCCTATTTTTCAGAAAAGTATGGTAATGCCTCATCTTTGCATCAATTTGGTCAGGAGTCCCAGCAGGCAGTCATAAAAGCGCGACAAGAGATCGCGGATATTTTGGATTGTTTGTCTTCGGAAATTATTTTTACTTCAGGGGCTACGGAAAGTGATAACTTAGCGATAAAGGGCGCAGTTCAGAGTCAGAATGATAAAAAATTACATATTATTACTACTGCTATTGAACACCCGGCAGTTTTGGATACTTGTAAAATTTTAGAAAAGCAAGGGGTGAACGTAGCTTATCTGCCAGTAAGTAAAGAAGGCATTGTTAGCGTGGCGGATTTAGAAAAAGAGATTCATGATGAAACAATTTTAGTGTCTGTGATGTATGTTAATAATGAGGTGGGGGCAATCCAGCCAATTGTTAAAATTGGTGAAA
>Ga0210056_1004929_pt1 | contig 10243 bp, 8 predicted proteins | sample CryGeyCG2014_080_2_FD_183965 | JGI IMG/M metagenome (GOLD analysis project Ga0210056, IMG submission 183965) | Groundwater microbial communities from aquifer - Crystal Geyser CG07_land_8/20/14_0.80 (SPAdes) (version 2) | ecosystem: Environmental > Aquatic > Deep subsurface > Groundwater | place...
AAAATGAAAAATAATAAAAATGAACTTTACTACGGGGATAACTTGGAAGTATTGAGGGGAAAAATTAAAGACAATAGTGTTGATTTATGCTACATTGACCCACCTTTTAATTCAAAAAGAACGTATCATCAAATCTACCTTAATAAAGGCGAGGAAGATAAAGCACAAGCACAGGCGTTTATTGATACCTGGGAATGGAGAAATAGAGCGAATGAGGGTTTTGAGCAAATAATGGAGAATCACAACGGAATTTTTACTGCCCAAAGCATAGATTTGATTCAGGGGTTATCAAAAGTTTTAGGAAAGGAAAGTTTGTTGGCTTATTTAGTTAGTATGACTTTACGAATTGCAGAAATCCAGAGAGTTTTGAAACCGACAGGCAGTTTTTATCTTCATTGCGACCCTACAGCAAGCCATTATTTAAAATTAGTTTTAGACGCAATGTTCTGTCCTAAAGGTGGAGATTTTCAGAATGAGATTGTTTGGGAATATCAAACAGGCGGGGCAAGTAAAGAGAGATTTGCAAGAAAACACGATAATATATTTTTCTACACAAAAAATGACAAATGGATATTTAATCCTGAAGAAATTAAAGAAAGAAGAACAGAAAAATCCATTGCAAGGGCTCAGTTTTCAGGAGCAAGAATTGAAGCCAATGATGAATTCAAAAACCCTACTGATATTTTTCATATTCAAGCATTAAATCCAATGGCAATAGAACGGCAAGGTTATCCTACACAAAAGCCAGAAGCACTTTTAGAAAGAATTATCAAGGCAAGTAGTAATGAAGGAGATGTTGTATTGGATGCCTATTGTGGGTGTGGAACTTCTATTGCAGTAGCAGAAAGACTAAAGAGAAGATGGGTTGGGATTGATATTACTTACCAAAGCATCGGTGTTATTTTAAAACGACTTGAAGATACTTTTGGTAAAGATATTTTAAATAAAATTCATTTAGACGGAATCCCCAAAGATATAGAATCGGCAAGGGCTTTAGCAAACAATAAAGATGATAGATTAAGAAAAGAATTTGAAAAATGGGCTGTGTTGACTTATACAAACAATAGAGCAATGATTAACGAAAAGAAAGGTGCAGATAAAGGTATAGACGGGACCGCTTTTATTTTAGCCGATAAAGACGAATATAAAAAAATACTTTTCTCAGTTAAATCAGGAGAACAAATAAAATCGGGGGACATAAGAGATTTAAAAGGAACCATGCAGAGAGAAGGTGCGGTTATGGGTATATTTTTAACATTAAAGCCCCCTACAAAGCCTATGATTACAGAATCTAAAAGCGCAGGTTCTTATACTTACAAATTAACTGGGACAAAATACCCTGTTATAGATATTATTACAATTGAAGAAATGTTAAATGGCGCAAGATTAAATATTCCTACTTCGCACTCACCAGCGGTTTTAAAAAGAGCCCCGGACGCAAGGGAAGGAGAACAAAATAATCTTTTTGAATAATTTTAAGGATTTAAAAAAACAATTCCCCAAGGAGAAAAAGAAAAAAAGGGGGATACTAAACTCTTGACTCCCCCGAGAAAATGCGTTAGAATGCGTCTGTGGAGGTCGGGAATATGAAGAATTTATCACGAGTCCAGAAAGTCAGGCTGTTCAAGAGGAAATTAGCACTGGAACAGTTGAAGAAGTTGTTGGGATTACCGAAGGAAGAGAAGAAGTAGATATTCTTAATATGCCGGTAAATGAATTAAAAGCGGTATATCATATAAAATATGAAATATACCTTTTTGACATTTTAAAATTACATTTACCGACGCTGACAATAATTTCAATATGTTATATTTTACAACCTCCTTTTTTAAATGGGTTCAAAGAAAGAAAAATAAGAATACAACACAGTAGACAAAGTAATATTTTGGGTGACTCCAAACGGCTTCGGTTCAGAATCTCCCGGCTCTTTTACTGCTGTAAAAGAAAAAACTCTCTCAAAACTTTCTTCGCATAAAAATTATGTAAAGTCAAAAGGAAATTTCTTTTTTTCTCTTGCAAGAAAGAAAAAAAGCATAAGAAATAGATTTTAAACAATACAGATAAGACTATCTCCCGTCTCTTTCTTCTTTCTCTTTCTCCCCGGTTTTCTCCAGTCCATTCTTTTCTTTTTTAAGTCTTTTAATACTTATCTTAATAATATAATAATACTTATATCATTAAGAAAGCAAGTATTGTTATCAAGGGGGGATAATAAGGGGGAGACTTCTTGGTGGGGTTTGTATAAAGTTTTGTATAACCACAAATAATATATTTCAGAAGTAGTGTATAAAGAAAATTCTTGTCCTGTTATTTTTTTTGCAGAAAAAACTTGAAAAATATCACAACTGACGCGTACAGACGCTCCACAATCAATTATTTCCAGCAGGTCAATATCTTTATACCCCCCCCATTTTGAATTTCACCGACGACAATCAAGTTTCTATATTTTTAAAAAATTTCTAATTCATACCTAAAAATTCATTTTTTTCTTGACTTTTTAGAAAGATATGATATAATATTAACAAAGATTGAGAAAGAATTAACAAGGGGGATAAGATGAGAGTCGCCGGATATATAAGAGTATCTACCGAAGAACAGAGCCGGGAAGGCGTAAGCCTGGAGAATCAAAAGGAGCGGATAGAGAACTATGCTAAGGCTAAGGATTGGGATTTGATTAAGGTTTATAATGACCCCGGCTTCTCAGGGAAGGATTTAAAACGCCCAGGGATGCAGGAACTAATCCAGGACCTAAGAGAAAAGAAATTTGAGGCTGTAATAGTTTATAAAGTGGACCGCCTAACCAGGAAACAGAGAGACCTTTATAATCTCCTGGAAGGAGAATTTGAAACCCACGGAGTAGGCTTTGTCTCTATTACTGAAACCTTTGACACGACTACCGCCACAGGTAAGGCTTTTTTGGGAATGTTGGGAGTATTTAATCAGTTAGAGAGAGATACCATTTCAGACCGCACCAAAGACGCCCTGGCTCATAAAATAGACAACGGGGAACCGGTAGGACACGCCCCGATTGGATTCCATTATGTCGGTAAGCAATTAGAGGGAGATCCTGAAAAATTAGAATTAGTTAAACGGATATTTGACTTAAGAAAAAAGCCCAGGAGAAAAAAGAGACTGTCCTATGTAATGATAGCCCAAAAACTTAATGAGGAAGGCTTAAAACCTATTAGAGGTAAGAAGTTTTATTGCTCTACAGTTTATCATATTCTTAAAAACCCTGTTTATAATAGCGCCTTAAACTGAAAGGTTATACAAAAAAGGAACGTTTATTGTATGAAATGGGAAAAAGGGCATAAATCAAGGTATATATACAATATAGGTAAAAATGGATAAGGAAGGGGGGAAAATCCCGCCTGACAGCGGTTCTATGCGGTTTTAAGCGATTCTGTGAGCATTCTGAGGCTATTTTATACTGATATGCTATAATAAAAGATATGAAAAGGAAATCCGCACAAAACCGCACAAAAAGACTACTAAGCCATATTTAGAGCAGGGAAAATGAATAAGGGAAATCCTGATAAAACAGGAAAAAAACAGAGAAAAGGAAGGGATAAGAGATGACTAAAATCGCTAAAATCGGCACTATAAAAAAGGCGGTTAAACTGAAATGAATAAATCAAGTAAATCTTACACTATAAAAAAGGGGGAATATTGACTATAGATAAAAAGACCGCAAAAGTATTTTTAAGGGCTTTATTTGAGGATATCCTGGCTACACGTGGGGGTTTTATTGAAATAAGGCAGATTAATAACGGACAGTTAGAAAAAAGAGCGTTTTATCCCGCAATAGAGGATTTATTTAAAACGATAGATCAATATAGAGGAAACATATTTTTTGGAGTTGCTCCCCGGATGCAGAAGGGTGGTGGTAAAAAAAGTATAAACTATGTTACGAGTATATGGACTGATATTGATATAGGGGAAGAAGGACACAAGGGAAGAATACAATACCAGAACATTGAAGAAACAGAAAAGGTTATTAATGCTTCCCCCTTAAAGCCTTCAATTATAGTAGATAGCGGACACGGGTTACACTTATATTGGCTTCTCCGTCAAAGTGAGGAAGCGAATGTTTATAAGATAGAGAATATCCTTGACGGAATAAAAAATAGATTAAAGGGGGACGCAGGAACAAGCGAAATAGCACATCTTTTGAGATTGCCCGGGACAACCAATTGTAAAATTCCAGAGAAACCGAAGGAAGTTAAAATAATATTTATTGACCCATTATTGCGATATGAATTAAATGATTTCAGACAATACGAAGAAGAAGGGGAGAAGGGAATCCCCTCATTTTATGGTGAATTGATAGTAGACATAGAAGAATTACCCCTAATAACATTTGAGGAATTACAGAAGAAAGGAATCTCCCCGACAATCCTATATTTAATCAAGAAAGGAGACACAGAAGCAAAATATCTTTCCAGGAGCGAGAGAGACCAGGCAGTTATAATAGAATTATTACTGAAGGGTTTTACACCGGGGCAGATTCTTGCGGTATTTAGAAACTCGGATTTGTCAATTTCTGATAGATACTTAGAAAAAGGGACATGGGGGAATCACTACATCTTATATAGTATTAAAAAGGCAAGGGTATTTATAGAATCAAAGCAAATTGAAATGGCCCCAGAGAAAGCGAAGAAGGTCCCAATTCCTGTAGAGGTATATGGTATTTTGGAGCGATTTTTAGATAGCCCATTAATGCCTTGGGAATTGGAAGAATATAAAGAGATAAACAATAAGAATTACTTGATATACAAAAGAGAGGTAAGAACCAAAGAAAGGAAAGAAGTAAATGAATATCAAATTAAAAAGGACACATTAAATCCTAATGAGCGAGTCCCGTTAGACACAATGAAAAAGGCATATATTTTATCATTAAACTATGCGATAGAACAAAAGAATTTTATAGTAGAATTTCCGTTAGCAGAAAAGTTTAAAGAGATAGAGAAAAAAAATATTAGCGGACAATGCCGGCGTGAGTGGAAATTGGCGGAGATACTTTTAGCAAATACACAATTCAGAAGAATAAAAAAAATGGGGAATGTTTTAATAGAAGAATATCAGAATCTCTATGCAGGGATTAAGTTTACCCGCGAGAAAGAAACTTCTCGTATAATGGTCCAGGTTACTCTTAACCCTTCTTATTTGAAAGCGTTAGACCAGGAGACGGGACGAATTGAGGGACAATATATACCTCAGGAACTTCCATTAAAGGAACCAAGAGAATCAAAAGAGCTCTATAAACGAAGAACATTAGATCTTTGCAATAAGTGGGGATGGTATAGAAATGATGGGCCTAAAAGAATTAAGTATAATGTAAAAACACTGTTGGAAGATATTAAAGCCAAGCCGTATGAATTAGCGAGACCGGGGTTATGCCGGGGTGTGTGGGATTATATAAAACCCGCCTTTGAACAGGCAGGACATAAAATAGTCAAAATATTAGTAAATGATGAGAAAAAACGAGATGATGTGCGAGCTTGGACATTAGTAATTGGACTTAAGGATAGGCGCCCCAAAGAGGTCGGGGCGTAGTAAATATAAAGGTTCAGAGGTGAGATTGACTATTCAAAGGAAGGAACTCGGATAAAGTTTACAAGAACTCGGATAAAGTTTACAAGAACTCGGATAAAGTTTACAAGAACTCGGATAAAAATTACAAGATTTTTTCTGTGGATAACTATGGGTTTTACCGTCTATAAAAGCACCCAAAAAATCTCTTAAAAAATTACCCTTAGTTATTATTAGTTAATCTTTAGTTAAATTATAGTTAAAATCACAATGGTAAAGTAGTTAAATTCACAAAGAGAATGAATAGTATAAAGTTACTCTACCAGCAAAAAGAGTCAATGTTTTAGGGTTTTTATTCAAAAACACTCTAAAAACTGTATTATTTTGTAGTTTTTGGTTTGTAGAGAAAATCCGAGTTAAGTAGAAAAAGAAAGAAAAAAAGAGGTACAAGGGGAAGCCCCTAAGCCCGATGCATCTAAAAATATCTCTTTCTTGCTCTACTTTTAAAATAGTCGCCTTTTTTATTTTCTCTTTTCATAATAGACAAATTTTAAGTCTAAAAAGCATGTATGGAAGTAAAGTAGTTAATACTGTCAGTTGCAAAGTAAAAATACCCACTTTTTGCAGGGGAAAAATCCCCACCCTTGACAAAAAATATTATATCATACTTTTAGCTCTTTTTCAACTAATTTCTTCTTTTTGTCCTTTAACCTGTAACTTTCTCCACTAATACTTATTACCGTAGCATGGTGAAGAAGGCGATCTAATATTGCAGAAGCAACAACTGAATCTACTAAAAGTTCGCCCCAGGCATTAAAGGGCTTGTTGGATGTAAGTATCAGAGAGCATCTTTCATATCTTTTAGAGACAATCTGAAAGAACAAACTTGTCTGCTCTTTGGTTAAAGGTAAATATCCCAGTTCATCCAGAATGAGTAAATGATAATACCGGGATAGTCTTCTTATCTTCCTGTCAGTGGAGTTGTCTGCTAAACTTGCCACAAGCTGGGACATAAGGTCATGGCAAGTAGTAAATAAGACATTGTATCCTTTCATACAGGCTTTAAGTCCCAGACCAATGGCAAGGTGAGTTTTTCCCACTCCTGGTGGTCCAAGGAATATTACATTCTCCTTATTCTCAACAAAGGAGAGGGATGCAAGATTGAGAATTTTTGTTTTATTCAGTGATGCCTGAAAGGAAAAATCAAAATCTTCAATTCTCTTTATATACGGAAAGTGCGCTCTTTGAATCTTGGTGTTAAAAGCCCTCTCTTCCTGGGCACCCACTTCTTCCTGAAAAAGATTGTCTAAAAACTCCAGATAAGAAGGGGTATGCTCTGTGGCATCCTTGAGGTAGTTATCCAGCACAGAAGGGATTCTACTCAATCCTATTTTTCTCATATTCTCCTGTAAGCGTACACGCTCTAAATTAGCCATTTCTCTCCTTTCTAAGATTTTTTGCTACTCTCTTCTGAAAAAAAGCATACAGATGCCCGTGGACGCATTTTCCCGAGGGTGTCCAATGTTTTATACCCCCTCTTTTGTGAGGGAATCATAATATTGCAATGGCCTTTTCTCTACATCAGGCAGTTCATATTCACATCTTGTGCAAAGGGTAATTTGCACTTCCTTTAAGGTGGAGCCAATATTGTTCCTTGCCATCTGCCAGAGGATATTCCTTATCGTTCTATAGGAGAAGGCTTTGTATCGCAGGGCATGTTCTAATGCTTTTGCTACCATCTGCGGGTTGTAGTCTTCTTTTAAAGATGCAATCTTATTCAGGTGGTAAAATGGGGAATGAACCTTTGCCTGCACTAATTCTCGAAGAAATTCTTTGCCCGCTTCTCCATATTCCTGAAAAGCATCTTCATATTTCTTTAATCTGTTGTTCTCAGGGCGGGGAAGATTGCGAAAGTGCTCATCCTTGCGAATATACTTACCCCTGAAAGGACAGATGAAGTGCTGGGCAATAAGTGTGCCCTGGAAATATACTTCTATTTCTTTCTCTAATGCCTTTACTTCCACCCGCTTTCTTGCATATTGCCAGGGAACAGAATAGCAATTGCCACCAAAACAGAAATAGCAGTCTTTCTGGACATTGCGTGGCTGTGTAGAGGCAATAACATATTCCTTACCTGGAAGGCACCTTAGATATTTTCTTTCTCCCTGAAGACGTTCAAATGGCACTTCTCTTGTTGTGCCATGGATTCTTTTATTTGCTATGTTGTCAAGCCAGGCGTCCTTTTTATCATTTAAGTCATCAAGACCATTAAATTGGGTGCCGGTAAAGAAGCTTGTGCGCACATATCCAATTCCCCTCTCCACCTTTCCTTTTTCATGTGCTCCTTGTTTACCTGGAGTGCAGGCATGGGGAGAAAAACCATAATAGGAAGCAAAATCAAGGAATTGGGGATTCCATCTGATATTATCTCCAATATGTTCAAGGACAACAGCTTTGGGGTTATCATAGAGAATTTTTTCAGGTATACCACCAAAATATTGAAACGCGTGCACATGAAAGCGCAACAAGGTCTGCTGGTTGCAAGAAATAAAGAACTCTGTATATTGGACACGGCTATAACCCAGCACCATATTAAAACCATACAGTTTTTTCTTTACTCCGTAATAATCGATATAGCCAAATTCTCCCCAGTCAACCTGTGCCCATTCGCCAGGCCTGGTTTCATAGCGTAAGAAGGCCTGGGGTTCCTCTGACTGGCGATGCCCTTTGACAAATTCGGCTATCAGGCGGTAGGAGCCGGAAAAACCCTTTGGCTTGATTTCCCTATAAATCTTCTCAGCAGTGATCTTTGGGTATTTTCCCAGCTTTAAGAGGATTTCCTCCTTGAAAGAATCAAGGATTGAAGGATAGGGCTGGGTGCGGTGATATTTGGGGTTTTCTTTGTTCTTGAGGTATTTCCTTACTGTTTTTCTATCAATCCCCAGTTCCTGTGCAATAGCGCTTTTGCTAAAGCCTTTTTCAAGAAGATGCCTTATCATAATCCATTCCTCCACCTTGAGCATAATAGACCTCCTTCGGGAAGGGAAAAATTTATACAACTTCTCTTCCCACGGTCTATTATACTACAATTTTTAGGATTTGTCTATAAGGTGGGGAATTTTACTCTGCAACTTCTGGGGAATTTTACTCTGCAATTGACAAATAATCAGGTTTACTGGTGAAATGACGGACAATATCCCGTAAAGAATGGGATTTTTTCCATATTTGCCGGCTATCTTTCCAAAACACACGGCGATGTAGACGAGTATAATCGCTGTAACAACCAACCATAAAGTATTCATTTGGTTTTACCTCCTCACTATCAAACGATTAAAATTCTTCATAAGCTTTTAAAAAATCATCTCTTGATATTCCAGATTGAGTGCAAATGGTTCTTAATGTTGAAGCCTTTATTGTGCGATGGTTGGGCATAGTTAAAGGTGTTTTTGTCCCATCTGGATTTTCGCGAACCATAGAAATATGTTCTTCTTCCCTTTTAAGTTGAAACCCAAGATGCACAAGAGTTTTAATGACTCTCCGTTTTGGTGCATCAATAGGAAATTTATTCATTACTTGACCCCCGCTTCTGCAACAAACGCCTCAACTATCGGAGGCTCTATTATTAAATCTTGCTCCCCAAAAGTCTCAATATGAAAACAAATTGCTGATTTCACATCAGCCAAAGCTTCTTCGTAAGTATCCCCCTCCCCCACAATAACTCCTTTAATTCCTAACGGATATGCTACATAACCATCAGGATGTTTCTCAACGATAATTTTAAATTCATGCATACAGCCCCCTATTTCCTTTCTTCTAAAACTTTTTTATGCCCCTCAAGAAAATGTCTTTGACACTCTCCACGACTAAAGTCGGGAGATTCTTATTAACCACCTATTATCCACAATATACCGCAACTGAAAGGTCATTTTTCTGTATTTCTGGTTTTCAAAGGTCTTTTAATTATTATATCACTAAAAAATGGTTTGTCAAATCTGCCATACTTACTGTGGACAAGTAAAAATTACCGACGAGAAAACAGTTCCCTCTATGAATACTAATTTGGCTATTGTTTCTTATGCCACTTAATTTTAAGATAAGGTTATATGAACCTTTTTGCCGAGAGCGTCTGCTACTTTTTCAAGTACTGACAGCGAGTATCCGCGGTAATCTAATGACTCCATTCTGGAAATTGCCTCCTGTGAAGTTTTTGCTCGTCTTGCAAGCTGAGCCTGTGTGAGATGTTTTTCCCTTCTTGTCCTAATAAGCTGAAGTGCTGTTGCGACAAAAGGGTCATCATCTACCTGATGAGCATATCTCCTGAATTCAGGATCCTTAAGCTTCTCTTTCTGCCATTTTCTAAAACTCATTAGTTTTATCTTTCTTTTCATAGTTTATACTCTCCCCGGGCGTACCTTGTTTCAAAATCCTTCTTAATTCTTAATGCCCTTTCTATTTCTTCCGGCGGTACCTTGTTTGTCTTTTTAGTAAAACTGTGGGTGCATATAATATAATTTTTCATAAAAAAGAAATGTAAGACCCTATACTGATTGCCGCTGAATATTACCCGCAGTTCCCTTATGCCCTGGTCCAGATAATCCGCGTAAGGTCTTTTAAGTTCATGACCCATTTCCTCTAAAAGTTCTAATAAATTATTTATTTTAACCTGTGTCTTTACCGGTAGACTTTCCAAATATTTTTTAACCGGGCAACC
>Ga0210056_1004937_pt1 | contig 10230 bp, 10 predicted proteins | sample CryGeyCG2014_080_2_FD_183965 | JGI IMG/M metagenome (GOLD analysis project Ga0210056, IMG submission 183965) | Groundwater microbial communities from aquifer - Crystal Geyser CG07_land_8/20/14_0.80 (SPAdes) (version 2) | ecosystem: Environmental > Aquatic > Deep subsurface > Groundwater | place...
TCGGGACAGATAAATTGGGCAACTACAATATATTGTGTATTATAATTCAGCAGAGGGGATTACGACACAGTCTGAGTGTCAACTTTGATTTAAATATGAGGAGAAAACATAATGATTAAGATTGTTATAAGCGGGATATCGGGCAGGATGGGTACAAGAATCGGGGCGCTTGCCAGCCAGGATAAAAATATTGAAATAGCAGGCGCTCTTGAGGCTTTATCCAGCCCTGCGATCGGCAGGGATATAGGAGAATTTATCGGGGCCAAGAAGATGAATAAAAAGATCGAAGCTGATTTTAATAAGATTGTATCTCTTGGTGATGTTTTAATAGAATTTACATGCCCTGCCGCTACGCTGGGGCATCTTGAAGCTGCGGTTAAAAATAAAAAAGCCGTGGTAATAGGCACTACCGGGTTTTCCAAAGACGAAACCGAAAAAATTAAAAAAGCATCCGGCAGTATACCTGTTATATTTTCTCCGAACATGAGCATAGGCGCGAATCTGCTGTTTAAAGTCACCGAGCAGGTAGCCAGGGCGTTAGGCGGAGATTATGAGGCAGAGATAATAGAAGCTCATCATGACCAGAAAAAAGACGCCCCAAGCGGGACCGCTAAAAAATTGGGCGAGGCCATATCCAAGGTAAAAGGCAAGATGCCTCCGATGCATTCTGTGAGGCTGGGCGATATAGTCGGCGACCACACAGTTATATTTGCGGGCAATGGGGAAAGAATAGAGCTCACGCACAGGGCTCATTCCAGAGATGCGTTTGCAAAAGGCGCGTTGGATGCGGCGAAATTTTTAGCCGGCAAAAAACCGGGGCTGTATACAATGGCAGATGTTATAGGAGCGAAGTAAGATGGGATTCGAATTTACTGAGAGGTTAAAGAAATTGCCCCCTTATTTATTTGTCGAGATAGATAAGGCGAAAAGAAAAGCGGCCGCCGAAGGCCGCGATATTATTGATCTTGGTATAGGAGACCCTGACGAACCTACGCCGGAAGAGATAATAGAATCTTTTTATAAAGCTGTCCAGGATTCAAAAAATCATCATTATCCTTTGGACCAGGGGAGCTCTATTTTTAGAGACAGGATTGCGAAGTGGTACAGGGAAAGATTCAATGTCACCCTGGATCCTGAAAAGGAAATCCTTCCTCTTATAGGTTCAAAAGAAGGTATAAGTCATTTGCCGCTCGCATTCATTAATCCAGGAGATGTTTCGCTGATCCCTGACCCGTGTTATCCCCCCTATAAAGGCGGGACTATACTGGCCGGAGGTACTCCCTGCCTGATGCCTTTAATAGAAGAAAATAATTTCCTGCCGGATTTGAATAAGATAAAAAAGACAGAGCTAAAAAAAGCGAAAATTATTTATATTAATTATCCCAATAATCCGACAGCCGGCATTTGCGAAAAAGATTTTTTTGAAGATGTCGCTGTATTTGCGAAAAAATACAACCTTATTGTAGCCAGCGATGCTGCATATTCTGAAATAGCGTTTGACGGTTATAAAGCTGCCAGTTTTTTAAAAGCCCAAGGCGGCAAAGAGACAGGGGTGGAATTTCATTCTCTTTCAAAAACCTGCAACATGACCGGGTGGCGCATAGGTTTTGCGTGCGGCAACGAAAAAATTATAGCGGGTATAGCCAAGGTAAAATCAAACATAGATTCAGGGGTATTTAATGCGATACAGATGGCAGGCATTACCGCTCTGGATATCGCGGATAAGCATCTTAAAAAGATGAACAGGGTGTACCGTGAGAGAAGAGACATCCTGGTGGACGGATTGAATAAATTAGGGTGGGTTATAAGAAAACCAAAGGCCACTTTTTATGTATGGGCCAGGCTGCCCAAAAGGCATAAGTCATCCATTGAATTTGCAGGGTCGGTTCTAGATAAAGCGGATGTTATAATAACCCCCGGCGTAGGTTTCGGAGAAAACGGAGAGGGCTATGTAAGATTTGCACTCACTGTTTCTAAGGAAAGAATACAGGAAGCAGTGGAGAGGATGAAGAAGGTATTATGATATTGTATTCTTCGAGCGAGCGAAGCGAGTCGAGAAGTTCTCGACTCGGCATCTTCGATGCCTCGCTCGAACAATATTAGTTTTTATGCTGTGTTATATTGGCGTTGGTTCTAATTTGGGAGACAGGAAGAAGCATATAGAAGATGCGATTGAAAAATTAAAAAACATAGAAGGCGTTGAGGTAAAAAGAGTTTCCAGCATCTATGAAACAGAGCCGGTGGGCGGGCCGAAACAGGGCAAATATCTAAACGGCGCTATAGAGATTGAGACCGGCCTTGGGCCAAGGGAGCTTCTTGGAAAATTACAAGATATAGAGAAGAAGTTGGGCAGAAAGAAAACGGTTAAAAACGGGCCGCGCACGATAGATCTGGACATATTATTGTATGGAGACAATAAGATAGACGAGCCTGATTTAAAAATCCCCCATCCGAATATGCGCGAACGCGAATTTGTGATGAAGCCGTTAAAAGAGATATATGAACCCAGCTCTTCCTTATGGATGTGATACATATAGGGAGGAAGAGCTGGGTGAACCCCGCCCTTTCTATTGGAAAGTAATACCTTAAAGTAGAAAGGGCGGGGCGGGATATGTAATCAGAAAGGGAAAGTTGGGTGAAGGTATATAGAGATCCAAGCTCTTTGATAAAAAAAGTCAGGGAAATAAAAAAGCAGGGATATAAAATAGGCCTTGTTCCGACAATGGGATTTCTTCATGAAGGCCATATGAGCCTTGTAAGGAAGGCCAGAAAAGATACGGATTGCGTTATTGTGAGCATTTTCGTAAATCCTGCCCAGTTCGGTCCGGGAGAGGACTTTAAAAAATATCCAAGGGCCCTAAAGAAAGATCTTGTGCTTTGTGAAAAAGAAGGCGTTGATATAATTTTTGCTCCGGAATCAAAAAAGATGTATCCCCGCGGTTATAGCACATATGTAAATGTGGAAAAAATCACAGATACATTATGCGGCGCTTCCAGGCCCGGCCATTTCCGGGGAGTGAGTACGGTCGTTGCGAAATTTTTTAATATTATAACGCCGGATATTGCGTATTTCGGCCAGAAAGACGCTCAGCAGGCAATTGTAATCAAGAGAATGGCGGAAGACCTTAATATGGGCGTAGAAATAAAGGTCATGCCTATAGTGCGCGAAAAAGACGGCTTGGCCATGAGTTCAAGAAATGTTTATTTAAACCGGAGAGAACGCAGTGAGGCGCAATGTATTTACAAATCTTTAAAATCCGCAAAAAAATTATTTAATAGCGGAGAAAGAGATTCTAAAAAAATAATTAACAAGATAAAGCGGGTTATAAACAGCCAACCTGATACGAAGATAGATTATGCAGCAATAGTAGGCACAAAAGATCTCAGGGATATAAAGAAGATTTCAGGCGAGGCGCTTATTGCGGTGGCGGTTAAGATAGGCAAGACGAGATTAATAGATAATATAGTGTTAAAATAGTGTTGGTATCAGGTAACAGGTAACAAGTATCAGGTAAAAGCCGAAAGGAGTTAGTTAACATGATGTTCCGCACGATATATAAATCAAAAATACAGGGGGTCATAGTCACAGAGGCTAATCTGGAATATGCCGGCAGCATCACTATAGACGAAGATCTTTTGGACGCAGCCGATATCATTCCAAATGAGCGCGTGCAGATAGTTAATTTGAATAATGGAAGCCGGTTAGAGACTTATGTGATATCCGGCAAAAAAGGATCCGGCGCTATCTGCATGAACGGCGGCGCAGCTCGGTGTGCTGTAGTAGGCGATAGAATTTTGATAATCTCTTATGCAATGATGGAGGCAAAGGACGCAGTAGTATTTAAACCAAAGATTATTTTTGTAAACGAGAAGAATAAAATAACCGGTAAAAAATAAAGGCACGAATTAATGTATAAAAAAGAAGATGATCTAAAGTATAAAAAGAATCTCAAGAAAAAGATCCTTAAGCTTAAAAAGGAGAAACACGCTGTAATAATAGTGCATAATTATCAGCGGGATGAGGTTCAGGATGTGGCTGATATAAGCGGAGATTCTCTTGCGCTCAGCCAGGCGGCGGTAAAAGCGGACGCAAAAGTCATTGTTTTTTGCGGAGTTGATTTTATGGCGGAGAGTGCGTCCATACTCAACCCGGATAAAATAGTCCTGCTGCCTGTCAAAGAGGCGGGCTGCCCGATGGCTGATATGGTTACTGCCGAAAGATTGAAAGAGAAAAAGAAAGAGTACCCTGAGGCGGCCATTGTTTGTTATGTAAATTCATCTGCCGCAATAAAGGCGGAGAGCGATATCTGCTGCACATCTTCAAACGCCATACAGGTTGTCAATTCCCTCAAAGATTACAAAGAGGTCATATTTATACCCGATAAAAATCTGGGGAGATATGTGCAGCAACATACGCCTGATAAAAAGATAATTCTATGGGACGGATTCTGCCCTACTCACATAAGGGTTTCAAAAGAGGAAGTATTAAAAGCAAAAGAAGAACATCGTGAGGCTGAAGTATTGGCGCATCCGGAGTGCAACCCCGATGTCTTGAATGTCAGCGACCACGTCTGCAGCACGGGCGGCATGTTCAGCTATGTTAAATTATCAAAGTCAAAAGAATTTATTATAGCGACTGAATCCGGCATGCTTTATAGATTAAAAAAAGACAACCCTGATAAAAAATTTTATATGGCTACGGATAGATTGATCTGCCCTACAATGAAACTGACCACTCTGGGGTGGGTTGCTCATTCGCTCGAAGCGATGGAACACGAGGTCAGGATATGCGGGGCAATAAGAGATAAGGCGTGTAAGGCGCTGGAGCGCATGTTAAAGGTTTCAGGGGAACGCTCAGGGGCTAGTCTGGCAGGGTACTGATATAGAATATAATTACACAGGAGGTTACGTGAGGTTGCATTAAGTTGCATCAGGTTGCATAAAGTTGCTCTTGCAACTTCATGCAACATTACGTAACATTATGCAACTTTGTGCAACCTCTATAAGTTATATGAAACTTAAAAGAATAGGCATTATAGGCTGCGGCGCCATGGGTTCTGAGATAGCAGAGTACTTATCTAAGAATCTCAGGGATAAATCGAAAGTGACAGCTATTTGTGATATCAATTCTCAGAGAGCGAAAGAACTTTCTGAAAAGATAAAACCACCGCCTATAGTAACGACAATAGACGACTTGATAAATAAATCAGACTTGATAATAGAAACGGCTTCTCCCTGGGTTTCCGGAGATATAGCGGCAAAGGCAGATTCTTTTAAAAAAGACGTGCTTATAATGAGCACGGGCGGACTTTTAAAAAAGCCGCGCCTCATTGAAAAAATAAATTCAGGCCATTCCTATATCCATATCTCTAGCGGGGCCATATGCGGCCTGGATGGTTTAAAATCCGCAAAGATAGGCGCAATAAAAAGTGTTACCCTCACCACTAGAAAACCTCTAAAAGGCCTCGCGAGTTCTCCTTATTTAAAGGAAAAAAATATAGATATAGAAAAAATAGATAAGGAAACGCTTATATATTCCGGTACCGCAAGGGAGGCGATCAGGTATTTCCCGCAGAATATAAACGTGGCTGTCACGTTGAGTATATGCGGGATAGGGGCGGACCGCACAAGCGTAAGGATATTTACTTCTCCTGGATACACAAAAAATACCCACGAGATAGAGGTGAAAGGCGAGTTTGGCAGTTTTTGGACAAAGACCGAGAATGTGCCTTCCAGGGATAATCCGAAGACAAGCGAACTCGCGATATTTTCAGCGATCGCTAAAATAAAAGAAATTCTTTGATTTAAAATCATAAAGGGGGAGGGGGTGATTAAGGATGGAAAAAGTAATGAAATGCGGAGTAAAGAAACAAAAGGGATATCTTTATTTCATTGACAAACACGGAGATATCTCCAGAGCAAAGATGGCTCGCGGCGGAAAGAAAAAGAAAAAAAGATAAGAGGTCTAAATACTTCGACTACGCAAATCTGCGTCTTTTAAAAGACAGGATGGCTTCGCTCAGTATTACCCTGAGCAATGAGGCGCGGAGTGCCGAATGCGTCGAAGGGTAAATTCGCGTCCCGCCACTTTGCTTTGCAAGGTGGCGGGACTTCGAAATCCCCAATCAGATAAATGCGATTCTTAGTTTTAATCCTGCTTTTCACGCTCCTTGCTGTATCCCAGATAAACACCATAGTTGATTCTGATATATGGTGCCACTTTAAAACAGGCGAATATATTATAAAAAATTTTAATGTCCCGCAAGTAGATCTGTTTTCCTATACGTTGGAAAATCAGGCATGGGTAGATCATGAATGGCTTTCCCAGATTTTGTTCTACGCTGTTTTTGCAAAATTTAGCTGGATAGGGATTAATATGCTTAAAGCTATTCTAATATCTTCATGTTTTCTTATCCTGTTATTTTTTATAATTTCTAGATATAAAAAGTTTATTTACGCGATATTGTTTATATTGCTTTCCGTGCTTGCGTTTGGCTACAGGTCGTTCGTAAGGCCGGAGATATTTTCGTATTTATTGCTATGCCTGTTTTTTTATGTCATAGAGGACGGAAGAAGGCTGTATATCCTGCCGATTTTGCAAGTTTTGTGGGTAAATTTGCATGGGTATTTTATATTAGGTCCTATCTTGATATCTTTATATTGCATTGGAGAGTTTATTTCAGGTGATTTAGCAAGAGCGAAGAGATTATGTGTAATTTTTGGCATAAGCTGTCTTGCATGTTTTATAAACCCATATTTTTATAAAGGCGCGGCTTATCCGATAAGAATATTAATAGATATTTTTACTGGAGAGACAGCCACTACGCGTAATGTATATGAATTGATGATGCCTATAAGCGCTAGTTTTGGTAGATATATATTTTTCTGGATTTTTGTTATACTGTCAAGCGTAACTTTTCTGATAAATCTTAAAAAAGCCAGGATGCAGCATGCTTTGATTTTTCTGGGTTCATTCATAGCTTCTTACGCGGCAATAAGAAACATGCCCATATTTATATTCATGGCGATGCCTTTGGCCGCCATTAATTTAAATGAAGCAAAGTTGACCAGAGGTATAATCGAGAAAAAATATTATACTGTTTCCGCATTAGTTATCCTGTCAGCCGTGTATTTTTTTACCTCTAACAGATACTATGTATTTACAAAACAGTCTGCATTTAGAAATACAGAATCTAAGATGACAGGGCTTTTGACACCGTCCAAGGCATGTGATTTCTTAGAAAATAATCGCTTAGAAGGCCGCATGTTCAACAGTATGGATTTCGGGCATTACATAGCGTATAGATTTTATCCTGAGAAAAGGATATTAATAGATGCCAGGACAGAGTTATATAGCCGCGATTTTTACAGGTCGTATCAAAGGGCTCATAATTATCATGGAGATTGGCAGGCGCTTCAGGGGAAATATAATTTTAATATTGCGCTTATCCAGCATTTATTCAGCGGCAGGGAACGGTTATTGAGATATTTATATAATAATAAAGAATGGGCCCTGGTATATTATGATGAGAGTTCCGCTATTTTTTTACGCGATACGCCTGACAATAAAAAAGCTGTGGAAAAATTCAGGATTGATTTTAGTAAAAAGAAAATAGAGAAATTAGACGAGGTTCTGAGCGTAGCAAATTTTTTTGACAAAATAGGCGAGGTTAAATTAGCGGAAGATCTTTATGCGAAGCTTATAGAATCCAACCCTAAATTTTTAGAAGCGGGCAACAACCTCGCCGTTATTTATATAAATACAGGAAGGATTGACGAGGCGCTCAATATTATAAATAAATTTTTAAAATACTACCCTGAATCTGCAGAGCTTTATTGCAATAAAGGGACACTTTATTTACAGATGGGCAAAAAAGAAGAAGGTTTACTGATGCTGGAAAGATCCGCAAAATTAAACCCTTATTTAAGGCAGGCCTCCTATATGCTTGGCCTTGTGTATTTCGAAAAAGGCGACACGGAAAGAGCAATGAAGCAGTTTGTAAAATATCTGGCATTGGACCCGTATAATATAGGTGGGCATAGAATTTTAGGAGATATCTATAAGCAAAAAGGGCTTTTTAAAAAGGCCGCGGCAGAATATAATGAAGCTGATAAATTAGAGGGAAAATAAATTGCTAAAATATCTTGGATACAATAAAAAATATGCAATTAGATTGCTTTCGAAATTAATAGAAATTCCCACCGTGAATCCCCCCGGAGAAAATTACGAAGAGATGGCGTGCTTACTTGAAAAAGAATGCAAAAAGCTGGGTTTATCCGTTAAAAAATATGTTACGCCGAAGAATGTGTTAAATAAATTTGGCGTAAAATACGGCTCTAAAAGAATGAGCTTGATAGCTGATCTGGATACATGCGCGGGGAAAACATTTCACATAAATTCCCATTATGATGTGGTGCCTGCCACTGATAAGTGGAAAACAGATCCTTTCAAGGCGGTAATTAAAGGCAATAAGATTTATGGCCGCGGCTCAGAAGACATGAAGGGTAATATTGCGAGCATATTGTTCGCATTGAAGGCATTAAAAGACTGCGGCATAAAGCCAAAAGTAAATATACAGCTCTCTTTTACGCCGGACGAAGAAATAGGCGGCAGGACAGGTCTTGGGTATCTGGTCAGTAAAGGCCTTGTAATGGCAGATTATGCGATGAGCGAAGGTTATCCAGGTAATTATATTTCAATAGGCAATAAAGGCGTTTTATGGGCAGAGGTAGAGGTCATAGGCAAATCAGCGCACGGTTCCATGCCATATAAAGGCGTAAATTCTTTTGAAAGGATGAACATGCTTGTAAATGAGTTTGGAAAATTTAAAACCAAAATCTTAAAAAGAAAGACGCGGTATAATATGCGGGACGCCATTTCCAAAAAACCGAGTTTTGTAATGGGAGGGTTTTTGAAAGGAGGAGTAAAGGTGAATGTGGTCCCGGGTATAACAAAATTCAGCATAGACAGGCGCTTGATACCGGAAGAAAACATAGAAGCCGCAAAAAAAGAAATAAAAGATGTAATTAAAAAGTTCAATGCCAGATACAAAGATTCAAAGGTTAATGTAAGATTTGTTTCTCAGGAAGGTCCTGCTATATCTAAGAAGGATAACGCATTTTTCAAAATAGCCGCTGATTCAATAAAATCAGTTACAGGAAAAAAAGCAAATTTCAGTGTGATGCCCGGCGCCACTGATATGCGGTATTTTATGTGGAAAGGCATCCCTAGCCTTGGTTACAGCGCGGCTGGCGGAGAAAGATGGCATGGCGATAACGAATTTGTTTATATAGATAGTCTTGTAGACACAGCCGCGGTTTTTGCATTAATTATGAGCGAATTATCTTAAGTAAGTTGACACTCTGACATTGTCAGAGTGTCAACTTTGTTTTGGTGAGGAAGGGGCGGATTTGTTATGGAAGACAAGGTTATTAAAATATTCGGGGCAAAGGAGCATAATCTCAAGAATATAAATCTTGAGATTCCCAGGAATAAGCTTGTGGTGATTACCGGGCTCAGCGGATCAGGGAAGTCTTCGCTTGCTTTTGATACGATATACGCAGAGGGGCAGCGCAGATACGTTGAGAGCCTGTCAGCTTACGCGAGGCAGTTTTTAGAGCAGCTTGAAAAGCCGGACGTAGAGCATATAGAAGGTTTGTCTCCGGCTATTTCCATTGAGCAGAGAAAGGCAGGAGGAAATCCGCGTTCCACTGTCGGGACAACCACGGAGATATCTGATTATCTGAGGCTTCTTTTCAGCCGCATAGGGGAACCTTATTGCTATAAATGCGGCCAAAAAATAAAACAACAGAGCCATGATGAAATAATAAACAGAATTCTAAAATATCCTGATGGATTGTCCATATTGATACTAGCGCCTGTTGTAAGAGGCAGGAAAGGCGAATATCACAGCCTGTTCAGCGAATTGAAGAAACAGGGATTTGTGAGGATAAGATTGAATGGCGCTATTATTTCTCTTGATGAAAAAATAAAGATAGATAAGTTTAAAAAGCATACTATAGAAGTAGTCGTAGACAGGATTGCGATTGGAAAAGACATAAGAGAAAGATTGGCCGATTCTGTGGAGACGGCATTAAAGGTGGGCAAAGGATTGATGCTGGTTGCTAAATCTGATAAAGAAGACGAACTTTTCAGCGAATTATATTCATGCCCGAAGTGCGGGGTGAATTATGAAGAAATCGAACCCAGGATGTTTTCTTTCAACAGCC
>Ga0210056_1004938_pt1 | contig 10229 bp, 11 predicted proteins | sample CryGeyCG2014_080_2_FD_183965 | JGI IMG/M metagenome (GOLD analysis project Ga0210056, IMG submission 183965) | Groundwater microbial communities from aquifer - Crystal Geyser CG07_land_8/20/14_0.80 (SPAdes) (version 2) | ecosystem: Environmental > Aquatic > Deep subsurface > Groundwater | place...
GAAAGGTAGCGAATACCTTTAGACGAGTGGTTATCGGAAAGCCGTGTGAGGGAAAACCTCACGCACGGTTTGATGAGGGGGCGGTGGAAACACAATTCGGCTGTGCGCCACTGCTCTACTCTACTAAACGCTTTATGTTTTAATCTGTGTAATCTAAAATTAATCTGTGTAATCAGGTATAATCCATAATTATACCTGAAGATTATACCAGGAGCTTAAAAAAATGTTAAGGATAATGTTAAAGTCTAAAATTCATCGTGCGCTAGTAACCGAAACAAATCTTTATTATGAAGGCAGTATCACTATTGATGCTTTGCTTATGCGGGCGGCGGACATATTGGAGAATGAGAGAGTAGAGGTGCTTAATCTTAATAATGGGGAGCGTTTAGAGACCTATGCTATCTGCGGCAAAGCAGGGAGCGGGGTAATCTGCCTTAATGGCCCGGCAGCGCGCGGGGCATGCATAGGAGATCAGGTAATTATCTTATCCTATATATCCGCCGAAGATAAAGAAGCTAAAGCCGTAAAGCCAAGAATAATAAAAGTAGATGGGAAAAACCGTATTAACCCCGCCCTTGATAAAAGAAAGGCCTGATATGGAAGCAAGCTTTGGATTAAGGATTAGGGTATTAGGGGATCCGGTATTAAGAAAAAGGTCTCTTTTAGTCAAAGAAGTAACTTTCCATCACCGCGATGCCTTAAGCCAAATGGCTCAGCTTATGTATGAAAGCAATGGCCTGGGCCTATCTGCTCCTCAGGTGGGGATTAATGAGATGATGATTGTAGTAGATATAGGCAGCGGGCTTTATAAATTAATTAATCCTAAGATCGTAGAGGCCTCTGGCTCGCAGGTTAATACTGAGGGTTGCTTGAGTATCCCCGGAGCCTGTATCAAAATTAAACGCAGCCAGAGAGTTAAAATTAAGGCGCAAGATAATTTTGGTAAGCCTTTGAATATCCAAGCCGAGGGTTTGTTGGCTTGCGTATTTCAGCATGAGATAGACCACTTAAAAGGCAAGCTTATTGTGGATTACGTTTCTTTCCTTGAGAAACTCAAAATTTCCAACCCCCGAGGCCGGAAATGGCAAACATAAAGGAAGGGACTTAAGAATATTCGAGCGCTCTCTTAGCAGGGTTCATTTATGCACGATTTGATTATTATCGGAGCAGGGCCGGCAGGTTTAACAGCTGCACTTTATGCCGGCAGGTTTAAACTGAATACGCGGATATTTGAGAGAATCTCTTGCGGAGGCCAGATTTTGTTATCTCCTGCAATTGAGAATTACCCCGGTTTTCCCGGGGGGATTTCTACTTTTGATTTGATTGATAAATTTAAGAAGCAGGTTGAGGATTTAGGTTTAGAGATAGAAAACCAGAGTGTTTTAGAAATAATTCCTGAGGGTAAATTTTATAATGTCAAAACTGAATCCGGTGTTTTTAAGACAAAGACAGTTATTGTCGCAAGCGGAGCTGCCTCTAAGAGGATTGGGGTAAAGGGAGAGGATAAGTTTATCGGCAAAGGTGTTTCTTATTGCGGCACTTGTGATGGCCCCCTTTTTAAGAATAAAGATATCGTTGTGGTGGGCGGAGGGGACCGGGCAGTAGAGGATGCTATATTTTTAGCCAATTATGCGAAGAGAGTATATCTTGTCCATCGGCGCAGTGAATTCCGCGCTTCTCAAATTTTGGTAGATAAGGCCAAAACAACCCCTAAAATAAAATTTATATTAGAATTCGTAGTTGAGGAAATCATCGGAGGGAACAAGGTAGAGCAGGTGAGGATAAAGAATGTTAAAACCAGCGTTGAGTCTAACCTTTTCTGCCAAGGGGTTTTTATTCTTGCAGGGATAAATCCCAATACGGAATTTATAAAAAATATATTAGAAATTAATGAAGCCGGATTTATAATTATTGATAGAAGAATGCATACTTCCAAAGAAGGGATATTCGCTTGCGGAGATTGCGTAGAAAAAGGCCTTTATCAGGTAATAAGCGCATGCAGCGATGGGGCAGCTGCCGCGGATTCCGCGCATAAATATCTTTTAAAATCATGAATAAATTTCCTACTTACAATAAAAAGCTAAAAGATTGGGTAACGAAGATGGCTAAACTCTGCCAACCGGATGAAATTGTTTGGATAGACGGCACAGACGCGCAGAGGTTTGCCTTAGAAAAAGAGGCAGTAGCTATTGGTGAATTGATTCAGTTAAATTCTGAGAAACTCCCGGGTTGTTTCCTGTATCGCACGGCTATTGATGATGTTGCGCGTACCGAGCAGCTTACTTTTATTTGTACCAAGAAGAAACACGACGCCGGCCCTACAAATAATTGGATGCCGCCTCAGGCTGCCTACCGAAAGGCTAAGGCTATATTTAAGGGCGCTATGGCCGGCCGGACTATGTATGTCATTCCTTTTTCTATGGGGCCGGTAGGTTCTGAGTTTAGCAAGATCGGAGTAGAGTTGACTGATTCGCTTTATGTGGTTTTAAATATGCTGATTATGACTCGCGTGGGAAATCCGGTCTTAAGGTATCTTGAAAAAAAAGACGATTTCACCAAGTGCCTTCATTCTAAAGCGGATCTTGACATAAATAAAAGGTTGATATTGCATTTTCCGGAAGACAATACTATCTGGAGTGTCGGCTCATGTTATGGCGGTAATGTGCTCTTGGGAAAGAAATGCCTGTCGTTGCGTATCGCCAGTTTTATTGCCCGGCGCGAACACTGGTTAGCAGAGCATATATTAATTATGGGCATTGAAGACCCCAACGGCCATATTGAATATATCGCGGCTGCTTTTCCCAGCGCATGCGGCAAGACAAATTTGGCAATGCTTATTCCTCCGGAAGGATTAAAGAGAAAGGGCTATCGTATCTGGACATTAGGCGATGACATTGCCTGGATGCGCGTGGATTCTGACGGGGCGCTCTGGGCGATTAATCCCGAGTCAGGCTTTTTTGGCGTTGCCCCGGGGACAAATTCACATACCAATCTTAATATGGTTGAGACAATAAAGAAAAATGCAATTTATACCAATGTTCTCTTAAAGCCGGACAAGACCGTTTGGTGGGAGGGCGCGGATGGAGAAGTTCCTGCTAATGGAATTGATTGGCAGGGTCGTCCTTGGAAGCCGGGTATGAAAGATCGAAATGGCAAGCCTATTTTAGGCGCTCAACCCAATAGCCGCTTTGCCGCGCCGATTGTTAATTGCCCTTCAGCATCTTTTAGATTAGAGCAGCATCATGGTGTGCCTATCTCGGCAATCGTCTTCGGCGGCCGCAGGGCGCATCTGGTGCCTTTAGTCTATGAAACATTCAACTGGCAGCATGGAGTTTTTGCCGGAGCGACGATGGCATCTGAACGCACTGCTGCTTCTGTCGGTGAATTAGGCGTGGTCAGGCGTGACCCTATGGCTATGCTTCCTTTTTGCGGTTACAATATGGCGTATTATTTTAAACATTGGTTGGATATGGGGAAGCGGATGCCTAAGGCGCCTAAGATATTTCATGTAAATTGGTTTAGGACTGACGAGAAAGGCAAATTTTTATGGCCGGGATTTAAGGAAAACTTAAGAGTTTTAGAGTGGATACTTGACCGTTGTAATAATAAGGTAGGGGCATTTAAGACGCCCATAGGTTATGTCCCATATCCTGGAGATATTGATATGACCGGGCTTGTTTTACCCGCAGGCGCCCTGGAGAAATTGCTTGAGGTAAAACCAGATGGTTGGATTGAGGAGTTAAAAGGGATTAAAAAGTTTTTTACTCAGTTTAAGAAGGATTTGCCTTTTGAATTATGGGAGGAATACGAAAACTTACAAAAGCGGCTTAAGTCAAATGGCTAAAGAAGTTTTGTTGAACACGGATTTTAAAGGGCTAAGGCTTTTTCGTAAAGGGAAGGTAAGGGATGTCTACGATTTAGGGGATAAACTTCTGCTCGTCTCCTGCGATAGGATTTCTTGTTTTGATGTGGTTTTGCCTTGCGGCATACCTTATAAGGGAGAAGTTCTTACTGCCATTTCATCTTTCTGGTTTGATTTCACCAGGGATATAATTCCCAATCATTTTATTACCGCGGACATAAACAAATACCCCCAAGAGTTAAAAAAATATAAACATAGTTTAGCCGGCCGTTCAATGCTGGTGGTGAAAAGCAAACCCCTGCCTGTGGAATGTATTGTCAGAGGTTACTTATTCGGGTCAGGGTGGAAAGAGTATCAAAAAAGCCAGTCTGTTTGCGGGATAAAGTTATCCTCTGGTTTAAAAGAGTCTGATAAGCTGCCGGAAGCGCTCTTTACTCCTTCCACAAAAGCAGCGGTGGGGCATGATCAGAATGTTAATCAAAAACATGTGGAAGATTTGATTGGTAAAGAAACCGCCGATACTCTCGCTCAGGCAAGTATCGCTATTTATAAGAAGGCAAGCGAATATGCTTTAACCCGCGGCATAATTATTGCTGATACAAAATTTGAATTCGGGATGCATAATGGCAAAGTTATTCTAATTGATGAAGCGTTTACCCCGGATTCTTCGCGCTTTTGGCCGGCTGAGCAGTATGCCCCCGGGAGGGCTCAGTCCAGTTTTGATAAACAGTTTGTCCGGGATTATCTTGAGACTTTGGATTGGGATAAAGCTCCTCCTGCTCCGTCATTACCGGAAGATATTATTGAGAATACCAGCGCAAAATACTTGGAGGCTTTGCGTAAGCTTACAGGAAAGGAAATCAAGGTATAAATATGCGCGGCTTTAAAAAGAAGCTGCTGGTACTCTTTAAGGTTTGCGTCAGCATATTTATATTGATATATGTCTTCCGGCAGGTCGATAAATCCAATATCTACCGTATTATAAAACAGGCTGACAAGATTTATCTTCTTTTGGCTTTTTTTATTTTTCTGCTTCAATATGCCATTGGCGTCCTACGCTGGCAGATGCTTCTAAAGGCAGTCAAAATTAACCTTTCCATAAAAAGGGTAATTATTTCTTTTTCCGGGTCGGTTTTCTTTAGTCTGCTTCCTTTTGTTTCGGTAATAGGAGGGGATATTGCCCGGGGCGCTGATCTTGCACAGCACACCCAGAGGTCTAAGGAGGTTATTACTACTGTTTTTCTGGACCGTTTAAGCGGTTACGTGGGGCTGGTGTTGCTTGCGGCTTTTGCCTTTATGCTGGGGGACATACAGGATGCCACTACGCTGTCTTTTCTCCTGGCGATAATATTGGTATTAGTTTTTATCCTTTTAGTTTTATTCAATAAATCACTTTTTTCTTTTGTAAACGGATTTTTCCGTTCCTCTGAAACCGGAGGCATAAAGGATAGCTTAAAGAATATCCATCACGAGCTGCATATTTTTAGGCACCAAAAATCGGTGATTATTAAGAATCTGTTGCTTTCTATAATTATCCAGGCGTGCTCGCCAATAATCTGGATTATCATCTCTTTATCCTTGGGGATAAAATCCCAGCCGCTTTATTTCTTTATTTTTACTCCCATTGTGGGGGCGATTACTATGTTGCCTATCTCCGTGGCAGGTGGGCTAGGCATAAGAGAATATTTTACCGGGTTATTCTTTACTAGGGTAGGCATTCACAATGATATGGCTGTAGCCATGTCATTGGTAAATTCATTTTTTGTGATTATTGCCGGGGTTATCGGAGGCCTAATCTATGTCTTTACAGTACATCATCGACGGATGCAATATAACCCATCACCCTAAGTTCATAAAAAACATACCTAAAAAAACTGCCGATTCCAGGGCTGCCTTAATTGAATTTATCGGGACGAACAGGCTCTGTGGAAGCGAGAATAACGGCGCCTGGGTTATCTTTGACGGATATCCGGATGCAAGTTTTAGGGATCCGGGAAAAGCAAACCTTAAGGTAATATTCTCTAAGGATCAAAGCGCTGATGAAAGGATAAAGAAGCTCTTGGAATTATTTGATAATTCTAAGAATGTTGTTGTAGTCTCTGACGACAAGGAGATAATTTTCTTTGCCAGGGCCTGCCGGGCTAAGGCAATTAGCGTAGAGGAATTTATTAGGGATAAGGTTGAAACTAAGCGTGGCAATTCAATTTTAGACGAAACTAAAGTCAGCTTTAGCGCAATGTCCAGGATTAATGAAGAACTGAGAAAATTATGGTTAAAATAGGATTATTTTCTTGATAACATAGTAAATTATATTGTTTCTAGATTCTTCGTCGCTTCGTTCCTCAGAATCAAGTAAAATAGGCTGGTGCCTATTTTACTTGACTTAACTCTATATTTATGATAAAGTTAAATTAAATTAAGCAGCACAAACCAAAGGGGGTGGAGGATGAATAGTTGGCAAGTGATTTTATTGGAACCAGCTAGGGTCGTTCTTGCGCAGATCGGTCAGTTTTCAGTGAACATCTTGTTGGTGATTATTATCCTCATTATTGGTTGGATTATCTCTAAGGCAATTAGGGCAGTGGTCACTAAGGGTTTAAGAGTAATAAAGCTTAATGAGTTTTCTGATCGTATTGGATTAGAGGTCTTGCTTGAAAAAGGCGGCATAGGATATTCTCTCTCGGAATTAGTAGGGATAATCTGCTATTGGCTGGCAATTTTAGTTACTTTTATGGTTGCCATAAATGCCGTAGGATTAACTGTCGCCGCAGATTTATTGAATAAAGTAGTCCTTTATATACCTAATGTTATTGCCGCTATATTTATTCTGATATTAGGTATGTTTGCCGCTACCATAGTAAAGAATATTGTTTTAACGGCAATTAATAACGCCGGAGTTGCCCAGGGAAAGATTTTAAGCAAGGCCGTCGAAGTTGCCATTATTGCTTTCGCTGTGTTTGTGGCTTTGGAACAGTTAGGGATCGGTATCCGTATAACTGAGCTCACCTTAGGGGTAATCTTAGGCAGCATAGGGTTGGGTTTGGCTTTAGCTTTTGGCTTAGGCTGCAAGGATATCGCGGGAAGGTTTATGAATGATTTCATTGAGAAGCTAAAGAAGAAATAACGCAAGTGTTTATTTAGATGATAAAAATACGCCCAAGAGCAATCTTGGGCGTATTTTTTAGGAGCTAAGAAGATGAACCCCGCACCTTCAAAAAGGTGCGGGGTAAATAAAGAAGGGTGTGCGGGGTAAATAAAGAAGGGTGTGCGGGGTGAAAGAAGTTTCTCTGGTACGATTAAAAGTAGGCCATAAGGCTAAGGTCTTGGATATTTCAGGAGGCAAGGGCCTTGAGAATAAATTAATGAGTATGGGTGTATATAAGAATAAAGAAATCTCTAAGCTAAGCCATATTGGCCTTAAGGGGCCGGTTGTGATAAAAGTAGGCAGGACTATTTTGGCTTTAGGCCATGGCATAGCGGAAAAGATTATAGTAGAGGCTTAAATGATAAAAAAGATATACCTCGTAGGAAATCCCAACGTAGGAAAAAGTGTGGTCTTTTCGCGCCTTACCGGGGTGCATGTGGTTTCTTCCAATTATCCCGGGACAACCATAGGGTTTACCGAGGGTTATTTGCAATTGGGGAATAGTAAGATAGAGGTATTGGATTTGCCGGGAGTATATTCTTTAGAGCCTGCTTCCAGCGCGGAAGAGGTAGCTTTCTCTTTATTAAAACAACATCCTAAAGATGAAATCGTCGTCATTAATATAATTGATTCAACTAATTTAGAGAGAAACTTGCTTTTAACTTTGCAACTGATTGAAGAAGGTTTCCCGTTAATTGCCTGTTTGAATATGTGCGATGATGCCGGGCATAGAGGGATCCATATTGATTACCAGAAATTAGAAAAGCTTCTTGATATTCCTGTAATTCCAACCTGCGCGGTAACCGGCATTGGTATAAAGTTATTGATTGAACGTATGCAAGAAGCGGCGCCTAAATCGCGCCAAAGGCTTATTCACGAGGAGCGTTGGAAAGAGATAGGCCGAATTATTGAAGAGGTTCAGCATTTAGAGCATCGGCATCATACCTTAAGAGAAATGCTGGAAGACGCGTCTGTCCGGCCATTAACCGGGCTGCTCATCGCAGCAGGGGTTATTTATACTTTATTTAAAGTTGTGCGTTTTATAGGAGAGTCAATTATAAGTAAGATAACCGATCCGGTATTCTCTAATTTCTATCAGCCTATACTTGAGAAGTTGACCTTAGGCTGGCAGGAAAAAAGTTTTTGGTTCCATCTCTTAATCGGAGATTTGATTAATGGAAAGATTGACTTTAGGCAATCTTTGGGTATTTTAACCACAGCTCCGTATATTGAGTTTGGTATGGTTTTACCATATCTCATCTCATTTTATTTTATATTAAGCCTTTTAGAGGATATAGGGTATCTGCCGCGATTGGCGATCTTATTAGATAATCTTTTGCATTGTTTAGGCCTTCACGGCTATGCGGTTATTCCTTTGTTATTAGGTTTTGGTTGTAATGTCCCGGGAATTTTATCTACCCGGGTATTAGAATCCAAGCGGGAGAGATTTATCGCTTCAACCTTGATTTCTATCGGCATTCCCTGCGTGCCTTTACAGGCAATGATTTTCGGCTTATTGGGCAAATTTGGAGGGCCTTATGTAGGAGGAGTATATCTGGTCTCATTTTCTTTAATCATAATATTGGGGTTGATTCTAAACTGGGCGTTAAAAGGCTATAGCCCGGAATTTATACTTGAGATTCCTCCTTATCGGCTGCCCCTGTTAACAATGTTATTGAAAAAGCTATATTTCCGTATCAAGGGTTTCTTAATTGAGGCAGTGCCGGTTGTCTTGATAGGAGTCTTATTTGTAAATATCCTTTTATACTTTAAGCTTTTTGATTTTATAACCGGCGTGTTTGCCCCGGTAATTACAGGCTTGTTTGGACTGCCTAAAGAAGCCGTAGTCTCTTTGGCAGTCGGTTTCTTAAGAAAGGATGTGGCGGTAGGGATGCTTATGCCATTAGGGCTTACTGCCAAACAATTGTTTATCGCGGCAACTCTCTTGGCTGTTTCTTTTCCTTGCGTTGCCATATTTGTAGTCTTATGGAAAGAATTAGGTGTTAAATATTTAATAAAAGCAATCCTGATTATGCTATTGGTTAGTATTATTATGGGAACTTTACTGAATTTCGTAATCTTGCGTTAGGATATTATATGTTAGAAGGAGTTACGGAAAGTGGATAACTTTATGAAGAAGATTTTTATAAGAACTTTCGCCCAATAACCCTAACCCACCTAACCCACCTAACCCAGACACTTTCCCAGCCAATCGCCACCTAACCCAGACACTTTCCCAGCCAATCGGGACAGTGTATCCACCCCAAGATAGACAGTGTACCTTTTAAGCCTAAAGATACAGCTCATCTAGCAGATTAAAGCTTGAACCTTGTGAAAGCACCCTTTCTCTATAGCTGCTCCATAAGTAGTCACTCATTGTTTTTACCATATTTGCCCTTACTGGATTTAGCTCAATATAATGGATGCAGTCAATAAGGTAGTTATCTTTCACGATAACCTTACTTTTAAATCTTCCTTGCCAGAGATGGCCGACTTTCTTATAGCGCTTGTTAAAGCAAGCGGTGTAAGAACGATTAAGCCCCTGCATAAATTTAGCCAGGTTTTTAAGTTCTTTCGGCTCACCAACCAGATGTACGTGGTTAGGCATTAGACAGAAGCCGTAAAGCAAGAACCCGTATCTTTTCTTGTATCTTCTTAAAGTCAGAAGATAGGCTTTATAATCCTTTTCTTCTAAGAAAACCTGTTGTCGTTGATTACCCCTTGTGATAATATGATAGCAGGCATTCTCTAATAATAACCTTGGGCCTGTGGGCATAGAAATCACCTCTCTTTCTTACTTTAATAGACGAAAGGAAAAGCAATTTCTAACTAAAAAATTTCAAGAAAAGATACTTTCCAGCAGGCCTCAGGTACAGTTTCCCGATTAGCATGGAAAGTGTCTGTAAAATCGCTATGATCTGCAGAAGATGAAGAACCCACAAGATAACCCGCAGGTTTTTAAATTATTCCGCGCATTCGGGCCCCAGGCAATTCCGGTAATTACTGTAGGCAATGACGTTGCTTGTATGGGAAAATCTGAAATTAGCGAAACAGTTGCAGCCATAAAGAGCAAATTGTAAACCCCGTTAGAAATAGGTAATGTCTTATAATACCTGTAAAAGTAATCTTGAAAAGATAATGGTTTAGTATGGCTTAAATTAAGATCGTGGCTGTAGCGTAATGTTAAGGGCCAAGAATTTAAGCCACTACAAATAAAAATGG
>Ga0210056_1004955_pt1 | contig 10205 bp, 10 predicted proteins | sample CryGeyCG2014_080_2_FD_183965 | JGI IMG/M metagenome (GOLD analysis project Ga0210056, IMG submission 183965) | Groundwater microbial communities from aquifer - Crystal Geyser CG07_land_8/20/14_0.80 (SPAdes) (version 2) | ecosystem: Environmental > Aquatic > Deep subsurface > Groundwater | place...
ACGGTTGAATACTGCGATGCCATCACAAATCTTAAGCTAAATTGCAGTGAGAAATTATCAGTAGGCGAGGCCTTGAAATATTTCCCGGGTTCAATATTAATTTCACAATGATTAGAATTGACTCCTTTCCGGGCTCTGCCCCTTGAAGCCATATTCTAACTTAAATTGCCCCTTTTGTTATGGTATAGGAGAGTATAAACGTAACCACTGAAAATCACAAAAGGTTATCGCCGAAGGCGATTTTCTTGATAGGGGTCATAGAAGACCTTTCTAAGTTTTTAAGTCATTTTGAGCGATTACTTCTTTTCCCGTATTATGGTGCTTTGTCAAATAAATATTATTATGATTGCACAGATTAAAAAGCGTAGATTACACAGATAAATTCCGTCGCTAATCTGTGTAATCTTTTTTTAAAAATCTGTGTAATCAATGCAAGCATTATTTCGTAGACAATGCATTATGGGGTTACATAAAAATATTATAATTGCTGCCCTCTTCTTATTTTTATTATTGCCGGAGCAAAATAGCTTATACGCAGATGAAATTTATTTAAAGAATGGGGATAGAATAAGCGGAAAAGTAATCGAGAAGAATGAAGAGGATACCACCGTAAAAACCCAGGCAATGGGCTTAATCTCTATAGAAAGCAAATTTATAGAGCGGATTATATCTGATAAGAAGACCGAACTTGCAAAGCCCAAAGGAAAAGAGCTTAAACTTTGGCAAGCGGAGGTTTCGTTAGGTTATAACAAATCCAGTGGCAATACCCAGACCAGCCAGCTTACTTTAGGCCTATATGGGAATAGAAAAACCGACCATGATGAATTTACGCTTAAAGGTGATAGCTTTTACTCTTCCTCAAATAAAAAGATGGATACGCAGAAGTATTCCGGGGTGTTACGCTACGCCTTTAGTTTCCGGGAGAGAAGGTGGTATAACTTCTATAAAATACAAGACGAACACGACAGATTTGCAAATATTAATTATAGACTTATACCCTCAACCGGGATTGGATATTGGAAGTTTGATAGGCCTGACTTGAAATTGTTGTTTGAGATAGGCGCAGGTTTCCAGCATACCGATTTTAGAGATAATACCGGGGATACTAACGAAGCAGTTCTTATCCCCAGGATGTTTTTTGAGAAAAGACTATTTGTAAAATCCAGATTCTCTCAAGACGTATTCTTTTATCCGTCTTTAAGCGATAAGGATGAGTTCCGGATGCATTCTGAGACCGCAGTTACGAATCCAATTAATAGCCAGCTGTCGCTTCGTTTGAGCTTAATTGACGATTACAACTCAAGACCACCTAAAGATACCAAGAAAAACGATGTCAGGCTGATATCATCCATACTGTATAATTTCTAAGAGTGCATTATGAGGAGGTGCGAAATGAGTAGTTTTATAGATCGGATTATCCGTGCAGCTAAGTTAGATGTTAATCTCTATGAAGAGGTTGAGGTTGATAAGAAAGCCTTAGGTCAAGCCACGGGGGTGGTTATTGTTTCTGGCATAGCTGCTGGGTTGGGAAGTGTGGCAAGGGTAGGATTTAGTGGGTTTTTGGTGGGAACAGTTGCTGCCCTTATCGGATGGTATATCTGGGCGTATCTTACTTATTTTATCGGCACAAAATTCCTTCCTGAGAGCCAGACCCAAGCAGACCTCGGTGAGTTGTTGCGCACTATTGGGTTTTCTAGTTCGCCTGGTTTGATTCGGGTATTTGGTATTATCCCTGGACTAGCACGGCCTGTTTTCCTCATCGCTTCAATTTGGATGCTGGCTGCTATGGTGATTGCAGTCAAATGTGCCCTCGATTATAAAAGCACATTGCGTGCGGTAGGGGTTTGCGTTATCGGCTGGTTTATTCAAATATTAATACTCGGGTTGTTGTTCTCTATTTTAAAATGAAAATATTTCAATATATAATTTTGTTCTTATTATTAGAGGCATTGTTTTTTTCTTCTCCTTCCCTGGCAGAGGAGAAGACAAAGATTTCTTTTCTCTGGTGGCCGGATCCAGGTGGTGGCTTTGAAGAGGTAATTTCTGACTTTGAAAAAGAGAATCCGGATATAGATGTAGAGATGATAAAAGGACCTACTTCTACTGATACAAGAGAAACCATGTATGTAACTAGTTTCCTAGCTGGTGAGGCAACCTATGATATGGTGTTAATGGACATTATATGGTTGCCAAAGTTTGCCAAACAGGGCTGGATTATTCCTTTAGATGATTGGTTTGGTGAAGAAGAAAGAAAAGAATTCCTTCCTGGAGATATTCAAGGGAGTATTTTTGAAGGGAGAATCTATAGGATTCCTCTTCAAACCGATGCAGGGATTTTGTATTATCGAAAGGACCTCTTGGAGCAAAAAGGCTACAGTTCACCTCGGACTTGGGATGAATTTGTTAAAATTTCTAAGGAACTGCAATCACCGCCAAGTGTTTGGGGTTTCGTCTTTCAAGGGAAACAATACGAAGGTCTGGTTTGTAATTTCTTAGAAATTCTTTGGTCCTTTGAGGGGGATGTGTTTGATGAGAAGGGTGATTTAGTTTTAAATTCTCCTGTAAGCGCCCAAGCCTTAAAATTTATGTATGATTTAATCCATACCCACAAGATTACACCATCTGGAGTTACCACATATGAAGAGGAAGAGTCCCGTTATGTTTTTCAAGAAGGGCATGCAGTTTTCTGCCGGAACTGGCCATACCTTTGGTCTCTGGCACAAAAAGAAGGTTCGACTATAAAAGGAAAAATCGGAGTAGCCCCCTTACCCTATAAATCAGAAGAAAAACCAAGAGCTTGTTTAGGTGGCTGGGGATTTGGCATTTCTAAATTTACTAAAAATAAAGATGCTTGTATAAATTTTTTAAAGTTTATTACAAGTTATGAAGCACAAAAGAAGCTTCACTTAAAGAGCGGTATTGTGCCGACAAGAAAAGCTCTCTTTGAAGATAAAGATATATTAGACCAAAGTCCATTTTATGCAGAACTATATCAAGTGCTTCTTCTGGCAAGGCCTCGGCCAGTGCATCCTGATTATGCCCAAATATCAGATATTTTGAGGCGTTATATCCATAAGGTTTTATTGGGGCAAATCTCACCCAAAGTCGCGTTAGAAAGGGCAGAGTCGGAAATTAAAAAGATAAAGTGAAATCTCTTAACTAATACGAGAAGAATTGCGGTAAACCCTCAAGAATAGTTATATGTTAGGAAAGAGAATTTATATTGCAATTACCGTAATAGTTATTTTGCTTTGTGCAGGTATTTTATTAGCCTATTATTTGTTCTTTACCACGCCGGGTTCCAGTTTCGTCGTATCATCAATATTTTCTAAACACTTTAAACCTAAAAATATTAATATCAAGACAGCCGAGGGAAGCCTATCCGAAAAACTGACTCTTAAGGATGTTCAGGTAGACGATTTGAAAGGATTGCCGGCGGGCAGTATTTTAAAAATACAAGAACTAAAGGTTTATTTTGCTTCTTTGAACGCCAAAGGATTATATATAAAGGCGTTTAACGGCAGTCTGAAATTGCCGGGCTTAGAGCCAATATATTTCTATGGAGATTATGAAGGCGGATATTTGAATTTCAACGTCTATACCAAGAGAACGGATGTTCGTTATCTGATTGTCGCATTCTTCCCTAGCGAAGATATAAAAAATTTGTCAGCTACAATAAACGATGTGGATATTCAAGTTGCAGGTTCATTTTTAAAACCGAAATTTAAAGGTGAATTTCAAATTGAGCAGTTTTCGTATATTAACTTTCATATGAATAATTGTTATGGATTCTTTTCTATAAATGTTAGCGATCTCAATGTTGAGCCTAAGGTATACGGAGAAGTAAATTTTCAAAACGGGATAATATATACGCAGAAGACCGCAACGATAGAAATTAAACCAAGCAAAGTTTTGTTTTCCGGCACACCTAAGAATCCGCAACTTGATCTGGAAGGCGCTTCTATCGTAGGAAATACTAAAATTAAAATAACATTAAAGGGGACAGCTGATAAACCTGATTTGAAGTTGGCCTCAACGCCTCCTATGCCTGAAGAAAGACTCTTGCTTATGCTTCTTACTGGCAAGGAATGGAAAAGCGCTGAAACCGCTTTGAGCCGAGGCCAAATAACCGCGGATATTGCCAAGGACTTTGTAGACTACTTATTATTTGCTGGTTCAGGAGGAAAAATAGCCCAACGTTATGGAATAGATTTATCATTACAATATGACAAACAGACTAAAGGGTTTGGGATTAAAAAAGCTATTTCTGAAAAGGCAGAGGCAAGTTACAAATTCGACCAGGCTCAAGGGAAAGAAGGAAAAACAACCGCGACCCACCAAGTAGGAGGCGAATACAAAATTATGGATAACATTTCTGTCGGCGGCGAGAAAAAGTTGGAGATTGAGAAGAAAACCGAAGAAAAACAAGCAGATAGCGAAATAAAAGGCGAGGATAAGATATTTATAAAATATAAAAAAGCTTTTTGATTTGCTTTTGAGTAATTATTTCCGGAGAATTGAATGTTAGGTGCATCCATATTATTATTTACAGTTATCCCTCTTATAGAATTGGCCCTTTTGATTAAGATAGGTCAAATCTGGGGATTAGGGAATACTTTAGCGCTTGTGATATTAACTGGAATTCTGGGAGCAATTTTACTTAAGATTCAGGGTATAAATGTCTTAAGAAGGATTAGCAGTGAACTTAATCAAGGCATGATTCCTTCCGATGCACTCTTTGATGGTTTTTTTATCTTCTGCGGTGGATTGCTTTTGATTACGCCAGGAGTGGTTACTGACCTTTTAGGATTTCTAATGCTATTTCCGATTACGCGGGGAATACTTAAATATTGGGTAAAACAAAAGATAAGAAAGGCATTTGAAGAAGGAAGGACGATACATTTCACGCACTTTAGAAAATATGAGTAAAAATCTTAGTGAACAGAGATTTGGATTATTTCTTATTTTGCCATCTTTTTTTATCTTGGCTTTAATAGCATTATATCCGATATTGAGAAATTTAGTTTTAAGTTTTATGGAACAAGGAAGATTTGTTGGTTTTAGTAATTTTTCAACCCTTTTTCAAGACGAAAGATTTAGAAGTGTACTTATAAATACTGCAATATTTTGCCTGATATCAGTTCCTTTGGAGTTAATTTTAGGATTAACCTTTGCCCTTGTTTTACATCAAAAATTCTTCGGCAGAGGTTTTGCGCGTGCGGTAAGTTTTCTCCCTTGGGCTCTACCTACAGCAGTAATGGCAGTTGCCTGGAAATGGATATTTAATGATACCTATGGAGTATTTAACGATATTCTTTTAAGACTACACCTGATTAAAGAGCCCTTAGCTTGGCTGGGAAGACCTAATTTAGCCTTCTTCTGTATTGTTTTAGCCGAGGTTTGGAAATGCACGCCATTTGTAACCGTTATAATATTGGCAGGATTACAAACTATACCTTTGGAGCTTTATGAGGCAATTAGAGTAGATGGAGCAAATAGTTGGCAACGTTTTAGGTTAATCACCCTGCCTTTATTAAAACCAGCAATCCTTGTAGCTCTAATATTTCGTAGTATTCAGGCCTTTGGAGTATTTGATTCCATTTGGGTTTTAACTGGCGGCGGACCGGGAGGCTCAACCGAACCGATATCCTTATATATTTATGACACAGTTTTTCGCTACTTAAAATTTAATTATGCAGCGAGTATGGTTTGTTTTTCCTTTATTTTTTTCTTGCTTTTTATCCTGATAATTTATTTAACTTTTAGCAGGAGGCAAATTGAGTATTAAAAACGCGCCTGCCTACCGGCAGTCAAATAAAAAATACAGATTAGCCCCGTTAGATAGTAAACATCTAACGGGGTTAGCGCGGATATTTTTTTGTTTGGCGATAATTTCAATGGTTGTTTTTAATCTTGCGCCATTTTTGTGGCAGTTTTTCAGTTCCCTAAAAAATTCAAAGGAACTTTATTTGGTCCCTGTAACTTATATACCTGCTAAAGTTTCCTTAACTGCTTATGAAAAGGTCATTTCAAATCCTCTATTTTTAAGATATTTTTTAAATAGTGTAATAGTTTCTATATTTACTACTTTTGTTACCTTGAGTTTAGCCTCTTTTGCAGGATATGCATTGAGTAGGCTAAAATTAAAGTTTAAGACTGCCTTGCAATTTTTACTTTTACTTGCCTGCCTTTTTCCTCAAATAATCTTTTTGGTCCCTCTTTATGAACTCATGGCAAGATTTAGTCTTATCAGCAAGCCATTAGCGCTAGTATTGCCATATGTTACATTTAGTCTGCCTTTAGCTATTTGGATGATGACGAGATTCTTTTTAACCATTCCTAAAGAAATAGAAGAGCAGGCAATGGTGGATGGATTCAAAAGACTTGCGATTTTGCGTAAAATAATCTTACCGCTTTCTTGGCCAGCCTTAGCAACAACTGCCATACTTATTTTTATCGGTCCATTTGCCTGGAATGAGTTTTTGTTTAGTCTTTCCTTTATGATAAAGGATACCTCTAAGACAGTTCCCGTTGGAATAGCGCTTCTAAGCGGCACTTCCATGTATGAGATACCTTGGAGCCAGATATGCGCTGCCTGTGTTTTGACTACCTTGCCTTTGGTTTTATTTGTTATTATCTTTGAGCGCAAAATTATCGAAGGTTTAACCAGAGGAGCTGTAAAAGGTTAACCTATGGCCGAAGTTAGATTAGAAAATATTACCAAGTTGTTTGGGGGGCATATTATAGGATTGAAGGATTTTAGCCTCCAAGTAAAAAATGGAGAGTTTGTAACTATACTCGGTCCTTCGGGAAGCGGCAAATCTACTGCTTTAAGGATTATAGCTGGCTTAGAACATCCGGATAAAGGCAATATTTTTATTGACGAAGTTAATGTAAATAAACACCTGCCACAGGAAAGGGATGTAGCATTTGTGTTTCAAAGTTACGCCCTTTATCCGCATATGGATGTTTATGAAAATATCGCTGTGGGTTTAAGGATAAAAGGTTGTTGTAAGGCTGAGATTCAGAAAAGAGTCCAGGAAGTAACAGGATTATTAGAAATTGGCAAATTACTTAAGAGAAAGCCAAAGGCTTTAAGTGGGGGTCAGCGCCAGAGGGTTGCTTTAGCCAGGGCGATTGCTAAAAGGCCAAAGGTTTTTCTGTTGGATGAGCCGCTATCAAATCTTGATGCATCATTAAGAGAGAGAATGCGCACAGAATTAAAGATGCTCTTCAATAAATTAAAAGCCACAGTTATTTATGTAACCCATGACCAGACCGAGGCAATGAGCCTTTCTGATAAAATCGCACTTATAAACAATGGTATGCTGAAACAGGTAGGCTTACCAGATGAGTTATATTATCAACCGAAGGACCTTTTTGTCGCATCTTTTTTAGGTAGTCCACCTATTAATACTCTGGAGGCAGATATTATTGGAGAGAACGCCCTTATGTGTGGTAAAATCTGTTTGAATATATCTAGTGATTATAGATTAAAGCTGAAGAACAAGAATAAAGTGATTCTTGGCCTCCGTCCTGAAGATATCAAAGTCTACCTAGAACCTAAGGAGAACACCTATCTTGCTCAGCTCATTTTAATTGAAAGGATTGGCAAATATACTATATTAAGTCTAAATTGGCAGGGTCAAATTTTAAAGGCTATAACAGAGAGAGATTTTATCGGTCAACATAAAAGAGATAGTATATGGTTTCAGTTTGATATGAATAAACTTTATCTTTTTGATAAAGAGACCCTAAATACAATATAAAAATTAGGAGGTTTGATGCTTAAGTATATCTTAGAAGTCGCCCAGAGTATTAGATTGATAGACCTCATTGATATCGGAGTTATTACTATCTTTATTTACTTACTGCTGGTCTGGCTTAAGAAGGCAAGGGCAAGATTTATTTTGATTGGTATGGTTATCTTAGGTTCAATTTATATTTTTGCCCGGGTTTTCGGTTTATATTTGACTACCATAGTATTTCAGGCCTTTTTTGCTATTTTTTTAATTACGATTGTAGTAATCTTTCAAGAGGACTTACGGCATCTTTTTGAGCATATCGCTATTTGGGGAATATCCCGTAAGTATATTCGAAAGATTCCAGTTCGAGAAGAGATAGACACCTTAAGCAGCGCGATAGCTAATCTCTCCCGTAAGAAAATCGGTGCATTAGTAGTTATTCGTGGAAAAGATCCTTTAGGGCGTCATATCGAGGCAGGAACTGATTTAGATGGACTATTGAGCGGGGTTTTGTTGGAGAGTATCTTTGATCCCAATGTTCCAAGCCATGACGGCGCAGTGATTGTCGATGGAATACGGATTACTAAATTCAGCACTCATCTGCCTCTTTCTACAAACATACAGGAAATAGGTCGTTTAGGCACGCGCCACGCTGCGGCCTTGGGCCTAACAGAGCATACAGATGCCCTATGTATTGTTGTCTCTGAGGAAAGAGGGATAATTTCAGTAGCAGAGGCAGGCAAGCTCAAACAATTTAATGATGTTACAGAACTTCAAAGAGTCCTTGAAGATTTTTACCGTAAGAGGTTTCCTGCCAAAAGAAGGTCGTCTTTAGTAGACTTTTTGGCTGGACATTTCTTGGAAAAGATCATCGCTCTTGTGTTGGCGGTCAGCCTCTGGTTTACCTTTGGACACCGTATAGAAATGATTCGTCGCGATTTTACCATACCCATTGAATATCGTAATTTATCTAGTGATAAGATTGTCGGAGAACCAAAGCAAAAACAAGTAAGCGTAACTTTAAGTGGAACAGAAAGAATATTTAACCTTCTTAAACCAGAAGAACTTAAATTATCATTGGATATGTCTGGGATTAAGGATGGAGAAAACAAATTCTTCATTACCAAAGATCTCATAAAATATCCTACCGGACTTTCTGTGGTTAATATCGAACCAGAAGAGATAAAGCTTAAAGTCTATAGGATGATTTCTCTTGATATCCCGATAGAAGTGAATACCCAAGGTCGGCCTCCTTCGGATGTGAAAATTAACCAGATAAGAACTGTTCCTGAAAAAGTGCAAGTTTTAATCCCAAGCATAATTCCGCAAGACAAAATCAAGATTACTACAGAACCAATTGACTTAAAATCAATAACCGAAACTACAACTTTAACTCCCAAATTTATCATTCCTCCAGAGGTTCGCTTTCAAGATGATAAGTATCTAGAGATAAAAGTGATTATTGAAGTTGAGAAGAAGGAGAATAAATAATATGGAAGGGCTAAGAGAGGCAAAAAGATATATTTTAAAGGCCAAGGACATCGTTATTTCTGGACACGTTAATCCTGACGGTGATTCTTTAGGTTCACTTTTATCTTTGGGCTTGGGTTTAGAAAGTATTGGTAAAAAAGTCTACAGCTTAAGTCAAGATAAGATACCCACAACATACAGTCCTTTGCCAGGAATAAATCGTGTCACTAAGACAACGAAGAAGAAAGTTGATATAGCCATTGCGGTTGACTGTAGCACAAAAGAATTGTTGGGCAAAACTTTTTCTGTTTTTAAAGGGGCAAAATCCATATTAGAGATAGACCACCATGAATTCAGAAGACCCTTTGGCGACATAAGGCTTATCGACCATAAAGCAGCGGCGGTTGGGGAATTGGTCTATATGCTTTTGAAAGAATTAAATGTTAAAATAACCAAAGATATAGCAGAAAATCTTTTAACTTCCATAATCGTAGAGACAAACTCATTTAGATTATCAAATGTCAGGTCCTTTACCTTTAGACTGTGCGCAGAATTATTGAAGACAGGTGTAGATTTTTCCAAATTAACCAATACAATCTATTGGTCAAAAACAAAAGAATCAGCATTGCTTTTGGGGATATTTCTGTCAAGATGTAAATTCTTAAAAGATGAAAGGATTGTCTGGTCAATAATAAGAGAAAAAGATATCGCTAAAGTCAAAGGCAGAGATTATGATGCCGATACCGTAGCCAATGAGATGCGCTCCATAAAAGGAGTTGAGATAGTTGTACTGTTTAGAGAAAAAAATAGAAAATTTTTAAGAGTAAGTTTAAGGTCAAAAGGAGAAATTAATGTATCTAGCATAGCAGAAAGATATGGTGGTGGAGGTCATTTTGATATCGCTGGATGCTATATCCCTAATAACACAAAATCAATAAGGAGACTTTTGTCTTCAGCAGAGGATCTTTTGAAATAAGGTAAGATTATGTG
>Ga0210056_1004956_pt1 | contig 10204 bp, 15 predicted proteins | sample CryGeyCG2014_080_2_FD_183965 | JGI IMG/M metagenome (GOLD analysis project Ga0210056, IMG submission 183965) | Groundwater microbial communities from aquifer - Crystal Geyser CG07_land_8/20/14_0.80 (SPAdes) (version 2) | ecosystem: Environmental > Aquatic > Deep subsurface > Groundwater | place...
ACATCCGCCGCTCACCTCCTGTTCTCAAAATAGGTCTCTCTCGAAGAACAGAAAAAGCGGACAAACCATTTGCTACAAAACCGGACAATTCTATTTGCTCTTGACATTTCTTGTATTTTGCCATTGACATATGCTCTTTTTATGCTTATTAGTAAGCTCAAAATTTTTGAAAAGCAGATAATGCTCTTTTTCTTTAAATTAAACTGGATTTCTAAAGGGGTCATAATTCAAGCCTCTAACTTAAAATAGTTGCTGCCAGGCACGAATCCTTTGTTTTTTCCCCCTCCGGGATGACACCCGGGAGAAGTGTATTGTCTAAAAATATTCAGTTTATAAGCTGATAAATTACTTATGTCAAGCTGATAGTTGATTTATGGAGGTAGTTTTTTACCAGTTTTTTAGATTAGATAACACATTGATTATAAATGAGATTTATGCGTCGCACTATTTTTTATTAGTCTTTTCGCAGTTTGATCTGAAATAAATGAAACGAGGAACCTCAAAATATGAGCGATAAAATAAGCATTATGGGTGTCGATACAATAAAAAAACGCACAAAGTGGGCTATTGATTATGTTGTGAGGAAGGAGCATCTTTCCAATATTAAGCTCGCCGAAAAGATGGGGATTGCGGCGGGGACAATAAATACCTATCGCCGAATGGCCACAGTTCCAAATATTGAATTTATATTAAAGTTTTGTAAAATCTTTAATTTCAGCCAACCCTGGTTTATTCTGGGGATAGGCTATCCATTCCTAAAGGCCTGGGAAACGCATCCGGAATCAAAGGGACCCACGCTCCTTTCAAAACTGCCGGATCTCACCGTTTTGTTTGGCCCGGATGAAAAAGCTCCGTTCGATTTCGTAGTGCAAAGGGACATGGAAACACACGGTGGAGGAGCTGCTCAATTACGTAAAAAATATATAAGGGAAACCACCGCCGATTATAATGCCCATATCGCGTCGGCCCCCTTTCAGGAATTCCGCATTTCTGAGGCCCTCACAATGGCGGCTCGTGTTCTGGAGTCCGGAACTTCTTACGCTACTTCGCTTTACCTCAACATCCAGCACTTTGATTGCCTCATCGCCGCCGAGGCCCGCATTGCCCGGGTTGAATCAAGCCAGCGTGATTTCGAGACCAGAACACATGCCCGCCTGCAGGAAATGGAAGAAAAAATAGAGCAGTTAAATCAAACCGCTGCCTCTGGTGGCGGCAGTTGACTGAAGAGATAGAAAAATGGCCTCCTTAACTGAAGGGAATTGTGCGAAATATGGACTGTAGAATCCTTACAGGAGGACATAATCATGGCGGCTTCGTAAAAAGTCCGGATGCTGCGTTGCGCTTCATTCTTCCCTTCGACAAGCTCAGGGCAGGCTATCTTCCGCTCATGGTGAGCCTGTCGAACCACGCGCGCCTTGCCTGCGGAGCTTTTTACGGAGCCGTCGAATTTGGCCTGTTTTTCGACTTTTTACGAGTTCATCAATCATGGTCGTTAAAATAATGGAGAAAAGTGCCGTGGCATTGGCAGGCGAAGGGTGGGAGAAGCGCGCAACCTATAATGAACCGCGCCTTTCTGATATTGTGGAAATGTATCGGGAGATTGGCTATGAGGTTTATCTTAAGCCTTTTAACCCGGACGAGGAAACAGGCTGCTCCGAGTGCATGAAGGCGTCGCCGGAACAATACATGACTGTGTATACACGAAAGACAGCGTCAGCATAAAAAATAAATCTTCTGAATACTGGCTTCTATTTTTTATATGCCGGCAAACAATAATCCCCAGGCGCTGAAAAGCACAAAACAGAATAACGCCAGCTTGATCAATGTCTGCAGTGACGGCCGGTAAAGATCGGGGCAGAAGTCTTTTTCACCGGAGCCGGCAAACAGCGCCAGCGGATTCTTGCTGAAAAGAGCAAGTTTACCTATGATATCAACCACCAATGCCTCGACCCTGTTAAAGGCCGTTTCCAGATCCTCCAGAAAAATCCTTTGCGCCCATTTGGCCGGCTTCCGGTAAAACCAGTCGACATCTAAAGTAATTGTGGCCTCGCCCGCGGCCGAGACCACCATGCACTTGCTGAAAAAACCGTTGAACAGAGGAAATCCGGAGATGGGGGGGAAAAAGGAGTGCTGTCAAGTTAAGTGTCTTTTTTCTTTTAAAACGCTTCATAGATATGCTAATTGATAGTCAGGTATTATTGATGTTACGGGGATAGTTGTCATGGGCAAATCTTGTAAGAAAAAAGTCGAGGCATAACCGGGGGGTACCGTTTCTGTTCCTGAGTGCCACTTTCAAGTGCTGAGAAGGTCGGAAAATAGCTATAGCAAAGGAGGTAACCATGTACCGCTATAAACGTCTTTTGGTGGGAATTGAATTTGGTGTGAATGATGAAACTACTATTCGCTACGCATCGATGGGTAGCCGGCTGGCACAATCAGAAAAAATCTATTTCGTGCATGTGGTTCGTAGTTTAGATAATATTCCCGAGTACCTCCGCGCCGAATATTCAAATTCATCAGAACCAGTTGACGAATTTACAAAACATCAAATGGAAAAGCTGGTCACCAAATACTTTGATGGTCACCGTGATACGGAACTGGAATATGAGGTTGCCGAGGGATCGCCACTACTTGAATTGTTGCGTCTGATAGAACAAAAGGGAATTGATCTTATGGTGATAGGCAGAAGTCGTGACCCTAAGGAAGATGTAAAACTTCCGGTAAAACTCGCGCGAAAGGCATCCTGCTCAGTGCTCATTGTCCCTGGAGGAACCGAGCCTAACCCGAGTAACGTTCTGGTTGCGGTAGATTTCTCAGAACACTCAGCAGGCGCAATGGAAGTAGGGATCGCCTTTGCTTCTGCATCTGGCATGTCAGACATTCAATGTCTTCATGTCTATCACGTTCCGGCGGGTTATCACAAAACCGGAAAGACATACGAGGAATTTGCCGAGATCATGAAAGGAAACGCCGAGAAATATTACCAAAAATTTATTGCTACCATAGACTGTAAGGAGATCTCAGTAACCCCCAACTGTGAGGAGGTCTCAGCAATCCCCATTTTCAAATTAGAACAACATCAAACTGCCAAGGCGATTGAAGATGCCATTGAAGAGAACAACATAGACATCGTTTTTGTGGGCACCCGGGGAAGAGGGACGTTTGCAGGGTTGTTATTGGGCAACGTAACGAAGGCATTAATCAAAATGACTGCAATACCCCTGGTGGCAGTAAAACGGAAGGGAGCAGGAAAGGACGTGGTGGAGGCTCTGCTTAACCTATAATCTCATCTGAAGAACAGATACCAGATGACAGCAAAAATGGGAGTCAGGATCGGAATGGAATATTTCACCATGTAGCCAATGAAAGTCGGGACTTTTACGTTGGCTTGTTCCGCAATGGATTTTACCATGAAATTCGGACCATTTCCGATGTAGGTATTCGCCCCGAACATGACGGCGCCCGCGGAAATGGCCTGTATGTACTTCCAGGATTCAGCCGTTACAGGCTGGACCACCGACGATTGAAGCGTCTGGAGGTGCGCCAACTCATTGGGAGAAAGCGCCCCCAGCATGGCCTTCATGTGCATTGCATTATCCATATTCAAGCCATGGAGACCAAAAGCGGCGCTTAAATAATTCAAATAGGTCGGCGCATTATCCAGAAAGCTCGATAGAATGCCCGATCCCCAATAAAATTGGGCCGGGGTCGTAATGCCAAGCTTCCCGGCATTCAATTCGAGCCAATCAAGACAAGGAACCATAGTGGCAAATATTCCAGCAAATAAGATGGTCACCTCTTTTATAGGAATAAAGTTGAAGTCATTTCGTTCATGAACTTCTCGTTTTGTCGAAAAGTAACTGGCGGCGGCGGCGGCGATCATCACAATTTCACGGATCGGTTCTGACAGAAAAACGGCGCCGATAATCACCAGCAGAAAAATTACATTATGCAAACCCTGGACGGCGGGATGTTCTCCTTCTTCTTCCACTTCGTGCTCTAATTCGGCAGGCATTTTCTTGTAATTATATCTATCGATGATATAGAAAGCCAGCAGCACGGCAGAAACGGCAAGCAACCATATGAGCCACATCCGGCCAATCACCCAGAAGAAAGGCACGCCTTTGAGATAACCAAGGAAAAGGGGTGGATCACCGATGGGTGTCAGCATACCTCCGATGTTGGATACGATAAAGATGAAAAATACAATATGGTATCCCGATATCCGGTACTTATTCGTTCTGATGTACGGCCTGATGAGAACCATTGAAGCCCCCGTCGTTCCGAGCAAATTGGAAATGACGGCCCCGATGGCCAGCAGCATAACATTGGCAAGGGGCGTTGATCTCCCTTTTATTCTTATGTGAATCCCCCCCGACACCACGAAAAGGGAGCCAATCAATGCGATAAAGCTAAAATATTCAAGAGCCGTTCCCAGCATCCTCGGACCATTATGCAAGATAAAAAAATAGTAAATCACGGCAATGGCCCCCAGGCCAAAGGAAACCAAAGGATATTTTTCCCCCCACCAGTGGGCGCTGATAAACGGAACCAAGGCGATTGCAAGAAGAAGTAAAATGAATGGGGTAATCATGGCCGGGTTGACAGGCATGATCTCATATTCTATCGCCGAGGCATCCGATATCCATACAAAAAGAGAAAGGAAAGCAACCAACAAAAGGAAACTTAAAACCGTTTTTTTCATCTAAAAAACTCGTTGTCATCTGCTGTAATAGGAGCAACCAAGAACTGTTGCCATATAATTTAAGTCGCGCTGCTTTGCAAGTGATTTTTCTGGAATTTGTAAAACCCCTTGAGATTGAGGGCAGAGGGGTATATAGGGATGAAGAGGTTACTATCAAAACGCTTCAAAGGGCGCCGGTTCGTCTTAGGGGCGGCAATTTGACAGCGAAAGCCGGCATACGCCTGAAAAAGAAGACAAATACAGATGGCCAAAATTCTTACAGAGACTCTAAAAACCATAGAGAATTACAAGATAACGAATCCTCATTACAATGAGTTGTTCGACATCTTAAGCGATATACTTATCCTGAGGGAAGAATACCGGCAGAAAATGGATGGGGTGACCTTTCCCCTGGATGAGAGGCTGATTGCCAAAAAACTTGCCGGAGGGCTGCCTCTCCTCGATTTTTCCACCGGTGACTTTGATTTTACAGTGGCCAAGGACTATTTCCTGCGCCTTTTGCAAATAGCGGAAAAACGGTTGCCCGGCGAAACGACAGAATTTACCCGGCAGATCAGGGAAGGGAAAATTGATTTTGAGACGATGATACGCAATTCTTTTAATGCAAGGTCAAATGAAGAATTTGCCTTCGACATTGATGAGGATGCTTTTGATCTTATTGATCTGTTTTTAGAGGAAAGCCTGCGGCCAGCCTTAGAAAGTTTTGCAGAGAAATACGGCGGCATTATCAGAAGTTCGGGATGGAACGAAGGGTATTGTCCAATCTGCGGCAAGGAACCGAAAATCGGCGAGATCAAGGGAGATAAAGGAAGGCGTTTTCTTTTCTGCAACCAATGCGGCTTTGAATGGAAATACAGCCGGATTAAATGTCCTTTTTGCGGAAACGAGGAACAACAAACCCTGGCCTATTTTACGGTGGAAGAGGAAGAGCGGTACCGGGTTGACGTGTGCAATGTATGCAAACGATATGTAAAAATGGTGGATTTCAGAGATTCCGGGGGAAAAGCCAACCTTGATGTGGAGGATATTGCCACGCTGCACCTGGATATGCTGGCTGCGGAAGAGGGTTATGAGTGACGGCGCCCCCACGGTGCAGGAAGGATTTTTACGAGAGCATTGTGAATGACACGGACATAGAACATGTTATTCCCATTCTCGAAGAGGAAGTGAAGAAATGGGAACTGCCCATAGTCTCCCATCTGGCAAAGGGACGTCGCGATCCTTTCATCATCCTGATTTCCACCCTGCTCAGCTTGAGAACAAAAGAGGAGGTCACGGCAGAGGCGACGAAAAGACTCTTCCGTTTGGCCGCCACCCCGGCGGAAATGGTGAAACTATCTCTATCAGCCATTGAAAAGGCAATTTATCCCGCAGGTTTTTACAGGAACAAGGCGAAGACCATCTTGGCCATAAGTCAGGAACTCTTGTGCCTATATGATTCCCATGTCCCCGACACCCTTGAGCAATTGCTTGCGATGCGAGGGGTGGGCAGGAAGACCGCCAATCTCGTGTTGACCCTAGGCTTCAATAAGGAGGGAATTTGTGTAGATACCCACGTCCATCGGATTTCCAACCGGCTGGGATACGTCCAGACGAAAACTCCCGATGAAACGGAATTCGCCCTGAGAGAGAAACTCCCTCGCAGGCACTGGGCAAATTACAACACGCTCCTGGTGGCCTTCGGCCGTCAAATCTGCCGCCCTATTTCTCCCCTTTGCAGCAGTTGCCCCGCCAGCGATTATTGCGACAGGGTTGGTGTCGGAAAAAGTCGCTGATACAAAACAAAAACGCTTTCCCTATAAAAAGACCTTCCACTTACGGATCATGCGGTCTTGCGGGAATACCGGCGGGAAAAAGGTATTGACAAAAAATCGAGACATAGCTACGATAGCGCCGGTTTTTACCGATATCTTACACAGGATGTGAGCCATGGGGATTAAGTTGGCTATCAGCGGTTTCGGCAGGGTTGGCAGATATCTTGTCCGGGCTTGCCTAGGGTATGACGATATCGAGATTACGGCGATAAACACAAGGGCAAAGCCGGCAATCCTTGCCCATCTTCTCAAGTACGATTCCGTCCACGGCAAGATACGGGCGGAGGTAGAGGCTGACGAAGACGGCATTATCGTAAACGGAAAAAAGATCAAGGTCTTAGGGGTTGCTGCCAATGCAGCCGCTCTACCCTGGGGGGCATTGGGAATTGACGTCCTTATTGAATCGACTGGTAAATTTACCAAGAGAGGAGATTTGACGGGACATCTCAGCGCCGGTGCAAAAAAGGTAATCCTAACTGCTCCCGGTAAGGGAGTGGATGGAACCTTCGTGATCGGTGTGAATGAAGAGACCTATGACCCAGTCAAGCATCACATTATCTCGAATGCCTCCTGTACGACAAATTGTCTGGCGCCAATAGCAAAAGTCCTCCACGATAACTTTACCGTTGTCAAGGGGATGATAACGACGGTCCATTCCTATACCATGGATCAGAGGCTGCTGGACGGTTCTCACAAGGATTTGAGAAGGGCGAGGGCGGCCGCCATGTCTATTGTGCCCACTTCTACAGGCGCCGCTATAGCAGTGGCAGAAGTCATCCCGGCCTTGAAGGGGAAAATGGATGGTCTGGCCTTAAGGGTTCCCACTCCCAACGTTTCGGTCGTGGATTTGTCCGTTGAGCTTGGGAGGACAGTTACGGCAAAGGAGGTCAATGCCGTTCTCAGGGAGGCTGCTGAAGGCAGGTTGAAAGGCATACTTCAGTTCTGCGAAGAGGAACTGGTTTCCGTGGATTTCACAAGCAGCCCCTATTCATCCATAGTGGACGCCGCCCTGACGAAGGTGATCGACGGGAATTTCGTCAAGGTGTTTTCCTGGTATGACAACGAGAGCGGTTATGCCTGCCGCATAAGGGATCTTGCCTTGTATATCGGGAAGAAGATAGGAGTTTAAAGATGATCCGGCCCCTTGTCGTCGGCAACTGGAAGATGCACAAGACGGTAAGGGAGGCGGTGGATTTTGTCGGCCGGTTAAAGGCAAGGCTTAAAGAAAAAGGTGAAACGACCGTGGCTGTTGCGCCGCCATTTACCGCCCTTTATCCGGTGGCGGAGGCGCTTAAAGGATCAGGGATTTTTCTTGCCGCTCAGAATGTGTGCGACAGGGAAGAAGGCGCCTATACGGGCGAGGTGTCGGCCTGTATGCTTATCGACGCCGGTTGCGAATTCGTGATTGTCGGTCATTCGGAACGGCGCGCCTTTTTTGGAGAAGGCAACGATCTTATAAATAGGAAGATTAAGGCGGCCGCAAAATACGGTTTGAAGCCCATATTCTGTGTTGGTGAAACCCTGTATGAGCGGGAATCAAGTGAGACTTCCGCCGTCGTGGGAAGACAGCTTAAAGAGGGGTTGAAAGACATCAGCGCTTCCGATGCGGCGCGGATCGTTATCGCCTATGAGCCGGTGTGGGCCATAGGCACGGGTAAAACGGCCACGCCCGGACAGGCCGCAGATGTACATGTCTTTATCCGCGAGACAGTGGAAAAAATGTTCGGGAAGGATGCTTCCCAGGACGTTTCCGTCATTTACGGCGGAAGCGTCAACCCTGCCAATATCGATGCGCTCATGGCCGAGCAGGAGATCAACGGCGTCCTGGTGGGGGGGGCAAGCCTGGATGTGGAATCCTTTACTCGAATAGCGGGGGATTGACAATATTTTTTGGGGGGTTATTAAGTGCATACTATCATTACTATTGTACATATTGTCGCGAGTGTCGTATTGATCCTTGTTGTTCTCCTGCAGGCCGGCAAGGGTGCAAATATGGGCGCCGCCTTTGGCGGAGCAAGCCAGACGGTTTTCGGCAGCAGCGGCGCCGGGACGTTTCTGGGGAAAATGACGACGCTGGTTGCCGCCGTGTTCATGCTGACATCCCTTGGTCTGTCCTATTTTGCCCTTCCTCAGGGGGCATCTGTGATGAATTCCCTTTCCCGCCCTGAGGCGAAGAAAGCGGCGCCGCAAAAACCAGTTGCACCGGTGGGCACAGAAAAAGCGAAGGAAACAACGCCTCCCGCAACGACGTCCGGAGCTAATTGATAAATCGGGAAGCAGCGCTGCATTATTGGAAATGCCGAAGTGGTGGAACATGGTAGACACGCTATCTTGAGGGGGTAGTGGGGAAACCCGTGCCGGTTCAAGTCCGGCCTTCGGCACCACTAAGAAAAACAGGGGGTTAGCTCAAACATGGGTTAGCCCTTTTTGCTTTCAAGGGGCACTTGGTCAACACTTTTCAAAAAGCCTTCCATTTGGTCAACAGCTTTCCGGGTATCCGTAGCATCGACGGTATCATATCTTAGGAACATCTCTCTTGTGGAATGACCCGTTATTTTCATAATGACAGACTCCGGGACGCCCGATTTCCTCATGTTGGTATTGAAACAATGACGAGTATCATGGAAAACAAACCCGTCTTTTGTGCCGCGTCCGTAAGAAATACCTGCATCACGGCACCCCCTTGTTAAAGCTGCCCGAATGTCCCTGATGGGCTTTCCTTTGTACAAGAACACATGGTTGTCATGGATCGCCCGGGGAATGTCTTCCAGTACGCCGTAAAGGGCACTGCAAATAGGAATTGTCCGCGCTTCTTCAATAGACAAACCAACATATTCACGCTTTTGCTTTCCCCCAGGAAGGCGATAATTGATCCAGAACCGTACACGTTTAGACTTCTTGGCCTTAACCATGTCCTCACCACAAAGGCATAAGCGGTTACTTGCGTTTTGCTTTTTGTGGCAGATCGGACACTCCGCTAAAATTGCCATTTTCCTTGCCTCCTTTCTTTCTCGTCAACTTTGGTTTTAATTCATCTCCCCTCAATTCAAGATAGGCCAATGCCCATTTCATAAAAGAAGGTATCCTCATGATTCCCCGCTCCCAGCGGGAAACGGTCATGACTTCAACACCCAGGATAAGGGCAAGCTGCCCCTGGCTGTATCCTGTTTTTTCCCTCCACTTTTTCAACTCTTCCCTTTCCATGATTTTCTTATAGTCTATTAGACTATGCTTGTCAAGCGTTATTTTCATGGATGTTTTTTTCGTGGACGCATGTGTTGACTAACCGTTGACCAAAGAAAGATAGGCCATTGTTTATATTGATGAACTTCATAGAACTCTACAATCACTATGTAGTGGGCAGCATATCAAGATAGGCGTCCAAATCTTTCACATCGAAAAGAACCCTGCCCCCAATGCGCTTAGGCTTGACCGGAAAAGGAGTTATCGCCTTCGGCCCGATTCTGTTGCGGATAGTCTTGGCTGCAAGCCCGATATAGCCGGCAGCTTCATCAACCGACAACATTCTTGGTTTGATCTCTCTTTTCACTGTAAATTCTTGGTAACGTTCAAAAGTTCCGGCATCGTTCCGAAACCGCTAAAATCTCAATGTTGAAATAGCCCTTGATGCCGAGTTTTTCTTTCCAGTATTTCTCCCACTTGTCCCTGGAGTATTGTCTGATCA
>Ga0210056_1004959_pt1 | contig 10199 bp, 13 predicted proteins | sample CryGeyCG2014_080_2_FD_183965 | JGI IMG/M metagenome (GOLD analysis project Ga0210056, IMG submission 183965) | Groundwater microbial communities from aquifer - Crystal Geyser CG07_land_8/20/14_0.80 (SPAdes) (version 2) | ecosystem: Environmental > Aquatic > Deep subsurface > Groundwater | place...
GGGGACGATTCTTTTTTTGGCGGAATTTGAGGCTGTATTTTGCAAAGCAAAATGCGCCACCAAAGAAGATGTTGCCCTTGACCCACCCAACCCATTCGCGGGCAACGCTAAGGAACTCCCTAAAATTTCATTGCTCAATTTTTGAAAATTTGGTATCATAATGATATAGATATTTTATGAACGATACATCGTTATCAATATTATAGTATATATATTATCATATTACAATGTCAAAAACTATTCAACCTATCGCCAAAAATATAAAAAAATATAGGCAAGCAAAGGGATTATCGCAAGATAAACTCTCAAGATTGGCTGACATATCTCATGCTACAATTATTAAAATTGAATCGGGCGGAATACAAAGCCCGACAATTGATACTGTTCAGAAAATAGCCAAAGCGTTGGGCGTTAGTTTAGATAATTTATTGAAATAAATATGAAAAATATAAAAGATATAAATTTTGCACTTGTAGAAGAAACTCGCCCACCGATTTATACCGCAATGAAATATTGGGGTAAAAAACCTCACAATATTTGGCGAGAATATATAAAAAATTATACCCCTGAAGACGGTTTGTTTTTAGATCCATTTGCAGGTAGTGCAATTAGTGCTTTTGAAGCTGTGAAAGCTGGGAGAAAAGCGATTGCTTTTGATTTGAATCCATTAACCTCTTTTTTGATAGAAACTTTTTGTAGCGAATTTAATAAAGAAGAATTTGCCGTTGAAGTTGATGCAATAGTTGATGACATTAAAAATGATAATATTTATCAAAAGTATTTTCATACTACTTGCAGAAAATGCGGTAGCACTTCAGCAATCGCCCAAAGTTTCAAATGGGGAAATGGTGAATTATACGAAGTAGGTGTTGAGTGTTCAGAATGTGAAAAAAATAAAAAATCTCGTTATCTTGAAAAACCGACGAACGAAGAAATTACCAAAGCAAAAGAATTACATAAAATAGAAATCAAAACATGGTGTCCAGATGACGAATTTTATAATTCGCCCTCATTTTCAGCAAATTTTATCGAGTGCATTGGTGGAAGTCGTTTTGCGGATTTGTGGACCAAAAGAAATTTATATGTGATTTCAAAAATTTTCAATAAAATACTTGATATTGATAATGTCGTTATTCAAAAACAACTTCTTTTGGGGTTCATTAAAACCATTCATCTGTGTACTAAAATGAGTGTTCCAAGAAGAGAAAATGCTGATAGAGGGTTTTCTACAAGCTGGGGAAGGTCAGCGTATATTTGCGCTGCTAGACAAATGGAAATGAATCCATTGTTGGTGTTCTACGGAAGTTGTTTTGGCAAACAATCAGTTGAAAGTTCACTTGCTGATATCAAAGAATATCTAGGAAAAATTCCTAAAATTTTATATGTTGATAAAAGCAATAAAAGCAGTAAATCAAAAAACTTTGATATTAAATATGGCATTGTTGATATAAATACTATTACAGATTTTATTGAGGAAGATTCTATTGATTTTATAATGACAGATCCGCCCTATGGCGGGCTTGTCCAGTATTTAGATTTAAGCACAATATGGCTAATTTGGTTAAAAAAGTTTGATCAACGATTTACTCCTAATTACGAAAGCGAAATCACTGTAAAAAGGAATATTCAAGACCTTAATACTTACAAAATAAAATTCCAGAACGGGATTAAAAATCTTTTTAAAGTATTAAAGAATGACGGAAAAATCATATTTACATTTCACAATAAGGATATAAAAATCTGGAATGCATTTTTAAATGCAATTGCTTTATCTGGTTTTAAAATTGAAAAGGTAATTCATCAACAAAACAGAAGAACTGGCGAATCAAATGTTGCCAATCCGTATGGAACTTCGGCTTCTGATTTTTATATTCGCTGTATCAAAAAACCTACTGCAAGTTTTAAAACAAACGAACAAGAATTTGAACATTATGTTATTGAAAAAACAATAAGCCTGATTGCTCAACGAAACGAGCCGACTCCGTATCAAATATTATTTAATGGTCTTCTGGCAGAGATTTCATCCGCTGGATTTAATATTGAAGATTTTGATAATAATATAGAGCAAATTTTATCGGCCCATGTTGGTTCTATTTTTGAACTTAAAGAGAATAATAGTAAAGCAGGAAAATATTGGTGGTTTAAAAATCCAGCTGATTATATTAAATATCCTGACAAAAAATTAACCGACAGGGTTGAAGAAACCGTCGCTTCGCTTTTGCGTAGAAAAGTGTCGGTTACTTTAGACGAAGTTTTAGGAGAAATTTTTGTTAAATATCCAAATGGGCTAACACCAGACATTAAATCAGTTGATCAAATATTGAAAAAGTTTGCTAATAAATCTGGGGGCAAATGGGTTTATAGAGGTGGCGAAACCGAGAAAGATTTTACTGACCACACCGAAATGCTCTATTTCTTATCAGAAATTGGTAAAAAAATGGGCTTTGAAATTTATATCGGTAAAAGAGAACAGCCAGAAAATTATAATGGAAAAAAATTATTGGAATACGCCGATATTACAAAGCTAGATAAATTAAATTTTGATCAAGATAAAAAAGCAAGAATTGAAATGATTGACATGGTTTGGATAAAAAATGATAAGGTAGAATTTGCTATTGAAGTTGAGAATTCTACAAATTTTACATCTGGCATACAGAGAGCGTCCAATCTTGATATTGGAATAAGTAAACTTATGGTATTGCCGAACAAAAGAAAGGCAGAATTTTTAGGTATTAAAGATCCTTTATTTGTTGAGAGCTTCAAGAAATATAATTGGGGATATCTCTTTTATGATGACATAATAAAATTGAAATCGTTAAGAAATATTGACGCAGAAAATATTAAAACTTTTTTGAATCATTTTTAATTTATGAATGGAATATTTGACAAAAGAAATAAGCTGAATGACCTTACGGGTAAAGAATGGTTAAAATTAACCAAAAGTTTTTGGGTTAGTGAGAAATGCAAGGAAGATAAATTTGCTTTTCAACATCCAGCCCCTTTTTTGATAAAAGATATTGAGAAGTTAATATCAATGTTCACAAAAAAGGGAATGGCAGTGCTTGATCCGTTCAACGGAGTTGGAACAACTTTAATCGCTAGTAATAATTTGAAACGAAAAGGTATTGGCATTGATTTAAGCAAAAAATATTGTAGTCTGGCAGAAAAAAGATTGAAAGAATTAAATGTAAAAGTTGGTCAAAAAATTATTTGTGAAGATTCGCTAAAAGCAATTTCAAAAATAAAAGGCAAACTTGATTATTGCGTTACTTCGCCACCATATCACAATATCTTAAAAAATAACGGACAAGGTTTAAGAGCCGAAAAAGACGGAAAGCGAAGCGGATCAAGAATCGGGGTTGAATATTACTCTGAAGACAAAAACGATTTAGGAAATCAAAAATCCTACGAAGATTTTTTAAATTTGTTTGGTGAAATAATGTCCGTTGTTCATAAAAAATTAAATGATAAAAAGTACACAAGCATTATAATTAGCGATTTTACTGTAAATAAAAAAGAAATATGCGTTCAGAGTGATATTGTTAGAATTATGGAAAAGGTAGGTTTTGAATTTTCAGGAACGACAGTTTTATTGCAAGACAACAAGCCATTATATCCATTTGGTTATCCTTACGCCTACAAAATAAACCACCAACACCAAAATATTATAACTTTCAGAAAAGTTTAAAATGAATTATGGCTACGATCAAAACAACGCAAAATGGAATTGGATATTTAATAGGACTTCTTAAAGAGAAATCCAAGACCATAACGCGTGCTGTTTTTTGGAAGATTCCGCATAAAAATCCACAAGAAGATATTTGCTTAAAAATTGGACGCTATAATAAAAATGGTTTTGCACCTGAAACGCTTGAAAATACAAATCCAAAAAGTGAATTAACATTAGACAATGAGGAGTTTCAAAAATTACTTGATTTTTTATCAGACAACTATGAGCCATTTAAAAAAGGAGTTAAAAAATATATCCCGCTTAACGAAAAATTTGACCAGAAAAGTATTGAGCATTTGAAAGCAATTTTTGATAATCCTGACAAACAAAAAGTTTTAGACTTTATAGCGAAAAACAATATTTTGCCAAATGATTTGATTGCGGGCTTGCAAAATCAAACGAGAATAAACGCCGTCAATGAGTTTGAAACTATGCTCGGCCAAAATTTAGTCGAGCAAAAATGGCAAGAGTGGTTGAAACAAAACGATTGGGTGCTTGGTAGCGAATTTGTGAGAATTTTAGACGAACGAGAAGTTGATACCGCAAACATCACTGATTATCTAATGCAAGCGTACGACGGCTTTCTTGATATTATTGAAATTAAACGGCCAGAAGGTAGCTTGCGTTTTTGGGCGGATACTCAAGATCATGGTAATTATGTGCCGTCATCAGATTTAATAAAAGCCATTACGCAAGCAACAAAGTATATTTACGAGGTGGAACGCGAGGCAAATAGTGTTAAGTTTTTAGAACGAGTTGGGAATGTTAAAACTATAAAACCTCGCTGTGTTTTAATTTTTGGAAGATCAAACGATTGGAACAATGATCAAAAAGAAGCATACCGAATATTAAATTCAAGTTATCACAATTTATCAATAATGACTTACGATCATGTTTTATTGAGAGCAAAAAGGATTTTGAATATTGACGAAGTAGAAAATACAGGGCAAGATACAGAAGAAGTTGGAGTTGAGGATATTCCATTTTAAATTTTTTTGGGTGGCGCGCCAATGAAATTGGCACAGCCTCAAATTCCGCCGAAAAAAAGAATTGTCCCCGCGAGGGCGTGGCGGAAGGGGTGAGATTCGAACTCACGGTCCCGTTTCCGAGACTCTGGTTTTCAAGACCAGCGCGTTAGACCACTCTGCCACCCTTCCCTATATACATGCTTACCAGAGAGTTATACCATAATATAATATGCGGTATCTCGGCGTGGATTACGGGAGTAAGAGAATCGGCCTTGCGCTCTCCGACGAAGCGGGAACAATGGGATTCCCTCATTCCATCATCCCAAATACGCCGCGGCTCATCGATGAGCTTTGTGCACTTATCGCCAAAGAAAATGTCAATGCTGTTGTTATAGGAGAATCACGCACTCTTGCGGGTGGGGAAAATCCGATTGCGAGAGACGCCCGCGCGCAGGGCGAGTTGCTAGCCCTGCGCGCGGGCGTGCCCGTATTCTTCGAATCAGAAGTGTTTACGAGCGCCGAAGCACGGCGCGTCCCGCAGCTACGAGACGCGCGTGTTGACGCCTCGGCCGCCGCCCTCATTCTTACCAGTTATCTCTCTCGCATTGGTACAAGTGCACACTGACGCGCGCAATTGGCTGGGTCGCCGCGTTATACTCTCTCTATGGCTTTTGCTTGTAGTGAACATTTGCAAACGGCTCTCGCACCGCCGCGCTATCTTGCGTTGCCGTTCTCCGGCATCGATCTTTCTACGAGCGGTGTCAAGGTGGTTCGTCTGACCGAAAGCACGCAAGGTCTCGTTCTCTCGCAGTATGCTCAGTCGCGATTATCTCTCGGCGCGTTCACTGATGGAGAAATAGTCGATCGCTCAGCAGTCGTTGAAGCGCTTGCCACCGCCACCCGCGCCGCCGGCATATCTGCCGCCAATGTAGCCTTGCCGGAGTCGAAATCCTATCTCTTTGAAACAGCGGCAAAAGGTACGAAGAAGGCCGAGTGGCGCACCGCGATTGAACAACATCTTGACGAGCTCATACCATTGCCGCCGCCGGAAACGGATTTTGATATCATCAATGTGGGGCAGAATAAACAGGGAGATCCGCTTATCGCTGGTGTCGGTTTCGCACGGCGCATCGTCGACGATACTCTTTCGATATTTGATCAAGCGAATATTGGGGTACGTTCTCTCGAGGGGGAACCTTTTGCGGTAGCACGGGCACTCCTTCCAGCAGGGGACACATCCACCACGCTCATTGTCGATGTCGGGAAAACCACAACGAAATTAGCCATTGTTGCAAATCGGATACCGCGTTTCGCCACGACGATCGGTATAGGCGGGCACGCGCTCACCCTCGCCGTACAAAAACATTTCGGCGTAACAGAGGCTGAAGCGCGCAAAGTGAAAGCCGAACGAGGCATTGTGCCTGCGCATGGGAATGAAGACTACCTTGCCACGATGCTCTCGACCGTTTCCGCAATTCGAGATGAAATCTCCCTCCGACTCCAATACTGGCAGGAGAAGGAAACGCTCTCGGGAGCGCATGAACCGGTATCGCATGCTATCCTTGTCGGTGGCAATGCTTCGGTGCGCGGGCTTCCGGAATATCTCGAAGGATCGCTCAGGATTCCCGTTACGGCCGGCGACGTGTTCATCAATCTCGCGTCGCGCGACACATGGATTCCCCAACTTGATTACACCGAATCGCTCGCGTACGCCACCGCAATCGGTCTCGCGCTCCGTGATAACGTTTAGCCTCACTATGCAAAACGAATTCACTAATCTGCTTCCCTCAAAGCGCCAGAGCGCGCTTTCGCGCGATTATTTCGTGCGTCTTGCCGTTGTCGGCACAGTGCTTTTCAGCATACTCACACTCGCTTCCACAGTGTTGCTGATACCAACGTACGTGTTCCTTGCGAATAGTGTCGGTGCGAAGGAGGCGCGCCTCGCTCATATAAAATCGACACTCTCCTCTGAAGGTGAATCGACGCTCACTGCGCGCCTGACCGCGCTCTCGGGTAATGCGGCGATTCTGACTGCCCTTGCGCACGCGCCTTCGGCGAGCGACGGTATTCGTGCAGTACTCGCCGTAGCGCGCCCAGGCATTACACTTTTCGATTTCTCATACACACCCGCTTTTGGAACAAATACCGGCACGATTGTTATCTCCGGCAGGGCTCTCACTCGCGATGCACTGCGCAAGTATCAGCTCGCACTTTCCAGCGCGCCATTCGCGCGTTCCGCCGATCTTCCGGTTTCAGCATATGCGAAGGATAGCGACATCGCATTTACTATCACCGTAACTCTCGCGCCATGAAATCTTCTTTTTTCCATCTCGTCTTCGCGATTGTCGTATGTGTAGTTATTCTTATCGGCTACGGGGTCTGGCATGCCGCCATTGCGAAGGAAGGCGCGGCGGTAACAACTCTTCAAAGTCAGATTGACGCAAAGACCGAAGCTATAAATCGCATGTCCACAACACAGACTGTCCTCGCAGACATAACCGGCGATGAAGCTGTCGTACAGAGTTACTTCGTCTCGGAAACTGGCGTAGTAGCGTTCATCAACGATCTTGAAGATCGAGGACGCCTCCTAGGAACTGTCGTAAATGTTCTCTCGGTCTCGACTGGCGTCGTACCCGCACAGCCGACGCTCGTATTCGCACTCACTATTAATGGAACGTTTGATGCAGTGATGCGCACTGTTGGCGCGATCGAGTACGCGCCTTATGATATTTCAATATCAACGCTCTCGGTCGGGCAGGACGGCAAGAATAACTGGCATGCCGATCTGAAGCTCTCCGTCGGCTCGAGCGTGGCGAGTACGACAGCAAAAACATTATGAACATATCTTACTTCAAAAATTCATTTCAGAAACGTTTGCACTACGGCGTGCGTATTGATCCGGCTCGTGACTGGCTTGTACTGCTGACACTCTCGATCATCGCGCTCGCTGGCATCGTTGTGTGGAATGTGTGGACCTTTGACACGGTCGCGAGCGGCGGATCTATCGGCGCCACTGTGACAGAAACGCCACCGATCTTCAACAGATCCTCTATTGACGCTATTCACACCATTTTCGATTCCCGTGCGTCTGAAGAAGCTAAATATGTGACAGGTGCCTACCATTATATTGACCCTTCGCAATAGGAGAAATATGCGATAGGGTGGAGGAGTGAGATCGCCCCCATAGCTTAATGGATAAAGTAGCGGACTTCTAAGCCGTTGATGTTGGTTCGATTCCAGCTGGGGGCACAGCTGGCATTCTGCGAGCGAGGTGATGCTATTGCCGTGGTGGCGAAATTGGCAGACGCGCTAGCTTCAGGAGCTAGTTCTCGTAAGGGATTGGGAGTTCGAGTCTCCCCCACGGCACTAATGTGTGAGTACTAAAAATAATCCTTTCAGAATTTCTCGAAGCTCTTCTTCGGTAATATGTCCGATCCGATTGGCAAGTCGCTTTTTAGCAATTGCGCGAATTTGAAAGGGAACTGCTTCGAAATCTTTTTTTAATCCGTTCATTTTGCTCGCTGACAACAAAACGCATGTCGGATACGATTTTATCTTTGATGTGATAGGAACAATTATAACTATAGGGAGTGTGTTGTTGAGTGTATCTCCAGAAATAATAACCACCGGTCTCTTACCTATTTGCTCCGATCCTTTAGTCGGATTTAAGTCAGCAAACCATATTTCTCCTTGTTGCATAACTATACGCGACTAACAAGTCGCTTGTAGTCGTCCATACCCCATTCAACAAGCTCAAGCATGTCCGCATCGCGCGCCGCCCGCTCGAATCCCTCTCTGAGGACGCTTCGCACGGCATCTCTCTGATAACTCTTGATAGCTTCTTCTAGAATAACGCGGCGTGTCCGTTTCTGGCTTCGCGCTCGCTTATCAACCCATTCTATAAGCTTCGGTGAGATGGTGCTGGTAAATGACACAGCTGTTTTCATATAATATGTATAATTATACGTGTAATTATATGTATATTAGCATCTTGGGAGCGAGATGCAATAGTTTCTGATAGTATAATTAATATATGCACCCTTAGCTCAGTTGGCAGAGCAACGCATTTACACTGCGAAGGTCGTAGGTTCGAGTCCTACAGGGTGCACTATGGAACTCTCGACTCTCTATGAAGATGCGGACGTTGTCGCGGTAAACAAACCAGCCGGGCTCATTACGCACGCAGATGGAAGAACGAAAGAGAGAAGCGTTGAAGATTGGTTTAAAGAAAATTATAAGACAGGAGGCGGGTACGTGCACCGGCTCGACCGCGATACATCAGGCGTGCTTGTTTTCGCGAAAAATGCGCCGGCATATGCGTTTTTGCGCAAGGCATTTCATGATAGAGAGGTAAGGAAAACGTATCTCGCGTTTATCTATGGCGTGCTTAAGGAGAAAAAGGGCGTCATTGACTTTGATATCGGACGTTCGCGCAGAGATTTCCGCCTCCGGAGCGCTCAACCGAAGGCGAAGGGGCGTCTTCGCAACGCTCTCACCCGTTATGAAGTAATCGGCGAAACAGAAGGACTTTCTCTCCTCAAAGTGAATCCGGAGACAGGCAGGACGCACCAAATACGCGTGCACCTGAAGGCGATTCATCATCCGGTCGTTGGCGATTCTTTGTATGCCCCGAATCATCCTCCGGCACTTGGTATTTCCCGCCTCGGTCTCCACGCCTATTCTGTGGATCTTCCACTTCCGGATGGCGGCCGCGTATACATCACCGCGCCTGTCCCTTGCGATCTCGCTCCGGCGCTCGCGTCCTTCTCAGTCGCGAAAGAAAAATTTGCTCCAGAATACAATGCGTGCTAGAGTGCGCAAATATATGCGGAAAGTCATAACACCGGTCAATATAGAAGGACGCGCGAAGCTCGGGATACGAGCAGGCGATACTGTGCGCGTAGTGCAAAACATTATTGAAATCAAAAAAGGCCGCGGTACCGACAAAAAAGAAAAGACTATCAAGAATGCCCGCAAGCAGACGTTTGAAGGTCTCGTACTTTCCGTAAAGCACGGCACGGAGGCGGGAGGTATGTTCACCGTCCGCGCGATACTCTCGGGTGTCGGCGTCGAAAAAACGTTCCCGCTTTATTCTCCGGTCATCGACTCGATCGAAATCGTGAAGCGTTCCCGCGTCCGTCGCGCGAAGCTCTACTTCATCCGCGAGAAAGCGACAAAAGCGGTGCGTCGCCAGCTTCGCAATGCGCGTATGGTGCATCTCATGAGCGATGAGACGATCGCAGAAGTTGAATCAGCTCCGACGTCTGAAGACGGAGCCCCGACCGCAAACATCGAGGAAGTTATAGTATAGTGTCCCCACTGCCCGGGTGTTGAAACTGGTAGACATTACGCCTTGAGGTGGCGTAGCCCGCAAGGGCGTGGAGGTTCGAGTCCTCTCCCGGGCACCAGAATAGAACTAGACGGTTTTTGAGAAGCTGAAATGCGGGACGCGCGAAGCGCGTCCCAAGGATTCCCGCCGAATTCCCCCAATGAATTCAGAA
>Ga0210056_1004962_pt1 | contig 10196 bp, 15 predicted proteins | sample CryGeyCG2014_080_2_FD_183965 | JGI IMG/M metagenome (GOLD analysis project Ga0210056, IMG submission 183965) | Groundwater microbial communities from aquifer - Crystal Geyser CG07_land_8/20/14_0.80 (SPAdes) (version 2) | ecosystem: Environmental > Aquatic > Deep subsurface > Groundwater | place...
CGGAGTGAAAGGTCGGTCTTCTTTTCTCCGTTGCAAAAATTCCCTTCGAATGGCATCCAATTTATCCTTTTCTGATGCTTTATTTTTTGGCTCCAATTCCAATAGAGATATAGAATGTTTTGTCTTCATGGCACATTTTCCTTTTATTGTTGTCACTGTTGTTTTTTGAACTCTTAACTAACCCTCAAAACTGGTCTCCCAGAAATCCAGGATTCGGGTCAACAGGGGCCGCCATGTTCTATCCGGGAAAGGATAACAGGCGCCTCGCCTATTTCACGATCAGATTATTCTTTATGGATTTGACCCCTTGGACGCTCCTTGTGATTTGATCTGCTTTATCCACGGCCTTTTGAGAATTAAAATGCACTGTCAAGAAAGGGTTGCCGCAATACGCCCTTTTTAGTGTGTGCACTTAAAAGGATACATTAATTCCTACGCCGTAGTACTCTGCCCGCAGTTTGTAGAACTGGCCGAAGGGCAGATTGCCGTGGTAATATTCGCCGAAAATCTGAATGGCCCGTTTTTCGGCATAGGGGCTGCGGATGTTGACGCCGGCTTTGACATTAACGTCCGTGTCCCAGTCGGTTTCCTCCCAGGTATGGCACAGGACGCTAGCGAACAGGCGCATCGTCGGTTTGAAGACCGGCTTCCTGCTTTGGTAATCAATGCCTACCTGAACACTGTAACGCTTGAGGTCGGAGTCAGTGTGGAGGATGTATGAAGGACCGGCGGTGAACTGAAGTCCCTCCCATTCCCAGGCGCCGAGCAGTTCAATGGTCTCGAAGCTTAAATTTACGCGCGTTACCTTCAGCTCCGGATGCTGGGGGTTTAGGAGGAACTCGTCCCCCAGGTGGGAAGACTGGTGGAAGAGGCGCGCCCGCGCTGACCAGGGACCATTCCGGTAGCTTAGCGGAAAGCCGATGATATAGTCGGCGTTGATCAGGTCGGAACTGGCGTCCATATTGAACTGAGCAAGGACTGCCCCGCTGATACTGAACTGCCAGGCGTCCTCCTCGCCCCAGCCGGGCCAGCGCAGCAGGCCGAAGCTATCGCCGAACCCGACCGATCCGATGTTGATACTGTCATCGGGGAGGTCGAGGCGGAGGTAGGTAACATGGGTACGAGGCTCCTTGGGGCTCGCCATCGGGGTGTAAAACAGCTGGCCCTGAGGGAAGAGAATGGTTTCTTTGACGGTGACCTGCTCGATATTCTTATCTGGCGGCACGTCGCCAAATCCTACGATAAAGGGAAGAAACGCTGCCAGGAGCAGCCCTACAAAGAAGTTTCGCATCGTATATACTCCTTTTGACATACCGTAGCCTTTTCCGGGCTATTTTGTTTCAAACGCAAGAGTCCGGATCAATGTAAAACACCTTTCCGGACCCTTAACCCGATGCTCCTATTGCACGATGATTTCAAAGAGAACCCTCATGTTTGCCTTTGCTGCTTTTGAGTAAATCTCTTTAGGCGCTGCTTCGTACATTTCCGGGTTTGTCTCGCCATAGCCGATTGTGGAAAGCCTGTCCCGTGTAATGACGCCTTCGTTAACGAGGTATGCTTTGACGGCATTCGCTCTTCTTTCACTCAACTTCTGGTTGTAGGCTTCAGTGCCGGAAGCAGAGGTATACCCTGCAATGCGGACTTTAGCTTTAGGGTTATCTTTCAGCATCTGGACGTTTCTTTTCAGTATCGTCTGCGCTTCTGGCTTAAGTGTCGACTTATCGAAATCAAAATGTACGTCCTCAAACGCAAGGATAATGATCTTCGGCTCGGTTGCGGCGACCATAACCTTCTCCTCGACCTTTGGTTCAGACGCCATGATGACGACCTTCTCCTCAACCTTCTCTTTAGCCATGGGCTCAGGTTTGGGTTCAGACTTGGATTCGGCTATTGGTTCATAACGCGAAACAGGGGCCGGTTTGTGGCCGCCGAAGTAGAAGGTCAGGCCCAGGGTGTATTCCAGGTTGTTGTAGACACTGCCAAAGGCCAGGACATGCCGGACGTCGCCCCGGAGGGCCAGCCAGTCCGTGAAAAAGTATTTCAGGCCCGCACCATAATCAAAAGTGGCCCGCGTCTTGTTGCCTGTATCATCGCGGTAGTTGATGGTCATGCCCCCGGCGCCCACCGCCAGGAAGGGGACCAGCTTGCCGTACGGCATGAAATGATACAGCCCCTCGACCCGGTAGTTGTAAACGTTGGTGTTGGTGTCGGTGGTCTTGTACTTGGTGTCGATGTAATCAAAGACCGCCTCGGCACCCCAGTTCTTCGTGAAATCATAGCCGAGACGCAGGCCATAGACCGGACGGTGCTTCAGGTCTTGATTTCCTTCAAACCAGTATCCCCCCACAAAGGGGGATACGGAAAAGGCCCCCGGCCGGATTTCGGCCAGGGCGGGTGCACTGAGGGCAATGACTAACATGATTGCAAAAACAAAGCGGAAATTCCTCATTGAAGTCTCCTTTCTAAACGGGCCTTCGCCCCTGAATGACTCTGACCAGCACAACGACAATGGCAATGACCAGCAGGATATGAATAAAATAACCCATCGTATAGCCGGTCACCAACCCCAACAGCCACAAAATTACCAGTACCACAGCAATCGTCCACAACATTTGATCCCCCTTTCTGATTGCGCATTCCCACTGCCGGCTATTGCATCACCATACCAGCCGGCAGTGATCATACAGTCTCTTTGGTCTTGGATTCGGACTACTCGATGGTCATCCGGTTCTCTACACCCTTCACACCGTTTACGTCGTTGGCGAATTTGGCGGCCAACTCCTTTTCGGCTGCGTTTTTCGCCTTGCCACCCAAGGTAACCACACCGTTCTTCGTCTTGACCTCGGTATGGAGGGCACTGGTCGAACGGTGATAGAGCAATGTCATCTTGACCTGGGAGGTGATGGAAGCGTCATCAATCTTTTCGCCTACTGTTTGCGTCTTTTTCGAGGTCTTTATCACGGTCATCTCATTTTTTACGTCTTTAACCCCTTCGACATCCTTGACGTGTTCGGTCGTCAGATCCTTTTGCGCCTGGCTTGAGGCATGGCCTCGCAGGGTGACGATTCCATCTTTGGTGTTAACCTCCGTCATGGCGCTCACGTTCCGATGAAACAGGAGCATGGTTTTCACTTTCGTTGTGAGCCACGCATCCGAGTTCTCAGCGTGGCGTTCCCCTTTGACTTCCAGCCTGTTATCCACACTCTTGACACCGGGGAGGCCTGCTACGGTCTCCAGGGCCAATGACTTGTGGGATTCTTCGGAGACAGTTCCCGTTAAGGTAACAACGCCATCTATGGACTGGATTTTAATATCATCACCCGTAAGGTAGGTCTTGAACACATACGACTTCCTGGCCGATGATTCGATGCGGTCATCCATTTTGGACGCCTGCACAGACACACTGGTCATTAGCAGAGCGACAACCGCCACGATCATTACTACTAGTCTATACATTGTTTTCATTTGTACGTTCTCCTTTTATTGTTGTTGCTGTTGTTTTTTGAACTCTTTTACTCCGAAGACCTCATGCCTTTCGGAGTCCCGGTTGTGGTGTATTCTGCAACTGCAACCGCGAGCCCAAGCACACGCCGATGCATGATACGCCGCTCTCACTACTTCCCTAAAACCTTCTTGATCTGACCGATCTTTTCCTGAACTTTGCCGGCTATCTTTTCATCGGTACCTTCAGCTTTCAAGTTTGAATCATCGCTTAGTTCCCCGGCGATCTCCTTGAGCTTACCCTTTACTTTGTGAAACTTGCCTTCCGCTTGGTCCCTCGTGCTGGATTTCATGGTATTCCTCCTTCGCCTATTTCATGATCAGATTATTCTTTAGGGATTTAACCCCTTTGACGCTCCTTACGATTTCACCCGCTTTATCCACGGCCTTTTGAGAATTAACGAAGCCGCTCAGTTGAACGGTGCCCTGGTACGTTTCGACACTGATCTGAAATGACTTGAGAAAATCATCTGCTGAAAGCAGAGATTTTACCTTGGTAGTGATAACCGAATCGTCAACGTATTCACCTGCACTTTCATGGGTGCGTGTAGATGCACAGGCTGCAAAGGTGGCGATCAGCATAAGAAGCACTAAACAGTGGATAACGATATTTCTCTTTTTCATTGCGGTTACTCCTTCTATAAGTTTGTGGTGAAATGGTTAATACGGATCCAAACCCCGATATAACTTACTAATCGCTACAACGGCCTCCGCCCCTGAATGACTCTGACCAGCACAATGATAATGGCAATGACCAGCAGCACATGAATAAAATTACCCATCGTATAGCCACTCACCAACCCCAACAGCCACAAAATTACCAGTACCACAGCAATCGTCCACAACATTTGATTCCCCTTTCTGATTGCGCATTCCCACTGCCGGCTATTGCATCACCATACCAGCCGGCAGTGATCATACGGTCTCTTTGGTCTTGGACTCGGACTACTCAATGGTCATCCGGTTCTTTACACTCTTCACACCGTTTACGTCATTGGCGAGCTTGGCGGCCAGGTTTAATTCGGCTGCGTTGCTGGCCTTGCCATACATTGATCCTGATTCATGTGATTCTCTTCCCAACCTACGGGTTGGGTTTCTGCAATTCACGTTCGATGACAATCTCGACGCGGCGGTTGTTGGCGCGCCCCTCGGGTGAAGCGTTGTTGGCGATCGGGTTACCCTCGCCCTTTCCACGCGCCTGGATGCGGTCGGCTGGGTATCCTCTCTGCACGAGGTAATCGCGGACCGCGTCGGCCCGACGTTGCGAGAGACCTTGGTTGTATAACTCGGAGCCCCGGGAATCGGTGTGCCCCTCCACGATGAGGTTGCGCGCGCGGACCGCGAGCAACGCATTGACCACCTGGTCAAGCTTTACCTGCGCGGAGGACAACAAGGTCGACTTGGCGGATCGAAAGAGGATGCTCCCTGTGAGCGTGACGACCAGTCCGCGTTCCTCTTCCTTGACCGTGGCGATCTTGGCGAGTTCAGCCAGCGCGTCAGCCGTCCGCTTCTCAGAGTCTCTCAAGTCCTGCTTCGCCTGCAGTATCTCTGCTTGCTGCTTCTGGAAATCGGCGTCCGCTTTGTCCTTGCTTGCCTTGACAGCGGCCATGGCGCCGAGCGCTCCCGCCTGTTCCGACTTGCGCTGGGCGACGTAAGCGAGGTCTTTCGTTTTTTGCGAATCGGGTTCCTTCAGGAATGACTGTTCCGCCAGGACGAGCGCCTCATGCGCCTTGTGTAATTCCGCCGGCGCGAGTTGCTCCGCCGGTCCCGCGCTCGCATTCTGGTAGGCCGAACGAGCGTTAACGAGTTCATTTGGCGCCACGGTTGCGCATCCGGCGAAGAGCGCGACAAACGTGACTATGATCATAAATTGCAGTGTTTTCATTAAAGCCTCCTTTGGGGTCATGGTTGGGTTATTGGTTGTCTTGCCGGAGTTGGCGCACACGCTCCACTGCTGCCATGGCCTCCGACTTCTCGGCATCCCCGTGGGACAGCACGACAGCCAGCTCGGCGTCGGCTTCGGCCCGCAACAGCATCGAAGCGGCCTTCTCCTTCTCGCCTCTAGCGGCCAGCCCCCTAGCGAGTTCTAATTCCTCCTTGGCTATTTGCAAATGGAGCGAGGCTTGCGGTACTTTGGCCGCCCCTGCCTCTTCGGCGGCGCGGATCCCCGACGTAGACGCCTCTGTGCGAAGCGGGGCGCTTGCGCATCCCGCGACGATTGCGGTGGCCACGACGGCCACGGCGAACAACATAATTCCGATCTTGGATATGTGTCTCATTTAGTCCTCCTCCTTCTTTTGGGAAACTTCTGTCGACCAGGTTATTGTAACGTCAAATAGTTTTCTTGCTCTACCCGCCAGATTTTATAGATGGCAGCCTTTTCATCATAGTGGGATAAACTTTTTGTCATCCTACTTTCTATCCTGTTTTTCCCCCTCCCCTCTTTCAGGTTTTCCATGTCGAGGCTGAGATTGTTGTGGTGCCTCCCTGTGTTGTGGTCGCGATTGTTGTGGTTTGGCTGCCTCTCGAAATTGCGGTTTTGCCTGAGATTGTGGTTGGACCGCTTGAGACGGCTGTTGTGATCGCGTTCGGGGCTTCAAACCCTGGACACCCCAAGTATTCTGCTTCTCCCAATGTCTGCTCTTTTCCCAGTTGCGCCAGTTCCGTTGGACTTTTTGGTGGGGTATTCGTTGGTAGTTCCATTGATGCCCTTTCCAACGATGCTCCCTATAGTCATTCCTCCAACCTGATGGTATCCCTCTATAAAAAGATGGAACGCTTCGATAGTAGCCCCAACCTGAATTATAGTTCCGCGACCGATACCATCGCCCTTCCCACGGACGCCACCACCAGCCATTGTAGAAAAAGATGTCCACATCTACGTCAGGGACAGCATAGACATAAGTCTCAGGTAGCACTACCACCACTGGAGGTGCGGCAAATACGATGAGTGGCGGCAGAGGAATACTAACGTGTACATCTACCCCTGCCATCGTTGGAACAGGAACAACAATTGCCAATGCTAAAATAATTGTTCTCAAAAGTAACTTTTTCATTTTGTGCCTCCTTTATCCATTAAATCTCCTCCATCCCCGCCGGGTGGAAAGCGGTGTGGAACATCATTTCATAAGGCTCTTTGAGAAGGTTCATCGCCCCCCGGAGCACCCTAAAATGCTCCGACTTCAGGTGGGTCATAAGGTTCTCCTGGGTATCCCATTCCTCAAGAAGAAAGAGGCGATCTTCATCCTCGATACTCTGGCAGAAGTCGCGGCGCCGGCATCCCTTCTCCGTCCTTATGAAGCCGATCAGTGAAGCAATCGTCTGTGACAGCTCCATGCGCTTCTCAGAAGGGACCTTCATTCGTATGATTAAAAGGATCATAAAAACAGTAATAGCAAATAGCCTGCCAATAACCGAAGAAAAAGCAGAAGTTTGGATTCATCCTTTAATAACAGGCGATTAGATTAATAGGAGAGAACAGCAGAAAAGTATGAAATGATTCATTTGACCTCAATATTTGGTGGAACCTCAAAATATTGAGGGATACGTTGAGGAGGAGAGTTAGACAGTGTTGGGCCGGAAACAGGTCAGGACGACATCAGCCAATTTTTGAGGGTGGTGAGATCCTTTCCCTCTTTGGCGAAAGCCTGCATTTGCTCATCACGTCTGAGCCACCGCCAAACGTCGCGACCATACAATCGCAGAAGGTCTCTCAAGCGCACGACGTAGTAGAAATAGATTCGTATGGAGTCGGCAGGGGGTGGATATAGCCGGGCCATGGCTTCCCGCGGAAGGAAAAAGCCTTTAAGAAAAAGAAACACCTTATCCCGTGACGGCCCCTTCGTTCATGGTTTCGACCATGATCCTGTAAGGATGATCGGCGCCCGATAAGGTAAAGACCCGATCTCCTTCCGCCGTTTCGACAACCAGACCATCCACCTCACCGCCTCGGATAGCGCGCAGACTTTCCTCAGCTTCTATCATCCGCGGCGTGAGTTCCTGCAACGCATCCAAAAGTTGCCGGCGAGTTCTATACGATTTGTTCATTGATTCGTACTCTTGAATTCTTGGGTTTCAGATCGATGCCTACAAGAAACCTGTCCGTATCCGACATGTCGCCGATGAGCTTCCGGAGCGGCAGGGGGAGTTTCTTGACGAGCGTTGGTGTGGCAATAATCTGCTCTCCCTTGGCCGGCTTGGGCTGCTGGTAGATGTCTACCACTTCAAGTTCATAGCGGCCCGCCAGGTATGTTTCACAGAGTTTCTTTACATTGGCGATGGCATGGGTTGACTTTGGGGTCATCCCTGTAACATACAGCCGCAGAACGTACTTTGCCCGGTCTCGCTTCGCTGCCGCTTTTTCGAATTCCTCAGTGCTCGTTTTCTCTCTTTTCCTCTCCATCGCGGTTACTCCAAAATTGATTTTATCATCCCGAAACAGAACGAATGTCGAGTCCCACCAGCACGCGCTCTGTGTTAGCCAGATCTCCGATAATCTTTTTAAGCGGTTCTGGAAGCTTCCTTACCAGTGTCGGTATGGCAATAATCTGGTCCCCTTTGGCAAGCTGGGGATTCTTTAAAAGGTCTATCACTTCAATGCGGTATTTCCCCGCGAGGTGCTCTTCGCAGATCTTCTTTAAATTAGCGAAGGCAGTAAGCGATTTCGGGGTCTGACCGGCTACATATAACCGGAGATTCCAGATTTCTTCTGTCGCATCGGTCTTTGCTTTCTTCCCCTTTCCGGGTAATGCAGCTTTCATCTTACTCTCCTTTCCTCTTCTTTTTCGAGCGCTTTGCCTGCGGAGCTGAAGGTTTCCCCTTGCGAAGATGCGCCATTTCCAAACGGTCTTCCGCCAATACAGATTGTCTTTTCCGCTCTTCTTCCGCCATCAAATGCAGCTCTTCAGATTCCACATCGAACTCGGCACGCAACGCTGCGATCTTTGCTTCCAGGACCTTCCTCTTGCTCTCCTGCTCGCGGAGCCTGCGATCCGCCTCACGCCGGGCTGCCAGCTCAGAGGCCTTTTCACCGGTTTCCTGGGCTGCCCGGGCACTGCCGGTTAACACCTCACCGGAACCGGTATAGATGTCAATCAGGCCAATACCCTGGTTCGTGAGCAGGAACTCTTGAATCTGGTTGGAGTGGGCCATGCCGCGGGACTTCAAAATGTAGAGGCCCCGGTTGCGTTCCCCATTGAGCTCGATATCCCGGAGGAGAAGCCACGTATCAATCAGGGAAGATATCTCTTCACTCGTGTGTTCAAGGCTGCCTCCAAAATGGGTGAGGTCCGTAAGGAAAGTAGATATCTGTTTCATCTTCAAATAATCAATCAGGCGCGTTAATATGGATTTGACCTCTGATGCTGTTCCCGCGTTGATCAGGTTGCTGATCGGGTCTACAATGAAAACCTGGGGATTGAACTCCTCGATCACCTTGTGGAAGGTGACCAGATGCATCTCAAGGCCGTAAAGCGAAGGCCGGGCTGCATGAAACTTGAGAAGCCCCTTCTTCACCCACCGGGCGAGATCTATGCCGATGGAGCCCATGTTCCGGATGATCTGTCTGGGCGATTCCTCGAAGGCAAAATAGAGGCAGCGCTCGCCTCGCAGGCAGGCGGCGTCGGCAAAGGTAGTCGCCAAACTTGTTTTGCCTGTGCCCGCCGTACCGGAGACGAGGATGGTGCTGCCCCGGTAGAACCCCTTCCCAGCAAGCATTGCATCCAACTTGGGGACGCCCGTGGAGATGTGCTCCGTGGAAACGGGGTAGTCAAGCCCCAGGGAAGTGATGGGCAGGATAGAGACGCCTCTCTCGTCTATCAGGAAGGGATACTCGTCGGAGCCGTGAGATGAGCCGCGGTATTTGACAATACGCAGACGGCGGGTCGAAATTTGTTCCTGGATGCGGAAGTCGAGGAGGATCACGCAATCGGCGACGTATTCTTCGAGCCCGTAGCGTGTCAGGGTCTTGTCGCCGCTTTCCCCCGTAACGATGGCCGTCATACCGCGCTCTTTCAACCACTGAAAAAGCCGACGCAGTTCTGCCCGAAGGATAGCGGCATTAGACAGCCCGGAGAAAAGCGCTTCTATGGTATCCAAGACAACCCGCTTCGCGCCGATGGAATCAATGGCATTCCCCAGGCGGATGAACAATCCTTCCAGATCGTACTCACCCGTCTCCTCAACCTCGCTTCGCTCGATTTTGACGTGGTCCGTGGCGATGAGGCCACGCGACACCATGTCCGGGAGATCAAAACCCAGGGAGATGAAGTTCTTCGCGAGATCCTCCGATGTCTCCTCGAAGGTCATAAAGACCCCGGGTTCTCCGTACTCCATGGCGCCCCGCATGAGAAACTCCATGGCGAGAAGTGTTTTGCCGGAACCCGCACCGCCGCAGATCAGGGTTGGCCTGCCTCTCGGAAGCCCTCCCTTCGTGATCTCATCGAGACCCCTGATGCCCGTCGGGCATTTTCCAAGAACATCAACATCATGTTTTTCCTTAACCATCGTCACCTCCTGGCACCTTTACTAATCTGAAGTAATTATCAAAAAATCCATTACCTTGCAATAGAGAAAATGCGGGAATATCCAACGAACGGTCGCCTATGCTCCAGACAAATCTTCCCTTTGTCTCCTCCGCCGTCACATGGAACCTGTCGTAGAAGGAACGATTGGCTGTGATTATCTTCAGGTCCGCA
>Ga0210056_1004975_pt1 | contig 10178 bp, 10 predicted proteins | sample CryGeyCG2014_080_2_FD_183965 | JGI IMG/M metagenome (GOLD analysis project Ga0210056, IMG submission 183965) | Groundwater microbial communities from aquifer - Crystal Geyser CG07_land_8/20/14_0.80 (SPAdes) (version 2) | ecosystem: Environmental > Aquatic > Deep subsurface > Groundwater | place...
GAAATTTCCGTAGCCAAACAATGCTTAAACGTCATTGTAGGCAAGGGAAAGAATTTTTAACAACACCTAATAAAGGTCTTGCTGATATTGCGAGCATAAAAAATTTAGGATTAGGTTAGGTAAAAAATTTCTTTACAAACATTTCGCTGTTTGAGCCGTTTAGGCGAGTTCGAAATTTTGTTAGAAATTTTTTGCCTAACCCCTAAATTTTTCTCTAGTGAGCAATATTAGCAAGACCTTTTATTTTACTTCAATCGCTTTTTCTTTTTTCTTAAATAAATACAGCTGCTGTAAAGCGGTTAAGAGGGTAGTAACAAACCAATATAAGGTCAGGCCGCCGGGAAACGACAGGCCAATGACCACGGTTAACACCGGCATGAAATAAAGCATCTGCTTGTTCATCACGGCCATCATATCTTCGTCTTTGGCGCCGTTTGCGCGCACTTCCGGCCGTTTAGTGGTCATCATCTTGGCCTGCCAAAACTGGGCTAGTCCGGCCAAAACCGCCAAGACGGCGTTAGGTTTGGCCAAATCAACCAAGCCCAGGGAAACCGAATTAATGGCTTCCGGCCGACTAATAAAAGAATAAACGTAGTTAAGCGAATGATTATTTAAGCCGTCCCGAAAAACCCGGAAAACCGCCCATAAAAACGGTAGCTGGACCAACAGCGGCAGGCAAGAAGAAAACGGATTAACTTTTTCTTGTTTATAAAGCTGCATCATGGCCCGGCCCTGCTCTTCTTTGTTGGCGTGTTTTTTCTTTATCTCCTCAATCTTAGGCTGCAGTTCCTGCAAAGCTTTTTGCGATTTGATTGATTGCTTGGACAACGGCAATAAAATCAACTTAATGACAACGGTCATTAAAATAATGGCCAAACCGATATCTTGGCCCGGGATGATGTTATACAAAAAAACCAGCAGATTAAGAATTGGCTGATAAAAAATGGTCTGAAAAATTGTTGCCATATATAAATCAAATTAAAATTTTATGGCCGTAGGACTTGGTCTGCTATAAAATTTTAATTTGATACATTATATTTTTTGAAAGTTTTTTATTTTACCGGGTCGTTGCCGCCGGCGCTGAACGGATGGCAGCGTAAAACGCGCCAGCCGGCCTTGACTCCGCCTTTAAAAATCCCATATTTAGAAATGGCTTCAATGGCATAATCCGAACAGGTTGGCCGGAAACGGCAAAAACCATGAGGGTATAAAAATTTAAAAACGCCATGGTCAAACGACAGGGTTTTTTGATAAACCTTTAAAATTTTTACGACCAGATAGCGCGGATAAAACCGATCCATGCTGATTTTATCTAAACAATTTTAATTTTTCCAAAATTTTTTCCAACTCATTTTTAACGGCTTTAAATTCCTGTCCCGGCATTGCCGGCAAAACCACCACGGCCAAATCAAGGCCCGGCGCCAAGCTTTTGTCTAACCCCTTTAAAATCTGGCTGATTTGCCTTTTCAGTCGGTTTCTTTCTACTGCTTTTTTACTAACCTTAGCGCTAATTATAATACCGTAACGATTTTTCGGCCGCTGATTATTTATTACTTTTACGCCCAACCGTTTACTATAACATGACCGGCCTTGCTCAAAAACTTTTTTAAAATCCTTGTCTCTTGCCAAGCGCTGCGGTTTTGCTAACATATATTTGTTGTTGTCTTCTTCGGTTATTTGCTTAATCTGTTTCGGCCCTTGGCTCTTCTTCTTTTCAACGTCTGGCGCCCGTTTTTGGTCAGCATTCTTTTTCTAAAACCATGTTTTTTCTTGGCTCGCCGTTTATTCGGCTGATAAGTCCTTTTCGGCATAAACGATTTTTTAATAATAAATTTTTGCCCTGTTAAATAAATTTGCTTTGCAAATTTCCGCAAAGCGGATTTAACCGGGTGAATTCTGAATAAAACATAACATTTACACCAGACAAAGTCAAACTTTTTGGTTTGTCCACCTTTTGTTCACAGCTTGTCTACACTAATCTCCATTTTACATTTATAATCCAACTGGTATAATGGCAAATGAACTTATCTCGCGGCCCAAAATTAAATCATAATTTTTCCCCGGCTATGAATAATGAACAGCTTTGGCAAGCGATTTTAGGCGAAATTGAGCTTAGCCTGTCTCGCGCCAACTTCACCACCTGGTTTAAAAACACTTTTATCTCCTCGCTGGAAAACAACCGGGTAATTATTTGCGTGCCCAACACTTTCACCAAAGCCTGGCTGGAAAAAAAATACCATAAAGAAATCGCCAATGCTTTTAAAAGCGTCGGTTCGGCCGAAATTAAAGAAATTTTATACAAAGTGGAAGCCAGAAAAGAATCGCCAGCCGAAGCTTTCGCGAAAAAAGCAAAAACCGAGAGCATCGTTGACAACAAACCAAAAATCGTTAATCGCTTCGGACTGAACAACCGCTATGTTTTTGATAATTTTATCGTGGGAAAAAATAACGAGCTGGCGCACGCGGCCTGCCAGGCCGTCGCCGCTAATCCGGGCCACGCCTATAACCCCTTGTTCATTTACGGCGGCGTGGGTTTAGGTAAAACCCACTTGCTGCAAGCGATCGGCCACGAATTGTCCAAAAAAACCGATAAAATTCTTTATGTTTCCTGCGAAAGATTCACCAACGATTACGTCCAGGCAGTCAGAAACGGCCAAGCCAAAGGTTTTAAAGACCACTACCGCAATGTTAACCTTTTGTTAATTGACGACATTCATTTTATGGGCGGCAAAGACGGCACCCAAGAGGAATTTTTCCACACTTTCAACGAACTGCACCAAACCAATAAACAAATCGTAATTTCCTCCGACCGGCCGCCCAAAGCCATCCCGGCCTTAGAAAAAAGGCTCTTGTCCCGCTTTGAGTGGGGCCTGATCGCCGACATCAGCTCGCCCGACCTGGAGACCAGAATCGCTATTTTGGAAGCCAAGTGCCGGGAAAAAAATTACAAGCTTGACCGAGAAATTTTGACTTATATTGCCGATAATATTACTAACAACATTCGCGAGTTGGAGGGCGCTTTGAATCGGCTGATCGCTTATTATGAATTTAACAACTCGCTGCCCTCAATTGAATCAACCAAAAACGTTTTAGCCGGCGTTATTTCCAATTTCCAAACCAAATCAACCACGCCCAAAACCATCATTGACGCCGTGGCGAAATTTTTTGACATCAATATTAAAGATTTAACCGGCCAGAGCCGCAAAAAAGAGTTAGTGATACCCAGGCAAATCGTGATGTATTTGATGCGCAAAGAAATCAACGCTTCTTACCCATCCATCGGCCAGGAATTGGGCGGCCGCGACCACACCACTGCCATGCACGCTTTTAACAAAATGGAAAAAGAATACCAAGACGACGAACGGGTTAGGCAAAACATTAATTCAATCAAGCAATTGATTTACAGCTGTTAATATCTTGAGGAAAGACTTGGTTTGGTTTGTTGATTCTCCGGGGATGATTTTTTGACAAGCCGTTTTTATCCACCAACCGTCAAGCGAGTCAAGTAATTATCAACGCCCCGCCCCCAAACCAAATTTTAAAAATTAATCAAACCTAAGCGGCCAACCGCCGTGGCCGCGACTTATCAACAACCTTATTATTATTGTTAGTTCTTAATTAATTTATAAAATTATAAATTATAATCACCCTTATGAAAATTTTTAGTCTGCAGGAAAACTTAAAACAGGGACTGGCTTTGGTCGGCCATGTGGCCGGTAAAAATATTAATCTGCCGATTTTAAATAACATTTTACTTAAAGCGGAACAAGGCAAAATTAGGCTAGTCGCCACCAACCTGGAAATCGGCATAACCAGCGTGGTTCGGGGCAAAATTGAGGTTGAGGGCGCTTTTACCGCGAATTCAAAAATAATTTCCGATTGCGTTAATCTATTGCCCAACAAAAAAATCGGCCTAGAACAAAGGGGTGACGACTTATTGGTGGACGGTGAAAATTATCAGGCCAAAATAAAGGGACAGTCGGCCGAAGAATTCCCCTTAATCCCGGAGGTGGACAGAAAAAATTACTTCAGTGTGCCGGCCGAGGCGGTGAAAAAAGCGATTTCTCAAGTAATTTTTGCCACCGCAATCAGCGAAACCAGACTGGAGTTGTCCGGCGTTTTGTTCATTTTCGCCGGCAACAACCTAACGATCGCGGCCACCGACAGCTACCGCTTGGCGGAAAAAAAGATTCAAATTAAATCCACCAGCGAAGAAGAGAAAAAAATAATTATACCGGCGAAAACCCTGCAAGAATTGCTAAGGGTTTTGTCGGTTGATTTAGGCGACGAAGTGGAGGGCGGCGGCCAGGAGTTGAGGCTTTATCTTTCCAGCAACCAAATTTTATTTACTTATGGTTCAGCCGAACTGGTGTCGCGCTTAATTGAGGGCCAGTATCCGGACTACCAGCAGATTATTCCCACCAGCAGTAAAACCAAAATTACCATTGACCGCCAAGAGCTGATTCGAGCGGTTAAACTGGCTTCATTGTTTTCTAAAACCGGCATTAACGACGTCAATCTTGATTTTCCGGTGGGCAAAAATCAGGTGGTGGTTTCTTCAGTCTCCGGTCAAACCGGAGAAAATATTACTAATTTAGCGGCTAAGGTAACCGGCGACGATAACAGCATCGTGGTTAATTATCGTTATTTGCTGGAAGGCTTAAGCAATATTGAAAGCGAAACCGTTAAGTTAGAGGTGATTGATTCCAATACGCCCTGCGTGTTAAGGCCGGAGAAAGACAACGGCTATCTTTATATCATCATGCCCATAAAACAATAGTATCGGTGAATAAAAAAACCGCGGGCCCAGAGCCCGCGGTTTTTTTATTATGCGTTTATTGCGCCGCTACCGGGGTGGAGCTGGCCGCGGCGGTTTGCGGCAGGCTTTTCACGTAAATGGTGATTTCCGCGCTGGTGGCGGTTTGGCGCTGCCAGCCGCGCGCCTGGGCGTAAAGCTTGTAAGCGCCAGGGGCGAGCGGTCCGGGCAGGTTGGCGGCCGCGGACGAATCTTTAACTTGGCTCTGCGCCAACTGCCTCGGATTGCCTGAAGAATCTTTCAGATAAAACACCACGGCTGCCACCTGTTCCGAATTAACTACCGCGGCTTTAAGTGGAACGGGAAAATCGTATTTAAACAGGTTGGCGTCCGGCGCCGGCTGGGTTAAGGAGGCGCCGATGTTTAGTTTTTTCGGCGCCGAATTGTTGATTAAATTAAAGCTGATTTTTTGCGCCGCGCAATTATCAACCGCGTCGCAAACTCTAACCGTTAATTCATGCTGGCCGTTAATTAGGGCGCTTACCGACTTGCTTAAACTGAAAGGGGCGGCTATTACGGTGTCAAATAAATAGCCGTCAACATAATATTCGGCCCGGTTAACTCCATTGGGCGCGGCGGCCGCGATTTGCGCAGCCAAGGTCTGGCTGGTAATGGTTTGCTTATCGGCTGGGTAGAGGATTGAGATGGTGGGTAGAAGATCGGCCCGGTGGACGTTATCAGCTTCGGTTGGCGGCGCCGAATTAACAATACCTTGTTTTTGCGCCCAAGCCGCTAAGGCTTTTTCCCATAAATCATATTGCGGATCGGTTTTGGGGTCGATCGGCGCCGGGCCGCGCGGGTCGTCTTTGTTAACGTAAAAAAGGATATCATGCGTTTGTCTGAATTGTTTTTCCACGATGGCGCTGGCCGGCGTGTTCTCATTAGCCAGCTGGCCGGAAAACTTGTCAATTTTTACGGTTATTTCCTGGTCAATCGCTCCGTCTAGGACCGGTTTGCCGGTGCTAATTGGCTCCGGAGCGTTAAAATATTCAATCGGCGTATTGCCCAGCACCCGGTCCATAAAGTCATGCCAAATCGGCGCCGCTACCATTGAGCCGTCGGCGCCGCGCTTCATTTCTCGGTTGTCGTTATTGCCCACCCAGACGCCGGTGACGAGCGAAGGCGTGTAGCCGATGGTCCAGGCGTCGCGGTAATCGTTGGTGGTGCCGGTTTTAGTCGCCACCGGCCGTGAGCCCAAAGTCAAATACTTGTTGGCGCCGAAAATATAAGCTCGGGCGTTGTTGTCCGACAGAATGCTGTTGGTTAGGCGGGCTAGCCGGGGCTCTAAAACTTTTTGCTCCTGGTCGGCAAACTCTTCCAGTACTTTGCCGCTGCCGTCTTCAACTTTAAGGATTACGGCCGGCCGGCGCTTAACGCCTTCGCGGGCAAAGGCGCTGAAAGCGTTAGTATGTTCTAAGAGTTTGACTTCGCCGCCGCCCAAAACCAACGATAAGCCGAAGCGATTTCTGTCGTTTAGAGTGGTATAGCCCAGGTTTTGCGCTAGGCCGATAACGTTGTCAATGCCGGCGAGGTAAATGGTTTTAACCGCCGGAATGTTCAACGAGCCGGCCAAAGCCTGCCTCATGGTCACTGGGCCGTGCTCCTTGGAGTCATAGTTATGCGGCTCGTAAGGTTTGGCCGGGTCAGTGGAAAAATTAGTTACCACGTCGTAAAGCACGGTGTCGGGCGTATAGCCTTTGCTGAAGGCGGCGGTATAGACGATTGGCTTAAAAGACGAGCCGGGCTGGCGGGGCTGAAGCGTGACGTTAACCTGGCCGTCAATTTCATCGTTAAAATAGTCTTTTGAGCCCACCATGGCCAGCACTTGGCCGGTTTTGGGGTCAAGCGACACCAGAGCGGCGTTAGTGGCCTGATAGGTTTTTTCGTTGGCTGGCGCCTTTTCGTTAATCACCTCTTCGGCGATTTTTTGTTTGTACAGGTCAAGCGTGGTGTAAATTTTTAGACCGCCTTGCTCTACGGTTTTCTCCCCGTATTTGTCCGCCAAGATTTCCTTAACATACATGACAAAATGCGGGGCAATCATATTGGCGGACGGAGCCTTGAATTTCACCTCTTCATTTTTCGCGGCCTCGGCTTCTTTGGCTGAAATATAGCCATATTCCGCCATTAAGCCGAGGATGTATTTTTGCCGAGACAGGAGCAGGTCTTTGTTCGGCCGCCCGAAGGGCGAGTAGCGGCTGGGGGCCTGGGGGATGGCGGCCAGGACCGCGGCTTCGGCCAGGTTGACGTCGCGAGCGCTCTTTCCGAAATACATCCGGCTGGCCGCTTCCACGCCGTAAGCGGTTGAACCGTAAGGGATTTCGTTAAAGTACATTTGCAAAATTTCGTCTTTGGAAAACTTTTTTTCAATGCGGTAAGCCAGAATAATCTCTTTGGCTTTTCTGCTGAAAGAAAATTCGTTGGTTAAAATGGCGTTTTTAACGAATTGCTGGGTTAGAGTGGAGCCGCCGGCCCGTTTGCCGAACAGGATGTCGGTTACCAGGGTGCGGAAAATCGCCCACAGGCTGAAGCCGGAGTGTTTATAGAAATCTTTGTCTTCAATGGCGATGGTGGCGTTTTTGACGTCGTCCGGGATGTCTTTCAAATTAACCAGGGTGCGCTTCTGGTCGCCGTGGATTTCGTAAAGAATGGTGGCGCCGCTGCGGTCGTAGATTTTAGTGCTTTCCGGCACTTGCCGCTCGGACAGGCGGTTGGGGTCGGGCAGGTTATAGGTTAAGTAAAAATAGCCGGCAAAACACAAAAACAAAAAAATTAGAGCGCAATAAAATAAAAATTTCGGCGTCTTGAATTTATCAAGCCAATGGCGGCCGGTTTTTTTTGGCGAGGCTGGAGCGCGGCCGGCTTTATGCACGAAATATTTTTTGGGCGGCTTGCGCCAGCCCTGAGGCGACTTAAAGTTGCGCGAATAGTAGGAAATGGTCATAAATTTACCCCGTTAAATAAATTTGCTCCGCAAATTTCCGCTCGCCCCCTGGAGCATGCTTCGAATCTCGAAATGATTGCGCCGGGCGAGCGGATTTAACTGGGCGGGTAGAAAAATTATATCAGCTATTGGAAGGAAAATCAATTTATGGTAAAATACAATTAAGGTTAAAATTTAATATTAATTGAATGCGCTTGATGCGCATTTAAGAGAGAGGGGAGGTGAAAAATGAAAAAATTTATAACATTATCCCTAATTTTGGTGGCGGTCGCCTCGACCTTTGTTTTCGCGGCTTCTCTGCCGGCGTTGGCGGTGACTACCGGTTCGGGTGGTCCGGATGTTTGGGGAACGCAGACCGGCAATCCTGAAGGCGCCGGCGTGATTTCCGACGCCACCGGGCTGGGAGAAAGAGACCCGCGAGACATTGCCGCGCAGGTGATCAATATAATTTTAGGCTTTTTAGGCATTGTCGCCGTGGTGATAATTTTATTGGGCGGCTTTAAATGGATGACGGCCGGCGGCAACGAGGATAAGGTTGGCGAAGCCAAAAAATTAATCATGGCCGGCATTATCGGCTTAATCATCATTTTAGCTTCTTTCGCTATCGCGTCGTTTGTCTTAACGCAGTTAAGCGCCGCGGTAGCTGAATAAATTATTCTTAATACCGGTATTAAGAATAAAGCGGTTCCTCGAATTTTCGGGGGCCGCCGCCTCGTCCGGGAAAAGTTTCGCGGACGGAGCGGCGGAAAAATATGAACAAAAAATATAAAACAATTTTTTTCATTTTGTTGTTTATTTTGTCGTTAACCGTGAACGCGGTCGCTTTGGCCGACAGCGGCTATCCGGTTAATCCCTGGGGCGATGAGGATAAAAAGAATAAAATTCAGGAAATTACCGGTTTGGACGAGCGCGACCCGCGCGGCATCGCGGCTTCGGTCATTAACGTGGCCTTGGGCTTTCTGGGCATCATCGCCGTGGGCTTGATTTTGTACGCGGGTTTTAAATGGATGACGGCTGGCGGCAGCGAAGATAAAATAACCGAAGCCAGAAAATTATTGGTGGCCGGCGTGATTGGGCTGATTATTATTTTGGCCGCGTTCGCTATCGCCAATTTTGTCTTAACCCAGCTGATTATGGCCACGGCGTAAGTTTTCGTTCATATTGTCATTGCGAGCGACTGAAAAGAGCGAAGCAATCTCAGGTTCTGTGCGCTTAACCGGAGATTGCCGCGTCGCTTACGCTCCTCGCAATGACAGATGTTTTATATGCATTTATTAAAACATAAAATCCTATTTTCCATACTGCTATTGGTTTTGTCGTTTTTAATGGCGGCACAGATGGGGTTGGCGGCTGGCGTGGATGATGCCACTAAGGGTTTAAATACAACTGCTAATAAAGGTTATCTAGATACAACATCGGATAAGGATCCTGTCGCTGGCAAAATACCAACCGATTTACCAACAACTATCGGAAAAATCGTGGGCGCAGCATTGGCATTTTTAGGCGTAGCCTTTTTCGTTTTAATGATTTACGGCGGTTATATGTGGATGTTCTCCATGGGTAACGAACAGACCACGACTAAAGCTAAGGATGTTATAATTGCCGCGGTTATAGGCTTGGTAATAGTTTTAGCGGCGTATGCCATAACTTCTTATATGGGCAATGTTGTGGGATAGTCGCCAACCGCGCCAACCAAATGACTTTATGAAAAAAATATTAGGTTTTACGGCTGGCATTATTATATTAAGCAGTATTTTTTTTAACGCTAATATAGAAAAAATATCAGCCGCGTCATTTAAACAAGGTTTAGCCGATACTGGCATGGCGATTGGGTATAAAAGTGGAGATAAATCAACTCTTCCGCAAAAAATCGGCAAAGTATTAAATATAGCAACCACATTTCTGGGCGTAATTTTTTTAGGCCTGATGATTTACGCCGGCTACCTTTGGATGCTGGCGCGCGGCAACGAGCAGGAAGTGGAAAAAGCCAAAAATATTATAATTTACGCGGTAATTGGCTTAGTGGTGGTTTTAAGCGCGTATGCTATAACGCAAACATTATATTGGTATTTCTATGGAATTAAGTATGGCGGGGTACAATAAAATTAAATATGATTAAAACAGCAAAAAAAATTTTTATTGCTTCAATCTTTTTATTGCTATTTGTCGGTATTAATTTTTGTTATGCGGCTGATAAAAACTTAAAAGACGCTTTTGACGTCGGAGGTCCGCTTCAGCAGGTCGCCGGTGAAAAGGGAGCTGGCTATAATATAGGTGAAGCTAAGGCGGAAGACATGATTTCTTTAATAATTACCACCGCGCTTGAGTTTGTGGGCGTGATATTTTTGGTTTTAGCGATTTACGGCGGCTATACCTGGATGATCGCCCGGGGCAATGAGCAGGAAGTGGAAAGAGCCA
>Ga0210056_1004981_pt1 | contig 10168 bp, 8 predicted proteins | sample CryGeyCG2014_080_2_FD_183965 | JGI IMG/M metagenome (GOLD analysis project Ga0210056, IMG submission 183965) | Groundwater microbial communities from aquifer - Crystal Geyser CG07_land_8/20/14_0.80 (SPAdes) (version 2) | ecosystem: Environmental > Aquatic > Deep subsurface > Groundwater | place...
GTCAACCTCTATTTTAAAGTCTTTTCTGTTATTATTTTTAGGGCATAGTTAGAAAACCCCAAAACTCTACTATTCACAAATGGTTATGTATCATGGTAAACTTTAATTAGGAAACTCGGGCTAGTATAAAGAAATAAATCAATATTATCTCTATTGCCGATTATTTCAAGGTGTCTAAAAAATAGCGGGATAACATCATCTCCAATTTTTGCACTGAAATTCTCTCTATCTCCAGTAACATAACAAATTACCGCCGAATTGCGTTCTTTATCAATTTGCTTAATTAGCTCTAAACGAGAGAGGGGCTTTGTTTGTTTAGCTGTTTTCTTGGCCATAGATTAACCTTACTTGTTATTATTATAAGCAAAATTTCAACTTTGGGTAACAGAATTAAACAATAACTCTTTCTGTTGCTTCATGGCTCGAATCCGCTTTTATGGGATCGGGAAATTTCAATTTCCCTCAAAAATGACCGGAAAATCCTTTGGAATTTTGGCGCCGAGCGGCGAAGCCGCGAGGCGCAAACTCAACAACATACGACTGGCTGGGGCGGGAGGATTCGAACCTCCGTATGCAAGAACCAAAATCTTGTGTCTTACCGCTTGACGACGCCCCATCCTTAGTCACTAAAGTGTGAAGTTTAAAGTGAGCTAAAGTGCCTAAAGTTAGAAAATCTTACCTTCACTTTAGGCACTTCCAACTTTAGTTCACTTTAGGCACTTCCCCGGTTTATCCGAGTTAGATAGAATGTGCCATCAGTACAGACCACGCTCCCCTACCCGTTTTTTCCAAGGCCTTTTTTGCCTTTAGCGCTGCTTTTTCTTCTAAAAATATTCCCAAAACGGTCGGCCCACTGCCCGACATCAGGGCGCCCAATGCCCCATATACCAGCAAAAGATCCTTTAAGTGCCGTAAGACAGGATATAGATCAAGAGTTACCTGCTCCAGATCATTACGAAGGACTTTTAACAGATCATCTACTGTCTGAAAAAAAGGGATGTTATAATTTATTGATTCTTTTGTCAATCTTAAATTTATATTTTCATAAACCATCTTTGTAGAGACGGCAAAGCACGGATTTATCAGGACAAACCACAGAAGAGGCATGTTGTCCGCCGCCTGAAGGCGATCGCCAATGCCGAGGGCCCATGCCGTCTTTCCATAAATGAAAAAGGGGACATCTGCCCCCAATTTTGCTCCTATTTTTATTAGATCATTTCTGCTGTATTGGAACTCGAACATCTCGTTCATGGTCATCAGTGTCGTGGCCGCATTGGAACTTCCCCCACCCAAGCCCGCCGCAACGGGGATTTTTTTTTTGATGGTAATGTCAATGCCGGACGTACAGGAAGCACAAGAAAAAAAGGTCTTTGCTGCCCTGTAAACGATGTTATCCTCATTTTCCGGCAGGGAACTGCCCGGGCATCTCACCGCGACGCCGCTCTCTATAGGGGAAAATGTCATTTCATCATAGAGACTTATCTTTTGCATCAGGGTTGCGATGTCATGATAGCCGTCTTCCCGCTTCCGAAATACGTGAAGGTGTAAATTTACCTTTGCCGGTGATAGTTTTCTGATCATTGTCCGGTTTTTTCTTTCACATATCTCAACCTCAACTCGTAGAGCAAGCCTTCTAGTATAGATTTCTCGTTTTCATCGAGATTTCCTTCCGTCTTCATTTTTAACATGCCCAGAATGTCAATCGTCTGTTTTGCGGCAGAGAGATTTTTCTGCGCTTCTTTTGTCGCCGGATCGGGGAAATCACCAAAATGATACATCGCTGAGGTACTCAAAGAGATCACAAAACTTGCGAAATTGACCTCCGGATAATTATCTTCATAGCGCTGTTCCTGCTGTTCCGCCTCCGGTGGAGGGACCTGCTCTTTTTCTTTTTCCTCGCCGAGTTTTGTTTCTTTTTCCTTCTGTGGTTCCTCTTTACGCACATCTCCTGATTCATCAAAGATGCGCTTATCCTTTACGGAAAACCCCTTTTTCTCCTCTTCCATGAAATATATACCTCCTGTATGATTACCGCGGCCTCATACCCCTCAGCCTGGCGATCCTTTCCTCGATGGGGGGGTGGGTGCTGAAGAGATTCATCAGGGATCTCCCCGTCAGGGGGCTTACAATAAACATGTGGGCCGTTGACGGGTTTACCTTCATGGGGATCACCTGTGAGGCCCCCGCCATTTTCTCGAGGGCGCTTGCCAGACCATAAGGTTTTCTTGATATCTGCGCCCCGCCGTCATCGGCAAGGTACTCCCGGGAGCGGGAGATCGCCATCTGAATCAGCGTTGCCGCAAGAGGCGCCAGAATGGCCATGATGATGAGACCGAAGATACCGCCACCGCCTTCTTCATCATTGTCACGACTTACTCCGCCAAAGATCGCCGCCCATTGTGCCATATGGGCCAGCATGACAATAGCTCCGGCTATCGTTGCGGCAATGGAACCGATGAGGATGTCCCTGTTTTTGATGTGGGTCAGCTCGTGGGCGATAACACCTTCTAACTCTTCCCTGTTCAGGATCCTTAATATCCCCTCTGTCACGGCCACGACGGCATGGGTCTCGTTTCGTCCCGTGGCGAAGGCATTCGGCGCATCACCCGGGATAATGTAGACCCTGGGCATGGGGATGGATGCCTTTAACGCTAAATCCTTCACTATCGAATAGAGTTCAGGGGCCTGGCCTTCCGATACCTCCTGCGCCTTATACATCCTCAGTACTATCTTATCTGAGAACCAGTAGCTTCCAAAGTTCATCACCATGGCGAAGATAAAGGCGATGATGACCCCCTGCTGACCGCCGAAGTATCCCCCGATCAGCATCAGAAGACCCGTCAGGGCGCCCAATAACAAAGCTGTTTTTATGGTATTCATGTTACACCTCCGAGACTATATCTTTTCTGAAAATCATTTCTCCGCCGTCTGTCGCCTCAACGGTGATACGATCGCCTTCGGCAAATGTCCCCTCCAGGAGCTTCATCGCCAGGTTATCGAGGATCAATTTCTGGAGGGCCCGCTTCAATGGTCTTGCCCCGTAAACAGGGCTGTAACCAGCATTGGCTATATAACTTCTTGCACCTTCTGTCAAGGCAAGGCTCAATTTCCGTCCTTCAAGTCTCTTCTGAATCAGACCGATTTGAATCTCAATAATACGATCTATGTCAGCGAGGGAAAGCGCCCGGAAAGTGATAATATCGTCTATTCTATTGAGAAATTCCGGCTTAAAGGCGGCCTTCAATGCCTCCATGGTCATGGTTCGTTTCTCCTCCTCCCTGAGGGAAGGATCCTGTATCCATTGTCCGCCGATGTTGGAGGTCATGATCACGATGGTATTCTTGAAATCTACCGTCCGGCCATGGCCGTCGGTCAATCTCCCGTCATCCAGTATCTGCAACAGGATATTAAACACATCGGGATGGGCTTTTTCTATCTCATCAAACAGCAGGACGGAATATGGCCTTCTCCTTGCCGCTTCGGTGAGGTATCCCCCTTCATCGTATCCTACGTATCCGGGAGGGGCACCGATCAATCTGGCGACGGAATGCTTCTCCATAAACTCGGACATATCAATCCTGATCATGGCCTGTTCATTGTCGAACATGAATTCGGCAAGCGCCCGGGCAAGCTCTGTTTTACCGACACCTGTAGGTCCCATGAAGATGAAGGAGCCTATCGGTCTGTTCGGGTCCTGAAGTCCCGAACGTGCCCTCCTCAGGGCGCTGGAGACGGCGGCAATGCCTTCATCCTGGCCGATAACCCTTAGTTTAAGTCTCTCTTCCATGTGTATCAGTTTCTGGATATCGCTTTCCATCATCCGCGCAACAGGAATGCCTGTCCAGTTTGCCACAACCTCCGCCACATCTTCCGCATCCACCTCTTCCTTGAGCATTTTTGTGTCTTGCTGTGTCTCTGAGAGTTTCGCCTGCTCCTGTTCCAGCTCCCGATCAAGTTCCACAAGCTTCCCATAACGGATTTCCGCCGCCCGGGCCAGATCTCCGCTCCTCTGGGCGTTTAATTCCTCCGTCTTGTAAGCCTCCATCTTTCCCTTGATCTCCTGGATTCTCTTGATGGCCTCCTTTTCACTCATCCAGTGTAGTTTCATTCCGTCCATGGATTCCTTGATTTCCGCAAGCTCCCTATCAATCTTCTCACGCCTTTCCACAGATGTCCTGTCTGTTTCTTTCTTCAAAGACTGTCGCTCAATCTCCAGCTGGATCGTCTTTCTTTCCAACGCATCAATTTCCGCCGGCATGCTGTCCAGTTCGATCCGGAGGCGTGAGGCGGACTCATCAATCAGATCAACCGCCTTATCCGGCAGAAACCGGTCGCTGATATAACGGTGAGAAAGGGTGGCGGCGGAAATAATCGCCGAATCCTTGATCCTTACGCCGTGATGGACCTCATAACGCTCTTTGAGGCCGCGCAGTATGGCGATAGTGTCCTCTACCGTCGGTTCCTTCACGAGGATAGGCTGGAATCTCCGTTCGAGGGCAGGGTCTTTTTCGATGTGTTTTCGGTACTCATTGAGGGTGGTGGCGCCCACACAGCGCAACTCGCCCCTGGCAAGGGCAGGTTTCAACATATTGGATGCATCAACGGCTCCCTCAGCCGCGCCGGCGCCCACAACGGTGTGTATCTCATCTATAAAGAGGATAATTTCGCCCTGGGCCTCCGTCACTTCCTTGAGAACCGCCTTCAATCTCTCTTCAAATTCCCCCCGGTATTTTGCGCCTGCCACGAGCGCTCCGATGTCGAGGCCAACGACCCGCTTATTTTTCAAATTCTCCGGTACATCGCCGTTGACAATACGCTGGGCCAGACCTTCCGCGATGGCGGTTTTTCCAACCCCCGGTTCTCCGATAAGGACGGGGTTGTTTTTTGTCCTCCGGGAAAGGACCTGCATGATCCTTCTGATTTCCTCATCCCTTCCGATGACGGGATCAAAAGCACCCTTGCGGGCCAGTTCATTGAAGTCTCTTGCATAGCGTTTCAGGGCCTGATATTTCTCCTCCGGGTTGGGATCGGTAATTCTCTGAGACCCCCTGATTTCTACAAGGACCTTAAAAACATTGTCCTTTGTGACCCCCGCACGGCGAAGGATACCTGCGGCCCGTCCCTCTTTTTCATCAGTAATCGCAATCAGGATATGCTCAGCGCTTACATACTCATCCCTTAATCGTGCCGCCTCGGCAAGGGCGCTATCCATCACCTTATTTAATCTAGGGGTTATGTAGGGCTGGCCGGTGCCCGCACCCTCGACCTTCGGCAGCCCCTCCAGCGCTCTTTTTATTTCACCTTCAATATGCCGGGGGTCCACTCCTAATTTTTTTATGATTTCACCGACAATCCCTTCCGGCTGTTTAAGGAAGGCCAGCAGAAGATGTTCCACATCTATTCCCTGTTGCCCGTAGCTGTTTGTTAGAGTCTGGGCATCCTGAATGGCCTCCTGAACCTTTAAGGTAAATTTGTCAAATCTCATAGGGCCTCTCTTCTATAGGTTTCTCAATACAATTTACGTATACTTTAACCATAAATATCGCAGATGTCAAGGTATGGAAACCCTGCTTCGGATCGTGAAGTTAGGCGATGCGAAAAGTTCAGCTTTTTCTAAATCCAGAAGGTGTGTTATGATAATTTGTGAGGGAAGCAGGCCAGAGAGTCCTGGGCACCTGCAAATCTTCTGATTCTAATCTTGCAAAAAAGAGGAGGGCGTCAAAGTGGATTATGCTTTTACCGAAGAGGAACTGAATATCAGGGACACAATAAGACAATTTGCCAGGAAGGAGATTGTACCGTTAATCGGCCAGATAGAAAGAGAAAAGAAAATACCCGATAATCTTATCCGGAAAATAAACGGGATGAAAATAACCGGTTTGCCGTTTCCGGAAGAATGGGGTGGATCCGGGGCCTCCTTTGTCAGTTTCCTCTTAGCTATAGAGGAGCTTTCCTATACCTATATCACTTTTATTTACTCCTCCATTGTTTCCTTCATGGCGGCATATGGATTCTTGAATTACGGTAGTAAGTACCTGAAGGAGAAGTACCTGAGAGGTTTGTTGACCGCTTCCTTAAAAGGCGCCTGGGCCTTTACCGAACCGGATACCGGCTCTGATCCAATGCAGCTGAAGGTCAGGGCGGTCAAGGATGGAGAGGATTGGGTTCTTAACGGGACGAAGAGATTTATAACCAATTCAGGCCTTGCCGACATCGTAGTGATATTTGCCCTGACGGAGAAAGGGGTTACCGCCTTTGTGGTAGAAACGCAAAATCCTGGATACATAGCGGGGAAGAGAGGGGATTTTCTTGCCTTCTGTGGTATGGATAATGGTGATATTATCCTGGAAGATGTCAGGGTGGAAGCCAAAAACATCCTGGGAGAGGAAGGTCAAGGGTTCGATATCCTACTGAGCGTGGAGGTCTTTGCCAAGGTGGCATCCTGCGCCGGGAATGTCGGTCTGGCCCAGGCGGCACTGGATCAGGCCGTACGGTACGCAAAAGAAAAAACCCACCGGGGTGTTCCCATTGGTGTGAAGTTTCAAATGACACAGTGGAACCTGGCAACCATGGCCGCAAAAGTTGCCGCCAGCCGCGCTTTTCTTTATTCTATTGGCGCAAAGATAGACAAAGGGGAGAAGGTTCCCGCCGAATCGTCACTGCTGAAAATATTTACCGCTGCCGCCGCCCGGGAAGTGGCCTCCGATGCCCTTCAGGTCCATGGCGTCTATGGTTTATCGAAAGAGTATCCCATTGAAAGGATATACAGGGAGTCGAAATTTAACGAAGTGATCCTGGGAAGCAATGAGATACAGCGGGTGATTGCGGCAAATGCATTGATGAGAGGATGATTGCTAATTTGATTTTTTACTTTTTACGAGACCATCAAACTCCATAATAAGCGGATATTGTCGTCCAGTATCTTTCTCTTTAATCTGGAGTCGCAGCTCCTTAGCTTTTCTTGCTTCACCTGGAAAGAAGATAAAACCATGTGCGATCTCTTTGGGTTGTACCGCCCGGTTTTCTAAGGTTCGTTTCCGGAGGTCTTCCCCTATCTGACTCTGTACATCTTCGTGGCTTAGTCCTTTAGCGCCTCCCAAAGTCAGGCCGGCTGCCGCACCTAAAGCAGCTCCCTTTAATGCCGCATCACCCACATTGTGCCCCGACACAATTCCGATTGCTGCACCAATAATTGCTCCTGCCGTACCGGCCAGTAAACCCGTTTTCCCCGCTTCTCTCGCAACCTTACCGAGTTCCGTCTTTTTTTCTATTCTATCATAGGCAAGACTTGCATCAATGATTGGCCAGAGGTTATTTTCTGTATCAACCAGAAAAGTCCGATCGGAAACAACTTCAAGAGAGTGTCCCCCCTTATTATCAAAGGTTATCTGAACCGGCAAAATTCCTGCTCCTATGATATCAAATCCAAAAGCTGATTTTGCCTCTTTCACGTCATCATACGCCTTAGCCGCTATGACCCCACCCGAGACCTCTGTAGCATTGGAATAAGCGGACGGCATTTTGAAAGGTACAACCTTCCTTTCGTACCTGGCGCAGGCTGCGAAGAAGATAAAGACCAGCAAAAGACATAAGCATTTTTTCTGTATTGTCATCATCATAAGCCCTCCTTAGAGAATTCTTTCTATCTCATTATGAACTTTTGGACCTTTTCCTGCAATCTTTTGTATTACAAAACCCCAAAAATCTTGCCCGCCTATCCTATCTCAGGTCTTTCCCTGTGGTTGTCAGGGAAAGTTTCCCATGTTTTACCCCTCTGGCGCCGATAAACCGATCGCCGATCTCTTTGATTTCCTCACCTTTTCCCCTTATGATCAGGACCTCCAGACAGTTATGTTCATTCAGATGTATATGCGTGGTAGAGATGATAGATATGTAATATCGGTGCTGCAGATGAGACAGGTAACGATATTATTGTAAAAAACAATAACACCCATGTCAAGCCTTTTTTTGGTTTTTTAAAGTTTTTGTGACTATTCAGCCACTAAGACACCAAGACACTAAGATCATATAATTATTCTTTGAATACCCTTCTTGATGAGGGACACATTAAAATTAATAAGAAAACCAAGGCGCTTACCAGTCAATTTCATAAGGCTAAGTATCTGTGCTTCCCATATCTATCCTTCGTGTCTTAGTGCCTTGGTGGCTACCTGAACAGTTACGGTTGCAATTTCTTTATAACTTTTTCACTTTTGTTACTATTGTATCCTTCAACCAGCGCCTGTCATCCTTCTCAGGATAGTCAATATTATAATGGAGGCCCCTGCTTTCTTTCCTCATTCTGGCACATTTAACGATAAGTTTTGCTACTGTGGCAATGTTCCGTAGTTCCACTAAATCCCTCGTGACGATAAAATTTCTATAGTATTCGTCAATCTCCCTGTTAATCAGGACGATTCGCCGTTCCGCCCGTTCCAGTCTTTTATTTGACCGGACGATGCCCACGTAATTCCCCATAGATCTCCTGATCTCATCCCAGTTATGAGAGACGACAATAGATTCATCACTTTCTGTTGCTCCCCCAGGATTCCAGGAAGGGATGGGAATGAGATCGTCTTTGATTTTCGGGAACTGCCCGGCTATCCTGACAAATAACCTGTGGGCAAATACCACCGCTTCGAGAAGCGAGTTGCTTGCCAGGCGATTGGCCCCATGGAGACCGGTGCAGGAGGCCTCACCGCAGGCGAAGAGCCTCTCAATGTTGGTCTCCCCGAAGTGGTTGACCAATACGCCCCCGCAGAGGTAATGAGCGGCAGGAACAACGGGGATATGATCTTTTGTGATATCAATGCCGAATTCAAGGCATTTCCGGTAGATATTGGGGAATCTGTTGATGAGAAAATCCCTGTCTCTGTGGGTGATGTCGAGGAGGACATACTCATCGCCTGATTTTTTCAGTTCCGCATCTATGGCTCTGGCCACTATATCTCTGGGGGCAAGACTCTCCATGGGGTGGTATTTTTCCATGAAGGTTTTGCCGTTTTTCAATTTCAGGATGCCCCCTTCTCCACGGACGGCCTCACTGATGAGAAATGATTTTGCCTCCGGATGGAAGAGGCAGGTCGGATGAAACTGGATGAATTCCATGTTGGCGATTTGCGCCCCTGCCCTGTAAGCCATGGCGATGCCGTCGCCGGTGGCGATGTCGGGATTAGAGGTTATGAGATAAACTTTACCGGCGCCGCCGGTGGTCAGAATGGTGAATTTGGCCCTGAAAGTATGAATCTCGTTATGATCAATATCCAGAGCATAAGCTCCGAGGCACTTATCACTGCCGGTCTTTTCTTGTTTAAGAAGGACAGGTTTTAAAATAAGATCAATGGCAATATAGTTTTCATAAATACTTATATTTTTTTCCCGGCTCGCTTTTTCGTGTAGGGCCCGTTCGATTTCCCTGCCGGTAAGGTCTTTCGCGTGGAAGATCCTCCTGTGCGAATGTCCCCCCTCCTGTCCGAGGTCGTAGAGGGTGGAATTGTTGTTCTCCGCTCTCGCAAATTCAACCCCCCATTCCTCCAGTTCCCTTATCCTTTCCGGTCCTTCCGTAACGACAAATTTTACCACCTCTTCTTTGCAGAGACCTGCCCCACAGGTGAGGGTATCGTTGATATGATATTCAAACCGGTCCGTCTTGTCGGCAACGGCGGCTATCCCTCCCTGGGCATAGTTCGTGCTCGATTCAGATTTCTCCTTTTTTGTAATGATGGCTACCGTTCCCAGATCGGCGGCCTTGATGGCAAAGCAAAGCCCCGCGATACCGCTTCCTATAACCAGAAAATCTGTGACTATCTCCATGTATTTTTACCTTTCCTACGTCAAGGCAGGCCTTTCTCGGTTTGAAGGATGAAAAGCTTGTTTACAAATGTTTGCGTTTCTATATATACTTTTCCCGCTTTTGTAAATAGATGACGATCAGGTTCACGGTTCAAAGTTGTTGGTAACGTTCAAAAGTTGTGGCTTATTTAAAAATTGATTAAATCACGATCTCTTTCTAAGGTTATGTTTGGAAACAAAAACCAAAAAGAAAGAGACCGTGATGAAACGAGAAATTACTATAACACTTCAGTATGATCTGGCAATAGGAAAAGTTAATTTAAATGAAATAGTATATAGATTAAAAGAGCTTAGGGATCCTTTAATGCTTCGGATA
>Ga0210056_1004982_pt1 | contig 10168 bp, 11 predicted proteins | sample CryGeyCG2014_080_2_FD_183965 | JGI IMG/M metagenome (GOLD analysis project Ga0210056, IMG submission 183965) | Groundwater microbial communities from aquifer - Crystal Geyser CG07_land_8/20/14_0.80 (SPAdes) (version 2) | ecosystem: Environmental > Aquatic > Deep subsurface > Groundwater | place...
TCCATTTTAAAGAGAGAAGAGAGAAAAAAGAGAGAAGAGAGAAGGGTTTATATTATATATTTTGAATTATAACATGAAATATACTCCGTAAAATAGACTATACCAACAAAAGCTTAAACGATCACAAAAAATTAAAGGAAAAATTCGGCGCAAAAGAATGCATATTTGTTGGTGATAGGGGCATGATGACTGCTAAAAATGTCGAAGCGGTCGAAAAAGAGGAGTACCTTTATGTATTCGCAGAAGATACGCGAAATGTGAAAGATATTGTTCTCCCAGAGATTGAAAAGATACCCGAAGAGGTGTGGAAAAGCAGACACCCTCTTGATGAAGATGTGAAAAAGAAGCACGGGATTACAGAGATTGATGAAGATACATTTTGCATAGAGATGAAGATAACAGTTGATAAAAAAGAAAATAATGAAACAGCTGAAGAGGAGAATAAAAAAGAGGTCAGGTATATTATCTGCTACGGCAGAGAAAAGGCTGAAGATGACAAGGAATTCAGAGAATCCCAGATAGATAAGGGAAAGAAAATTATAGGTGCAGTACAAAAAACAGTTAAAGCAGGAAAATTGAAGGATCATGACAAAGTGCTTAAACGGATTGTTAGAAACCTTACAAAAAAGAGATTAAAGGATTATTTTGACTGGGATATCCCCCAGACACCCGTATCTGATTTTAAATTTTGGGTGAAGGACGATAAAATAAAGGAATTGGAGAAGTTGGATGGGAAATGGGTTATACGGACAAATATCAAGGAAGGGCATATATTAGATGATGCGCCTATGACAATTGATGATTTAGTAAACTCATACAAAACTCTGCAAACAGTTGAACGAGCATTCCGAACCATCAAGAGTTTTATAAAGGTTCGTCCAATAAATCATCATCTGGATAAGCGTATCAGAGCACACATCTTCATTTCAGTATTATCATATCTCATTGAAAAAACCATTGAACATAAGCTTAAATCAGCAGGAGTGAATATGACTGCTCAGAAAGTGTTCTCCGAGTTTAAGGGGATTATAGTATCAGACATTCAAATGGGAGATAAAAAACCAGTAAGGATTAAAAGAGTTACGGAACTTAATACAAATCAAAAGAAAATACTCGACGATTTAGGTATCTGCGGCATTAAAAAACTAAACTCTGAAAGCTGCTTGTGAGTTAATTTTTGGATGATTAAAGTTGTCCCCATAATTACACAACTTTATTTCATTAATCCTACCGCAGGATACTCTTTTTTAATTTTTATGTGTCAAACTTCCGTTGAAAAGAAAAACCAGATCGTGAAGAAGGACGGGAAAGTCCGATTCAAAGGAAGAAACTACCATATATCAAAGAAATTGAAGGGAACTACAGTAGAGATGAGGGTAACCTTGAAAGGTATAGAAGCGAAGTACGGTGAAAAACTAATTAAAAGATGGAAATATTGGAAATATGTTCCAACTAATGATGTCGGTTATATGTCCGAAAAGCACTTGTTATAGTACAATACCGGGACTCAACATATCTTTGAATAATTTTGTTTCTTCCACTTCATAGTTTCCTCTGAATATACTCAATGAAACAACCTTATCATCAGGGTTTAAATATATTACTAAATCATTTATTTTCGCTTTGAAACCACCGATTTTTAATGCTCTATAGTAATTCAACTTGGTAAAAATTCTACAGCATAAACCTAAAAATCCGTCTTCTGCATATATTTTTTTCACTCGTTTGATTAGATTTTCCATGTTATTTTTTGATAACACCTATAATAATTACATTTGCAAAGTTAAATGGAGAACCGTATTCTGCTTCTTTTATGTCCTCAAAATTTGTTTGCTTCCATTCATCCGCTCTTGATACTCTTTTCAAATAATACTTTTCATCAAATTTAATTTTATCCGTAAAAATTTGTTTATCCATTCCTTTGTTATAACCAAGAGGAACAGTGATGATAATTTTACCTCCTTTCTTTAAGCAATTATCTTTTAAATTGTTAACGGACTTTATAATCTTATCCGGATCTTTATTTTCCTCTTCAAAACCTACGTGCTCCATGGTTGAAATACTAACTATTAAATCGTATTTTTCTTGTGGTTTAAAATCCACTACATCTTCATTAATTATCCCTTCAGCAAACTCATATTTGTCAAGAACATCCCAATTAACCGGAAAATAATGAGGAAGAACCCCCCCAACTTCTAAAATCCTTTTTCCATCAGATACGGCATTTTTTACTACATCAATTACAACCGGAACTTCAACGGTTCGTTCATTACGGTAAGCAGTATTATAATGGTGGAAAAAATATTTGTATTTTTTATCATTAAAATTAAATGTTCTACATTTAGTGTATTTAAAATAAGGCGTAAAACAAAAATTATAAATTTTGTTATACGCAACCATAAATCCACTTTTAAATAGCCTCATAATTCCCACTTCACAGTATTTATCTTTTACTCGATTAATAAAACTACTCCGTTTTTTATAAACTCCTTTTTTATAGATTACCATTTTACTCTTTTTATTTAATTTTTTAAATTATGCCATTCAATTGTTTTTTTAAGCCCTTCTTCAAGTGTTGTTTTTGCATTCCAACCCAGTTCATTTTTGATTCTTTCTGTGTCAGAAAGTAATGAATATCCTTTGCTTTGTTTTAATATCTCTTTAGGATTGGCATTCAATTCTTTTTTAACTATTTTATATACTTCACTTATCTTGTTTGCTTTACCATAACCCACATTATAGACTCCTTGAATACCTTTTCCCACCACTAATAACTCAATTAAATCATCAATAAAAACCATATCTATTTCCCCGTCCGGGTTCAAGACATCAATAACTTTTTGTGTTTTATATTTTTCAATTATATCCGGGATTAAATATCCCCTATTTCCACTTACTTGCCCTGTGCCGTATATGTTAAAGAACCTTAAAATGCCTGACGAAAAACCATTGATGTGCGAATAATATTCGACCATATTTTCACCGATCATCTTGGTGAGCCCGTAAAAATTCCAGGGTTTTAGTTTTTCATCTTCTTTATGTTTTTCATTTTTTGTTATGTCATATACGTGGGAGGAGCTTGAAAAAATAATGTGTTGATTTTTATTTAATTTTTCAAGAATATTTTTTGTTCCGTTAACATTAATGTCCCATGCAGATTCTTCGGAATCCTTACTTATCGGGTGCAAAACGGATGCTAAATGATAGATTATATCATATTCCTGTAAGTCTAAATCTTTACTTCTAATGTCTCCGGTTATGAAATTTATTTCAGATTTGCAGGTTTCATTTGAAAAACGGTCTAAAACATAAACTTCATTTTTTTTCTTAATCAAACAGTCCGCCAGTTTTTTTCCAACAAACCCGCTGCCTCCGGTTATAAGTATCCAGCTCACCTTAATTTTTTTTATAAACGTTAAATTCACTCTTATTTTTTGATTTTTCCCCGCATTGAGTATCTTTTTCACTATCTACAACACTAACATCTGGTAATGGGAATATAAACTTTCCGCCAGATAAAAGAAAGTCCTTTTCTCTTTTAACAAATTCTTTTTTGAAATGCCAAGGCAGAACCATCATATAATCCGGTTTAGCTTTTCTTGCGTCTTCTTCTGAAATTATCGGAATATTAGTTCCGGGGGTTCTATGCCCCCATTTCTCAGGATTTCTCTCTGCTGCAGCAGTTATTATATTAGTGCCTATGTTGTAAAAATTTAAAAGAACATTCCCTTTAGTGGACGCACCATATATATAGATTGATTTCCCTTTTGATTTCTCTGAGATTAAAAAATTATATAATTTGTCTTTTAGATTAAATACCCGGTCCTTAAATTCTTTATATGGTTGTTCAGAATCAAGTTTTAATTTTTTTTCATCGGAAAATATTTGATCAATTTTTTCCTGTTTAGGTTCAAACGAGGAGTTTTTGTGGCATGCATAAACTCTAAAACTGCCTCCATTAATATCGTTAAATTCAACGTCTAATATTCTCAGGTTATTTTTAGTCAACATCCAATCTATTTGCTTAAGTGAGTAATACTCCAAATGCTCGTGGCATATAGTATCAAATGAATTCATTTTCAGCATTGTCGGCATATAACTCTGTTCAAATATCCATATCCCCTCAGTGTTTAAAACTTTTTTGATATCCGCTACAAAACTCATCGGTGATTCTAAATCATAAAATATTGCAATAGACGTAATAACTTTCGCTTTTTTGTCCGGGCACACAGAAAAATAATTTGACGCATTAAAATAATCACTAACAAGTTTGATATCTTTGGTGTAATATTCTGAAAATTGTTTGCCGGTAGGATCAATCCCGATTTTTTGAATCCCGTTTTTTTCATAACATTTCAATAAGGTCCCGTCATTACTCCCAATATCAAGAACCACATCACCTTCTTTCAGATTAACTATTTTTTGAATACTTTGAACAATACTCTTAAGGTGATCGCTCATAGTTTTATTTGTACCGGATCTATATCCGTAATGGTGCTGGTACATCTCTTCAGTAGAAACCGAATGTTTAAGCTGCAGAAGTCCGCATGCGCCGGAATTTTTAGTTGTATTACATTTTACCAGTTCTAATGGTGCTTTCGGAGGGTCCGGTTCATCTTTCGCAGGAAATCTTCCTGACAACGCCTGAACACCTAAATCTAAAATAGGGATTAAATCAGGGTTTCCACAGATTCTACATCTTTTAATTTCTGTTATCATTTTTGCATTATTCTTGTATTAATATATTAGAGTTGTTGCGAATTAACAATATACCGCTATGCTAAGCATGTTTTTGGCTTTTTCCATTAAACCAATACGCATAAGCCAAATTTTGACTTATTTCGCAACAAGTCTATTATCTAAAGGACAGGGGTTGCAGATTGTCTTTCAATCAACTTTCCACCATCTATCCGGGAATTTTTTATTTAAAATTTCATCGCCTTCTCCAATAGGCTTCATTTCGATTGCACGCATATCTGCATCAATCATTATCTTTACTAAATCTTTAAATTTGATTTTCGGATTCCACCCCAATTTTTCTTTTGCTTTTTTTGGATTAGCAATTAATTGCTCAACTTCAACAGGTCTGAAGTATCTCGGATCAATTTTTAGATATTCATCGGGATTTAAATCAGCATACCTGAATGCTTCATTTACGAATTCCTTTACGGAATGTGTTTCACCGGTTCCTATAACAAAATCCCCCGGCGTGTCGTTTTGAAGCATCCTCCACATAAACTCAACATACTCCGGTGCATAACCCCAGTCTCTCTTTGCCTCAAGATTTCCAAGATACATATATTTCTGTTTTCCTGCTAAAATTTTTGCAACTGCTCTTGTTATCTTTCTTGTAACAAAAGTTTCACCCCTTCTCGGTGATTCATGATTGAATAAAATTCCGTTGCATGCAAACAGGTTATAACCTTCCCTGTAATTTTCAGTCATCCAGTAAGCATAAACTTTGCTGCAGGCATAAGGGCTGCATGGTTGAAAGGGTGTATTTTCACTCTGTGGTGGTGGAGATCTTCCAAACATTTCACTGCTTGATGCCTGATAAAATTTGATTTTATCTTTATTGTTGCTTTTCAAAATTGCATCTAAAATTCTTGCTGTTCCAATTGCGGTGATATCTCCGGTGTACTCAGGGGCATCAAAACTAACTCTCACATGACTCTGGGCGCCAAGATGATATACTTCATCGGGTTTTATGTTGTAAATCACATTGGCTATCTGGCTTCCGTCAGATAAATCACCGTAATGCAAAAATAATCTTGTACCTGGGTTTTGTATTTCAGAATATATGTGATCTATCCTTTTAGTATTGAATGTACTCGCCCTTCTTATTATCCCATGCACAGTATATTCTTTGTTTAACAAAAGTTCTGCGAGATATGAGCCGTCCTGGCCGGTTATTCCGGTTATAAGCGCGGTTTTCATTGCGGGTATTATTTATTAGTTTTTCAAATTAAAATAAAATTCCCCCATATTCTATTCTTGTCGTTTAAATTTTTTGTCATCAAAATCACCTTTTTAATTGCACTAAATATCTTTCTATATTCTTTTCTGGTTTAAACCCTAATTTTTTTAATTTTGTATTATCTGCGCAAATAAACATTGGCTCATTAAGGGGTGTTGTATCGGTCGCAAAACTAATAAGTTCTTTTTTTCCAAGTATTTCTGCTATCTGGTTTACTAAATCTCTGATATGAATAGGATTTCCTGAACCGATATTATAAGTTGATGTTTTTTCTTCTTTTAATAAGCAAATAAGCCCTTGTGCAACATCATCCACGTGCAAATAATCTCTAACCTGCAAGCCATGGCTTCTAAGTTCAACTTTTTTATTCTCAAGTAATGAATTAACAACGTATGGAATCAAACGGTTAGGATTTTCGTATGGACCGTATAAATAAAAAATTCTTGCCCATATAAAAGGGGTACCATAAATATAACTTAACTGTTCAGCAACCTTTTTCAACGCAAGTTTGCATGAAGAATAAAGATGATCGGGCTTTTCCGGCGTAGATTCCGATAAATAACCGTAACTCGCATCGTATTCAAAACAAGTTCCTGTAACAATTATCTTATTAATTCCAAGTTCAAAAAGAAATTTGATGAAATCTACGCTCGATTTTAAATACTCCAGATTTTCAATGCTGGTTAAATATTTTCCTGGTTCGGCATACCAGGCTAAATGATATACAACATCAGGTTTCAGTTTTATTAACGTATCTTTATATGATTGCGGATTTAAAATATCTCCCTCAACCAAATTAATCTTATCTCTTATTGAATCAATCCTAAAAGTATTGCTAATATTCTTATCAAAAACATATACCTCCTTATGGCCTTCTGAGACCAGTTTTCGAACCAATGCGGAACCTATAAAACCAGTACCTCCTGTAATAAGAATTTTCATTTTTTATTTCTAAATTTAAATCTCCAATCCCCCATGAATTTCGACAAATTCTTTGAAACTTTTTGCGTTTGAATCTTTTTCGGATATAATAGGATTATCAACAGGCCAATTAATTTTTAAACCCTGATCATTCCACCTGATGATTCCTTCATTATCGGATGCATAATAGTTATCTACTTTGTATAAAACTTCACAGTTTTTAGTTAATGTGCAAAATCCATGAGCTAATCCTCTTGGGATGTATATCATTTTTTTGTTATCTGATGAAAGTTCAATACTGTCCCACTGTCCAAAGGTTAGCGAATCTTTTCTCAAATCAACGAAAACATCATATATTTTGCCGCACACAACTCTTACTAACTTTGTTTCTGAATGTGGCGGGAACTGAAAATGCAATCCCCGGATTACCCCCTTTTCTACAGACAATGAGTGATTTTCCTGAACCCAGTTTCTATGTATCCCTTGCTCTTTGAAAAGTTTGTCGTCATAAGTTCGCATAAAAAATCCTCTTTTGTCTTCACGCGGTTCTAACTGTATTTCAAATACTCCTTTAATTTTTCTTTCGGTTATAATCATTATCTTTTTAATATTTTTTCATACCATTTAACTGTTTCTTTTATCCCCTCTTCAAATGAATATTTTGTTTTCCAGCAGAAAAAGTTCTCAACTTTTTCTGTTGACAGGTATTGCTCGTAAATTTCATTTTTTGCAAGGTTCAATATTTTATAATTTATTTTTTTATCAATTATTTTTGAAATTCTTTCTAAGACTTCTATAACGCTTAACTTTAATCCGCTTGATAAGTTAAATGCCTCACCTTTTGATTTATTTATATTCTCACACAGCATTAAATACCCGTCAGCAACGTCTTTAACGTACAGGTATTCTCTAATCATTTTTCCGTCACTTCTTATGTCCAAGGTTTCCTCCAGGAGTGCTGCTTTTATTGCTCCCGGAATTATCCGGTTAAAATTTAGATCACCCGGGCCATAAATATTTCCGAATCTCGCGATTGTTATCGGGATCCCATAGGTTTTGGAATAACTTTGCGCAACTAAGTCTGTACAGGATTTTGAGACGTCATAAGGAAATGCTCCTTTTAAGGGGGTTTCTTCGGTATAAGGAAGTTTATCGGATTTACCATATGCCTTATCGGAAGATGCAACGACGATACCTTTCACACCACCACATAATCTTGCAGATTCCAGCACGTTTACCGTTCCATTTATATTTGTCTCAAAGGTTTCAACTGGATTTATTAATGCTGTTGGAACGATGGGTTGTGCTCCAATGTGAAATATATATTCAATTTCGTATTTTGACATTACATCGTAAACTCTTTTAAAATTTTTTAAATCACCATATGCAAATATCGTTTTCCTATCTAAACCTTCTGTAACAAAATATGATTTTGGATTTTGGGATCTTATAAGTGCTATGACATTTGCATTATTCTTCAGCAATTCTTCAACTATGTGCGAACCTACCAACCCGTTTCCTCCCGTAACTAAAACATTCTTCCCTTTCCAGAAATTTAATCTTTCCACATTTTCCATAATGCTTTTTTTGATTCCAATAATGCATTTAACTCTCTATTATCCCTTAATGTATCCATGCACTTCCAAAATCCGTTATGTTTATAAGCCATTAATTGCCCTTCTTTTGCTAAATTTTCCAGCGGTGCTCTTTCCCAGATTGTCTCATCATTTTTTATATAATCAATAACTTTCGGTTCTAAAACAAAAAACCCGCCGTTTATCCATGCATTGTCTCCTGCGGGTTTTTCATGAAATTCTGTAATTCTATTATCCTTATTCAATTTTACGGAACCAAACCTTCCAGGTGGTTGAACTAAAGTCATTGTTGCAAGCGCATGATTTCCCTGATTTTTATGAAAGTTGAGTAATTCTTTAATATTTATATCTCCTACGCCGTCACCATAAGTAAACATGAATGTTTCATTACCGATATAATCTTTCACTCTTTTTAGTCTTCCCCCTGTCTGGGTATTTAATCCCGTATCTATTAAAGAAACGGTCCAGTCTTCGGATTGTGTATTATGTACCTTTATTTCATTATTTTTTAGTTTTATTGTCACATCCGAGTTGTGAAGAAAATAATTCGCAAACCATTCTTTTATCATAACGCCCTTATACCCAAGACATATGACAAAATCATTAATGCCATAATGTGAGTATATCTTCATTATATGCCATAACACTGGTTTCCCCCCGATTTCAACCATGGGTTTTGGCTTTAGATCGGTTTCTTCGCTTAATCGTGTTCCAAGTCCGCCGGCAAGAATAACTGCTTTCATTTTAAATTAAATATTCATAAATTCTCAACGTCTCTTCGCATTCTTTTTCTAAACTAAATTTTTTTGCCTGCTCTAATCCCTTCTTTGAAAGTTCTTCCCTTAAACTTTCATCTTTTAATAAATTAAACATTGATTTAAATAAATTATCTTCATCAGGCTCAACCAGAATTCCCGCATCTCCAACAACTTCAGGGATTGATGCTTTGTTTGATGCTATTACCGGGCAGCTGCAAGCCATTGCTTCTAACGGCGGTAAACCGAATCCTTCGTAAAGCGACGGAAAAACGAAAATATCTGAAGCACTGTAAAATAACGGTAGAACTTCTCCTGAAACATTCTCGAAAAACAAAACATCTTTTTCTAAATTCAATTCTTTAATTAAATCCAGAATTTTTATTCTTTCGGATTTCCATTCATAACCCCCGACTTTTATTAATTTAACATCAGTCACTACCTTCTTTAATTTATAAAATGCCTTAATCAATTCAGGAATATTCTTTGTGGGCTTATCCAAACCCACGTATAAAATTATCCTGCTGTCACCAAAATCAAAACCTTTTTCCTTTAACTTTTCTCTTGCATTATCTGCCGGTTTAAATTTATCCGTGTTAATTGATTCATAAACAACCTTAATCTTATCCTCCGGAAAATTCAAATAATTTATTAAATCTCTTTTTGTTGATTCCGATACCGCTATAATTTTATCTGCTTTTCTCATTCCCTTAACGGATAAATCAAAAAGAAATCTCCTCACTCCGGCAAATTCATTAAAGATATGGGGGATTATGTCATGGCACGTAACTATACTTTTCCCGGGATTTATAAAATTTAGAACAAACGCATTTTTTTGTGTTGTTATGTGATTTATGACATTTTTTTTAACTTTAAGTTTTAGATATAAAGGATATAAAAAATACAAAGAGAAATTTCTA
>Ga0210056_1004990_pt1 | contig 10157 bp, 15 predicted proteins | sample CryGeyCG2014_080_2_FD_183965 | JGI IMG/M metagenome (GOLD analysis project Ga0210056, IMG submission 183965) | Groundwater microbial communities from aquifer - Crystal Geyser CG07_land_8/20/14_0.80 (SPAdes) (version 2) | ecosystem: Environmental > Aquatic > Deep subsurface > Groundwater | place...
TAACTGTCGCTGGCTGGGCAGCAACTGGGCCAACAGGTTTAGCGTCGTCGCCTTCTCGACTTCGGACTGTGTTTCGTTCATGTGAGGTCACCTGGCTGCGTTACCGCCGCGAACTCGTGAAGGCAACATAGCCCGAGCAGTTGCCCGAGCCATGGCCTGTTCCCGAGCTATCGCCGTAGCCTAAGCTATCGTGTGTCGTGTCCACACCGGAACCTCCTTAATCGACTTCCGCGCAGCCGGCGTCATCGGAATGATCTCGATCACCTGCAGAAGGGTAATCTTGGGCACCTCCACAGGGAACATGCACCCCTCGGGATTCGAAGTGCCACGCACCGCCAACTCTGAGAGACTGGCGGCTCCGACCCATTTCCAGATCCGTCGCGCGTCGGACAGTTCGACCTCGCTGCCCTCTTTCAATACTAACCTACCCGCGAACACACCAGCATTCTGGGTTCGCACCATCACGTAGTCCTTCTCGGTCTCAACTTTGGGCACATAAACTACACCATCTATCACGATCTCTCTCATTGCGTTCGACTTCCTTTCGTATGTTCCTGTGGCTGCAAACTCGTTAGCCACGGCCGGAGCCATAGCCCGATCCGGAGCTGTCCCCACAGCCATAACCTGAGCCATAACCGCAGCCGGAGCCATCATCGTGGCCTGAGCCGTAGTCTGGCCCTGAGCCCAAGCCGTCGCCGCAGCCTAAGAATGGGCCGTAGCCGTTACCATCGCGCCAGCCTGAGCCGTCGCCGTAGCCGTATCCTACGCCTGAGCCGTCACCGTAGCCGTCGCCCTTGCCTATCGTGTCCATATCTTCACCTCCTTACCTTTCGTATGTTCCTGTGGCTGCAAACTCGTTAGCCACGGCCAGATCCGTCTCCGCAGCCATAGCCGGAGCCGTCGCCGTCTCCGTCTCCGTAACCATCGCCCGAGCCGTAGCCTGAACCTGAGCCCAAACCGTAGCCGCAGCCTAAGAATGAGCCGTAGCCGTTACCGTCGCGCCAGCCTGCACCGTCGCCCGAGCCGTCTTCGTCTCCGTCGCCTGAGCCGTCGCCGTAGCCGTATCCTACGCCGTAGCCGTCGCCGTCGCCGCAGCCGTCATCGTCGTCTTCCGTGTTCATATCCTCTCCTTTCGAGCGAAATGCCGCAGGTTAGTGCATCTTCGGGTCCAGACCACATAGTTCTGCCCGCAGTACCTCGTTGGATTTGAGCTGGGTTAGGTCTCTATCTGCTCTCATTTCAGTTCCGCCAGGAGCGCCGCCAACTTGTCGCAGTCCAGCGCCGCCCAGATCCGCTCGAAGGTGTCCGTGCTGTGCGGCATCACTTCACCTCGGTGAACTCCTGTAACCGCCCCTCGAAGGTGAACAACAGCGCCTTGCCGCGTTGACCGTTCCGGTTCTTCAGCAGCCGCAGGATGATCTCCGTCTTGCCGTCCGCCCCCGGTTCGCCATTGGGTTCCAAGTTGATCACCGTCTCGCTGATGTACTCGATTCGTCCGGTTCCCTTGCCGCTGAACAGCCGGCTTTCTGCGTCGCCGCGTTGCCCGGCCCGGTTCCGATGGACTACGCACAAGACCGGAGCCGGCAGACTGAGCGCCACGCCCTTTAGCGCCGTCAGCGCCGCCTCGGTCGCCGCATACTCCTCGCTCGCCCCGCCAATCCCGCCGCCGGCCCAGTCCGTCAAGGAGTCCAGCACAAGCAGCACGTGGCCGGCGTCGAAGCGTTCATCCCGCAGGGCCGCCGCCGCGTCCCGGATGGTGTTTGCTACCGCAGGCGTCTCGGTCCCGTCGTAAAAGGCCAGCCTCTCGCAGGCAGCAGCCGCCCGCTCGACTACCCCTTGCAGTTGGGCTTCCGTCATCTTCCCGCCCCGGAGCCACCCGAGGTAGGTCCCCGTTACTCGCGCGGTCACCCGCCGAACCAGTTCCGCGACGCGCATCTCTGCCGTGACGAACAGACAGGGACAGCCGCACTGAGCGCCCACCTGGAGGGCGAATGCCGTCTTGCCTGCGCCTGGTGCCGCAAGCAGCACGTGCAGCCCAGGGGTCAGATAGCCGCCGAGTTCTTCGTCCAGGGACGCGAAGCCTGTCACCGGCCCCGGTGCTATCCCCTGTTCCTTCAGCGTCCGCGCCTTCGCCTCTTCGGCCAACAGGTCAGCCGTGGCGTCGCTCAGCAGGCAGGGATTCGGTCGTGTCTCGTTCATGCTTCACCTCGCGGGTCTCGACAACCGGTTCGGCAGATTTCTGCGGAACCGCTCCTCCAGAGTCTCGCTAGCCAGGAAGGAAGGCGGCGCGTCAACAAGACGCGCCCGCCGCTTGTACTTGTACTTGTAGGCCCGCGCACCACCCTCGCCGAAACGCAGATTTTGCCCGTAGCGCCGTCAAAATGGCGCGTAACGTGGCACTTTGGGTTTCGACCGTCCGGGCAAACTCCGGAAGTTTTGGACACAACTCCGGAAGTTTTGGACACGTTTGCAGGGGTCACACGGTCGCCTTCTTCCGCCTGCTCCTCTGCGCTTCGCCGCTTGCCGGCAACGCCTTGACGGGTCGCGCCCGGGCGCACGCCTCGACCGATTCCCGCATCTTCGGGCCGGGTAGCAAGCTGACGATCTGATCAAGCCATGCCTCCTGCCAGCCCTGGCGCTTCGCAGGTTCGGCAGGCTTCTTCGCCTCGCCTTCGTCGGCAAGGAAGCCCTCCCCGACCAGCACGCGCAAGGCTTGCCGCCAGTAGGTCAGTGCCCTGTGTGGCGTGTCGCTCGCCAGGATCTGAGTGTACGGCGCCACCTTCGCCGGATACCGCTCCAGCAGTTCTCGTCGCGTCGGCTGCAGGGCGCCGTCAAGCGCCTCGCGCGGATGCCGTCGCCAGAACTCGGCAAGCGCCAGCCCGATCACCCGCGCCCAGGCACCCGAAGGTTGGCGCGCCTTGATTGCGCCGAGCAACTCGCCCATTGGCAGATACTGGGCAAGCTGGGGATTGCTCAACCGTGCCCTCCACTCGCGGGTGAGGCTGACAGAGGCGCGAACGGGGATCTCCGCCGCCGTCCAAAGGGCGCCTTGCGCAGGACGCTCGACAGACATCACCGCCCAGAGCCGGGCGTCAATCCTGGTGTCGATCCGGTTGCGCGTTCCCTTCTCGTGGTACGGGACCGACCGCGCTCCGCGCACCCATGCCCGTTCGCCGAACTGTAAGAAGGTCCAGACCTTCCGCCGCTGCTCTTCCCGATTCTTCACCTCGCGCCTGGTCATGCCGATCTTCTCGGCAATGTCGTTCAAGTCAAGCCAGGCTTCCGCACCGTCCTGTTTAAGCAGTACGGCTGCAATGTACATGAAGGCGAAGGTGCAATCAGCGTCCATCTTGTGGACCAACTCCCACAAGGGATCCACCCCCAGGTCCAATTCCGCCGCAGTGCGCTTGACAACCACGGCGTGCTTCGATTGCGCATCGTCGAAGTAGACCTCGCCCGCTCGCTCGTCTGCTTTCCAGCCCTCCTCGCCGTGCCCTCTGGAGACTGCCCGAAAGAGCGCCGAGGTCTCCTGCGAGGTGTGCACGTCGTAACCGTCTGCCGTGGCGGAAGGCTGGAGTCGGTTGACGAACTCCGTCAGCAGTCCCAGATATTCCCGCGCCTGCTCCGGGGTGAGTTCGTCCTTCTGCTGCCTGAGCAAGTCCCCGTAACACAAGGGGAAGGCGAACCGCCCCGCCGCTTGCTGTTGCCGACTTTGCGCGTTGCGGCCTGGCGGGTGCTTGCGGTACTGCTCGACGAGTTCTCGCGTCGCCGGCGCCAGGTCGGCCACGAGCTTCTCGATCGCTGTCAACAGCCCGCGCACCTGCGCGTCGAAGCCCTGCTCACTCTCACTCACTACCGCCACCCCCCCGAGCTGCCTTGAGGTAGCAGGTCATGGCGCGCAGCGCGTCTATGGGTGGCACGATTTCGGCGGCCTCGACTTGGCGAAGCCAATCGACCGACTCCCACCCAATGGAGGCCGCTACAGTCGCCGTGCAGTTGAACAACGTCTCCCGCCAGTTCCAAAGCGCCTCGCCGGGGACCGACCGACACACAAGCGCTGCGTCAGTCTCAGTCGCCTCGGGTTGTCTGCCAGTGTTCATAGGGTGCCTTCTCTGTTCTTGTTCGACTCGGGCCCGCGTCACGCACGCGAGCGACGCGAGCGACGCGAGCTTTGCCTGCGTGTGGCGGAGCAGGGGGTCACCACGCCACTCCCTGCCTTTTCGCCTCTTCTGCCAGCAGTCGCGCCGCTTGCATTGCCAAGCCGTCGACACCGGCGATTGCTTTTTCAAGCCGCGACAAATCCGAGGGCGAGACCTTGACACCCTTCGCCCGCAATCGCGCCACAACCTCGACCGCCGGCAGTCCTAACTCCTGGCGCATGCAGCGGATGTCGGGCACGCTGAGAACGGGAACGCGGGTGCTCACTGGTCCCCTCCGGCTTGCCGAGTCGGCAGAATGGGTGCGTCGAAGTTGTCCTTCGCTTGGTTGATCTCCGCCAGGGTTGGCGTCTGCACTGTCGGGACAGCAAACGAGAGAACGTCATTCCGCAGAATGCGCTTCGCCCCTCCCACGTCGTAGCTCGGCAGGCGCTTGTCCTCGATCCAGCGGTAGACCGTCTTTCGGTTGACACGAAAGTGGTCCGCGACCTCGGCCGGCTTCAGCCATTGAACGCTTGGTAGGGTACTCATACTGACCTCCTTTGTCTGCTGGATAGATTCATGTACTTGATTATACTCTAATGCCACGACGTGGACAAGGGTAGTAGGTGTGTAAGGCAACCCTACCTTCAATCCGGGCAGTTCGCCGTCCGTGGCAGGCAAGGGGTGGGGTACCCCTCGCCGGGGTCAGCGTCGCCCGGTTACGGTGTCGCTGACAGCCCGCCACAGGTCGCGCCACGGCGTTCCCGGTGTCCGCGGCTATGGTTTTGTACCGGCTGTGCCTGTGGCGCCGTCCTGGCAGCTTCTGGCGGCATCTGGTGGTGATCCGTGCCGGCGTCCGGTGTCAGTGCCAACGTGAGCGCCGCCGGGGTCCGGTCGAACTGCTTCTGTAGCCAGTCCGTTGGTCGCGCAGGTCCCGAAGGGTGGCGTCTTGGTTGGCGACCGTCGCCCGCAGCGCCGCCAGCTCTTCGCGAAGCTGTGCGGTCTCGCGCAGGATCTCCCCCACGTCGTTCCCGGTGCCCGGTGGCGTCGTGCCCTCGTTTGCCATGGTGTGCCCCTGGGCGCCATGTGGGAAGGCGAAGCAACGGCAGGGAACGCGCACCGACCTCGCGGACATTCCGCAGATATCTGCGGGAAGTGAGACCCGCGAGGTTCGCGAACAGATCGCCAAGGCCGCCGGGATGGGTGCCCGAATGGCGTGCCATGTCCCTGCCTGCCACCGAGTGCCATGGCGTGCCCTCGGTTGCTCTTTGCCTTGCCCCTTGACGGTAGTGCAGATAATTGGTATTATCTGCATATCTCTTGCAGGGAGTGCAACCGTCATGACCACCGATCTCGCCCGCCGTGAACCGCGTACTGCTCTGGAGCTTGTCGAGGACTGGGCCGCCTTGGCGCCCGACGCTCGCAAGCGCCGTGCCGCTGAAGCCCTGCGGGATGACGACCTGTCCACCTTGGTCACCCTCCTGGAGACTTGCCAGCGCCTCCACAACCGCCGCGGGCTGCGCACCAGCGAGCATACGCTGCGGTCGTACCGCACGGGACTGGCAGCCTTGGCAAGGTTCGCCCAGGGGATCGGCCGCAAGCCCCACCAGCTCAACCACGACGACGCCCTTCGGTTCGCGCGCCACCTCGAAGGCACGGGCGTCGGCCCGGCCACGGTGAACAGCCGCCTTGCCGCCGCCCGCGCCTTCTGCCGCGCCTTACAGTGGGCCGGAATGCTGCCCAGCGAGCAGAACCCCTTCGCCGAGGTCAGCGTCACCGATCCGACGCCCAAGCACGAGAAGGGGCAGCCCTACCGCCCGGAACACCTGGAGCGCCTGCTTGCCGCCGCCCGGACGCCCAGGGAACGCGCCCTGATCCTGCTTGGCGCCGACGCCGGCTTGCGGGTCGCCGAGGTCGCCGCCCTGACGTGGGAGGCTCTGGAGGTCGAGGGCTTGACGGTGCAGGTCCGCTCCGGGAAAGGCGGGAAGACCGCCTCGGTCGCCTTGACGCCCCGGTGTGCCGACGCCTTGGCAGCGTTGGGCGAGAAGACCGGCCCGGTGTTCGGCGTCACCAGTCGGCGCCTGCAAGCGCTCTTCGCCCGCCTCTGCGAGCTGGCCGGCGTGCCCAGGTACGGCTACCACGCCCTGCGGCACTCGGCGGGAACGCGCCTCTACGAGGCGACACACGACCTGCACGTGACCGCTCGCCATCTACGGCACGCCTCCCTTGATACCGCCCGGATCTATGCCCACTTGGCGGACGCCGACTACCGCAGCGCTGTTGCCCAACTCGCCGACTCCAAGGGCAGCAGCCCCCGGCGGTAGCCTCGTGCTCGAATCGGTCAAGGTGCCTTCTTCCGCTTGCTGGCCCGGAACTCCCACGGCGGCGCTGGGTCTTTGTGGGCCCACAGCCCGCGCTTCGCCAACTCCTTGCGGGTCTCGACAGCTTCCGCAGATATCTGCGCAAGCTTCTCTCGGCCTGCTTCCGCGAGGGTGTCGCCATCGGTCACGCCCACCACTTTGCCGGTGAAGTCAGCCGCCCAGGACAGGGAAGCCGCCAGGAGTTCAGAACGCCGGAGTGGATACGTCCCTCGCAGCCTACGGGTTACACCTCTTGCAGGGGACGTACCCCGCTTGCAGAGCCGCCTCCCGCGTGGCGAACCACGTCCGGTTCTGCGGCGCCGGAAGACTCGCGCAGGACGGCAGGTGAAACTTCCGGCTCTTCACGTTGCCGATGTAGTCCCCACCGGTCGAGGACGGCGGCGAACCGTTTGACGACGCTCGCCCGCCATGGCGCCACTCCCACGGCGGGATCGAGTGCAGGTCCGACCACAAGCCCCGCCGAGCTGCCCGTGCTTCGTTCTCCAGCCGGGCAAGGGTCGCGTCCTTCGAGTATTGCTTGTAGTGCCAGGCAAGCCCGGCAGCCACCAACTCCCGGTTGACGCTCTGCCCCTCGGCAGTGTACACGTCCGCCACCGTCCGGCCGTAGCGGTCGACGTCCACCGACACCACCCGGACCGACTTGCCGAACACCTGGCTCGACGTGAACTGCTTCGCCCGAGTACCGAACGGCTGGGCCTTCTCCGGACAGTCGATCCCGTTGAGCCGAAGCCGTTCCTCACGCCCTCCGCGCAGGACCGTGATCGTGTCGCCGTCCTGGACGCCCACGCACTTCAGCAGGTCGCCGGTTGGCGCCGCCTGCGGTCGCGGCTGTGCGCCCGGCTCGGCCTGGTCCAGCTTCTCCGGTTCCTGCGCGATCCGCCCACCTACTTGCACGCCGGGCGAAGGCAAAGGAGGCTCGACGTTCTGCCGGCAGCCGACCAGGGACGTCCACAGGACCGCCAGCAGAAAGGGAAGCCGTCGTCTCACGAGTTCACTCCTTCACCAGCGCCCTGGCGGTCGCAGCGTCCACCGAACCGGCCCGCCCGGTCGGGATCTCGTTCACGCGCACCGATACGCCTTGCCTGCGCTTCGGCATCGGTCCGAAGAACGTCGCCCGGTCGGCATACAGCCAGCCGCCCAGGAAGAGCGCCAGCAGCAAGGCACCGATGATGTGCCCGCGTTGCGTCGAAGTCTCTGCATGGGGTGTCCTCCTTTGCATGGGTGTCCTCCGCGTCATGAGGTCACCTCGCGCACAGCGTCTAGCCCGCGAACCAGCCGCTCCCCGCGTAGCAGGTTCTCGCCCTGCCCAAGCCACTCGCGTCGCCCCTCTGGCGAAAGCTCGAGAAACACCTGCCACAGCCAGCACTGATACCCAACCGCCAAGGGATCGTCGTGCGGCAGGGGATCCTCGCCGGTCGCCCGCCTCTCGTCGCGTTCGTCGAGCAGCTCGTCAGCTCGCCGCAGCACACAGGACCGCTCCCACGGGTCGCAAGCGTTCAGCGTGCCGGCAACGCGCCGCGCCTTGCCTTCGATCCAGTGCGCCTCGCAGTCAGCTTTCAGCTTGTCGGCCATGACGCCCACGGGTTCGCCGGCGCCGCGGGTTCCCCCTGCTGGCAGGAACACAGCGCCCGCCGTTGAAGTCTTCCGCGAACCGCGTGCGCCATCGCGCGGCTCCTTTCCCGCAGCCCGGCCTCTAACCCCGGCGGCAACGCTGTGGCCGGGCTGCCTTTCGTTTCCGGGTCGGCTGGACGCGCAACCCCGACGCCCTACGGCGCGGACCACAGCAACTTCCCGTTCTTGTTGCGGAGCCACAGGCTGGAGGAGCCGTCAGGCCTCAGCGCGAGACCGGCACGAACCTTCTCGTCCTTGTTGTGGAGCGACAGGCCGGGGGGGCCGTCAGGCGACACGCACAGATACCGCTGTCGGTCATAGTGCGTCGTCGCCGTCGACACCGGCGATCGGTATGTCAGCAGCCGTGGTCGCTTCAATCCAGCCGCGCTTCCGGGCTTCGCCTTCTGCCTTGTGCAGCAGCGCCAGGACTTCCGGCAAGACGGTAGCCCTGACCGTTAGCCCCTTCTTCGTCGGCAGGAAGTCGCCCGCTTGGTCCTTCGCCCAGATCCGGCAGCCCACCAGGTCGAAGCCCTTGTAGGTGCAGAGGTCGACGCGAATCTCTTCGTTGACGTTCTTCTCGATGACGCCAATCACGTCAGGCATTGGGTTCACCTCCTCTCGCTTGGTGTCGATGTCGCACCGAGCCTGTTGAGCGCAGCGCAGGCACAGCTTGCCGAAGGTGGCGGGCCGGTCGCAGCGTTCGCAGGTCATGCCGCCACCTCGTCTCGCACGCGAGCGACGCTGCTGACCACGAAGGCGCCCGGCCACGTCTTCTTCACGTGGTGGACGAACCGCAGGTGATCCGCGTCCGCGCCTGCCAGGAAGGGCACCTCGGCCCGCGTGTACGGGACAAGTCCCGCGTACCGCGCCGGGATCCGCGCCGCTTCGTCCAGCACCAGCAGCACCCGCTCGCCGAGGGCTTTGGCGTCCAGCAGTTTGCAGCCGGTCAGCTCGCCAGTGGTAGATCCTGCGGGTAGCTGCCCACCAGCAGCAAGGAACGCCGACCGCACCCTCTCGGGTCCACTCTCCCGGAGGTAGTCGCCCCAATCCTTGCCTTCGTCTGGTGGCCGCAGGCGAACTGCGCCCGCGCCCTTCGCTGCCAGCAGTTTCCCCCACGTGGCCGCCGCCTTATCGCCGGCGTCGTCTGCATCGGAGCAGAGCCACACCTTGCGGAAGGCTGCGGCCTGCTGAAGCCACGTGCCGCAACCCTTGCCGCCGACTGCAATGGCGTTCGCGCCCACGGAGTGCAGCGCCACCGCGTCGAAGACGCCCTCGCACAGGTGCAACCCGTCAGGATCAAAGGCTCCTCGGGGCATGAAGGCGCCGGTGCCTTTGGGGCCAAAACACCACCGGTCTTGTCCTTCGGCATCCTGCTCGGGCAGCAATCGTCCTTCAACGGCAACGATCCGCCCCGACCGATCGCAGAAGGGATACGTCAGCCAGTGCTTCCCTTTCGCGTTGCTGTAGCCGAAGCCAAACCTCTGCACCTGGTCAGCCGGTACGCCGCGCTTCAGCGCCCAGGATTCGGCAGGACTCCCAGGGAATGCCGCGTCGCACCTCTGCTGCATGTCGTCGCGTGACTCAGACAGCTCTGCTGTCGGAGTCGGCTGCTTGGACAACGTGAACCGCCGCATTCGTGCCGGGTCCATTGCCCCGCGCCGGCTGTCACCGTTGACAGGGACATCGGCACGCCCCGCAAGCTCGCGAAACGCCGCCGCACCGTCCCCTTGGCGCCGCGCCTTCACGTAGTCCCAGAGCGTCTGATCGAAGGCACAGTTGTTCGCCCGGTTGCAGTGAAGTCGAGGCGCCCTACCGTCTTGCGACGGGTAGATGTAGGCTGTGCGCTTCTCACAGGAAGGACACCTCAGCGCCACATAGGAGCCGTGCGGTCGCGGGTCGAGTTCCGCCAGGAGCGCCGCCAACTTGTCGCAGTCCAGCGCCGCCCAGATCCGCTCGAAGGTGTCCGTGCTGTGCGGCATCACTTCACCTCGGTGAACTCCTGTAACCGCCCCTCGAAGGTGAACAA
>Ga0210056_1004994_pt1 | contig 10152 bp, 9 predicted proteins | sample CryGeyCG2014_080_2_FD_183965 | JGI IMG/M metagenome (GOLD analysis project Ga0210056, IMG submission 183965) | Groundwater microbial communities from aquifer - Crystal Geyser CG07_land_8/20/14_0.80 (SPAdes) (version 2) | ecosystem: Environmental > Aquatic > Deep subsurface > Groundwater | place...
CAGTTTACTGGGCAATGCAGACCTTTGGAGGCTATGGATATGCCAGGGAATACGACGTCGAGAGATGGTGGCGGGAAATAAATTTAATCAGACTTGCTCCAGTTAGCCAGCAAATGGCATTAAGCTATGTTGGTGAACATATCCTGGGAATGCCCCGGTCTTACTAATAAGACAAAAGGGACGATTTCAAGTTCTTCTTTGGCGGCAAATTCTTTTTAATTAAACTCCTTCTAACGTATGTGGGCTTTACGAAGTGCGCTGAAAGGGCATTTGGAGAAGCGTTAGCTTCTCGTAAAGCCCCTGTTATATGAAGACTCGCACTCAATTAGCTTTTTATTAAACTTTTAAGTTCTATCACTGGCTTAGGAAATGGTTCACCAGTCCAACGATTTTCCCAACAGACTAAATAATCAAAAGAATCAAAAGGGTGACTCCAACTTCCACGCGTTAGATTACGTTTGAATTCAACTCTAACCTCACGTTTCTTGTCCTCATCATAGCATATGCCATCTATACCTTTGGAGTCGTTCAGGCCAAGAATTTGCATTCGAATTTTCCCTTCCGCACAAAGGATTGAAAACAATGCTATTACATCGGCTTCACTTTGTGGTGCATAAGGATGTCCTGTAATTCCTAAATTGTCCCAATGATAAGGCCATTTCTTTTTTATTGATATTTTAGGTATCGCAGGTATTGGACGTGGTAGCCTATTTTTTGTTTGCTGGGATTCTTGAGATTTGGGTTTTCGTTCTACTGGAGGAGGAATATCTCTTTTTCCCTTTTCATAAGTCCTGGGATTATACCTATAGAAATTGCCTCCTTAATAAAAACCTCCAATGTTGCCCACCTTCTTTTTTGAAAATTTAATCCGAATTTTTTACGCTCACTTGTTTTAGGTAGTCTTCCAAGTAACTCATAGGCTTTTTTAAGGCGATCATAATAAACCGCATCTGGAACTTCTTCTTTTGCTTTCGTTAAGAAACCTGCTTTTTTACAATAATATGTCCAGTCTGTCCCACCGTCATAAATGTTATTTTCAGAGAATTTTGCACCGTGTATTAAATATTCATTCCGACTAAATCTTTCTCCCCTTTTCAATCCTAGGCTCTCGGCAACCCTAATAATGTCATCAATAATTCCTTTTTCTTTATTTTCCATTTATTTCAATTCACCTTTCTTTCGCGAGTTTTCATATAACGTTTAAGAGTATGCGAAGTTTTTGCGAAATGAAATGGAGCAAAAATTTGGGTGAAAGAATTTTTTACTCCTTGTTAATATTATTGATGAAAAATTCTTGAACCGCATACTCTTTGTTATATGATGTGCTGAACAATTTTAATGAGACCTCGCTTTTCGTTCTTGTATGCTTTTAAGTAAAAATGGGGCTGCCTCCTCGTAAGTTTTACCCGATTTTATACTATTACAAACAAGACAACTGGTTTTTAGATTTTCTTTTGTATGTTTCCCGCCCTTGCACTGAGGAGTTAAGTGGTCAAGCGTTGCGTTTTCTTCTGTGACTTTTTCACCGCAGTAATGGCAGACCCATTTGTCTCTTTCATAAAGCTCTTTTCTTTTTTCTGGTTTAGTAAAATAATCTTCCTCTTCAGCGTCAAGGACAATTGCCAATTTTTCTGCAACAAGAGGAATTGCATCAGGAAGTATTACAGTATATAAAGTGCCGTCTCGATTAGTGTCACCAACCTTGACGCAACCTTTTTCTTCGAGGCCTTTGAGCATTTTTGAAATTTGCTTGTAACTAATTTTGTCTCCCATAATGCCTTGCCCTAGTTTTTCTGAAATCGTCCTTTTCCCAATTCTCAATGATGTTTCGTCTTTAAGAAAAGAGCTTCTTAGAAAAAAGATATAAAGCGAGGTCTCATACGGTGTTAATTCCGGCATGAGTAAGTCTACAAACTGTTCAATTATTGTTTTTAGTTTATCCATATTTGGTAGGTTAAAATTGTTCAGCATTTCATATAACTCGTTTCTATACGAAGTATTGGCATTGATTTAACAAGATATTGTATATTATACGCCTTAAACGCACACCATTCTCAGACTGGCGGAGGGGGTGGGATTCGAACCCACGTTCGCTTAAAAAGCGAAAACGGTTTTCAAGACCGTCACCTTAAACCACTCGGTCACCCCTCCAAGCTACTAAAGTATAGGCAACAAAATCACCAACGGTCAAACATCCTGTGATATAATGTGCGCGAAGCCAACCAAGATTTTTAGACTCATCACGAAAGGAGGGAAAATGCTAGAGGTATTTATGACCGAGGAACGGAAGAAACTCAAGGAGGAAGCGGAAGATTTCGTTAAAAGCGTGCCACGACAGCTCATCATGGATATGGATGCTGATAAAATCACGTTCCCCAAAGAATGGGTGGCGGAGGCAGGGAAGCGAAATCTTCTCGGGTTGAGGTTCCCACCCAAGTACGGAGGCAGGGGGCTTGGATGGGTGGATGATATTATGGTTGCCGGTATAATTGGTAAGTTAACTGTTAGCCTTGAATGCCTTTACGCCCTGGTCTCCATCGTTGGGGAAGCTCTAAATGTATTTGGAACTGAGGCTCAAAAACAGAAATATCTCAAGCCTCTTATAGCCGGGAAAATGTGGGCTGGTGAAGCACTTACTGAGCCCAGAGGAGGTTCTGACTTCTTCGGTGCTACCACCACTGCTCGAAAAGAAGGAAACTATTATATCCTGAATGGACAGAAACGGTTTACTGTGGGTGGTGAAGGCGCCGACTTCTTCCTAGTTTACGCTGTTACTAATCCTGAAGGGAATCCTCATGATAAGCTCAGCGCTTTCATTGTTGAAAGAGATATGGGAGTAGACGTAAAACATGTCTATGGTTTGATGGGAGTTCGGGGCACAGGAACGGCAAGAATATACTTCCGGGATGTACGAGTACCTGTGGAAAATCTTCTGGGAGAAGAAAACGGCGGTTCAAAGATTTTCTACAAGATGATGGTGCCCGAGAGAATTATTTATGGTGGTGTAGCTGGTTCCCGAGCTATTCTAGATATAGCTGCGAGGTATGCCAACAAAAGAAAAGCCTTCGGTTTTACGATAAGGAACTTTGAGGCAGTCAATTTCAGAATAGCCGAGAGTCTAACCAAACTTGATGCTGTCAGCGCTTTTGGCTATGCAGTGGCGAAGACCATAGACGATGGAATAGGCACACCAGGCTACCAGAGAAGGCTGGTATCTGAGTTAAAGCTACTTGCTACCAAAGTATTTTGGGAAGTGGCAAACGATGCCATGGATAATATGGGAGGTATTGGATATACCAATGTCTACCCAATCGAGCGAGCAGTGAGGGAGGCAAGGCTTCCCATGATCTGGACCGGAACAAACGATATTATAAAACTCATTATCCAGCATGAGTATTACAAGGAACTCCTTGCCCGGGAAATTGAAGGAAGAGACGTTGAGTCCGATGTTCCACTTAACGAAGAGGAAGCCGCTGAGGAAAAGATTTACACCGATGCCGACCAGGAAAAAGCTCAGCCTGCGCCGGTATCATAGCTCAATGCCTTAACCTCCCGAGTCCCCTTCCAACCTCCCTAATTAAGCCCTCTGGAAAACCAATATATCCTCGACTCCAATTTTACCCTTGTCCGCCTTAGATAAACCATGCTCAATAATATCCGCTACTTTAAATCCAACAGATTCTCCTAAATTTGCCAATATAGACGATGTTCCTATTGCTTGCTCCTTTCCGTTTATCGTCCATGTTTGATACTTGCTCACTACCATCAAATAGTACTTATTTCTTCGCAAAACGCGATAACACTCCTCAAATGAAAGCTTCATCATCTTAAGATAGTTCTCAACCATTCTCGACTTATAACCTTGGCCAGATTCTTGCAGCAATTCTATGAGCTTTAAACTTGATGCTGGCAGTCGGACGGAGAAATACCTGTCACTAACAAAGAGAGGTGGCGTTTGATATTCCCTTTCATCTCTATATTTTGCTTCATAAAATTGTTTTGTTGAGCCCCAAGTAAGATCCTGATCTAACCCTAGAATTAATATAGATACCTTGTTGTTACCGATATAATCTAACGCATCGAAGTAAGGAGGAGAGGTAAGAATGCCGCTAATAGAGTTATCTTTAATCATAGACATATCAGTTGAGTCGCCTTTAATTATCTTAATTTTGCCTTTATTAAGATTTACCCCGAGTATTTCTGCCAGCTTCTTCGTGGCATACAAAGTTAAGTATCTATCCTCAACATAAGATTTGAAGGAGTTGATTATATCCCACCCTCTTCTTTTTTCAGAATATTCTACAATCTCTTGACTTAAGAGAGTTAGAAGAAATGTCCTTGCTTCGTCATCATCTATATTATCTATTCCCTTTTTTAAAAAGATAATTTTTGCCAGATGTGGGCTGATATTCTCATAAGCCTTACTATTGCCAGCATTTTCCTTAATTTTTCCCTTCGCCTCTGTTAGCTCATTCCTTATGTCTTGTTTGAAGAGCGCACCATCTATAGATTCAAATAACTTGATTGTGGAGTTTCGCAGAGCTACGATATTAATTCCCAGATTACATTTAACTTCAGAAATCATCCTCCCTATATTCAAGACCTCTATGCCGATGGCATTTAATCCCATAGTCGGAGCATCAGCGATAAATGCTCCCGAGCCTACAAAGGGATCCAATATAGTGTCTCCCTCTTTTACATTTAGTAAATTTATCAGAGCACGCGATATCCTTGGGTCACCCTTGCCTTTGTACTTATGGAGATAATGGAGAAATGGTTTTCTTAAATCAGTAGATGCCCAGTCTACAAAATCACCGATATGATTTTTCCCCAGACCAAAATGGGGAGACCGATAGTGACCTACCTTCATATGCTCAAGCAATTCATCTACGCCCTTCCCTATACCAGCTTCTTTCTCTCCAAAGTAATCTGTCCAGTTCTCGCTATTCTTAGGGCGGAACACTGCTGCAGGAAGCTTTTTTACCTCGGTTACATATTCAAAAAGTGTTTGAAAGGGCAAAAACCTGATTGTTACTAATTTATTCGTTTCCGATAAGTTCTTTAAGAAAATTTGAGTGTAAGGATTTGGGTCTATTTTCCCTCTCTCTAGCTGCTCACTGCTTACTACTACCCCAATTTTGCTTAACAATCTTTTTAATATTTCCACATCGCTTTTTGCTCTAAAAATCACATAAAGCTCCCTGAAGAAAGTCGCCTTTTTAACTATGCTAACCATTTCTTGAACCGGCATCTCAGCTAAATATCCTTGTCCTTCCCCCATGTAAACTAACCTAGAAATTAAGTGAATGACCTCTTCATCAAGCAAGTTAAACGGCTTTTCTCTAACGAGAGACGCGATAGTCTTCACAAACTTAGTTTTTCTGCCCAGTAAACTGTCTATCTCTCTCTGGGCAAAATAAAGTTCATCTGGATCCCTTAAATCGAACTTTACTTTTGCTAAGCAAAGCATGCTACTTCCCAAATTCGAATAAAGCACAAGGCTTTATTTTGAATTGCACCTTTGTTGGGTCTGGAGTGCCACCTTTTCTTTGCATCGTGATCCTTCCAATGTGCAAGCTTCCTCTTCGAGATACTTCCACCTCACCACCCCCAAAGAAATTCATTGCCATATTAATATCTTTTAAGATCCATGTAGTAGTGCTACCCTCTTTATTATATCTTGTTACTAACATCCAGTTGGCTGATAAGCCACCCCGACCCTTAATAATATCGGTAACAACAAGAATTTTATTTTCAGCGAAGAAATTCACAATTTTACTCCTGGTATCTGTAGACAATTCATCAAGGAACATCCTCCTGTTATCCCTCAATACCTTATTTCTGACTATCTCAGGGCAAGAAGCAGGGTTAATTTCACCTGTAAAAAGTTTCAGCCCGAGGGCTATATCGTCGCTAAATCCCCACATCTCTTGATATGCAGCTACCCATCTTTTATCTACCTGGTTATAATCTGCGTCTGAATTTGCTTTCTTTAAGGATAAATTCTCTATCTTCAGTATCTTCCCAACGGTAATTATGATTCTTATTTGAGCATCTGCCTTTTTAAATTTCATCAGTTCTTCGTAACTTTCCTCCAATCCTAGCTGTTCAACATCTGTTCTTTTCATCCTAGTGGGAATATGGATTGCCTCCACAGAGTCAATGTTTTTAAGATTGTACCCCATGATTTTAAGCCAAAGCTGTGCTTCACCGTCGTCTTTCCAGCTGTTGAACTTATGACAAACAGCCTTTTCGTTGGCAAAGCCTCCCTTAGCTGTAGCAGAACCAAGTTCAAATGTTGCCATAATTATATCCCCTTTGCTTGCATATCTTCTATAGCTCGACTACCCTCGGTTTTACCTGGCGTTTCTCAGCCGCCACGATAGACTGAATCTGGGAGATAGCTTCATCAAGCTTGCCTTGATAGCTTGTGAGCACATGGTCAAAAAGAGGTAAGCTTTTCATCTCCTCTTCAGCCTTCTGTAACCTCAGTGCCAGGTCCTTGGCAGATTCGCTATGGCGCTGTCTCAGCCGTCTTTCCAGCTCCTCCATTGAGGGAGGCCTTAGAAAGATGCACACCGCCTGAGGCAATATCCTCTTAATGGTAGCTGCCCCTTGCACATCTACCTTCACAATGACATCCTTTCCCTTAGATAAAGCCTGACTTATCTCCTTCCTGGGCACACCATAGTAATTTCCATAAACATTAGCCCACTCCAGAAGTTCCCCATTATCAATCATTTGCTGGAACTCCCGCTGGGAAACAAAGCGATAGTCCACGCCATCTCTTTCCCCTTCACGGCGAGGACGACTGGTAACCGTTACCACATAATGAAAGGGATACTTTTGCTCCTTCATCCTCCTGAGCAGGGCATCCTTGCCCACCCCGGAAGGTCCCGAAAGGACGATAAGCAAGCGGTTTGAACTCATTGCTTTAGTTCCCTCGCTTCGCTCGGGACAAGCTCGGCAACAGCGGACCAGAACGAGGGATAGGAAACATTTACCACCTGAGCCTGGTTGATAACTGTTTCACCCTTAGCTATCAGGCCAGCTATAGCTAGGCTCATCGCCAGTCGATGGTCTAAGTGGCTCTCAATCTCCGCACCCGATAAAGATTTACCTCCATAGATAATCATGCCATCAGACAACTCCTCAATTTTAGCGCCCATCTTGGTAAGCTCACGAGAGACCGTGGCAATTCGGTCGGATTCCTTCACCCGCAGCTCAGCAGCATCTCTAATCACAGTTTTACCACTGGCAAAGCAGCCAGCTACAGCTAGAAGGGGAATCTCATCAATAAGACGGGGAATCATCTCGCCACCAAGCTCGATACCCCTTAATTTGCTGGATTCCACCACAATATCAGCCACTGGCTCGTTGCCGCTCATCCTCTCATTTTTTATCCTCAGCTTAGCCCCCATGGCTAAAAGGGCATCGATAATCCCCGTCCGTGTCGGATTGAACCCACAGCCTCTCACCATTATTCGGGCATCGGGATGGACAGCGCCAGCAACCAGAAAATAAGCCGCCGAGCTAATATCACCAGGAATAGTAAAACTTATCGCTTTTAGCGGAGAAGTCAATGGATTCAGGGAAATTAAGCTGCCATCACTTTCCAGGGCAGCTCCCATCTGCCGGAGCAATCTTTCAGTATGGTCACGGGAGGGAACAAGCTGCTGTAACACAGTCTTCCCTTGAGCGAAGAGACCAGCTAACAAAATCGCTGACTTAATTTGAGCGCTGGGAATGGATAACGAAATTTCGGCGCCATGTAACTTTCCTCCCCTGATAACTAAAGGGGCAAAGGAATCCTTTCCCCTACCCCAGATTTCCGCCCCCATTAGCCGCAGTGGCTCAATCAGCCTCCCCATAGGGCGGGAACGAAGAGAAGCATCGCCGGTAATAATAGACAAAAAGGGCTGACTGGAAAGCAGACCACCGAGAAGACGCATCGTGGTGGCGCTGTTCCCGGCATTGAGCACGTTCGATGGCTCAGTTAATCCCTTCTCACCAACGCCAGAGATAAGCAAGGTGGGAAAATCAGGAGTGCCACTTCTGCGAATCTCTGCCCCTAAAGCCCTTAAGCAGCTAACGGTGCTCCAGCAATCCTTGCCCGAGGAGAAGTTGCCAATCTCAGCTTCACCTGAAGCTATGCTGTTGAGAATCACCGCACGATGCGAGATGGACTTATCGCCCGGTGGAGTAACTTCACCTTCCAGGCGACGACAGGGCTTGATAACCCTTATTTTGCCTTGTTTAGCCATTCCTGCCTTAATTTGTTAGCCTCAGCCAGTGCTTCCTCCAGTTGATTACTACCTGAATCCACCAATTGACGATACCTTTGTAGTTCATCAATAAACTTGTCTATCCAGCGAAGTATCGCCTGCTGATTAGTAAGGCAAATTTGTGCATTCACCTCGGGGCTTCCTGAAGCCAGTCGGGTAAGGTCACGATAGCCAGAGGCAGCTAATTCCTTCATCCTCTCCCAGGTAGGTCCACTGGCAGTGCTTGTCACCAGAGCAGCTGATAACAAAAAGGGAAGGTGGCTGACCCCGGCGACAAGCACATCATGCTCTTGAGCATCGATAAAGAAAGGCGCAGCCCCCAGCTTCTTCACCATATCTGCTACCTTGTCTACCGATTGTGGTGAGGCTTTCCTGGACGGAGTAAGACAATAAACAGACCCTTGAAATAAATCAGCCTCGGCAGCTTTCATCCCATAGGTTTCCTTCCCCGCCATAGGATGCCCACCGATAAAGTCCACCGCAGGTGACAATAATTCCTCAGCCCACTTCATAACCTCAACCTTGGTGCTCCCCGTATCGGTAGCTATGCAGCCGTGGGGAAGAGAACTTGCTATTTGAGAGAGAATTTCCTTTATAACTAAAACTGGAGTAGCAATGATGACTATCTCAGCGTGCTTTACCGTGTTTTCAAGGCTTGTCTCTATTCTATCAACCATCCCCATATTCACTGCCAGTGAGACAGCTTCAGGACGGCGAACATAGCCAATTATTTCGAGATTCTTCCCCTTTACTTCGTTCAAAGGGTCAGAATGACATTCAGCAGCCTTCTTCAAAGCAAGCCCGATGGAACCGCCGATAAGCCCCAACCCAATAATGGCAACACGCACACCCTTATTATGTCATTGCCAGCAAGACATGACAATCCTTGTTGGCAGAATAGGAATCGTTAATTACCCAGCAGAAATCAATTCAATCTCAAAGAGCTTAGGCCACAATTTTCCGGTCACAAACAAGCGAGCATTCTCTGCGTCATAGGCAATGCCATTGAGGACATCAACCGGCTCACCGCGGTCTTCGGGAGTTAAAAGCCCTTCCAACTCTATCCAGCCAACCACCTGACCTGTCTGAGGGTCAATCCTGGCAATGCAGTTTGTCTGCCAGACATTGGCATAGATTTCTCCTTGAACATATTCCAATTCATTGAGTCTGTTCACGGAACCATCGTTGTCATATACTCCAACCCGACCAATTTCCTCAAAGGTTTCAGGGTCTAGGAAATACAATGTTGCCGTTCCATCGCTCATAATCAAACGCTCTCCGTCATGGGTAATGCCCCAACCTTGAGTGGAATAATTGAACTCTTGTAGTAACTCAAAGCTGTCCCTATCATAAACAAAGCCGACATGCGACTGCCAGGTCAACTGGATGATGTCGTTTCCATAAACGGTCACACCCTCACCGAAAAATTGGGCTGGTAACTCATGAATTTGCAACACCTCTCCAGTTTCCAATTCCACCCTGCGCAAAGTGGAGCGTCCATTAAGCCCTGTTCCTTCATATAAAACGCCGTCTTCAAAAACCAACCCTTGTGTGAAAGCACTTCGGTCATGAGGATAGGTGTTGACAACATTGTAACTATAGACTGGAGTGATATTAGAAGTTGTGGGAGCCGGGGATTCTGAGCAAGAGCAGGCACAAACCGCTCCTAACAATGCAAGGAGCCCCAGCCCAATAATGGCAACCCGCACACCCTTATTATGTCATCGCCAGCAAGGCATGACACGTATATTGATGTAGGATGTATCATGTAGTTTGGAGAGCATTTGGGAGACCTCTATGAGCGTGGCTGGGGACATATGTACCTCTAGGGATTGAATGGGCGCTCCCGCTTGATGACCTCTGATAA
>Ga0210056_1004997_pt1 | contig 10150 bp, 8 predicted proteins | sample CryGeyCG2014_080_2_FD_183965 | JGI IMG/M metagenome (GOLD analysis project Ga0210056, IMG submission 183965) | Groundwater microbial communities from aquifer - Crystal Geyser CG07_land_8/20/14_0.80 (SPAdes) (version 2) | ecosystem: Environmental > Aquatic > Deep subsurface > Groundwater | place...
CCACTCCAAAGATTCCAAAAAAAGTGATAAAGGCCCATTCTTTGATGCCGATGTTTCCAATGCTCACGGGGATCGAAGAAACTATACTCACAATGGAAATAGCAATCATAAAATCAATAAAGCTTATGGGAATATGCAAATCAACAAAAAGCATCCACGACGCCAATCCAACTCCAATGAAATTAAAAGCTGCTCCTAAAAATAAAGTTTTAGCCAATACTCCATACTGCTGATAAAAATATATTTCTCGAATAAGTTTGATTATTTTTTCCGGAATAAATCTTTTGACCTTATTCCAAATTGAATTTTTTCTGATAACTGCCAAAAGGAAATTGATTCCAAAAAATGCGATTATCGCCAAATTAGCCACCAAAAGAATGTGATTTTTGAAAACCGCTTTCAAATCAAGCAGGCTAAAAAAAAGAATTAGAAGCATCACTCCGGCAAAACCAATAATTCGATCGGCCAAAACCGTTGAGGTAGCTTCCAGATATTTTTTTCCTCCCGCCTTTCCTAGAGTATAAGAACGATAAGTGTCTCCACCGATGATGGAAGGAAAAAAATTATTTATAAAAGCGCCTGTTAGATAAATTTTGAAAATATCCCAAAATTTGAGATGAATTCCTTTGAAATCCGCCAGAATTTTCCATTTGCTTGAGGAAATCAAAGTTCCACCGGCATAAATTATCACAAAAGCAAACATCCACCAAATATCCAGTTTTTCAAAATAAATAAGCACTTCCGACCAATCAATTTTGAAAAAAATCCAGCCCAGAAAAAGAGCGGTCGCAAAAAGCTTTAGGAATAATTTTATCTTATTATTATTTTTTTTAATTTCGTTTTTTTTCACTGATGCGCTAGTTAATATTCGCATATAATGATTGGCTGTTTCTGCCCAAGACATTGACTGCGAAATTTTTCGACTTTTTTGCGACATCTCTTGGCGCAAGTTTTCGTTGTTGATTATTTTTTCAAGGCCATCAAAAATATCTTGTGACGATTTTTTCTTGATGATAAATCCGTTTCCATTCATTAGTTCAGCTGCACCCGTATCAGTCGTGATGATTGGCAATCCCGAAGCCAAGGCTTCCTGCGTCACATTGCCAAGTGCTTCACTAAGCGATGGCAAAATAAATATATGAGATTTTTGATAAAGTTTAGCTATTTCACAGTGTTTCACAATACCAAGAAAATCAATCATATCTTCTAAATTATTTTCTTTGGCAAATTTTTTGTACTCTTCTTGCAATGGCCCTTCACCAGCAATTAGCAATTTGACATTATTATGTTTTTTGGCTAAATCTCTGAAAGCTTCCAGCGCATATATCCCCCCTTTTCTTTCGATCAATCTACCGACAAAAAGAATATTGAATGTTTTTTCTTCTTTCAGTATTTCAGCATCTGGATGAAATTCTTCAATATTTATCCCATTTCGCACTATAGTTATTTTTTGTTCTGGCGCCGATTTTTTGGCTAAATTAGCTAAATCATTACTCAATGCCACAACTTCCCCCGCTTTTTTCCAAATATTTCTACTCATATAGCGGAAAAACAATTTATCTAAAAGATGAAAACGGTTATTGTAAAAAGGCACATCACTTCCCCGCAGACTCACGACATACGGCAAACCCAATTTCTTAGCAATATAACCGCAAGGAATGCCAAAAAAGGCTAGCGTCGCATCAAATTTTTCTTTTTTGATTAATTTCTTGGAAAACCAATAAGCTTTCCAAGAATAAACTAAAAGATCCTTATTGGTCTGAAAATGCATTTTAGAATTATTTTTTCCGATTGGTAATTTATGAATTTCTATATTCTCTCCTATTTTTTCCAAATGATACTTTTTATCAGCCGAAGAAGTCACCAAATCAACATAAAGATCTGAATTTTTGGAAAATTCCTTGAGCAGATAAAAAACAGCATTGCCCGCTCCCCCACCCAAAGGCGGATATTCATAATTTAGAATTAGAATTCTCATATTCTATTACAAATTAATAAATTCAACCTCGGATTTATTATCTTTCACCTTAATAATTACATATTGTTTTTTGATATTAAGTGACGGCGTATCAATATAACTAATACCAGCAAAGGTTGAACTTCTAGCTATATGCTTATGTCCACTTACAATCAATACTACCCTATCTTTATATTTTGATAATAATTCTTCAATTTCAATACTATTAAATAAGCCATACAACGGATGATGAACAAAGATAATATTCCGATTATTCTCTTGGAGTTTTTCTTCCAACCATTTTTTTTCTTTATCTGGAATAAATCCCTCATAAGCTCCCGGCTTTTCCTTTCCTCGCTCAACATCTTCGCCGGTATCAAACCAATAATTAGCATCCAAAACTATAATTTGGTAATTTTTCGCCACAAAAGAATAATAGCTATCAAAGCCAGTGAGTTCTTTATAATCTTTCTTATATAAACTAAACATTTCATGATTTCCAATTACATGATATCGCGGTTGAAAACCCAAAAGACTATCGTCAGCTATTTTCCATTCAGCAATACCTTCGGCCCTTGGCTGTTTACCATTCCCATCAATATTCCTATTTTCAATAAAATCACCCAGCTCAATAATAAAATCTGGCTTTTCTGGATTTCTTTCTCCTTTTTCTTGTATATGCACTTCTTTGGCAAACTTAGCTATCATTGAATAAATTTTCCCTTCAGCATGGGAATCAGACATTGCGCCTATAACAAGATCCGATTTTTTATTTGTGCTATCATCACTAATAAAATTTTCATCGACTGCAATCGAAATATTAGGATTTTTTTGAACTTTATTTGAATAAATTTTTTCTGCCACAAAATTTGAAACATTTTTTCCCAGAAAACTGAAACCAAAAATTACAACTGCAATTATAACCAAAAAAACCAATCCTGCTATTTTTACTTTCTTTTTATTTTTCAAAAAAATATTTTTGACTTTATCAATTACTTTTTTCTTCATAGGAAATTAAATTAAATTTATTATTTATCAAGCGACCGACTAATTAGTATAAATTTAGAAACTCAACTTCGGCTATCTTGTTTTTTACACTGATTATCATATATTGTTTTTGATGATACAAGGAAGGAATATCAGCATAATGAGTTCCAGCAAAAGTAAAAGTTCTGGCTCTGTTTTTGTGACCGTTAGAAATCAAAATCACATCATCTTGATATTTTTTCAACAACTTTTCAATTTCAACACTGTTTGTCAAATTATATATTGGATGATGGATAAAAATAATATTGCGATCATTTTCTTTTAATCTTTCCTCTAGCCATATTTTTTCCTTTGACGGAATATATCCGGTATAAGCTCCTGGTTTCTGTTTTTCCGGATCGACATCTTTTTCGGAACTTTGCCAATACATAGCATCCAAAACTATTATCTGATAGCCCTTTGCTATAAAAGAATAATAGGAATCAAAACCGGTTAAGTCCTTATAATCCTTTTTGTTAAAACTCAACATCTCATGATTTCCAATAACATGATAGCGAGGCTCGTAAGCCAGAAGCGCGTCCGCTTTTTTGAAATCCGCTAAACCATCTTCTCTGGGCTGTCTTCCGCCACCCGCTTTAGTTCTATTTTCTATAAAATCTCCCGCTTCAATCACAAAATCAGGTTTTGTCTCCTGCTCTTCCATTTTTTTAGCAAAATCGCCAATCAGTTTAAATCTTTCAAAAATAGCTTGTGAATCCGCCATAACACTAATTACCAAATCAGGCTTTAACTTATAATAATTTTCGCTCACAAATTCCTCGTCTTTAATATCATTTGCACCTGCATCATCATTTTGAACCACAGTATTTGAACAATTTTTTTCAACCACAAAATTTGAAACATTTTTCCCTAGAGAGCTAAAACCAAAAATTCCAACTGCAATTGCAATCGCAAAAACCAATAATATTATCTCTAAAAAATTTTTGTTTTTTAAAATAAATACTTTAAGGTTCTTAAACTTAAAACTTTTTATCTTGTCGATTATTTTTTTCTTCATGTTTTGTATTATAAAATAAATTAATTCAATGTTTATTTTTTTTCGATACGCCAGCGTGATTTTGATTATACCCCAATTTCCCCCAAATTGCCAATCAAGATGCTCTTAACCGGCTCAAGAATATTTTTGGAAATTGATTTTTTATTTTGAATATCATCCACTAAATTTTCTATTTCTCGATTGATATTTCTAGCTAGGTTTTCGAGCAATCGATTTTTGAAATTAGCCGGCCAAGGACTGACTTTTATGGCCTCATAAAACATTTTTTGCATTTTTATTATTTTCAATTTAGCATCAAGATAATTTTTAGTCGCTTTTTTGGTGATAAGTTTGTCTTGATAATAATGTTCGACATTTTCGATTATCGAATTGATAGTCGGTTGGATTGTGAAAGCTATTGTTTCTTCCTTGGAATTTCCCGCTTTGTCCATTGCTGATATTTTCAAGTTATGCTCGCCTTTTTCCAGATAGGCCATATCGATTTTATCTTGGGAAAATATTTCATTGTCTAAAAATATTTCTGTTTTTTCTTCATCTATTCCGGAAGAATCATCTGTAACGGTAAATTCTAGTGGAATAATTTCATCACTTTGATAGATTTTGTTTTGTGGAGAATCAATGGTGATTGTCAGAGGAACAGTATCTTTCTCTTCATTCACTATTTCTTCTTCCAAAACCTCCACCGTTTTTTCTGTCTGCACTCCATTTTCCGCTGTGCCAATTATTTCTCCTGCAATTTCACTGGCAATACCGTTTTCGTCTTCGAAAATCTTCGCTATTTCAATTCTATATTCCCCATCCCCCGTGCCTTGGGTAATGATTTTATATTCCCCATTTTCGGGATTTGGAATAGTGAGAAATTCATTCTCTGTGTCAAAGCCAGAATAATACGCCCCGTTGATTTGTTCATCTTCATCCAAATTGTTTATATTCTTCCCAGCCCATTGTCCGCTTGGTGCGATTATTTGAATGTCGATGGGAGAGAAAATAAAAAACACCAAAACTTTGTCTGTTCCGACAAAAGGCACTTCTTTTTGCACCTGATTTCCCGTTATTTTTTCAAAAACAATTTCTGCTGTTTTACCAGGTAATTTCGAATGTAAAAAATTTGTTTCAATTTTTTCGTCAGAAAAAATATTTTCTGCTGATTTTTTCGGAACAGTACCATCGCCTTCTCCATATTCCAAACCATGATCACCAAAAAGTGCATCGAAATTTTCCGGATAACCATGTGCCCATAAAGAATTTTCATCAATTGATGGTTTTTCAACTCGTATCTTTGTTATCGTTCTGCCTTCATCTAATTTTCCGATAATATTTGTGACTACCACGGAATTCATTTTTCTAATATTCTCAATAAGATTCAGGTTTTCTAAGAAAATATTTTTTGGATAATGTTCATCATCAGCGTATGATCGCATTTTTTGAGAAGCGATATCATATAAATAATCATAATCCGGTAAAAGTTCTTGCACGGATTTTATTGGCTGATTATGTAAGTAGGAAAAAATACTGTCAAAACCAACTTCTTTAGCTTCTTGCTTGAAAATATATTTAAATATTAGATCCGTTATGGATGAACCAGAGGGAGGTATTTCTCCACCGTCCCACAATAAATAATCTTCCGGTGCGCCAGCATTAGGCGTTCCAAGCATTACTAGTTGATCGACATCATCTGTATAATTTTCCGACTCAATATATTCCCGCGTCAAAAGTCCGCCCATCGAATGCGCTACTATGTCAACTTTCGGCCAATTATTAGCAGTTTTTATTTCTTGAATTTTTTGTTTGAGCAAAAGCGCATTGTTAACATTACTATCGCGCCATTGATAAGGAAAAGTAAAAAGGTCTTTATCTTTTTCGTATCCATTTTCTTCAAAAGTTTCCAAAAGACTTTCAAAAGTTTTGAAAATCGGATCAGCTTTCCACTCTCCACTATCCGTTATTTTCCAAGATCCTAAAATCCCCGGCACGATAATCACCGGATCATGAAAATTAGGTTCAATAAGCCAACTGGAAGAATTAATTGTTCCGGAAACCGGCCAGCAAGCATTATATATTTCACAATTTTTGATCGGACCGTTTGGGTTACCCCACCAATTATAGCGAAAATCAGCTGTTCCAGAAGTTTTGGTCCGTATCACTTCGTATTGAGAATTATTCAAGAATTTGGAACGATTGACTTTGACCGTTGAATTGCTTCCTGTTATGGAAACTGCGATTAAATTGTCATGAAAATTGACATTTTGCGCGCTAAATTTTCCACCATTAACATCCACTGCCCCTTGCATCGGACCATAAGCATAAGCAGTATTCAGGATTGAATTTTTTTCTGCTGAAAAAGCCGAGGTGCCCCCACCTGTCACATCTGCGTTGATCAATTCAAAATTTCCTCCGGAAAGAACTTCAAAAAAATAGCCATAGGAGCCATCTTTTTTCTTTATTTTCACCGGCTCGTTTAGTGTTCCTTTGATAATCAACTCTCCTTCAATATCAACTTGAGCATTATCCATAGTGATTGTCACTCCTTTTTTGACTACTACTGTTTTCCCCTCCGGTATTTCCATTTCTCCGCTAATTTCAAAGTCCTCTGTTATTTCCGTGTAATCTTCTTCTAGCAATGGATTTTCTTGAGAAAAAACAACGCGACTTGTCGGAGAAATCGGAATAAAAGAAATTAAAATTGATAAAAAAATAACTAACGCTGTTTTATTTTTTTTCATTTTTGTTTTTTATTCTTAAAATATTTAATTATTAGATATATATTTAAAAGAGGCCAGAAAAAAACAATAACATATTGAAACCACGCAATATGATATGTGAGAAAAATAAGAGATTTAGAAATAATTAACAAGAAAAAAAATAAATTGGCTAATATTGAAAAAATAGCTATTGATAAAAATATATTTTTGAATTTGGAAAATACAACCCATGCTATTAAAAAAAATATACTACAAGAAATAATCGCTACCAATAAATCACTAGGACAATTTAAATACAAACACATACTTTTTCTCCCTCAACCTCCCGCAAAAATTATATTTATAATTCCAGCTTGAAGCGAGTTTTTTAATTTTTATTTTATTCTTTTATTATATCATCCCCTTGAAAACATCTTCGCAATCACAATCATTTTCACAATCGCAATTCTCTTTTTCATCCTCAAAAGAATCTTCGCCAAAGTTAAAGTCAAAATGTTCAAGATGGCGCGCTGGCATATTTTTATACCGTGCAGTGGTGATCATTTTTTTAGCCTCAGCCACCCAAGATTCATCATATTCAAGATCTTCTTCGATTTTATGCAATTCATTTTCTTCCATCAACACAAAATCTTGCATCCAATTATATTGCCAGTCTTCTTTTTTGTTTTTATGTTTTGCTAAAACTTTTTCATGCACTTTTTTCTCCAACATCAATTTTTCAATTCTTTCTTTGATATCACACATTTTCATTGTTCGCTCATCGATATAGCGCTCTTTTCTTCTAATTAATTCACTCAATGTAAATTCTTCATCTTCTTTTTCGTTTTTAGGTTGATAAAAAAACATTTCGCATTCATTCAGCGCTATTTGAGCATAAGTGCGTTTTTCATAATCTTTTTCTATCTTGATATATTTTTCAATTTTTTCAATCGCCTCTTTTGTGCCCAAATGCGCCAACTTTTGCAACTCATCTTGCGAAAGTTCTTTCACTACAACCACCTCTTTTTTTGCTTTTTTTGACATAGTTTTTTTAGTTTGTTAAAAATTTATGCGTTAATATGTTTATTTTCATTTCCATATTATTTTTGAAATATAAAAAGATGTTCGTGCATAATGAGAAGAAAATTACTTTCTCTGGATTTATTCACCCAAAAGCCCGTTGCTTGGCAGTTATGTTGTTTTTTAATAATGTCTTCTTTTAATTGAAATCCTCGTTTTAGAAATTTTTCCATGACCTTATAGGCTAGTGGTTGATACATAGTATTTCTGCGTGTGTCTCCCATCAAAATTGCGCAAAATTTTCCTGGTCGTAAAACTCGATATAATTCTTTGGCAACTTTTTCCATTTCCTCCACAAATTTTTCTATGTCATGAATGTTGGAAAGATCATCCTCGATTTTCCCTTCGCTGTATTTTATTATATCTGCATATGGCGGATGAGTGAGAACAAAATCAATTTCGTTATCTTTTATGAAAGAAAGTTTTCGCGCATCACATTTTTTGATTCTTTGTTTGGCTTCATTTTTTACATCAAACTCCAAAACTTTTTTTGTTCGTTCCAATGCTTCCTCGTTCACATCAACACAAGTAATATGGCGATTCAATATTTTCGCTTCAATCGCGGTCGTGCCACCGCCAATCATACAATCCAAAAGATGCTCCTTCTCTTTCGAATATCGCAAAATCAAATTTCGCACCACTTCCGGCGCCCAATTTCCACGCCAATCCGATTTATGCGTCGCCCAATTACCCCGTCTTGGAAATGACCAAACAGTTGTGCATTCAAGATTAAATTCTTCTGGATGAAGTTTTATTTCTTTTTGTTTTAACATTTTTATTAATTTCTACCTGGCACTGGCAATCCAATTTCGTGAAAAGGCAAATATTCAAAATAATATTTACAATTAACACTAATTATATAATCAAGAACATCTTTATACTTTTCATATTTAAACCAATCACTCAAAACATAAATGTATTCAACTTCGTAATTCAATTCTGAAAATAGTTTTTTATACTGTTTTAATTTGAAATCACATGTTTGTAATTTTTCATCCACAGAACCTTCGACTTGTTGGTATTTTACTTCAATAATAAAAAGTGCATTTTCTTTAATGACATATATCGCATCATCTGGTAATAATTTTTTTGATAAATGTTTCATCCAATCAATGCCTTTTGATTCTAAAAATTTGTATAACTGATGTTTGCGAAATGATTGTGCAACCACTTTATTATTATACAAAATTTCAGCATCAATTTTCACTTTTTTAACAGAATAACCTTCAACTTTTTCATTTAAAAAAGTCAACAAATCCGTTTTATTTTCGAAGTGAATACCTGTTTGAGTATTCCCTCCACCAATCCCATCTTTTTTCATATGCTTTTACTATTTTAATACTTAATAATTAATAACCACAACCTCCCTAATCTTCCCCCTCCCTGTTCCATTTGAATTGATTGCCCGTCCAGCTAAAACTTTATGAATTTTTATTTTTTTATCCAATCCAGAATATAGATCGTTGATAAATTTCGTATCAGAGTTTGAAAGCATTGCATAGCAACCTCGCTTGTGAAGTTCTAGGAATGTATCTCGTAATTCTGTTTGTTCTTTTTCTAAAAATCCTTCTTTAGTATAACTTGTAAAACTCGAGGTTCGATTAACCGGATAATATGGCGGATCAAAATATACAAAATCTCCTTTTTTGGCTTTTGCCAAAACTTTCTTATAATCCTGATGCAAAATTTTTGTGTGTTTCATCGCATCGTGTGCTTTTCGCAAATTATCTTCATCACAAATCATCGGATTTTTATTTTCTCCATAAGGCACATTGAATCCACCGCTTCTATTCACACGATAAAGGCCATTAAACCCTGTGCGATTAAGATAGATAAAACGAGCCGCAATATTTGCGTCAGCTAATTTTTCAATTTTTTGCGCGCGAATTTTCAAAAAATATTCTTTATTATTCTTCTTTTGATGCTCCTTGAGTTTTTTTATTAAAGTTTCAACATCGTTTTTGATAACATTATAAGTCGTCACCAATTCTAAATTCATATCTGATAAAACAGCTCTTTTTGGAAGTAAATCAAAGAACATTGCACCACCGCCCACGAAAGGTTCAAAATAAGTTGCAGTGTCCGGATTAAAAGCAAAAGGTGGATACAAATTTATCTCTCGAAATTGTCGAAGTAATTGGCGCTTTCCACCAACCCATTTTACAAAAGGTTTTGGATTTTCATTCGTATATTGTTTATACAAAGTTCCTAAATTTTCCGAAGGATCAATTTTTATATTCGACAAAAAAAATCTCAAATGAATTGGATGCACATTTATTTTAGTAGCTATATTTTGTATTGTTTCTTGTGTCATTTTTATTTTCTATTTTATAACTTCGCAATGATATTATATCACTATTAAAATTCCAGTGCAAGCCCCCCCTGTGG
>Ga0210056_1005000_pt1 | contig 10147 bp, 9 predicted proteins | sample CryGeyCG2014_080_2_FD_183965 | JGI IMG/M metagenome (GOLD analysis project Ga0210056, IMG submission 183965) | Groundwater microbial communities from aquifer - Crystal Geyser CG07_land_8/20/14_0.80 (SPAdes) (version 2) | ecosystem: Environmental > Aquatic > Deep subsurface > Groundwater | place...
TTCGGTTTTAATGAGTGGCTAAAAGCCCAGAACGGCAAAGTCATGGGGCAGGATTGGCAAACATGGAGCGCTGCGCTTTACCTTTATGCCGTAAAATGTGTTGAAGAAAAAAGAACACCCTTTTTTGTTGAGATAAGAAATTGACCATAATACGAGGGGAAGTATCCCTCTATTTCCTGGATGAACCCGATTTCTTTCTGCTTTGACCATGAATTTGCTGAGTTTTGGGTTATTGCCAAATGAGTTTTATCGGATACTGTGAAAAATGGGGACAGCGTGGGGATAAAATCACCGAACAAAAAAAGGGGTTGCGGCAAAGTTCCGCAACCCCTTGATTCTTATGGTGGGCCAGGGCAGAATTGAACTGCCGACACACGGATTTTCAGTCCGTTGCTCTACCGACTGAGCTACCGGCCCCCGTTCGGCGGGCGATCGCCGAAATGGAGAGTTTCTCTATAAAATATGCCCCCGTTTGTCAAGCCATTTTTCCGGCAGGGTCGCGGCCCGTTACGGGCTTTTGCAATACGCCGTCGGTGCACGGCTTTTCCAGCGATTGTTCCGGAAGTGGAATGAAACCATTTTCCGCTCCGGCGGATGGGGGTGTTCCGGCTGCGACACCCATCGGCGTTGTCGGGATGCATGCGGCGCTTTCGGTGAAACTCCTTTCGGCATCCCGATCGGAGTCGCCTCTGTCGCGGATAACGAGGGTTGCGGCGATCTTGTCGTGCCACCCCTGCTTCCTGCCGTCAAAGGCGACCCAGAGGAAGCCGAGGCCGAAGAGGGGGGCGGAGATCAGGTAGCCCACCCACCGCAAGAAGGCGATGCCCGGGGTGATCGGGTCGCCCGACGCCTGGATCACGCGGAGGCCGAGGAGCATCTTTCCCGGCGTCCGGCCCGCGATCCCGTGGAATCCGGTGAAGTAGATCATGCCGGCGAGGAGGGACGCGGCGATGTAGAGGAGCGCGAAGACGCCTATTCCGTGCGCCGGATCCCCGAGGGAGGAGAGAAGACGGCCCATCATGTTCCCCTTCAGTCCGAGGGCGAGCAGGCCGATCAGAAACAGAATCAGCGATACGAAGTAGAGGATGACCTCGTCGATGAGAAAAGCGAAAAGTCGCCGCCAGAAACCGCCATACCTTATGCCCGTCATGCTCCTCTCCTCCATCTCTCATCGAGGCTTTGAAAAATGCCCCTGCTTTGTCATTCCCGCGAAAGCGGGAATCCAGAAGGTCTTGAAAGAAATGGATTCCCGCCTGCACGGGAATGACAATTTAGACCATATACGGCTATTTGAAAGGTCTCTTCATGCCGTCGATCCCGTTTCCCGTGCGCCAATCTCGTACTGGAGGATGGCGAGAAGCGCGAGTGACGCCGTCTCCACGCGGAGCACCCGCTTTCCGAGGCTGACGGACAGGAAGCCCGCACGCCGGGCCAGTTCGATCTCTTCCGCGCTGAAGCCTCCCTCCGGACCGATCACCAGGATGAACCCCTTCATGCGCGACCAAGCCGGGTCCCGGAGGACCGCGCTGATCCCCGTCGTCGTCTCCTCTTCCCAGGGGATCAGTCTGAGGCCGCTTTCGGGGACGGCGCGAAGCATCCGCGCAAACGTCGCGATCTCCCCGATCGCCGGGATGTCGGACCGGCCGCACTGGCGGGAGGCCTCGACCGCGATCTTCTGCCACCGCTGCTGTTTGCGCGGAAGCCGCTCCGACGCCCAGTGGGGGATGGACCGCGCCGCGAAGAAAGGGATGATCCGTTCCACGCCTAATTCCGTCGCGTGCCGGATGATTCCGTCCATCTTCTCCGCCTTGGGGATGGCCTGGCAGAGGGTAATATGAATTTCGGGGGCGGGCGCCGCAACCTGCTCGGTGATCGTAAGCTCGATCCCTTCCGCCGTCTGCCGCCGGATGAGCGCCTTGTATTCCCACCCCGTGCCGTTGAAAATCCGCAGCGGGTCGCCCTGCTTCATCCGGAGGATGGTGCTCAGGTAACGCGCCTGATCCGCCGTTACTTTGCAGAGCGAGCCCGTCTCGATGGTGTGCGGCAGGTAGATTCGGGGAATCGTCACGGATGGTCGCCTGCTTTCTTCAGGAGATAACAACCCCACTCCTTTTCGGTGATGAAGCGGTGGATCGGGAAGGCGTCGCCCAAAAAACGGGCCTCGATCTCCGGTTTGTTCTGTTTGATGATCCCCGAGATGACGAGGTTGCCGCAGGGGCGGACGAGGCGGACGAGATGGGGATAAAGTTCGATCAGGATCTTCGCCGTCAGGTTCGCCACGATCAGGTGAAAAGGTTCCGTGAGTTCGGCGACGTCCCGGCCGGTGACCGTGACGCGGTCTTCGACAAGATTGATCCGGACATTCTCCCGTGCGATCTCCGTTGCCTGCTCGTCGTTGTCCACGCAGAGGACCCGCCCGGCGCCAAGCTTCGCGCACGCGATGCCGAGGATGCCCGTTCCCGTTCCGATGTCAAGAACGCGCCACGACTCGACCGGACGCTCCTCGATGAGGAGTTCGTCGATCGCCTCCAGACACATCTTCGTGGAGGGGTGCTGGCCGGTGCCGAAGGCCATGCCGGGGTCAATTTCAATGACGATGTCCCGGCCTGCCGGTGAGAAGCGTTCCCATGTCGGTTTGATGACGATGTTCCGGCTCACCCGGAGGGGTTTGAAGTATTTCTTCCACGCCTCCCCCCAATCGGGATCGCGGATGACCTCTGTCCGGAAACCGGGTTTCTCAAGCTCCGGAAAGAGCTCCGTCAGGCTGTCGATATAGACCTGAAGCGCGGCAAGACGCTGCTCCAGGCGGACGTCGAACGGGAGAAAGGCTTTCAGGACTTCCCCGGAGGGGGGGGCTGGGGAGCCGTTCGACGATAGCGGTTCCAGGGTTTCCTGGAAGGCGCCCTGGGCGCCGATCTCCGTCACGAAGTTGTTCAACGCGTCGATCATTTCCAGCGGGGCGGAAAACTCGATTTTCAGCCAGTCGCCCTTCTTCTCCCCCGCTTTTCCATGCTGTTTCGGCATGATCCGCAGCCCCTTTCATCGGGAAAAATATTCTGCATGCCTATAACTTTTTCGGGCGGATATTTCAAGCGGCTTGAATTTTGGGAATCTTCATGATAGCTTCTACCCGCATCTGGGGACACGATGCGGCATCGTGAAAGATTGGCTTAGGGAGCGGTTGTGAGATATTACCCCCTGTTTCTCGATATTACCGGACGTAAATGCGTCGTTGTCGGCGGCGGAAACGTCGCCGAACGGAAGGTCGAAAGGCTTCTCGCCTGCGGCGCCCGCGTGGAAGTTGTGGGGAAGAGCCTGACGCCGCTCCTCACGGCGTGGAACGGGGAAGGAAAAGTCGTCCACCGCGACGCCGGCTATGAGGATTCCTTTCTTGCCGGCGCCTTTCTCGTGATTGGCGCGACGGACGACGAGGCCGTCAATGGGCGGATCGCAAGGGACGCCCGCGCCTTAGGGATTCCGGTCAGCATCGTTGACGACCCGGCGCGGTGCGATTTCATCCTCCCGTCCATCGTGGAGCGGGGGGATCTGACAATCGCCGTCTCCACCGGCGGCCGAAGTCCCGCCCTGGCCAAAAAAATCCGGAAAGAGCTGGAGACCCTCTACGGTCCCGAGTACTTGATTCTGCTTGAGATCCTGGGCGAGCTCCGGGGAAAGGTCATCGCCGGAGGGCGCCCCTCCGACGAGAATCGGGCCTGTTTCGAGGCCGTCGTCTCTTCGGAGATCCTGGATCATATCCGCGCTGGCCGGTGGGGAGATGTGAAGGATCTGATTCGGAGGCTGACGGGCGTAGAGATGGAGGTGGAACCGCGATGATGGGAATTGTCCTGTTCAAGGTGGCTTTGGTCGTCTATCTGGCCTCCGCCGTCGTTTACGGAGGTTCGCTCTGGGGTAGAAGGGTCATGCCGGCGCGATTTGCCACGGGGCTCATGTTTGCGGCCCTTGTCATCCATACCTTCTCCTTTATTTCTCGCTGGTTGGCGGAGGGGGTGATCCCGGCCATCGGCCTTTACGATGTCCTCTCCTTCTTTGCCTGGGTCATGGCGGCGGCCTATCTTGCGCTGCAACTGAGGACCAAAACCCGGGTCCTGGGGGCGTTCGTCTCGCCCGTGATCTGTGTGATCATGGTGATCGCTTCCGTGGAGTTGGGGGGGAGAGTCGGCGCGTCGGCCATGCTCAAGGGGTCTTTGGTCACGGCCCACGTGATGCTCTCCATCACCGGGGAGGCCCTGTTTGCGGTGGCTTCCTGCGCCGGCATCATGTATCTGCTCCAGGACAATCTGATCCGGCGGAAGAAAGAGGGGAGCCTGATCCGGCTCTTCCCGTCGCTCCGCGATCTGGACCGGATCAATTATCTCTGCCTGTTTTGGGGATTTCCGCTGCTGACGCTGGGCATTCTGGCCGGCTCGTTCTGGGCGCGGATCGTCTGGGGAAGCCACTGGCAGTGGGATTCCAAACAGGTCTGGACGCTTCTGGCATGGGGTCTCTATGCCTTCCTTCTCCATCAACGGCTTGTCATCGGGTGGCAGGGACGCAAGGCGGCCCGCTGGTCGCTGATGGTGTTCACGGCGCTTGCCTTTCTGCTGATCGTCGGAAAGCTTTTCTTCCAGACGGCCCATAATTTTATGTGAATCTATGCAACTTGTTCTCATTGGCATGAACCATAAGACGGCGCCTCTCGAGATCCGGGAGCGGCTTCAACTCTCCTGCGGGGATGTGGAACGGGCTCTCCCGGAGCTGATGCGCCTGACGGAGGTCCGCGAGGCGATCTGTCTTTCCACCTGCAACCGGCTGGAGGTCATCTCCCGTGTGACAGACGGCGAGCAGGCCGTCGCCGGGCTGAAGTCCTTCATATACGGTCAGGGGAACCTCGACATCGCCGAGATGGAGAGATGCCTGTATGTTTACCGGGATCTTGAGGCGGTCCGCCATCTCTTCCGCGTGACGTCAAGCCTCGATTCGATGGTGATGGGGGAGCCGCAGATCCTGGGGCAGATGAAGGAGGCCTACCGCAGGGCGGTCGATCACCGGACGACGGGGGTCCTCCTGAACCGGCTGAGTCACCACGCCTTCCTGGTTGCCAAGCGGGTTCGGACGGAGACGGGGATCGCCGGCAATGCCGTTTCCGTCAGTTATGCGGCGGTGGAACTGGCGAAAAAGATCTTCGGCAATCTCAAGGGGAAGTCGGTTCTGCTGATCGGCGCCGGAGAGATGTCGGAACTGGCGGCCCGCCACCTGCTCCGCCAGGGGGTGGGCCGCATCCACATCGCGAACCGGACCTATGCCCGGGCCGAGGAGATGGCGGCCCTGTTTCAGGGGAAGCCTGTGGCCTTCGACCGGTTTCCCGAGGTCCTGCCGGAGGTGGATATCGTCATCGCCTCCACCGGGGCGCCGGGCTACATTCTGACCAAGGAGATGGTGGCCACGGCGCTTCGGCGGAAGCGGGACCGCCTGCTCTTTCTGATCGATATCGCCGTTCCAAGGGACATCGATCCCGCGGCCGGCGAGATCGACAACGTCTATCTCTACAATATCGACCACCTGCAGGATGTGGTCGATGCGAACCGGGAGGTGCGGAAGACCGAGGCGACGAAGGCGGAGGAGATCATCGCCCAAGAGGTTACGGCCTTCGAGAAGTGGTTCAACGCCCTCTCCGTCGTGCCCACGATCGTGGCGCTGCGCGGGAAGATGGAGGGGATTGTCCGGGGGGAAATGGAGAGATCCTCTCACTGGCTCGGAGGGCTGGAAGCGGAGGAGCGGTTGCGGATCGAGTGGCTGGCCGCCTCCATCGTCAACAAGATCCTGCACGACCCGATCATCGGTCTCAAGGAGGAGAGCCGCGAGAAGGATGAGCTCCCGTATGTCGCGGCCGTCCGGAGGTTGTTCAAGTTATGACGGTTGGGGACACGATGCGGCATCGTGTCCCCATAAAACGCAGAGAGTACGTGATAACTTCAAAATATCGGATTCCTGTTTTCATTGAATGACACAAAAAGTGGTTCTGCGGACTTTTTGTTAGATTGTCAGGTTTAGGAGGATACCATTCAGAAGACATTCAGACTTGGAACGAGGGGGAGCGACCTGGCGATGACGCAGTCCGGGTGGGTAGCCGACCGTATCCGGGAGCGCCATCCGGGGGTTGTCGTGGAACTGGTCACCATCCGGACGAAAGGGGACATCATGCAGGACGTCTCCCTGGCCGCGATTGGCGGGAAGGGGCTCTTCATCAAGGAGATCGAAGAGGAGCTCCTCCGGGGTGACGTGGACCTGGCCGTTCACAGCATGAAAGATGTCCCGGCCGAGCTGCCGGAGGCCCTGGAGATCGTGGTGACGCCGCTCAGGGAAGATCCGCGGGACGTCCTGATTTCGCGGGGGGACCGCAAGCTCGAGGAGATGCCCCACGGGGCGCGGATCGGCACCGGCTCGCTCCGGCGCGCCTTTCAGCTCCGAAACCGGATGCCGGATCTCGAGATCGTTCCGCTCCGCGGGAACCTCGATACGCGGATCCGGAAGCTGGAAACGGAGGGGCTCGACGGCGTGATCGTCGCGGCTGCGGGGATTCGGCGGATGGGGTGGGCCTCACGGGTCTCCCAATTCATCCCGGTGGAGCTGATGCTCCCGGCCGTCGGCCAGGGGGTGATCGGCATCGAAACCCGGCGGAATGACGCCCGCTGCCGCGAGGTGATTTCCTTCCTGAACGATCCGGTGACCTTCTGCGAGGTCGGCGCGGAGCGGGGCTTCCTGAAACGGTTGGGCGGCGGCTGCCAACTGCCGATTGCGGCCTACGCGAAGAAGAACGGCGCAGAGATCGCTGTGGCGGGGCTGGTCGGGAGCCTCGACGGGCGGGAGGTGATCAGCCATCGGGTGACGGGAGCTGCCACGGCATTTGCAAAACTCGGAGAAAATCTGGCGGAGTACATCCTGGAGAAGGGTGGCCGCGCGCTGCTGGATGCGGTCTATTAAAGGCGTTATGGGGACACGATGAATTTGATAACACCATGAGAAGGGACTCATGACGAAACAGGGCAGGGTTTATATCATCGGCGCCGGGCCGGGTGATCCGGGGCTGATTACCCTCCGGGGGGTGGAGTGCATCCGGGAGGCCGATGTGGTCATTTACGACCATCTGGTTAATCCGGAGATTCTCCGCCATGCCCGGCCGGATGCCCGCCGGATCTACGCCGGAAAACGGGGGGGCGAACACACCCTTGTCCAGGATGAGATCAATCGACGCCTCGTCGAAGAGGCGGGAAACGGGGCGGTGGTCGCCCGTCTCAAGGGCGGCGATCCCTTCATCTTCGGCCGCGGCGGCGAGGAGGCTGAGGTCCTCCGGGAGGCGGGCATCCCCTTTGAGGTCGTGCCCGGCGTCAGTTCGGCGATCGCCGTTCCCGCCTATGCCGGGATCCCGTTGACCCACCGGAACCATGCCGCGTCGGTGGCCTTCGTCACAGGTCATGAGAACCCGAACAAGGGGAGGAGCGACATCGACTGGCCGAAACTCGCCGGAATCGGGACGCTCGTCTTTCTGATGGGGGTGAAGAATCTCCCGGCGATCGCGGAGAACCTGATCCGCTGCGGAAAAGAGCCCTCAACACCGGCCGCGCTGATCCGCTGGGGTACGACGCCGGACCAGCAGACGTTGACCGGGACCCTTGGCGATATCGCGCGGAAAGCCAAGGAGGGCCATTTTTCGCCGCCCGCCGTCTTCGTAATCGGGGATGTGGTCGGTCTCAGGGAAACCTTAAACTGGTTCGAGACGAAACCCCTCTTCGGCCTTGGGATCGTCGTTACCCGACCGGAGGCGCAGGCGGAGGGGTTTTCGAAACTTCTTCGGGCCCGAGGGGCGAGAGTGATCCATTTCCCGGTCATCCGGATCGCGCCGCCGGAAACTTGGGCGGAGCTTGACGCGGCCATCGACCGTCTGGAGAGCTACCGGTGGCTCATCTTCACGAGCGCCAACGGTGTCGCCTTCTTCTTCCAACGCCTGCAGGAGCAGGGTCGGGACATCCGGGATCTGAAGGGGATCCGGATTGCCGCGATCGGCCCGGCGACGGCCGCCGCGGTCGAGGCGCTCCGAATCCGGGTGGATCTCGTTCCGGAGGAGTTTGTCTCCGAGGGTGTCGTCCGGGCCTTTGCCGGTGAGGATATTCGGGGAAGCCGGGTCCTCCTTCCGCGGGCCAAAGAGGCGCGGGACGTCATTCCGGAGGGGCTCGCAAAAATGGGTGCAACCGTCGATGTGGCGGCGACTTACCGGACCGTCCGTTCGGATCGCGAGGCCGCCGAGATGTTGTCGTTCCTTGCCCAAGATAAGGTTGACGCGATCACCTTTACAAGCCCCTCGACGGTGGCCCATTTCCTCGGGATCATGGGGCCGGATTTCCATCTTCCGCCCAAGGTCCGGATTGCCTGCATTGGTCCGGTGACGGAAGCGGCGGCGAGAAAGGCTGGCCTTCCCGTGGACATCCTCCAGGAGCGCTACACGATCCCGGAGCTGGCGGATACGATCGCGGCCTATTTCGAGAAAGAGAAAGAAGTATCATGAGAAAGGAGCAAGATCATGCAATTTCCAGATTACCGGCCGCGGAGGCTGAGGAAGAATGAGAACTTTCGGAGGATGATCCGGGAGACGAAGCTCTCGGTGGACAACCTGATCTATCCGCTGTTTGTGGTGCCGGGGGCGAAGGTGAAAAAACCGATTACCTCGATGCCGGGGAACTTTCAGATGTCCGTCGATCACATCGTCCGGGAGGCGGCGCGGATGAAGACGTTGGGGATTCCGGCGGTCCTCCTCTTCGGGATCCCCGAGAAGAAGGACGAGGTCGCCTCCGGTGCGCTTGCGAAGGACGGGGTCGTCCAACGGGCGATCCGGGAGATCAAGGACAAGGTCCCCGACATCCTCGTCATCACCGACGTCTGTCTCTGCGAGTACATGAGCCATGGCCACTGCGGGATGGTCGAGAAGGGCGAGGTGATCAACGATCTGACGCTGGAGGTCCTGGCGGAACAGGCCGTCTCCCACGCCACGGCGGGGGCGGACATGGTCGCCCCGTCGGCGATGATGGACGGCCAGATCGGCGCGCTCAGGGAGGGGCTTGACGAGGCGGGCTTCGATGCCGTTCCGATCATGGCCTACTCGGCGAAATACGCCTCCTGCTTCTACGGTCCCTTCCGGGAGGCGGCGGAGAGCGCCCCTTCCTTCGGCGATCGGAGGGCCTACCAGATGGATCCGGCGAACAGCGACGAGGCGATCCGGGAGATCACCCTCGATGTGGAGGAGGGGGCGGACATCATCATGGTGAAGCCGGCGCTCGCGTATCTGGATGTGATCCGCCGGGCGAAGGAGGAGTTCGACCTGCCGCTTGCCGCCTACAATGTGAGCGGAGAATTCGCGATGGTCAAGGCGGCGGCGCAGAGGGGCTGGATCGACGGCGAGCGGGCAATGCTGGAGTCGCTGACAGCGATCCGGCGCGCCGGGGCGGATATGATCATCACCTATTTTGCCCCGGAGGTGGCGCCGCTTTTGGGAAAATAGATTGATAAAGATCGAGAAGGACAAAGAGATGAGTGAAAAAATATCGCGCGTTTTGCCCAATACGCTCCGGATGGTCGCCTGGGAGGTGACGCGGAGCTGCAACCTGGCCTGTGTCCACTGCCGCGCCTCGGCCGTCTGCGAGCCTTACTCGGGCGAGCTTGATACCGAAAAGTGCAAGCGGATTCTGGATGAGATCGCAACCGTCGGCAAGCCGGTGATCATCCTGACCGGCGGCGAGCCGATGCTGCGGAAGGACCTCTATGAGATCGCTGCCTACGGGGATCAAAAGGGGCTCCGGATGGTCCTGGCGACCAACGGCACGCTGATGGACGAAACGGCTGCGAAGAAGCTGATCGAATCCGGGATCCGGCGGGTGAGCATCAGCATCGACGGTGCGGAAGCGGTTAGCCACGACGCCTTCCGCCGCGTGCCGGGCGCCTTCGCCGGTGCGATGGCCGGAATCGAGGCGATGAAACGGGTGGGTCTGGAGTTCCAGCTCAATACGACGATCACGAAGGCGAACATCGCCCAGATCCGCGAGATCCACGATCTGGCCCACAATATCGGCGCCGCCGCGCACCACATCTTTCTCCTCGA
>Ga0210056_1005004_pt1 | contig 10142 bp, 8 predicted proteins | sample CryGeyCG2014_080_2_FD_183965 | JGI IMG/M metagenome (GOLD analysis project Ga0210056, IMG submission 183965) | Groundwater microbial communities from aquifer - Crystal Geyser CG07_land_8/20/14_0.80 (SPAdes) (version 2) | ecosystem: Environmental > Aquatic > Deep subsurface > Groundwater | place...
GAAGATTTTAAGGCCAAAACGTCATTTACTCCGTCTCCGGTCACCGCCACAATTTCTCCATTTTCTTTTAAGGCTTTAACGAGCCGATATTTATGCTGAGGATTGGTTCTAGCAAAAATTGAAACCCCTTTGACAATTTCTTTTAATTTCGCATCATCTAATTTATCTAAATCTTGGCCGATTAATACTTTTTCCGAGTGTTCAATTCCGACTTTTTGGGCAATATAATGGGCAGTTTCGGGATGGTCTCCGGTGACAATAATTGTCCTGATTCCGGCTTTTTTAGCCCTTTCAATTGTTTCTCTTACCCCTTTTCTGGGAGGGTCTTCAAAACTAATCAACCCCAAAAATTCCATTTCTTTTTCGATTTTTTCAAAATCCAAATTTTCTTCTCCTTTTGGTAAATTTTTTGAAGCCAAAGCTATAACCCTTTTCCCATTTTTTGTTTCTCTTTCCAATTCTTTTTTAATTTCCTCAGAAACATTTTTACATTTTAAAAAAACCTCCTCCGGAGCACCAGTAACGAATAATTCAAAACCTTCTGCCAATTTTTTAATAACTGCCTTTGTTTTTTGGTCTGGGCCAAAATCCCTTCGCCTAAACCCCCACCCCAAATTCATTTCTTTGGCTCTCTCTTTTATTTCTTTATCTATTGGCAAGAAAGAATATTCAGAAATAGTATTTAGGGCGGCTTTTAAAATTTCTCTTTCTTTTTCTTTCGGATAAATCTCGCTGATTTTCATTTTGCTCTCGGTTAAAGTTCCGGTTTTATCGGCAATAATACAAGTAGCATTTCCTAAAACTTCGGCCGATTTTATTTTTTTAATCAGAAAATTTCTTTTAGAAAGAGAAAAAGCTCCCAGACCTAAAACCATGGTAATAATAATTGGCAATTCTTCGGGCACGGTGACAAAAGCGAGGGCGAGACCGGTTAAAAACATTGTTTTTAGATTTTCGCCACGCAAAAAACCAATGACCGGAATTAAAATCGAAAAAAACAAAGCCAGCCAAACTAATTTTCCAGCCAAATCTTTCATTGCTAATTGAAGAGGTGTTTTTGAAGTTTTTATTTCTTTTAGGGTTTCGGTAATTTGACCAAATTTTGTATTTTTGCCGGTCGAAACTACCTCGGCTTCTCCTTGGCCGGAAACAACAATTGTCCCGGCAAAAATTTCAGCCCCCATTTCTTTTTCTTTAGGAAAGGCTTCTCCGGTGAGAATTGATTCATCGGTTTCGACATTAATTACTTTTTTCAAAATAGCATCGGCTGCCACTTTTGTTCCGGATGTCAAAATCAAAATATCCCCCGGAACTACATTTTCAGAATCAATTTCCAAAATTTCTCCATCCCTCAGAACTTTTGTTTTTAGAGCAGCAATTTTTTCCAAAGATGAAATTGCCTTTTTTGCCCGAAATTCATTATAGACTTCGGCCAATACTAAAATGGTAATTATTCCAAAAATAGTAAAGGCATCTGCCAATTTCCCCCCTAAACTATAAAAAAAGCCAACCGCCAATAAAACCAAAATCATCGGCTCCCTAATTTCCTCAAGAAAAATATCAAAAAAACTAACTTTTTTTGGTTTAAAAATTTGATTTGGCCCAAATTTTAAGAGCTTCTCTTTAGCCTCAAGCTGGCTTAGACCTTTTTTCATAATTTATTTCTCAAATAATTTTTTTGCTTCATTCCAGATTTCTGGTTTTCCTTGTTTTTCTTTCAGCCAGTACCACCACTCACCTCCCCATAAATAGAATGTATCCAAACCGGTTTTTTTAGCAAATTCAATGTTTTGCCTAAATTGTTCCAAATTCATCGTTTTCTCCTGTTCTTCTAAGGGAGAATCATAAAGAAGTTTTGGTCCCCAGGGTTCAGCTTGAAATTCAATACAAATTACTTTTTTGCCAAATAATTTTTTTATGAGCTGAGTTTTTCGCCAGTAAAAAATTGGGGGAAAGGGATAACTAAGGTAAAAACCCAATTGACGAAACCAGACTTTTTTATACATTGTTGTTCCTATAATATCACCAAATCTGGCTGCCCGAATCCAAAAAGAACCTTCGCCAGAATCTGAAATAACAATCGGCCGCTTTTTTATATCTAATGATTGGACCTGCTCAATTTCTTTTTTTAAAAATTTTTCATCAACCCAAGGACACTCGCCAAAAGGAAAAAATGGCTCATTTTCTATCTGCCACGCCCAAATTGCCGGGGTTGAACCCCGGTATTTTGAAACAATTTTTTCAATTAGCTCCAAAATCTCTTTTTGCTGTTCTTCCTTTTTTAAATTTTTAGCCCATTCTGGAATGTGGCATTCCGGCCAGCGACCAGTTTTCATTCCAATGACTAAAAGAATTTTAGCATTATAATCTTCGGCTTTTTTTATCTGCCAATCTAAATCTTCAAAACGATAATCGTCTTTATTTGGCTCAATCAAATCCCAATGAGTTATCAATTTTATATTTTTCACTTTCAAATCATCGAGTAATGCTAAATAAGTTTCTTTCCAATTTAATCCCAAATTTTCAGCATGTTTTTGGGAAAAATTAATTCCCCAAGTAATTTTTTCCGGCCGGGGCGAATTACCAATAAAAAAGAAACTTACGGTTAGCAAAAAAAGGATTAAAATAGCCATTATAATTTTTTTCATTTTATCACAAAGCCAATAAAGTTAGTCCTCCGCCGATAAATAAAATGGCAATAATTTTTTGAAGAATAACTTCTTTCGAAGTTTCCTCTTTTAAAATTTGGGGTCTCCAGCGGCCAAAAAGGAAAACAAAAAATAGCAAAAAAACGTAACGCGTTCCTTCTAAAGCATTAATCAAAGGAACCTGGCCGGTTTTGGCTAAAAAAACCGCATAATATTGTAAAATTATTGCCGTACCGCCAATAATTTGACCGAGCATAAAAAGACTTGATATTTTCCCGGATATTTTTTGATTAAAAATAATTTCTCGGCTTTTTGGAAAAACAAGAAAAGCCAGGGCAGTTAATCCGCTTCCCAGTAAAATCAGAAACATTCCGCTTAAAAAATTTGTTTCTAAAAAAAAGGTTTTTGGTCAGGAAAAAAGTCAAAGAATACAAAAAAGATGCCGTTATTGGATATTTTAAAGTTTTAAAATTGAAAAATTCTTTATCAAATCTTTTAATTGAAATCAGAACCGAACCAAAAACCAGTAAAATAAAAGCAACAAGTTGAAAAATATTTAAAATCCTGCTCTGAGGAAAAAAAAGAAAGAAAAGTAAAAAAGAAAAAATCGGCTGCAGAGCGCCGACGACCGGGACAGTGCGGGAAATTTCGCTTTTAGTTATGCTGATAGTTAAAAATAAGATAGCAATTATCCTTATCAAACCGGCAAGCAGTCCGAGAAAAACGATATTAATGGCGGGAAGACTTGTGCCAAAAGGAATAAAAAATAAGCAAAAAAGAAGACCGATTGTTCCAACGTAAAAAGTATAAACCTTGGGGCTGGGCATCGGCCCGACTAAAAAATAGCGGTCAAACAAAGAAACAACTGCCAAGAAAAAATAGGCTAAAATCGTGATTAAAAGCCACATATTATTTTTTCTATCTTAAAAGTTCCCAATTTTTCTCCTTCAATAAATCCTTCCATTGCCGCTTCAGCCAAATACCCTTTTCCCAACCAGTCGAAAAGCCACTGATTTGTATAATTTGGGTCTTCTTGTAAAATTCCAAAACCGGATTTCAAAAGCCACCTCATATTAAATTCTTCTTGTGAACCGATGGGAGAAGAAATAATTATTGGAATTCCCAAAGCGGCATAAAAAGAAAGTTCTGACGGCTTTGTCCACAAAATGTCTGTTTTTCTTAAAGCCAAATTAAATTTTCGGAAATAATCTTCGATTGTTTTTTCGAAAATAATTTCAATTTCTCTCCCTAAATTTTCTTTTAAACCCAATTTTTCAATGCTTTTCTCAAAATAATCTTTAACCCTTTCCCTTATCCCGGCTGATAAAATCACCCTAATTCCGTCTTGTTTAATCTTCCAGATTAAACACTTTAGGATTTTGATGCCAATTTCCTTTTGGGCTCCGGCCCCGCCAACTGAAAAAAGAATTGTCAATGGGTGGTCAGACGTTTTTGGTAATTTGCCTAATTTTTCTTCAATTAAAATTTTATATTTCTCAAAGTATTTCTTTTGAGGATCCAAGTTTAAAAGCCGATTTCTCAAATCTTCTTTTAAAATTTCCAATCCGCCAGCTGGCGGATTCGCAGTAATATTTTCAATTGGTAAGGGATAACCAGTTAAAAAAATGTTTTCTGGTTTTACTCCGTAAAATTTTAATCTCTCAGCAACCCTTTCAGTTGGAGCAAAATATTTGATTTTACTTTCTTTTGGTTTTAAAGGCGCCCAGCTTCTGGAAATATCAGCATCGCAAACAACGGAAAAAATCTCTCCAGGATAATTAAAGAATTCAGCCATAAAAGCCGGGATAAAAAAAGTACTAATTAAGGGTAGGGGTTCTTGTCCGGAACGAAGTCGAAGGGTTTCAATCAAAACTTTGCCCCATCCTTTTTCAAAAAGGGAATACGTTTTTTCTAAAGCGAAATTTGGTTTAGAAAGGTCTCGCTGGGGATAAAATTGAGAGATTTTTTGAAAAAGATCAAAGATTGAAAAGGCTAAATCGCCGATTATTGGAGCTCTTTTAAATCTGGAAATAAATTCATAACCCATTCTCATCGATTGCCAAATCTTTTTATCTTCTGTTGGAATTTCAGGATAATCATTGGCATTAATAATTTTTCCAAGCTCACGCAAAGGATAAGCAGTTCTCTGATGACCATAACCCATATTGACGGAGATAATCAAAGCTTTTCCCATATATTTTATTTTAACATTAATATTGAAGAAATTTTAATTTTTGTTTTTCCTGGATTCTCCAAGTAACAAATCCCAAAATTAAATAAGAAATTAAAAGGAAAATCCAATTGACATTTTCAAATGTTTTATAAGCCCAGGGAAGTTTGGAAAAGAAATCGACAACTTTTGTTAAATAAGTTAACAAAAACCAGGCAGGAAAAGATAAAATCCAGCCCAGAAAGGGTGAAATTATTCCGAAGGAAGCAAAGATAAATCCAAAAACCATAATCCAATATAAAAGAGGAATAATTAGAATATTCACTAAAGGGGCGACTAGAGAAATATAGCCAAAATTGTAAATTAAAATTGGCAAAGTGAAAAGGTAGGCGGAAAATGTCATGGCTAAAATTGATTTTGCTTGAAGCCAGGGAATAAATTTTAGCCAATTTTGGAAAACTGGCAAAAGATAAATTATGCCCAGCATTGCTAAAAAAGAAAGCTGGAAACCAACATCCAATTTTAAAAGTAAGGGATTTTGGGCTAACATTACTGCTCCAGCAAAGAAAATCGCCCGGGAAGCACTACTCATTCTTCCGAAATACTGAGCTATGAGAAAAAGGCTGCCCATAATTCCGGCTCTGATTGCCGATGGTTGGAGGCCGGTCATAACAACAAAAAGAGTAATTATCAAGATGGCAAAATAAAAAGCTTGTTGACGCCGAAAACCTAACCAGAGTAAAAGTGTCATTAAAATACTGCTCAAGACTGTCACGTGAAGTCCTGAGACAGCAGTAATATGTCTTACTCCGGCAATATTTAATTTATTTTTCCATTCTTCAGAAATTTTTTGTTTATCTCCTAAAATTATTGCTCCCAAAATTGAACCCTGGGGCGGAGAAAGATTTTGATAAACACTTTTTCTTAATTTGTTTTTAAACTCTAAAATCTTAGCATAAACTAAATTCCCTTGATCTTTCTCAAGTAATTCGATTTCCGGCCAATAGATTACTGAATAAATTCCATCTTTGGCTAAATATCCTGGATAATCAAAATCTCCTAATTCGGTTGGACTTTTTAGTTTCCCAGTAATTTTTAATTCGTCTCCATATTGATATTCAGGGTATCGATTAGTAGTTATCAAAACCTTTCCTTTTATATTTTCTGGTTGAACTGTCAGTTTGACACTTTTTTCTCTAATATCCGGCTCTTTGGCGACGAGTCCTACTAAAGTAATAATTTTTTCTTGGTCATTATATTTTCTTAATTCATTATTCATAATTCTTAATTCGGCTAATTGGTGCCTCCAGATTCCAGCCACTAAAAACAATATACAGAAACCAATTACGACAAACTTTTTATAGGGCCATAAAACTGAAATTAATAAAATTCCCAAAATTAAAAAACTCAGCATCAAGAGCTGAGGAATTTTAATAATCGAATTTAAAAAAATTCCAGTGATAAAGGAAAGGCAAAAATAGAGGAAAATTTTAGATTTTGTCATGACAAAATCTATCTTAACTAGCAGACTTCAAAAAAGATTCCGTTCAATTTCTCTTTTAACGGCCTAATCGCTATTTAATTTGACCCATCTTTTTTAACAACCGGATAGCAAAAAATATGATAATGCCAATTACTATGGCTATAACGGTCCAAAGCAAATAAGGCCATCTCTCTGTCCAACGATCGTCTCTAGGGTCACAGGCATCGCCTATTCCATCTTTATCTTTATCCCCCTGATCTGGATTATAATCATAAATACAGTTATCCTTATCATTAATTATTCTATCACCATCGAAATCCTCACAGGCATCCCCTATTCCATTATTATTCTCGTCTTTTTGATCGAAATTAGGATAATTAGGACAATTATCTAAAATATTCACAACTCCATCTTTATCATCATCTTCACAGACATCTCCTACCCCATTATTGTCCCTGTCTAATTGATTTGAGTTTTTAAAAGTTGGACAATTATCACAGGCATCACCGATTTTATCCTCGTCGGTGTCTCTTTGATCAGGATTAAAAATAAAAGGACAGTTATCTCTATCATTTGGTATATTGTCACTGTCATAATCGGCCTTCCCTTGTGGATTTATATATCCCACGCTTAATGTGGCAAAAAAAGCAGCTTCTAATGATAACCTCTCTACTTTATAAGGGGGCATCGTAGCTAAATCATTTCCATAATAAAGTTTATAATCCCCCCTCCTTTCTCCTATAAATAGAAGATATATTTCTGGAATAGAATAAATAGGAGTGTAAACCATAATTTCATGAATTTTTAAAGAACCAGTGTGCTCAAAACTTAATTTTAAATAACGAAAAGAATTTTTAGGATAGGTCATTTCCCGTTGAGGAGCGAAAGGTAAAAAAGTTCTTCCTTTTATAATTTGCCAATTCTCTAAATCATCGCTTCCTTCAATTTTAATTGATGTCCAGGTATTAGCAGGGTCGGTAGAAAGAATTACAATCTTTTTGGTAAGAATTTTTCCTTTTAAATCAATAGTAAAATTTGTTTCTTTGGGGTCTTTTATATAATCGTTTTGAAAATAGGTCGCCTCATTTCTATCTAACATTTTCTCTGGACCAAAACTCTTTTCTCTAAAGGGAGGTTGAACAGAAGAGGGATTAATAATTTCTCCTTGACGAGCAATCTCTTCCTCTCCTATCTCGGCTGACCTTTTTTTAATCATCTGAAATGGAATCTCTTTTGAATCATTTTCAATTATCCTGAGATCCCCAAAATCAGATCTTGCGCGGGAGAAAACTTCTTCATCTAATTTTAGAGCAATTATGTTTTTCTCCTCTGGTAAAGCTTCTGGTAGAATAATTTTTTTGTAAAAAAGCCAATTTTCTATGGCAAAATCAGCCAGAGCATTAAAGCAAAAAGACAGAAAAAGTAAAGATATTAATATTAAAGTTAATTTCTTAAAACTGGCCATATTATATTAAACAAATTCCCGAATTCTATCTTTGTATTTTTGATAAAGAAATCCGGCTACTAAGAGAATAAGGCCTAAAATTATAAATGAGAGAATTCTAGGAAAACCAGTTAAATAAGATAAATCCATAAGGAAAACTTTAAAAGTAGTAATTCCGAACAAAATTAGAGCTATCAATCGGATGGGTTTGTATCTTTTTATAATTCCTATACTAATTAAAATAAATGAATAAACAGCCCAGGCAATAGAAAGCCACATGTTTCTTTGAAGAAGTAAAGATTTCTTTTCTTCGTAGTAGCCCGGCGGCAATTGATAAGTGGGCCTGACCAGTTGGTGTATTTTTAATCTGAAATAATCTATAATTTCTACACTCATTAAGTAAATTATCAAGAAATTAGCTACACCTACGCAAGCAGTAGAAATGCCCTTTTCAGATTCGGAAATCCTTCCTTTATAGTAAGAATATAACTTTGCTGCCAAAAATAGGGCAATGACATAAATCAAAAATATAAAAACTCTTTTATTAAAGACAGGGTTAAATTCAGTTAGGGCAATTCTGGAATCAATGAATAGTAACTTTATAAAAGCTAAACCAAATATAATTAAGGCCAAAATTCTGGTGGCAAAAGCTCGATTGGGATAATCTTTGATTTGGAATCCAATCCAAAGCAAAACCAAAGCTTCTATCGTCCAAAACATAGTGATCCAATACTGTTCGAATTGAACAGCGATACCGGTAGTAATAAAGGCTACACAAGTTCCTAAAAGAACCAAGGCTAAGAATTTATCTTGTGGATTACGCGAAAAGGCAAGATAAGCCAAAATTAAGTAAAAAAAGGCTAAACCAAAGGTGAATAATCCTAATAAATTTTCATAATCTGGCTTTAATAGAAAGTAACTAAAACCAAAATAATAAAAGGCATTGAAGAGAATAAGATAGACATCTTCTTTAAGGGTGGGAAGCCGATAAAGAATATTATAAAGAAAGGCTATAAAGGCGAAAATTAAAAAATAAAGAGTTAAAAAACTGAAAGAAACAGAAAGAGGCTCAAGAGCTTGAAATCTTCCATAAGTAGCTAAATAGGTTATAGCAGTAAAGACAAAAGCAACAAAATTCAATATTCGCCAATTTTTGAAAAAAGCTAATCCTAAAATTCCTAAGTTTAAAATTGTTACATAGCCTAAGAGTCCTATTCGATCGACTCCGGCCACCCCAATTAAAAACGGAGTTAAAAAACCACCGATTATACTATAAAAGGCAACAATTAAAGAATTATATCTAACTGAAAAAAATCCAGCCACAAAAGTAACAAAAAGCATGGTAATAAAGGCAGGGGTGGCCTCAATCATCTGATAAAAATTCCTGGCGGCAAATAAGGAAAAATATAATAAAGCAAAACCACCTCCAGTCAGTATCCGAGCATATTGATGATACTTTTTACCCTCAAAATATTCTCCAGCACCGAGGCATAAAACTCCTCCTAAAAGTCCGAGAATAATTCTTCCAGTGGGGCCAATCCAATAATGCTCAAAGGCATATTTTAAGAAAAATCCTACTCCAAAAAGCAAAGCTAACATTCCGATTCTCGGCAACCATCTCCCCATCGCTTCTTCTATCTCAAAGGGTTTCTTTTCTGGTGGAGGAACCTCTTCTTTTATCTCTGGGTATTCAGGTACTTCTTTATAAGAAATTGGTTCTGGAGGTTGGACTAATTCTGGTTTTTCTAAAAAAGAAATTCTTTCTTCCAATCGCTGGATTTTTTTATCTAATTTTCCTATCTCCTCTTTCAGTGTTCCTAACTCTTTTAAAACTTTTTCTTCTCGATTTGGCATAGAGGTTTATAGTTTAGGTAAACTCAAATTAATTATATAAAATATCTTAGAAAATATAAACCCCGGGTGATAAAAAAATCGCACAAAGCATACCCCAAGCAATATACTTTCTTTTTACGAAAAAGTAAATTAATAGTGTTAAAATAACTGCGAAATTTAAAAGAGAAAATCCATAAATTCCTATAATTAATCGTAACCCAAATATCATTATATATTCTAATATAATGGCAAATACAAAACCAACAACAAGATCAAGAATCTTTTCCTTACCAGAAGTGTAAACTTTTTTATGCCAAAAATCCCAGAAGCCAATGACTTCCTTTGGTTTAATAACCGGTGGAGGTGGCGTAATAATTTCTTCCTTTCCCTCATAAACAATCTTTCTCGCTTCTTCGATCCGATCGCCAGGATAGCCTGCTTTAAGAAGTTTTTGCTTTAAAACTTCAAAAGGAAACTTATCTTTATTTTTCTTTAAATAATCAATAATATATTGATTTGGCATGTTTAACTATTTTACCTCACCTGACAGATTTCAAAAAATGG
>Ga0210056_1005006_pt1 | contig 10140 bp, 9 predicted proteins | sample CryGeyCG2014_080_2_FD_183965 | JGI IMG/M metagenome (GOLD analysis project Ga0210056, IMG submission 183965) | Groundwater microbial communities from aquifer - Crystal Geyser CG07_land_8/20/14_0.80 (SPAdes) (version 2) | ecosystem: Environmental > Aquatic > Deep subsurface > Groundwater | place...
ACGTTATCAAATAGCTCCAACGATCCGATGGGCTAAACCGGCCAGTGCGTCCCTGAGAACGTCAACCACGCCTGCGGTTTTCACCGTCAATGCCTTCAATTCGGAAAAAACGGGCGAAGCAGTGTTGACCCGATAGTGAACCTGGTTTCCGCGCTGCTCTCTTAGAAGCAATCCAGCATCTACCCAGCGTGCAAGCTCCCTTTGCGTCGCTCCCTGGCCGATTCCCGCTATCCGCACAATCTGACGCAGATAAAAAGATTGCTCTGGTCGCAGGAAAAACAAAGTCAGTAACGCCCGTTGCGCCTTTCCGAACAAGGCAGTGGCTATGGTATGTTTCAAATTATTCGTACTCATTTCGGGTACGATTGTATCCATTATGGGTGCAGTTTGCAAGTCCTTTATTATTCACCCCAAATCGTTTTAATTGACGTCGCATTCCTTTTTAACTTGCTGTAAAACCCAAGCAAATACTCTTTCGGCGATGTTCAGGGCCTCCCGGAATTCATCTTCCGCTACAGGCTCATATTCCCCCGGATACCTTGTAGTAACAGCGTAATCCGACAGAATCAAGGCATCTTTAATATCCTCCGGCAGTATGGTCCCCTTTTCTTCGAGGAGTTCCAGAAGCCTGGCGATGGAATGTGTCCAGGGGAAGATAATGTCCCGGCTGATCATCCATGCCTTCAATGACTTTTCTACGGCCTGTTGACAGTCGAAACAAAGATCCTCAAAAAGTATCTCTTCAGATATTTTTCCTGCCCTTGCGCGTTCCAGGTTGCTTCTTGCCCGGATCAGCCATAGTTCAACCAGTTGCTGATTTTTCATAAATTATGTTCCCCTGCTCGGCGATGTTTTTATAGATCATGTAGGGATTGTTCTTCAGCTCTTCCAGTCTCTCCGGCGTTTCCACGATAATGTCCACGGGAGCGCCTATGCCGTAAAGAGAACGGTATATCCGCTGGGCGAGCTTTCTTTTCTGTACGATGCCTTTTTTAAGCACACAGACGTCGAAGTCGCTTTGCTTGCCCTCATCACCACGGGAACGGGAACCAAACAGGATGATGCTATCCGGATCAGCCACTTCAATAATTATCTTTACAGCCCTCTCTAATGCTTCGTTCATGGCGGTCATATTCCTCCCATATTTTTGATTTGACGAACAACTCCAAAATTAAAAATTCTCCTCTCCCCATACCTCCGCTAGCTTCGCCTTGATCTTGGATTCCATCCGCGGGATCAGATCACCACATTTTTAATATTTTCTCGTCCGTCAAGGCGAAAACGCTCTTTTCCCGCAATTTCTCGCGGGAACGGCTGTGTTCCGGTAGGTCTTTAATGGTCTTCATGCCTGCTTTCCCTGTCGGATCGCGCCAAAATGGCACGTTGTTTGGCGCGATAGCCCTTTTCTCGATAGTGATGATGTGTCGTCCCACCATAATGGCGCGGTTTTTGGCATGATTCTTATTCCTGAACTAAAAAGCGAACGGAATCGCGACACCTCGACGCGAGAGATGTCGCGATTCCAAATATTTCGCTCCAGCGAACACCTCATAACGACAGCATAAGCAAGCCACTCTTGCCGTCATGAACGAACTACCTCATATCTTGCGGTCCGTCCAGCGCCGACAAGCTGTTGTTGCCATTGGCATCGAAAAAAGTATTCAATATACAATGTTAGTCCCAATCTATTGGTAACGTTCAAAAGGTGTGGCAAACTTTTTCAATAGGTGTTTTTGGGAATGGCCGATAGATGTTTGAGTGGAGTTACCCACAACCGCGTCCGGCCTTGCTATTAAAGGGCTGCCAGACGCGGATGTGGATAACTCCAGAGAAGATTTGAATCTACGATTAGACGACATTATTATGCCTCAAATAATTTTTGCCCCACCTTTTGAACGATACTAATCTATTTACTTCTTTGGTACAAGTGTAAGGATCAACTCTTTCGCCATTTGCCGTGCTTCTCGCCCTTTGCCGGCATCATACATACGCGCATTGCCCCCAAGGGTGCTGAACTTGCTGTCAATCGTCTTGGTTTTTACGCGGAAAAGGCCCGCAGCCGTCTCTTTGACGATCTCGCCGGAGAGTCCGTTTGAGCAATCCTGGTCAGGAAATGTCAGGATTGCTTTGGCTTTTCTCTCGGCAACGGTTTTGATAAGTTCCTGCAATGCGGCAAGAGAATGTTTCTTGACGCTGAACTTTGACTGCGGCCGCAATTCGTAGGCCGGGTACCTTCCCACACCGGACACTTCGCCTGATGTGCCTCTAGCAATTGTTTCAAGCACATGATAGAAACGGCTGTACTGAACGCTGGAATACGGTGGATCAATAAAAGCCAGATCACCTGGCTCCAACTGGTTTGCCATAATGTTCGCGTCGGCCACAAGTGCCTGTCCCTTTATCCTGGCGTGTTGAGGTGCGATCACTCGCAGCGCCTGTAGCGTGCAGATCGTGATGTCTTTTCTCCAAGCTTCCCTTAGGTATCTCTTGGCTGTGCATGTGGGTTGAAATGGCTGCGCCGTGTGTCCGGGCGATGCGGCGCAACGGCTGGCCGCAAAGATTAATGCGGCAAGTGCCAAAGTGCGAACTGGTTCATGTTCGGGAATAGCACGACGAAGAACGTCAATCCACGTGGCCTGCAAAGGGCTGAAGTAGTGTCCACCGTAAGCATGGGTAACCAGCCATGCCCTCCGGGTTTCGCTCCAATCCCGGAATGCCGTAACCTCTCCGCGGGTAAGGATCCCGACTTCGGGAATCCGGATACGCGGGAATGATTGTTGCGCCGCCCCAAACCATTCTTCCCAAATCCGATCTACATCCAATGGTTTGTCGCGAGCAATGATTGCTTCCGTGAGTATGACGGAGAACATTTGAAGGTCCGAAGCCAGAACCGGCAATGCCGCTTGTTGGGCAACGAAACACGCCACTGCACCGGACCCGGCAAAGAGGTCAACAAAACGTTTTGCGTCCGCGCACTCGGCACGAAGCAATGTGCCAAGGCCATTTTGTAGCATCCAGCGCTTTGACCCCATGTACTTCATGGAAGTTGTTCCTTATACAGGCTCACGTATTTTGGCTCCACAATCTGAAAATCAAGGAAGTCCGGACACCATTCAGGTTTTCTTTGGGCATTCCAGAACCGATTGCTGCCTCCTAAAACCTCGTCAACAAATTTCCGAAATTTGATCATGCGATGATAAGCGATCAACTGAACGTTCTCGGTGTCGGGATACGATTCAGCCTTTGGAATGGGGGCGTCCGAGAGTTCAATGTTTGCGATCTTTTCCACTCGTGCTTTCAGATATGCCTCATCTAACGCCTGAAACTTCGGGAATTGGTTGATGTGATCAGCGTAGTTGGCTTTGCTTCGGTGGCCACTGTCAGAGCGCAGTTGTCCTTCTTCATTCTTCGTGAAGAATGGGTCAGCCGCAAACCGGGCGTGACTCTTCACAGTCTTCCAGTAAAACTTGTGCTCACGGTCTCTCCCCTCTTTCCCAATGATGTGACAAATGTACTGTCCGCCCTTTACTTCCACCTGGAGGATTCGTCTTTTGCTCTGCAATTGGAAATACCCGAGAAGGTGCGCTAAGGCTCGGACTGAGTAGTGACTTGAGTAGTAACCGGAAACGGAAGCCCATAGCGGGCTGGCCTTCGTGAGCGAGGCGGAAACAAGGAAGCTGTGAACCGACCGATGCCACATCTCAACCGAGGCCGTTGCGAAGAGCGTAAGCGTTGGGGCATCAACGGTACTTGATTCGCCTGATGCCGTCTCGACGATGCTTATCAATCTTGCTGACAAAGTGCGCGGAGACGGCATCTTATTGGTGGCGCTTCTCTGCCGAAGGCCGCTGAACATCACTTCAATCTGTTTACTTGTGGTATCCGTGGGCATTTGCAGTCACTTTCCGAGTTTGGAGAACACCAGTTGACGGTTTTTTTCAGCGAGCTTTGACACCTCATTAGTCTTAGTGTCTTTGGTGATCCTCTGATTGCCGGCTATAACTGCCCAAAGTGTATCCCGAAAACGCCCGATACCGCCACTTCCCAGATAGCCACGTTCTTTGAACTTGTCTTTGCCGATGAATACACCGTCTTCAAGGAGATTGGCCCGATCGGCGATATCTTTGAACCAATCGGTTAGGGTCGCCAGTGCCTTGTTCGAGACGAGTGGGTCTTTCTTTTCCTCGAGTTTCCAAATCATCGCCGGAATCAGGGCAATCACTGAAACCAAAATGCGCCCTTGATAGGCAACATTCTGCGGGGTGAGTTCAAGCTTCTTGAAGTGCACCTTGCTTTCGAACCTGCCTGATGCTTGCAGCCATGCCGTGAGGCACTGGGAGAGGAATTCCGTCTGCATCTCCAAACTGCGAATGTCAAGTTTCTCCATTACGTCGAGCACATCCTCAATCGCACCATTGAGAGTGGCAAGCGTTATAACATCCTTGACCCCATAGCGAATACCGGGAATCTGGATCATGCCAACCAGCGGACCGGTTTCGAGCATCAGTTTGCGGCCGATGTCCTGTGCCCGTTCCTTCAGATCGAGGGCTTCACGCGCACCGCGAGCGGTTGGAAACAAATCGGCCACAAGGGAGCGATCAACCTTCTTCTGGTAGAAGTTGACGTCAATGAAGATTTGCGCCTGTATGCGCGGCGGACCATTTGCCGGATCCAGGTCCAGAAACACTTCTGCCGGGATTTCCCATCGGGCATTGGCATCCTTCTCGCACCTGATGCAAATAGCAAGATATGCTCCATTGATACGATGCTGACCGTCTATCACCGAGAAGTTCAGTTTGTCGTCGTGCTCGTCAAAGATCAGATTTGCCGCGCCTGGTTCCTTTGGGATATCGATGTCTTCGATTTTCGCTCCGTTTACGTGGAGCAATACATTGGAGAAGGTTGGAAATTCGCTACGTTGAAAGCCGATAACTTTGCCGACTTTCGGCGGCCATTCCCTGCCGGGTTCGTGCTTCTTTGGCTGATAGATGTCTTTAAAGTATTTGTTCACACGATCGGGTCCGTCCAGAATTTCCTCCTGAAGCAAGTACGCGGCAATGGCCACAACGCGTTTCCAGTCCAAGGAGCGTTGAATTGCCTTCACCTTCTCCGGGTCACGGTGGGGCGAATGCGGCGTGCCAGGCCACCATTCCATCAGTTTGGCTACGTCCAGCGCACAGAGGCAATGTTGCTTTTCTTGTAGTTTGTTGGGCGCAAAAGGGTTCTCGGGTACGATTACCGATAGCCGTTGTATGAATGGTGCTTTTTTAGTGCTCATAATCTGCCTTTCTCGCAACACTCATCGGTTGCCGTCAAATCATGTCTCCAATACCTAACCTTCTTCTAAACTACTGTAGCCACCCCCATTAATGCCCGAGGTCCGCGGTGTTCCTTCTACGTAATCTCAACACTCTATTACTCTATCCGGTTCGGGCGACTTTTGCACTACATTATGTATAAAAGTCGTTTTTGGCAGTTATATGTTGCCCATCCTTCGGACTTAGGCCTTTTTGCAACCATCCGAAGTTGGTACGGACGGAGGAACTTCAGTTCGGTATCTTTGATGAAACCGTCGCGCTGGGCCGGATCGTTCCAGCGGGGATCATTGCAATAGTTAGGGTTCTGCGTAATCGCGACGTAGTCGGTCCCTACCTTTTCGTTGACAAGACTGTCGGGATTTGGTTTGAAGGCGTGGAAATGGTCCAGGGATTCCGGTGTCGGCAACTCGGTTATGAGAACTGGGTTGCCTTGCTCCAGATCCCAGAAATAATGGAGGTTACCATTAGACAGGATGACAAAGCGGACATTCTGCGAGTGGGCGTATTTACGGGCCTGTTCCTTGCCGATGAGCGGATCGAACTTCTCGGATTTTGCCTCCAGGACAGCTATCGGGAAACTGCGATCATCCAGCAGCAGGTAGTCAACAAAACCATGCGTGGTCTTTTCAAAGTCGTCGCCGAGCTCATCGAGGGTCTTTTTCTTCAGTTTGACGTGTGTTTCGAGCGCAATGTTGGCGGGACCATTCTCATCGTCAAAGAACCGCCAGCCCGACCTGCGAAGAAGGTCGTTGATCAGGATTCTGGCTTTGGCCTCGGTTTGCATACCGACTCCCTGGTTGCGCCCTGTTTTACACCTAACTTGTTGATTGAATGTAACTTACGCTACCGCTAACAGAAGCTTACCCCCTTGTCAAGGCAGTTTGTCTTTTGGTTTCTGTTGACCCATAGTAAAAAGATGCCAAAAGATGTAATTTAGGATCCCAGTAAATTCAATGTTTCATCAATTATAATGCTCTCGCAGAAAATCGTCAAAAAACCGGCGTAAAAACCGGCCGGTAAGCGATCCCTCATGGCAGGCCACTTCCTCCGGCGTGCCGCAGGCCACAATCCACCCTCCTCCCGGTCCGCCTTCCGGGCCAAGGTCAATTATGTGATCGGCGGTCTTGATTATGTCCATGTTGTGTTCGATGACCACCACCGTGTTTCCCATATCCACCAGACGCGCCAGGACATCAAGCAGCTTCTGTATATCGGCAAAGTGGAGACCTATGGTCGGTTCGTCCAGTATATATAGGGTGCTATTGTTCGTCCGCTTGGCCAGTTCACGGGATAACTTTATCCTTTGCGCCTCTCCTCCCGAGAGGGTCGTGGCCGATTGCCCCAAACGGATGTAACCCAGGCCGACATCGGCCAAGAATTGCAGCCTGGACCTGAGGACGGGAATGTTTTCAAAAAAGGTTAAGGCCTGCTGGACCGTCATATCCAGCACATCGGCAATGCTCTTTTCTTTATATTTGATCTCGAGCGTATCATGATTGAAACGCCTTCCGCCGCAGACGTCGCAGGTAACGTAAACGTCGGGCAGGAAATGCATCTCGATCCTGATCAGACCGTTGCCCTCGCAAGATTCGCATCTTCCCCCCTTGACATTGAAACTGAAACGTCCCGGCTTATACCCTCTTACCCTTGCTTCTGGAAGTCCGGCAAAAAGATCGCGTATATGAGAAAATACCCCCGTATAGGTTGAAGGATTTGAGCGGGGCGTACGTCCGATTGGCTGCTGATTGATCATGATGGTTCTTTCCACGCCGCCCAGATTCACGACCCGTCTAATTTTTACCGAGATCCCCCTTTGCCGGTTAAGTTGCCGGGCAAGCGCCCCATAAAGGGTTTCCACTACCATCGTGCTCTTGCCGGAACCGGAAACGCCTGTTACGGCGGTAAAAACACCCACAGGGATTTTTATATCGATGTCTTTCAGGTTGTGCTCATAAGCGCCTTCCAGAATAATGAATCTGCCTGCTGTACGTCGCTTTTTCGGCACGGGAATGGCAAGCCGTCCTGAAAGATACCCGCCGGTTATGGAATTTTCGTCTTTATACATCTCCTCCGGCGTGCCCTGAAAGATCACCTCGCCCCCGGCAATGCCGGCGCCGGGCCCCATATCAATTATGCAATCCGAGCTCATCATCATATCGGCATCATGCTCTACCACCAGCACTGTATTCCCCATGTCGCGCAGCCGCTTGAGGGTAGCGATGAGCCGCATATTGTCGCTCTGGTGCAGGCCGACCGTCGGTTCATCGAGCACATAGAGAACGCCTACAAGTCCTGAGCCTATCTGGGTGGCAAGACGAATGCGCTGTGCCTCGCCGCCGGAAAGGCTTCCCGTCGACCGATCCAGACTGAGGTAGTTCATCCCCACGTCAAGAAGGAACCGGAGGCGCTCCTTGATTTCCTTCATGATTCGTTCCGAAATCAGCTTTTCCTGTGTCGAGGGCGACAGGTCGGTGAAAAACTTCATACATTCGCCGATAGACAGACAGCAGATCTCATGGATATTTTTCCCCGCGATCTTAACGGCCATGCTCTCCTTCTTCAACCTCCCCCCCCCGCAGGCCGGGCATTGTGTAAGGCTTATGTATCGTTCCAGATCGGACCGCACGGCGTAGGAATCGGTCTCCCGGTAACGCCGGTCAAGTCTGTTTATGACCCCCTCAAAGGGCTTGCTGTAAAAGAACCTCTGGCCGCCCCGGTCGATGTGAAATCTGATCGCTTCCGTTCCCGATCCATAAAGCAAGGCCTTTTGCACCTCCTCCGAAAGAGAGCTGAAACCGGTGTTGATGTCAAAATGATAGTGTCCGGCAATGATTTCCAGCAATTGATGAAAATACATGGAATTCCGCCCGGCCCAGGGAGCAATCGCCCCTTCCCGGAGTGAAAGTTCCCGGTTGGGAACGACCAGTTCTTCATCAAAGTACATCTTGCTCCCCAGCCCCGCGCAATCGGGGCAGGCCCCGTAAGGGCTGTTGAAGGAAAACATCCGCGGGGCAAGTTCCTGTATGCTGACGCCGCACTCCGGGCAGGCATATTTTTCGCTGAACAGATCCTCCCCGCCGCCTCTGTCCACGAGGACCAGTCCGTCGGCAAGAGATGATGCCAGTTCGATGGAATCCCTGAGACGCTTTCTTATCCCTTCACGGACAATCAGCCGGTCCACGACCACATCAATGTCGTGGCGTTTGTTTTTGTCCAGGTCAATCTCTTCGCCAAGCTCCATTTGTTCACCGTCGATGCGCACCCGGACAAATCCCTCCTTCTGCAGGCGTTTCAGTTCCTTCTGAAACTCTCCCTTCTTTCCCCTGACGACGGGCGCCAAGATGGAAATTTTCGTATTGGAAGGATAAGCGAGGATGCCCTCCATCATCATATCTATGGTCTGAGATTTTATTTGCCGGCCGCATTTGTAACAGTGGGGTACGCCGATTCTGGCAAATAGGAGGCGGAGATAATCGTAGATTTCCGTTACGGTGCCAACAGTGGAACGGGGGTTGTGACTTGCCGAGCGCTGTTCGATGGCAATGGCGGGAGACAGCCCTTCAATCGACTCCACATCCGGCTTGTCCATCTGACCTATAAACTGCCTCGCATACGTGGAAAGGGATTCCACATAACGCCGCTGGCCTTCGGCATAGATGGTGTCGAAGGCCAGGGAAGACTTGCCGGAGCCGCTGACGCCGGTAATGACGACCAGCTTGTCCCGTGGAATGTCAATGTTTATGTTCTTCAGGTTGTGCTGTGCCGCACCTCTGATTTTAATATAATTCATCGGGCTTCTTCCATCCGCATAAATATACCTCAGCAACCGCCAAGATAGATAGGAAACCCCGTTAAGCCTGATAAATCAGGGGCGTAGGTTATTTAAGGCGGAAAAAAACTATCATCAATAAGAATTGAGGATTATGGCACAAGGCGCTCTATCACGCAAGTACGAACTGGTCTCTCCTGCCCCTGAATTTGAGTAAACCCTGTTAAATCTGGGTCGCTTGTCGGTGGCTTTAAATCCCGTTTAGATTCTTACACACATTCAAGACATTACATGATTTCCGACGGCAATTTACTTTTTTACCGGCGTCCCCCCTCATTCGCTCGAATATGCCGTGGCCGGTTAATAAAAATCGCCTATTTGGCACCTATCCAGACTGTTGCAGGACAAATATATGAGGGACAGTGCATTTATATTAATGGGTGCTGTCCCGGATTATTAAAAACATAAAATCGCGATGAGTTGCGCAAAGCTCTCAAAGTGGAGCAGCAGAGGGAAAGGGGGAAACCTATATGCGATCTGTTTTCTTCAGGAAGCGAGCAACACCATATAAGATAAAAAAAGGAATTGAAAATAGAACCAAAAGTCCGGGACGGCCAAGTATGCCGACCGGGCCGATCAGGTAGCGGTATTTGGCTATCAGAAGAACGTAAGCGCCAAGCAAAAAATAGAACAGTGCCCCATATTCCTTGGCGATCACCCTTGTCCAGTCGAAGTGATGCTGTCTCATTGTCTGCGCCAGCCCCTGTAGCCGAGGCACGAAGCGGTTCGTATCGCGAAGGTACTCGTCATATTTTTCCCCAAATTTCTCGCTCAGGAAACGCTCTTCTTCAAAGACGATACTCAAGTAGACCAGAAGAAAGAAAGGAAAAACAGCGAGATACGTCAAGGGAGAGCCGTACATCAGGCAGAACCCCAGGACATTGAAGCCATTGCCGACATACATTGGATTACGCGTATGCGCATAGATCCCCTCCATCACGAGGTCTTCTGCATAAACCCGTCCGCCGCGCCCCCCCCCCCTGACAATGGAGT
>Ga0210056_1005011_pt1 | contig 10124 bp, 5 predicted proteins | sample CryGeyCG2014_080_2_FD_183965 | JGI IMG/M metagenome (GOLD analysis project Ga0210056, IMG submission 183965) | Groundwater microbial communities from aquifer - Crystal Geyser CG07_land_8/20/14_0.80 (SPAdes) (version 2) | ecosystem: Environmental > Aquatic > Deep subsurface > Groundwater | place...
TCATTGTGATAAAAATCGCCTAAAACAGAAAAATGCTTTCGAGAAACAGACCCCAAAACAGGACCACTTCAGTCAGAATAGAACCTCGAGAAAGACTCAAAAGAGCGTTGTAATCAACACCCTCGCCTGCGTCCACATGTTCCGCCATCGCATCTGCCTGACCACAATCTATTCCTGCGGCTTGCGACTGACGGAAGGCAGGACCTTGCAGATTCCCGATATCGACAGCGACCGCATGTTTCTCCACGTTCGCGGCAAAGGCAACAAGGACCGGTATGTGCCGCTGCCCAGGCGTACCTTGGAGCTCCTCAGGCAACTCTGGAAAACCCATCACCATGAACACTGGCTCTTCCCTGCTCCCGGACGGGGCGGACACGGGGAAGCAACCGCGGATAAGCCCCTGCCCACAGCCAGTGTCCAAATCGCCTTCAAGGAAGCTTTGGCCAAAGCCCGCATTCACAAAAAGGCCTCTGTTCATACCCTAAGGCATTCCTACGCCACGCACCTGCTGGAACAAGGCGTAGATTTGCGCATCATCCAGCACATACTGGGCCACGCCAATCCGCAGACCACCATGATTTACACGCAACTGACCGAGCCGGCCCTCAAGCCAGCCACGGAAATCATCAACCGGCTCATGGCGGACCTGTAAAGTGGGTATGCCTGAGCTGGCGGACATCTTTCGCCTGCACGGCCCGGAATATCTCGCCAAGCGCCAAGACCGGCTGCTTCCCAGCCACAGGCGGACCATACAGGACATCTGCGACTGTCGCACGGAGACCCTGGGCGGCCATATATACCGCTGCCCCCAATGCCGCCAGGAGCATTACCGGTATCACTCCTGCAAGAATCGCCATTGTCCGAAGTGTCAAAACGATCAGGTCGATCGCTGGATCGATCAGCAGCGAAACCTGCTCCTGCTCGCCCCCTACTTCATGGCCACCTTCACGCTGCCGGAGGGTCTGAGGCGCCTTGCCCGCAGGCGACAAAAGGTCATCTACGACCGGCTCTTTCAGGCTTCGCAGCAAGCCCTGCAGAAGCTGGCCGCCGATCCGAAATACGTCGGAGGCGCCCTCGGCATGATCGGCGTCTTGCAGACCTGGACGCGCGATCTGCGATATCACCCCCATGTGCACTACCTGATCCCCGCAGGCGGGTTGGCGCCCGACGGCGCCTGGCGAGCGGCCCGATACAACTACCTCTTGCCGGAAAAACCCCTGTCTCAGATATTCCGGGCCAAGTTCCGCGACCTCCTCAAGAAGGCCACTCTCTTCGATCAGGTCCCGCCGGACGTCTGGCAAAAGGACTGGGTCGTGGACATCATCGCCGTCGGCAGCGGCGAAGCTGCCTTGAAATATCTGGCTCCCTACGTCTTTCGCGTCGCTATCAGCAACCGAAACATCCTCGCCCTCAAAGATGGCCGCGTCACGTTCCGCTACCATAACGCCAAAACCAAAACACCGGTGACAGCCACAGTGTCCGCCGAACAGTTCATCCGCCGCTTCCTTCACCACGTACTGCCTCGCAGCTTCCAGAAGGTGCGAACTTACGGCCTGCTGCATCCCAAACAGCGGGATTCCCTTGCGCGTGTCAAAGAACTCTTACATCACAAAAACCCTGAAAATGCCGAATCCCGCCCTCTTTCCGTACGGCATGCGTCAGATCGCCACACCACGTTTCTCTGCCCTTCCTGCAATTGCGAAATGATCCACATCTGCCAAATCTTCCGCAAAAGAGGTCCGCCATGATAAGCAGGCGCCAAACTGAAACAACAACCTATAACGAACATTCTCACCACGCCCAGCGTGGCATCGCCAAGTACTGTCTGCACACCGCCTATACAGCCTCTCGGCAGTGCTTGACCACTCCGCCGGCACCCGTCAAATCGCCTGTTTCTCTTCTCCCTGCCCACCTCCTCTTCAAATCAGCGACCACCCAAATCTGAATCGCTCCCCCTGTCAGAACAGAACACCGAAGCAAATTCCAAATACCCTCAGAAGGAAACGGCTCAGTTCAACCATGACTTGCAGGCGGACCTGCCGGTCCGCTGCGAAGTCTTATTCGTTGGGCGGTTCTTCTCGTCACATTTTAGCATTTCAAGAGCGTCCCCTCCGGCCTTCCTAATACCGGGTCAAAGCCGCCTCGAGTAGTGCGAACTCGACGGGCTTACACGCATTCGCAAGCACGTCAAACGCGAGCTGACAAATGACGCGACTGTTTTCCCGGGCGTCTCGCAACTGATTCGAAACCCAAGTACGGAACGCCGGATCGTTGCGCATCGATGGCGCGAGCAGCTTAGCCAACGCAATTCGGGTGTTGAGCTCGGTAGCGTTTTGAAGGTTAGCAAACACCAGATCCCGACACTCCTGATCCATTTGAAGCCGATTGCGCACCGCTGCTATCCCGTCCCGCGGCTCTCCGAAATAGTTTTTCATTAGCTTGCCCGGATAGCGCGCGACATAACTTGCCATAAGAGCTGCATTTGCCTTGGACGCGAACAACCAAGCGGTGACTGGCTCGGCCCCCTCGATGAGCGTTGGCAACTTCCCCGTGGCCGCTACGATCGGCGGCGCATCTGGCCATCCTTGACAAAGCGCAATGAAGGCAACGTCATGAATCAATGACGACTTGGCTACTGAGAGCATCGCCTGGCCGACAGCCTCATCTCCGTGGAAATGGTCAGCGAGGTAAGAAGCCATTGCAGCGTAAGCAGCTCTTTCCAAAACCATCATTGAATTCTTCCGCGCCATGAACTGCAGGCGGCCCAAGAACAAGTCGCGCAAAAGAGGACTACGACCATGCAGTGCGATCAAAGCCCGCACTTGCTCGACCTGCAGTTGTTCTCCCGTTCGGACCGCGTTTTCAAACACTTGCGTTTGGCTGAGCGCGTGAGCACTTTTGCCAGCCTTTGCCAGTTCGGTGGCGATGATCGGCGAATGATCGAATCGTTCCCATATGTCGGGCACAGCTTCGGCCAAAAATTCCCAATACTCCACCACGGTCGCTATGAACTCCCAATTATGTCTTGCGTCCGAGTATGTGCTAAACTGGAGCGACCGGCCGGTCTCTTGCTGTTGAGCCAGAAGGTCAGCTCTGCCAAGCTCCAATAATGCAGCGGCAGCGGCTTGCTGTCGCTGACCTCCTATAGAGAACCCGGTGAGGTCCGCACTGAGGGCTTCGATCAGGTCCTGAACTTTACTGCCCTCCCGTATACGGGCTCGCGCGTATGCACGCGCCGCAACTGTGCGCGCTTCGCCGTTCGGTTCGTTTCTGAACTCCGCAGCAATGGCAATAGCAGCCGGCACACCTCTCCGAGCCAAAGGCTCGATGGCGCGAGCGAATTCAACCCGTAAGTCCTTATGCAGCCCATGCATGGTGCTATCGAGGAGCGGACGTATTTCCGGATCGCTTCCGTAAACCTGGTAGAGCGCTGAAATCGACGTGTGCTCACTGTAGATGGTTGATTTCACCAACTGGCGTATCAGCGGATGCTCTGGCCAGATTTTCACAATAGTGTGGTGGCCCAGCCGCCAATAGTGGCCACCCTTATCGTTGGAAAGCTTCGTTTCAACCAGCGGCCAAAGGTCTGGTGCGTCACGCCCTTCCTTATCCACAAGAAGCTCCAAAGCTGAACACGAATCGAAAACGTGGGCGTCGCGCAAAATGTTTCGGAGCATGACACCAAGCTGCTTCGGCTCAGGGAAGATGTCCGGCAACCAGCGCACTGCCCACGAACGTCGTTGCTCGTCGCTTATGTAGTCGGCAAGGACCGCATGAACTTCAGGATCGTCCCTTCCAGACATCTCCAAAAGCGTAGAAATAATCCATGCGGGCAACGATGCACCTCGTCGCAACCAGTCGAGCAAAGCCCGTCGGCACTTTAGCGTCCCCCCCAGTTTAGCGATGACAGCAATATCCAGGGGCGAATGATGCGTCACTGCATTCTTGTCCAGCCACGCTTCGGCTGCGGGGATCAGCAAAGGATGTTTGGTGAATCCGGCTAGGAGGGCTTCGTAAACCTCGTGAATGTCTAACTTAGGATAATGACGCTCCTCTTTTGCCAGTTGATCGGCCAGCATTCGCGCCACTGCATCATCTCCGGGGCATCCACGAAGCAGATACTCAATTGCGGGTTTGGACGCCCAAGATTTCGGATGTCCTATACCGCGGATGCGCTCTAGTGCTCCACTCATGAGCTGAGGATTACGCGGCCAGCCGGTCGCCAATGCCGCCACGATATCTTTATCCCAAGGCCACGACCACTCACCCTCGCGGCAGAAATCCACGAGGGCATCGCGGACTTCATGTGAGCGTTCACCTCGGTAGAAACGTGCCAAGATTGCCACGTGCCGAAGATCCTTCGCTGGCGCTGCGCTCGCATCTTGTAGGAGCGAAGGCAGGGCCGTGTGTGTCGGCCATCCTGTCGCAAGCGCGTGTAACGCCGCTCCCATCAGTTCCGGCTCAGCAGGACCCCTTAAGATTCCGAGCAACTCGTCGGCCAATTCCGGGGACTCTTCCGCGAAGCACGCCAAAGCCTCGGCAATGCTTCGGTATTCATAGCTGCTGTCACAATTGTGCAGTGCGAGGCGTAGGTCAGAAAGCGTCTCGGCCGTCGGCTGCTTTGCTGCAGCGGTGGGAACGTCATGCAGCCACTCAACCCGGCCGGGGAACCACCGGGCCGCCCGGGCCGCTAGCAAGGCGGCCACCTGTTCGGACTCCAAGCCTGCTGCCACCTCTCGCACCAACGTGCGGCGCAGAGGCATCCATCGCCCGCACTCTATCCATGAGAACACCTGCGATAGCAACTCGCAGGCCTTCCTGGGTGAACAGTTGATCTCTGCAACCGCGACGCGAGTGAGAAGGATTTGTTGTAACGGTTCTTCGAGGCAATCTGCCACGGGCTTGCGGAGTTCGTCGATCAATCCGTCGACGTCGTCCTGCCGATCGAGTAGTTGCATGAGAGTCAAGGTTACTTCATGCCAAGGAGCCTTGCAGCCGGTGTTCGTGCAGTAACTCTTTACCTGGTCGAGTGGAAGTCGTGCGAGGTGCTTTGCCGCAAGATACTCTTGAAAGATCCTGTGCAACAGCCCGATGTGATGTTCCTGTGGTGCCACCAAAATCCCGAACTCGTTTTGGCCCAGTTCCAGGACACGGCCGGCCCAATCATCGGCCTCACTTGCGGACAGTTCAAAATTGGTGCGGAAATAGTTGTTCAAAAGTTGCGCCGTACGTTCATTTGGAAGGGAGATGGAATTGGGTTCCTGGTGAATGCGATAGGCGAGATACTCGATTCCTTGCCTGATACGGCGCGAACGCGCCACCGATTGATCGACGCGCTGCATTGCTGCTTGAGCGCGCCGGCGGGGCTGGTCTTCCAGCAATGCCTTTATGAGTTCCTCAAGCGCGGCAAGCCGACTACGCGGAAGAACACGCCCCGTCAATCGTAGATAGATCATGACTGAAAGAAGCAACGGAATGCCGCCCAATTCGGACAAGGTTGAGTCTTCAGAAAGATCGTTGGCGAACCCTGTGGCGTCGCGGGTGACCGCTTGCTCTAATGCGATCGGATCCAATGTCGCCTCGGCTTTATGAAAATGCCTGAACCAGTAGCTCGAGAACTCCCGCTGCTGATCGGAGGTAAGGGGGAGAAGGTTCGCACGCTTCCAATCGGGGCCAAAATCGCTGATTCGCTCAAAACCCAGCGGGCGACTAGTCGCAACCATGGGCAGCCGTCGAGTCTGGACGTAGTTGGTCAGCGCCGTAAGCGCTGTCACGGCCGCCTCGCGATTCTGCCACTCGTCGAGGCCGTCCACGAGCAAAAGCAGGCGCTCGTCCTTTAGCATTTCCTCCAGTAGGGTCAACGCGTCATCCCTGGCCCCGAGCACCATCAGCCACGCCGTGAGCGCACTCTCAACCGTGGGGGTCTCATTCTCTGCGAAATGGCTGGTCAGGAATCCGAACGGCAGAAGCAACGGCAGCCGCTGTCCCCACGACTTAGCGAGCGCTGGGAACCGGCCACCACCCCTCAGAAGGGAGTGGATGACCACGCGCAGAGCCGCACTTTTCCCAAAGCCGGCGCCGCCGAGCAGGAGAAATCGGTCGCTGGTCGCCAATCCAGCCGACAATGCAAGCTTCGTCCGAATTTCGCGCCTGCGAAATCCGGTACCTGGTACCCCTTGGACAGCGTCCTGGGTATCGCTCTCTCGCTGAATAGTCGGAGCTTGTACTTGTTCGATAATAGATTCGACAAGTTCGATGGTCGGTTCCACATAGCGGTCAAAGACCGGTACTGGCGGCACAGCGCCGCGGAATACCGGGGCTGCAGCCGGGATGCCGCTATCGACCGTTTGGAAATGAGTCGCATATAGGGTCTGGATGAAACGACGAGCATTGAACTTTTGTTCCCGACTGAGTTTGCGTCCAGACAGGCTCGCCGCTGCTTCAGGTCCGTTAAAGGCCTCGACCCAAGAACGACCGAAGAAGTCGTCGACTAAATCGGGATGGTCTTTCAGCATTAGCGAGAGACGATCCCGATCCAAAGGCTCAAAGGTGATGTTCACGGCATCGCATCGTGTGCGCTGCCTTTCGATCTCCTCAGCCAATTCAGTTGCGTTCAGACTGGGCGCAACGGCCAGCCGAAATAACTTGGTTCGACCTGCCCAATCACCCTCCAAGAACTTGGTGACGGCTTCCTCGATATCTGTAGTTGTTAACTCCTGATACCGTTTGCATTGCCATGTCGCGTAGTCCCCAGTTGCGCGTCGGACATATAAGTCGATCCCTTCCTGTGCTTGTCCGCGCACGCCATAGATCCGAGCGTCCTCAACGTCACCGCCACGATGCGCGAGTCGAAAGCAGAGCCGCTCGAAATTCTCCCAAGAAAGGCTACCCAAGGGCAGCACTTGCTCGCGGGTTACCGTTGGCGGCGCAACAGCTGGTGCATCAATATCAAACCACAGAGAAGTTATTTCCATGTTTGCACCCGAGTATTCCTCAACATTTCCGATGCTTCCAATTAGGCTACGCAAGGTGGTGGATAATGTGGCGCACCCAGGCGAAGTTAGCGCTGCCGACTGTCGGCATCAATCCCGCAATACAGATTTGACTCTTAATCTTCCTTTTCATGTTTGGCCCAACGCCCCGGATGAGGAGCGCGCCTTAGCGTGTCTGCTCAATCCGGTTGATGGGCCAAGTGGCCGCAATTCGACTCTCTTATTTAAGGCGCGCGCTCCTCATCCGGGGCGATGGGCCGCCGCGAGGCGGCCCATCAAGTTATTCTATAGTTTCCGGATATCTCCACGAATCAAATGCCCATTTATCTGTCGTCTTTACCACTCGCGGCTAACAGGTCTTCCCTGTAACAGTCTAACTGCTTTAAAAGAATACATAATCTCTTGACAGTTTTTATAACCATTCATTTCCTTCATTCCGTATATCATGTCAATTTTCAGATTATCCAGAAGAATGAGGATTCCACATATGGGCAATGCCGCCTGCATTACAGGTGAGAGTTGAAGGATATTTATGGAAAAGTCAGGGCCAAGTCTTGAAACGTGCATTGTCTTTCCTCACGTTCAAATTTCGGTCTTTTGTTTAGAGCGATTGGTAATGTTTCATAATGATTGAGAATTGTCAACGTTCAATTTCACCCAACAAGGAATATCATTTGAAATTGTGGATGCCGGTCAAAATTATTGGATGCTACATTTCAGGAAGGAGCAAACATGCTCATTCACCAAAATCCTTCAATGTGCTGTGGCGTGAGGAGTAGAGATGGATCATACGCCGTCTCCTTCCACGGCCCCCAGAAGGAGATGGGCCGCCTCGACATCCTTTTTCCAGTGCGCCATCGCCACGGAGGGCTTCTGGGAAAGATAGTTCAGCAAGGCGATGATCGTCTGCCGACGGTCCCAGTAATTGGGGATCTCCTGTTTGAGATAATCCAGACCCGGTCGCGGATCATCCTCCTCGGCGGTTTTGTACACGGCAAAGAGGATCTGCCGCAGCAGCGACCCTGCAAACCCCTCGCCGGAAAGATCACGCCCCTTGAGCTCGTCGGGCGTCTTCAGGCGGGTCTGGTTAGCGGCGCCGCTGCCGAGAAGGCCCCGGTAATCGCGAATGCCGAAGCCGCGGGCGAACTCCTGATAGACCCCATCACGATATTCCCCATGTGCCTCGATCTCGACGCCCTTGATATAAAAACGCTCCTCAGGTAGGAGACGCTTCCAAACGCCGCTGTCCAGACCATCGGGGACGAGAAAATCGGAGGCGATGCGGACGGCACTCTTGATCATGTCTGTCAGCGGCGACGAATCCCCGGCCCGGCGGACCCGCCGGAGCTCGCGCTCGACATCGATGTCCTCAATGGCGCTGTAGGCGGTGACGACCCGCAGGGCCGCCGCGTAGGCCGCCAACTGATAGTCCGAGTCGCCAAAATTCGGATCTTCCTTGTCGTCGATCTCCAACATGGTTTTGAGCTGCCGCTGGACCTCGGACTGGACGTCCGGGTAGATGTCGGACCGGTCCCCCCGGAGGGTCTCCTTCCGTTTGCGGAGAACCAAAAGAACGGTGCCTTGGACGTATTTCCCCGTCCGGAAGGAGGTGTCCGTTTCGGTGGCGATGGTCCATGCCGCCGTCACCCTCAGACCCGCCGACCAGAGGATCAGGGCCAGATCCGCCCAGACATCCACGTCCTGATGGGTGAACATGACGAGTTGCAGGCCGTTGTCTGGCATATTCTCGGCCAGACGGCGATAGCACTCCACCATGGCGACCCGGAAGTTTTCATCTGAGCCCTTGACGGCCAGGGCGCGCTTGCTGTCGGCGTACCATTCGGAAAAGAGGACAGGCAGTCGCTTTTCGTACCAGGCGAGGAAAAGCTCCGATAGCTCTTCATAGTTCACGGCATCGGCGTAGGGAGGATCGGTTATCCAAAGGTCAGATGTGTAGGCCGTTGCGCGGGCGTCAAGAGGCAGAATTTCTGAATCGGACGCGATGTTTCTCACGGGGATATTAAAATACCACGTTGTTGTTAAAGAAGAATGAGAACGACAAGCAAAATTGGCCGCTGTATTCAATGCTTGATTGTAGAATATATGCGTTCCTTTTTCATTGGCTGCACTTGAATCCCAGATACATAATCTTGAAAACCAGTCCGCCATCCGCCCGATGCCGAGGAGAAGCGCTGCGCCGACCGGTTGGGTCTTCGCTGACTGAGCCGCCAATTCCTGAAACAGCCCGATCGTCAGCAATTGCCGGGGATTGTAGAGATGATGCCAATGGGTCCAGCCGCGTTCACGAAACAAGCGGTCGGTTTCGTTGCCCGATTCGATCTTGCGACAGGGGATGAACCCCTTGGTCTGCCAATCCTGGATGCGCTCCTTCAGGAGGCGCAGGACCTCGGCCTCCCGTTCCAGATCGGCCGGCGTCGGCGCCCGGTAACACTTTTCACCCGACTCGGGGTCCACCCAGCGGATGCAGTAGAGGCGCTCCTGGAGGGCGTCATCCGGTCGCGGGACAAGGTCCTCGTTTTCCCAGAGCCGCAGCCCCTCCCGGCCCCGGAGTGCGTCGATGGGGGTGACGGACCGCATATCCGGCGGGATCGGGTTCCCTTCCCTGTCCACAGGGCAGCGGATGCCGTTGGCCCCGGTGTATTCGCCCGCGGCCTTTTCCATTTCTTCCGGGCTTGCGTCCTGGACAATCTCGATTCGGAAGGATTTTGTGCTCTTGTCGGGGATCAACCGGGCAATGGTCATCTTCTTCTGGCCGATGATCCAGGAGGGGGCCAGAGGCACCCGCCAGCCCGTCACGGGGTCCGTCGCCTCGATGCAGTAGAGGTAATAGTCGGCCTTCCATCCCTTCCCGACGGTCTCCCCTGTGGCCTCGTCCCGCCAGCCCTCGTCGTTCCGCTCGATCCCCCAGACATCGATCTGCCGCCCCGCGGCGTCATAGACCTGCTTCTGAACCTTTTGGATCTCCTTCGCCGTCTCCGTGCCGCCGCCGATCAGATGGATGGCCGCCCAGGTCAGGAGGGCGCTTACGGGGCTGAGGTCCGTCCCATAGACGTCGCATCCCATGACCGCGGCCTCGAAGGGGACGCTTCCCCCGCCGCAGAAGGCGTCGCC
>Ga0210056_1005015_pt1 | contig 10119 bp, 11 predicted proteins | sample CryGeyCG2014_080_2_FD_183965 | JGI IMG/M metagenome (GOLD analysis project Ga0210056, IMG submission 183965) | Groundwater microbial communities from aquifer - Crystal Geyser CG07_land_8/20/14_0.80 (SPAdes) (version 2) | ecosystem: Environmental > Aquatic > Deep subsurface > Groundwater | place...
GTCTCTTTCGCTGCCATAATCCCGGCTGTTTGTGCCACTGTAAGAACATCTCCTTTTTCTATTCCACCGCGGCGAATGAGCTCTAATGTGGCAGGGTTCATCCTCACTTTCGCTTTTGCCTCTGCCTCTCGTTCTGTTTCCGCTTTCGTGGTAACATCCACCATGTGCACTCGCTCTACTGATTCTGACATCTTTAACCTCCAATTTGAGACATATTCCGCTTCATCGGTAGAATACCTTTTGCTAGCCTATGCTGCTCTGGTTTGGAGACAATTACCCTTAGAATTAGACGTTTAATTTCCTGTATCGAGGCATCACTACGTAGCAGCCCCTTTAAGTCAATCCCACTATCTGCTAAAAGGCAAGGACATAGCTTACCATACGAGGTGAGCCGCAAGCGATTACAGTTGGAGCAAAAGGGTTCGGTGACGGGGCTAATAAACCCTATGGTGCCTTTCGCTCCTGGCAAGCGGTAATATTTAGCAGGGCCGTTGCCAGCGATGGCTGAACAGGGCTCGAGCTTGCCAAGCAGCTCAATACACTGTAGCACCTCAGCCGATGGCACAAATTCTGCTACATTAACAAAAGGCATAAGCTCGATAAATCGTACAGACCATCCCTCCTTATATGTCATACTGGCAAAATCCAATGCCTCATCACCGTTTATACCTCTCATGACCACTGTGTTTATTTTAACAGGCTGAAGTCCAACATTTCTCGCTGCTTCAATGCCCTCAAGAGCATCTTTTAGCTCTCCGGAGCGAGTAATGTAGCGAAATCTATCTGCCCTAAATGTATCTAGACTTACATTGACTCGCCTTAAACCTGCCTCCTTAAGTTCAATAGCATATTTCTTTAAAAGTGTCCCGTTTGTAGTCAAAGAAATTTCCTCAATTCCTTCTATCTGCGAGAGCATCTTGACAAGCTTAGGTAACTCCGCTCTGACTAGGGGCTCGCCGCCGGTAAGCCTTATCTTGTTGATGCCGAGCTCAGCTGATGCCTGAACAACGGTCAAAATTTCTTCGTAAGAGAGGAGTTCACTACGTGGTATCAGGGGAACGCCCTGCGGTGGCATGCAGTAGATGCAGCGTAGGTTACACCTATCGGTGACTGAGATTCTGAGGTAATTTATGCGACGATGGAAAGAATCAAAAAGTTTCATTTGTTCCTCACTTTACTGGGGCTCAGGACAGGTCTTCACAATAGTCATCAGCTTTACCACCTTTGCCAGAGGAAAATGGAATACTCATACAAAGATTTCCTTTTTGGTAATTGTTAACATTTTCTTTAGCCTATCGACTCCGTAGCGACAAGCGTCAAATGCTTCTTCTCTATGAGAAGAACTAACCGCAACTAGAGAAATAATGTCTCCAATATTCAGTTGCCCAAGCCGCCTTATTATCAGCACATCTTCAATTTTCCATCTCTTAAGAATTTCATCACAGATTGTGTGTAGTTCTTGCTTTACGTCCCCGTTTGCGTGAAACTCCATTGAACTTATCGCTTTGTTTTCAGGACTTCTTTTTACCACAGCAAAGTGAAGAACTACTGACCCAGCGGTATCCTTTTTGATGAGTTCATAAACTTTACTTGGGTCGATAGCTTTGTTTGATATTATTTCCATTGGAAACCACCTCCTTGCTAGATTTGGAGCGAAATTTATAGTAGCCCTTTTTGGAGATAAATTGAGCTAGGTAGTAGACTATAAGCCCAGTCAGAAAACCATAAGCCATATTAGTAACTAATGAAACGGTGAGAGTTGCAATCATAGGGATCAGGTTTTTGTTCAAGCGAATATCCCTAGCGAACTTAGTGAGTTCTATCCCGACCATAAACATCATGGCTCCAATGATAGCTGTGGGAAAGAAGGTAAACAAACCAGCGATTGAAGAAGCCAGAAACAGTCCCATCAAGATTTCAATTATCCCCTCAATGATGTTCGTCCCACCTGTTCGTGCACCAAAGTAATATTGCCCAGCAAGCCCTCCAGCACCATGACACAGAGGCATTCCACCAAAGAAAGGAAGGACCAAGTTCATAATTCCCATATTTAAAGAGAGCCGTTTCTCACTTACAGGCTTGTCCGGCCAGTATGTCTTGATCAACAACGAGGTAGCAATAACTGCATTGGTAGCCGTAAGTGGAATTTGAGCAAAGCCGGCTAATAGTAGTGTCTGCCAAATTTCCCCAAGACGAAAGACTGTGAGCGGTGGAAGGCTAAAGCCAGGAAGACCAACTTGCTGAAGCTGTCCCTTGATGAGCGGGATAACCACCCCAAGAATCATTAGCACGATAGCGGCAGGGGCATAGCGGCTCTGCCGTAATACCAGCATTATCAAAACGGAGACGATGCCAAGTATCCACCAGGTCGAAAGCATCTTGAATCCCGTGATAGCCAGGAGCACACCAAGTGCGACCTGGATACCGCGGACAACCGAATTTGGTGTAACTCTAGCAATCCAAGTCACAACGCCAGTCACAGCGAAGAGTAGCCAGATAACGCCCATCCCAAATCCAGATGCATATACCATCGATGGTGACCAGCACTGAGCAATAGCCACTACAGCAAGCACCTTCATAGGCTCGATAGGCATAGGGAGGCGATACACAAGGCCAGTTACAATGTTTGCCAAGCCCATCATCACAAGAAAACCCGCCGGATTGAGGCCACAGACACTGATATAGCCGATTGCCAACGGGAAGAGCGTGCCGAAGTCACCCATGGATCCGGCTAATTCTCTTAAATTAAACTCAAAGGATTTGACTTTCACAGCGTGTCACCTACTTGCCTTTTAATAAGGTGCACCCCTGTGGCTTTGAAGGAGGCGTAAACTTCTCTGCCTTTCTCCAAATCTAACTCCTCCGCTGATATGCTCGTGACCAGCGCTACTAGCGGAAAGCCACAGTCCATCTCTACCCGGCTGACTGGCCCTAGCGAGGCGACTTTACTGACTTTGCCACAAAAGCAATTTCTTGCTGAACTCTCGCTTTTAGATAAGGCTAAAGTGATATCTTCAGGTCTAATACCGGCGTACACTTCTTCACCGACAGGACAATCTGAGACTGCTTGTATGACATTGTTGCCAATATCTATCATTACTATGCCTTTCGCATTTGTCACTATCCTTCCTGCAATGATGTTCTGCATACCGACGAAATTAGCTACCTCCTTATCCTTGGGCAGGCGAAATACCTCTTTAGCATCGCCTACCTGGACAATCTTGCCATTAATGATTACCCCTATCCTGTCAGCGAGTTGCTGTCCCTGGGACATATCATGAGTTGCCATTATCATAGTGGTATTTCGTCGCTCGATTATGTAGGAAATGATTTGCTCGATTCTCTCTGTAGACACGGGGTCGAGGTTAGCTGTAGGCTCATCCAACAGCAATATCTCAGGTTCAACCACCATAGCTCTGGCTAAGGCTACTCTTTGTGCTTCCCCGCCTGAAAGGGTGTGAGCATTTCTATCTTTATAGCCTTTCAAGCCAACCATTTCCAAAATTTTGTTAACCTTTTTATCAATTTTATCTTTTCTCTCGCCTCTCCACCTTAGCCCATAGGCAACATTATCATAGACACTTAAATTAAATACCCGAGGTTTTTGAAGCACAAATGACATGCGGCGGCGTACTTCTAATCTTTGTTTCCCAGATTCGGGGATGCGCAGGCCATCAAAATAAATTTCCCCTGCACTGGGCACTTCAAGAAGGTCTATAAGACGTAGAACCGTCGTCTTGCCTGCCCCAGTAGGTCCAATTAGAGCAAAGACTTCACCTTTATCAATATTCAGGTTGATATTTTCCAATACCTTTTGCTCACCATATCTGTGGTTTAACCCTACTATTTCCATTAAAGCCATTATTTACCTCTGCTGTAGCCTATTTAAGGCTACGTTAACTATGAGTGCCAGAGATAAGAGGATTATGCCCAGCGCTATTGATAACTCTAAATCACCCTTGGACGTTTCAAGCGAAATCGCTGTGGTGATTGTCCTGGTGAATCCTCTGATATTACCGCCGACCATGAGGGCACATCCCACTTCTGAGATAGCTCTGCCAAAGCCCATTGTCACGGCAGCTAAAACGGCATATCTTGACTCCCTAACCACGACCAAGGCAGTTTGAAAGCCACTAGCACCAAGCGAGATAGCAGTATCCACAATCTCTTTACCTACGCCGCTCAAGGCAGAAATAGTTAAGCCGAGCATTATAGGGGTGATTAATATCATCTGCCCTATTACCATAGCAATGGGAGTGAACAGTATGTCGAAGGTACCCAGCGGTCCTGCATTGGAAAAGAGGACAAAAACAAATAAACCAACAACAACAGTGGGCACGCTAAACAGTGTCTGGATGATATTTATCACCGCCCTCTTACCACGGAAATTATGAAAGTGGATTAGGCTTCCCAAGGGTATGCAAATAGAAGAGGCAAGGAGACAGGAGGTCACTGATATCCTCAATGATCTCCCCGCTATCTCCATTACTTCGGGGTCAAGAGAGACTATGAGTTCTAAAGCCTTGATAAGTCCATGCCATATTTCAAGCATTTATAGTCTTTGCCAGTTTCGCATCCAATCTTTCCTTGTAAGGAAAAGAGACTTCATTACATGAGAGCTTTGAAGATGCTTCCCCCCTTCACTGAGATTGCCGAGGATAAACCACGGCGCTACTTCTTAGCACAAGCCTCGTACTTGCCAAGGCATACAACTTTGTCTCCACAATTGGGACAAAACTTCCAGTCCGACCTTACTTCAGCACCACATTTCTTGCACTTTACCACTGCTGCTATTACTGGCATCTTACCCTCCTTTCCTTAGAATTTTTACTCTGTTAGCTCGGCTCCAGCACAGGGATAAAATAGCGGTGTGCCGTAGTCTTTAACGCCGTAATTGCTGATAAGCTCCTGTATTTCATCCGATGTAAGGAAATTTATCAGGTTATTTGCCATCTCGATGTTAGTTTTCGGATGTTTTTCAGGATTTATAGCGATTATGGAGTAAACGTTGAGCAGTATGTCCCCCTTGTCCACTATGGGCACCAGATTTAGCTTAACTTTGTAGGCTAGGAAAGTGCCCATATCAGTTAAGGTATAAGCCTGTTTTTCGCTAGCCATCAGCAAAATCGGCCCCATCCCTCCCCCAGTCTCAATATACCAGTCTCCAGCTTTTTGAACTGCTTCATAATCAAAGCCGGCTGCCCCCCAAATCGTTTTCTCTTTGCCGTGTGTTCCAGAATCATCACCACGGGAAATGAATTTCCCACTCCCTGTCTCCATCAACTGTTTGAAGGCATCCTCAGGGCTCAAACCTTTGATCCCTGCCGGATCGCCTGGTGGCCCTACAATAAGAAAATAGTTGTAAGCAAAGGGAACCCGCTCCACCCCATAACCTTCGGCTACGAATTGTTCCTCACGGGCTTTGTCATGAATGGTAATGGCATCCACATCTCCCCTACTGCCATATTCCAAAGCTTTGCCGGTGCCAGCATACATGATGTCCAGTTCAACATCATATCTTTGCTCAAACTTTGACTCTAAGTACCCCCATAACCCAGTATCATAGAGGCTGGTGGTGGTAGCCACCTTCATTCTTTCTTGTGGCTGTAGTGCACCAACTCCTGCAGGGGCACATGCTGCCACAGTGAGGCTAATAGCAACAAGCACTGCTATGACTAGTAAAACTCCTTTTCTTTTCATGAACATACCTCCAATGTTAGAGACATTGGAGTATGTCTCCAACATACCTCCAATGTTAGAAATATTTTGGTTTGAAGAATTACTATATAGCGCAAGATCAGAGAAGGAGACGAGCGGGAATAAAAATAGCACCTCATTGAACGGGGTGCTATAAAACAATGACTGAAATCCATATCCTCTCCTTTCCGAACACGGGAGGCGCGGGCATTTCTACCCACACCCTCGAGACCTTCGCCTACCGGCTGCTCGCCATAGATTACTCTTTAGGCATAGCAACTCGGAGAGCTAATATTTAATTTTGCCGCTTATTATACTTTAGGCTTGATATGTTAGTCAACTATGATATGTAGCTAAGAGGTATAACTTTCCTACGCTAACAAGCGATTACTCAAAAGTGCCGCACTCGCTCACTCGACCTTTAAGTGTCTCCACAGCATGAGGAAGAGCTGGCAATATTGTCTCAAGGCACTCACGCACCGCCTTGGGACTGCCAGGCAAGTTAATAATTAAGCATCCTCCCCGGGTGCCAGCAACCGCTCGACTTAACACAGCCATAGGAGTTTTTTTAAGGCTTGCAAGCCTCATTGCTTCAGCAAAACCAGGAACAACCCTATCCACCACTGAAAGAGTTGCTTCGGGGGTGACATCCCTGGGACTAAGCCCTGTGCCACCGGTAGTGATAATGACGTCTATGCCATCCTTATCCGCCCATTGAATTAGCTTCTCGGCAATAAGGTTTTTCTCATCGGGAACAATGTCATAATTTACAATTTGAGCATCTATCTGAGAAAGAATCCCCCGAATGACCTCGCCACTTCTATCCTGACGCTCGCCACGCCAACCTTTATCGCTGATGGTCAATATTCCAGCCTTGAATATGTTTTTCACCCTCACCTCAATCCTCTCTTGTAAGGAAAAGAGACTTCATTACATGAGAGGAAGAATTCCCGCTAGGCTTATTTCTTATAGAAATATCAAGGCTTCTTATCTCCTCAACCCCTTTTAATGTGGAAATCATGGCTAGCAAGGTTTTGGCAATAATATCTTTAACGAAAGGCTTAATAAACACTTGCTTACCATTAATAAAAAGGCAAGTATCACCCTTATCTTGAAAGATGAAATTCTTTTCTATGAAATCGGCTATCGCCTGGGTATCACCTGGAGAAAACTGAGGTAAACTTATATCCAGAGGCTCATCAGTGACAATGGCAGAAAGTTCTTTGCTAGAACATAATAGATCTTCCCCAAGTTCTTTTCTGTGCACCTCAATTTTGGGGGCTTTCCCCTTTCTAAATCCCTCAACCAAGGCAAGGTCCGACTCACTGCCGATAAGGCGCAAAATTTCCTCTATACTTGGGTCATGATCCGTGCTTTTGATAAAAGCAAGCTTATCAGGTGAGCTAATAATTACAATGTCACTACCCGCTTGAGTGAATTTCCAGCTATCTTTACCAGGTTTGTCTATGTCTATGCTACGTGGGCTATGCTTCACAGTGGCAATTCGGTACCCCCGCTTCTTAAATTCTGTAATCAACCTCTCAATGAGCGTTGTTTTGCCAGTTCCTGTCTTACCCACGATGGAAACAACTGGTAATATCATTCTTCACTCCAATCTAGCATCTGCACCTGGACTATATCTCCTGCCTTAACTCTTCCAATATTTTCAGGGATGACGACTAAGCCATTTGCCTTTGCCATTGATGTCAGGATTCCTGAACCTTGTGGCCCTGTAAGGGAGGCATGATACTGACCACTTTGCTTGGTAACAATTGCCCTGGCATAGATGCGGCGCCCATCAGTATTTCTAATATCGTCTTCAATAACTGCTTGAATTGTTGGCTTGGTAAGATTCTTTTTCCCCATCATCTTTAAGATAGCTGGGCGGGCAAATTGCTCAAAGGTAACCATGGAACTAACTGGGTTGCCTGGCAAACCTAGGTGGGGCACTTTTTTCTCCCTACTTCCAATTACCCCGAAAGCAAGCGGCTTCCCTGGCTTCATACATACCATCCAAAAGGCAATCTCACCACGTTTTGCCAGAACATCCTTCACTATATCGTAATCACCCAGAGATACACCCCCAGAGGTGATGAGCATATCTGAATCCAGTCCCTCACCAATCTTTTCATTGAGTGATTGAACTGAATCACGCCCTATGCCGAGGATTTTAGGAATCCCGCCATAGTGCAGGACTTCGGCAGCAATGGTATACGTATTGCTATTATAGATCTTGCCCGGAGGTAACGGCTGGGCAATATCTATAAGCTCATCTCCGGTAGCCAGGACGGAAACTATGGGACGGCGAATAACCAGCGCTGTAGGACATCCAAGAGAGGCCAGCACTCCTATCTCCGAAGGACGAAGCATAGTCCTCCTCCTCAAAATTAGCGCACCTTTAGCAATATCCTCGCCCTTACAGCGAACATTTAATCCCCTCTCCACTTGACGCAGTATACCAATTAGACACGAGTCCTCCCCAGATGCCTTCCGAGTAACTTCATCAGTATCTTCAAATTGCACTACCGCATCAGCCCCCTTAGGCAATGGCGCCCCTGTCATAATACGAATAGCAGTCCCCAGCTCAAGCTCTTTGTCAGGCATAGAGCCAGCGGCAACCTCACCGATAACAGGGAAGCCCTTTGGCGACGACTTACTTGCGCCATATGTATCCTCAGCTCTTACGGCAAAACCATCCATGGCAGAATTATCCAAAGGAGGAATGTCAATGGTGGAATAGACATCTTCAGCTAGAACCTGACCCAAACAGCTTAAAATAGGCTTCTCTTCCGGCTCCAAGACCTGAACATAGCCCAGAATCTTCTCCAGTGCTTCCTCAACAGAAATCATTTAATAGCCCACCACGGAGGATACCAATGCTAATATTATAGTTAACCGCATAAATCTTTAAAATCCTAAGCACTAAATCCTAACGAATATCAAAAATCAAAGATAAAAAATTAAAATTACAATTCAAAATGTAAAAAGGCTTTACTAAACTGATTTTTAACTTTTGCTCTGTCATTTTGCATCTTGATTTTTGCTTTTTGACTTTCCTTTAGGGTTTAGAATTTCGGATTTAGAATTTTCACCTCTTGTAAATATACAAATTTATGCCAATGACTATAATTAGCCCCCCTTATGGCTATCTTCCCTTCCTGCTAGTATATTGGCTCGAGCTAAGTCAGCCTGGGAATTCACGTTGAAAAAGCTTAGAAGCTGCGGATCAAATCTCTGGCATTCAGCCTGGCCAACATACCTAACATTCACTGTCCTGAGAAAATAAGTAATCCCCAATTGATTGTCCTCCAGTCGCGTTCTTATGCCATCCAGACAGCTTTTACAATACACAGCATGAAGAGGTTGAATCCTCTCCACCTTGGGTATAACCGCATCAAAACCGGGGGAGAGCTTGATCATATAACGTAGCAGCTCAATATTCAAAAAAGGCATGTCACAAGCAACCACAAGGTTATATAAGGATTTAGAAGCTGCTAGCCCAGTATAAATCCCACCAAGTGGACCTTTGTCTGGGTACAAATCCGCCTTGTATTCTACACTATAGTCAGACAGAAAGTGGAACTGAGCCGGGGAACCCACTATCAGGATTTGGTTACTTACCAACGCAAGTCGCTCGATAACACGTTGGATCAAGCTCTTACCACCAACGATCTCTAAAGCCTTACCCCCCTTAAGCCGAGAACTTTTCCCCCCAGCAAGAATAGTTGAGGTCACTATCACCATCCTCCAAAAATTTCATCGCCAAGAGCTCGTCTTACCTTTATCCATTATCTATGACTCTCCACTCGTGAGAATAGATATTAAAACGATATCCTCGAGTGAACCCAAGCAGTGTTATGCCAAATTTGCAGGCGGCCTCTATGGCTAGACTGGTAGGGGCCGAAATGCTTATTACCACAGGAATTTGGACACGAGCTGCTTTTATCACGGTTGACCTTGTCTGCCGACTTGAGGTTACCAGCGCGCTGTTAGCCAGATCTACCTTGGTACCAAATGCAAGGCCAATGACCTTATCTATAGCACAATGCCTACTTATGTCTTCAGCAAAGATATAACTACGCTGACTAGAGATCTGAGCAATGTGGGTGCCACCAGTCTCTTTGAATAGGATGCTATTTTCATCCAGTCTCTTCATGGCATCCCAAATCTCGGTGACAGATATCTTAGCTTGTGAGTTAACTCTCTTCATCCTTATAGGATTGCGCCCATCACTGGTAACGAAAATGACAAACTTGCTTCCATCCCGTTTGACTTCCACGCCTTTTATGTTCGAGGAATGGCATATCCCTTCAGAGACCAGATGCCCCCTAGCCAGCTCCTCTAGGTGGGTTGGCAAGCAATAGAATGAGCGATAAACCTCACCGTTAAGCCTGATCACAACCTCAGCCTCAGAGATGACTA
>Ga0210056_1005016_pt1 | contig 10116 bp, 14 predicted proteins | sample CryGeyCG2014_080_2_FD_183965 | JGI IMG/M metagenome (GOLD analysis project Ga0210056, IMG submission 183965) | Groundwater microbial communities from aquifer - Crystal Geyser CG07_land_8/20/14_0.80 (SPAdes) (version 2) | ecosystem: Environmental > Aquatic > Deep subsurface > Groundwater | place...
AACTACATCCTCGGCGACAACAATGACTATGGCGACCTGGATAGGAGTATGCGAATGGAGGAATCCAATACCTCTTTTGACGATGTAGTGCTAGACGATGAGCAAAAGGAGCAACTCAAGCAATTCCTGGATGGATATGATGAATACATGCAGGGCATTATGAAGCATGGTTTCCAAAATATGATTACATACGGCTCCAGCACCGTTTTCCTGTTTTACGGACCGTCAGGCACAGGCAAGACAATGCTTGCAAAGGCGATAGCAAATTACCTGAAAAAACCCGTTCTGACAATTAATTTTGGAGAATTCGATGATACATTTTATTACAGCATACGCAGCGGATTATTCCGCAAGGCGTTCAGACGTGCGCAAGTCTTAGGTGCTATTGTTTTCATAGACGAGTGCGAACAAATCCTTGACCCCACAAGACCGCTAAGCCGTCCATTCCTGATAGAAGTGGAGAACTATCGGGGTATCGTCATTCTTGCTACTACACACGCTTTCCGGCTCAATCCGTCTATGGACCGTAGAATCACATTAAAACTCAATCTTTCTGTTCCAAATAGAGAAAAGAGGAAGAGAATATGGGACATTCACCTTCGTAACAAGTTGGTCTTATCAGAGGATGTGGACCTGGATTTTCTGTCCAGGAGATTCCTGTTTACAGGTGGGTTGATAAAAAACTCTGTGCTTGTAGCACTTGCGAATGCAATGAGAGAATGCCCGGATAGACCTATCGTTGCCCACGAAGCCCTTGTAAAAGCGGCCGAGCAAGTGGAGAAACAGATACTTAATCCACTGTACGCATGCCAACCTTACTATCCGCTGTCTGCGAACGCCGGAGGAACGCAATCTGTATTGTCGTTATCAGTCAGGGATAAAGAAAAAGTTAACTCAATTGTTGGCCTTCTCCGGAGTTGTGCTACTTCCAGTTATCAACCGCGGATTCTGTGGTACGGAGCGGAAGCCAAACAACTCATTCGTCTTTCTGAAACAATTGCGCAGGAATTGGAACGGCCACTGACTATACTGCCCTGTGACCTTTTCTGGGAAAAGGATAGTACCTATTTTCATAAATTTGGCGACCGTTTTGGTAATTACTACCAATTCCTTGAGCATGTCCTCGGGGAATTAGAAGAACTTGAATGTATTGTTGCAGTCGTGGACTATTGGAAGGAATTATTTGTTTCAGATTCAATCGCTGATAAAAAGGTGAGTAAGATGGAGGTGGTTGAACGGACGCTAAACCAGATAAAGAGGCCTGTTTTTCTTCTCTATCCGGCGAGAGTTCTTCCAGCGAGAAACGCAGCACGCCATTTTGTTGACTATGTATTTCAAGTTGATAGCACGACGCTTGAGGAAAGGGCGGATATTTGGTCTGCACTCTGGGAACAGAATGTGGTGGTTGCACCGGAAGTTACACCTGACAAACTTGCCCAAGAGTCCAACTTAAGCAACCTCAACCGACCAGAAATAGAAAGGGCGATTAGAAGATTGGTTGTGAATTTTTGGCTTGGCGACTGTTCGCCAATAACCATAAATCAGATTCAGCGTGTCGGACAGGAAATACATACTTCGCCGCAGGAATTATCGTTATTTGGATTTGGCAGGAAGGAAAGGTTGGGTATAAAGCCGGATATAAAGCCAGGGACACGGTCGGACGGACATTAACATATGAAGGTATTTGTGAAGGAAATCTGCCTTGTGCTCTTTAAGAAATAACGGCGTTTAATTGTAGCGGAGGGAATATGAAGGTATTCATGAAGGAAATCTGCCTTGTGCTTGCATCAATGCTTGTGAAGTATTCTGCTGAGATGAAAGATAGTCCCGAAAGTCAGGGTGAAGGCCAGGCTGCGCTGGATTTATGGAAAGATATCTATCGGCTTGCGAGCGCAATAGAGGCGCGGCTGGCAGGCGCAGTGGAGCAGGCGAAGAAGCAAACTGGCTAGAGTTGATTTTTCCTTACAGGGGAGTAGAATAGATCCGTATAGTCATGCATGACCGGAGTACTTAGCAAATGTTTAAGAAATTTATCTTGCTAAATTGGAAAATTAAGCGTTGATTTTTCAAGATTTACATAGTGGTCACAATTGTGCCAGTGCAGTGCGACAGACAAGATGAAGGCGTATTCCTTATCACTGCGTGGCCAGGCATATCGAGATTTGTGGTTGGACGGATAAACGACGTCTGTTGTCTATACCACCACTATTATGGGGGGTGATTAAGATGTGTGACATATATTTCTTTAATGTTGGAGTAAATAGTAAAAGCGCTAGCAGAGGCCTGATAAGTCCAATTATTCCTGATGCTAATAGATTTGAACTAGTCCCGATACCCGAAGAAGAAGAGAATCCCAAAATAAAAGAGGCATTGAAGAAGAAAGGGTTTGATGTAGGAAATTATACGGGTGATTTATATACTTATAAGAATATTTTTAATAAGAATGATTATCCGGAAGAGATAGGAAATGTATTGGAGAAAATAACATCAAAATATGGTGATATTCCAGTTCATTTTGACCCTGATTTTACTAATTTCACCTTTGGTGGGGTAGCTGACAACAAAGAGAAAAGCGAAATAGATAACAGCATAAGCTGTATACAACCAGGAGATTACCTATTCTTCTGGGCTGGATTAACACCATGTTCCTCTGAAAGACACAGTCCAAATTATCGGCAAGCCGATTTTTATTTTGTTGGTTATTTTGTTATTGAAAAACGTGTAAAGTTATCAGAATTTAAACAGGATGCACGATTGAAGGGAAATGCCCATGTAAGACTATATAAGGTCTTATGTAAGTATTTTGATAGTAAATTACCCGATATAGAGAATTTGGAAAATTATCTTAGCTTGGATATTCTAATCGGAGATAAGCAAAAAAGCAAGAAGTTTAACAAAGCCATTCCATTTGACCCTTTTGGGGAGAAAGAACTGGGGGATATTCTTAAGGATGCGAACGGAAATCTCATTAGAGATAAGTTAGGAATCTCAAACAGAAAGAAGTCAATTATTGGAAGTAATTTTCGTTGTAATAGGAGGGTTTTCCAAGGCAACGAAGCAGCGGATTTTTTGAAATATATTTGCAAATGGTTGGATAAGTAAAATGCTGCTTTGTCTAGCACAAACTAAATGTAAATGTAAATGTTATCCACGAAGTTGATTCTTGTTGCAAGGAGGGTAAACACATGGCAAATGAAAGGATTAAACTAAGTATTGGAGGGAAGGAGTACGATTTTGACGAAGAAAAAATCTGCTCGCTGATAGAAGGTTTCTGTTTGTTTGACCTTTCCTACGGCAACTACGATGGAATTGAGCCAGAATCGTTCGATGTTTACCAAGACAGCGAAACTGTTCAACAAGAAATAAAAAAATCTAAAAATCCGAAAGATAAGCGCAAAGTATTAGCCAAGGACGCCATCAAACTCGCTTTCCAGATTAGAGCAAGGTTTTCAGACAAACATGTGCGTGCCTATTTTGACGAGGATATTAAGAGGAAGGTAAGAAGCGCCCTTGGAGTCCTTAAGAACAAGGAAAACACACAGGACCGTGTCAAGCAAATGGAGAACCTTCTTGGATTGTTTTGTGATGAAGATAGAAAATTCAAATATAGATATCTCTTGGGAACTAACATCACGAAAATGCTCCATCGGTATGCTCCAGAAAGGATTCCCATTTTGGATAATCTATGCATGAAGCATCATTATAAAATTACACCTGGTACGTTAGACGACTCTCTCAAATTAATCAAGAACATTTGGGACGATGTGAGGAAGGCAGACAAGACACTCACTAAAATTAGTGAGAAACTAAAAAGCAAAGATATTTCTCTGTCCAAACTAAGAATTTTTGACATAATCCTCTGGACTCTATACAGAAGTAAAACAATACAGCGTGTCCCAGAAAACGAGATACTGAAATGAGGTGAGAAATGAGAAACTGGCAAGAACGATATGCTAGATTGATTCCAGTGAATTGGGATGTTTTGCCTGGACGCACTTACGAAGAACGACTCGCCTGGATGCAGAGGGACGAGCCGAAGGTGAAAGGTGGGGATGACTTTATTAAGCAACTTCGTGACCCTAATTTTCAGAACAAAAAGGCGCCTGCAGCTGGACTTTGGATACTGAATGACTTTAGGGGTCTGACAGCGATGCTGGAGGCACTGGAAAAAGAACAAGACTTAACAACAGCACTTAATATTGCAGAGCCCATTCTTTTCCTTTCATTTGAAGCGGCGGATGTTCATTTTCACAAGATTCTTAAGAAACCAAATGTTACTCCCAATGCGAAGCGAGCAATTGAAATAATCTTGAAAAAATCGAATTTGTTGGAAGAACCGGAGGAGGTTTGAAAAAGGAGGCCAGAGATGAATATATCTAAGGAGCAAAGAAAAGACTCATGTGAGCGTTATCAAAAGATAAAAGAAGAAATTTTTGACTACTTCAAGAAGAAGAAAGGAAGAGAGCCTGTACGTTTGGAAGAAGATGGTAAGCAGTTTGGTATCCCCTGGAAAGAATATGAGATAGGACTTTCTCCCATACTGGAAGGCGGACTCATAATAATGGGCATAAATCCTGGAAAACCAAAACCGGGAGAAGAATTTGACGATTCTAATGGCTGTCGTAACAATGAACCATGCGAAGAAAATCTTGTCTACAAAATAGGAAAGAATTCAAAGTACCTCTATTGGCTTCGACTCTATCAACTATTTGAAGAAATAGGCAAACTTGATTTGTTGGAAAGTGCATTTATTACTTTTTTGTGCTTTATTAGAACTCACACTGCTAAAGAAATTAAAGAGAAAAAGGAAGATATTAAGGAAAGTCTTGAAATTCACAGAAAAATTATTGAATATATAAAGCCAAAGTGTATCCTTTGCGTGGGTATCGGAAACCCTGGGTTTGGTTGGTTATACTCAAAGGTCAAAGAGAGAAATGAGATAGGGGATGGGGAAGTTCGCTACGACAGCTGTACTTACCAGCACTATAATGTCTGCGTGGCTGGTGTATTTGATTGGCGGTTCCCTACGATTTCGTCACCGGGAAGAACAATAAGGGTCATAGGAATTCCGCATATATCCGGCCGGAACATAGGCAGGTATGGAATTCGTCCAGGACAAGCTCCCTGGAATAAAATGGTAGAACGGCTACGAGAATATTTACCTAAGTGACTCAAAGATGCAGATTGCAGTGAGGGCGGAATATCCAGATAAAGAACCATCCAGATGGGTGGATGTACTCAAACAGTATCAAACAATTGGCAATGTCGAGCTGAGTTTTTATCTGCCTGAACCCTTTCTTCAAACAGTACATATTGAAGATGTTGTTGTACCTGTTAGAACATTAGATTTTTCTGTCTCATCGGTTCATATGGCACACGCCAGGATAACCGAACCTGCTGTATTCATATCTGTCCTTGAAAAGACCATAAAAATCGCTAAAGAGTTGAATTGCAATCTAATTGTAGCGCATCCCAGCAGAGGCCGTCTGGTAGATGTCAGAGATTTTATTACTCAGGAAGTAGACCCTCTGCTCGCCAAAAATCAGGTCTATCTTTGTTGGGAGACTTTCAGTGGCAGATTTCGGTTTCTTTCCGGTATTGAAGAAATAGTGAACTTTTGCCAAGATGAAAAACGCCACCGTGCTTGTTATGACTTTAGTCATACGCAGAATGAGCAGGAAAAGATATTGGGGGATATAGAAACCTATCTGCCCTGGATTGAAGTCTTCCATGTGTCAAACCGTATCATCTCCCAAAGGCTCCAGCATCTCCCCATTTTTTACAAATCTCCTGAGGGGCATAAACTTGACTTAGATTTTTTGCAGATTTTTGAATTTCTGAAAAACAAACACTTTGGTGGAAACGTTACACTGGAGTACCTTCCACAATTTCAACAATTTTTGGGGCCGGATGCTCAATACTTGTCAGAAGAATTTTGCGACTGATGAAAAAAGATGTCTGTAGGAGAAGAGTGGTTACTGAGTGAGGCGGTGGTAGTATTCTTCTATGATGTGGCGGTAGGCGTCCAGATAGCGTTATTTGAGTCCTTTAAGCACCTCGTGCCTGAAGTCAGGGGAGAGTTCCAGTCCCACTAGTCTGAGGACCACGTGGGTCGGTTTTTACTTCTTGTACGAAGTCACTATGGAAAGACCCAAGACCCTCCTCTTGCCACGGACCAAAAATACCCAAGAACCAAGTTTCAGTAAGATAAGAATTCCCAGTTATTTTTTGAAGATTAAGAATTCGTCCAGTAGATACGCTGGTTATAGCGATATCCAGGACAACTTCGGCGGAGCGTATTAATTTCCATTCCAGGATATAGTTAGCTTTATAAACATCAATCCCGTACACCAGGGGATTAACGACAATCTGAGTGGCGGGCGGTCCAGAATCATAAGAAGCACTAACGCCTTTCTTCAACAGTTCTCTTCTCATAACAAATTGAATGTCATTTACAGCAAACGGAAACTTGTCCGACTTAACCAAAATTTCAACTTTACCCATATCCCAGGGTGGAACTATAAATTTCTGACAGGCATCAGTAATAGCAAGAGCAAGCAGATGTTGGTCTATGGCGCTCGGTGTAAACTGTTGTGACTGTTCAATGGCTACAATCGGGGCAAGACCTGTGCGCGGTGAATGGACACACCCACACAAGTATAGAGTTAGTAACCCCAAAATGAAGATATATGATATTCGTTTCATGACAACCTCCCAAGCAAGCCGTGACCTCTCACTGTGGGTCTTAAAGTTATATGAGCCAGCACTATTTTATAATGTGAGGGTTAAGATAAAAAAATTGGCTCTTCCACATTAACGTATGCCAATAAACGAAGCTGGCGTTAGCTAGTTTGGGTGTAGAGAAGCGGAACCGTTTATCGGCTGTTAGTTGCCTTTTCAAAGAAAAGTTCGAGGTGAAGCCGAGAAAGTTGGCGGGCTCGCTCCTTATTTCTTTCGTCGTTTCTCATACCACTGCTGAATAAACATTGCGAGAATAATACCAAATAAAGCTAGACTTGAAAAACCAGTTATTATTTTAATCTTTTCTTTTTCGATATCTTTAATGACTAAATGAAAAGTTTTTCCTGATTCTAATTCTTTAGTTAATAAGTATCCTCCTGAAACTTTGTCTAATTTTATATCATCTGCACTTTCTATTTTAAAATTATCAGGGATATTTATCTCAAAAATAATATTTTTAACCTCTGCAGTAAGATAAGTTTCTCCATTTAACTGGGTTCCCGAAAACTTTGTATCAAAAAAATATTCGCGTTCCCATATACCATAGGATGTCTGTTTTAGAAAAGGTTCAATAATAACACTCATAGTCGGTTGTGAATTCCATACCTGACTCCATACCGGAACAAAACCATTTTTTATAAATGATGCTTTTATCAAATAGTCGGGTATGTTGTTTTTCTCATACTCTAATCTCTTTGTTGTATTATACATCTCTGAGCCATCACCCACCATATACCAAAAGTTTATTTCTTGTTTAAAGTTCTCGTAGCCGATTTTAAATTCATTCCAAGATTCTTTAAATAAATTACTAATTTTAAATTTCACATACCGAATCGGATATTTTTGTTTCGAGGCAATAGATTGTTGTGTTTCATTACCACTAACGGTAACTGAAACTTTTTGCACATCTCCCTGAGAAACTCCATAGTATATTTTTATAGGTTCTAGAGAAATTTTATCGTAAAATAATGGCGTTGAAAAGTATAAGTAAGAACCTATTGAAATCAAAAGTATTACTACTAAAATAAATGTTTTAATTTGAATCTTCATACCAGTATATTAATAAGCTCTACTTAAAAAGTATTCTAAATCCTTCGCCCGCCAATTGCAACTAACTAAAAATAGCCGAACTACTTCGCCTATGCTACCAAATTGGCATATTTTGCGAAGTGTTCTGCCTATATACTCTCCTCTTGTTTTACTGCTTGCCTCTTTCCCTTCCCACCAACTCATCTAATGTTATTCCGAAGGCATCCGCTATCTTAATCATAGTTTGAATAGTGGGCTCTTTTGCGGCGCCTTGTTCTATTTTTGTTATGGTATTATAAGATAGCCCTGCTTTCTCAGCCAATTTCTGCTGAGACCAGTTATGTTTCTTTCTATATGATTTTATTCTTTTAGCCAACATTTCTACTTGACAAAATAGTATAAATGTAGTAGTATATTGTTATCACTTCTACTATATTGAAACTACTATAATCTTACTATTAAAATCGGAAGGAGTCAAGCAGAAATGTGGTTGTTGAATTTGAGGTGCAATTCATATAAAAGGAGCTATTTCTGGGTTGAAGTTGAGTTGATGAAGAAGACAAGAAAAGCGGTGTTGGTGAGGTTTGATGGAAGGCGGGCGTGGATGCCGAAAGTATGGATACTGAAGATGAAGCGGATTGGAGAAGGCGTAGCAAGGATTAAGGTATCAGAGTATGACTGGGCGAAGAAGTTTGTGTGATACAGGATGCGAGATTCTTCGTCTTCGGCCCAGAATGACATTTATTGGATGCGGCGGCGGTATACCTCGGGGTAGCGTTGTTTGAAACCTTCAAGCATTTTGCACCTGAAGTCCAGAGAGAGTTCAAGGTCTTCTGGCTTTGGAATGCGGACTTGCCCTTCCAGGTAACCCATTCTACCGCCAGGAAGGTTACCTCCTGCCGGCTGGACAAAACTTGCCATTGGCAGCCCCTCCCTTATACTCAATTCTTTGCTCCCTCTGGAGGATGTTAATGATTCTTTTTTGGCGCCGATTTATTTCTTCATAATTCCACACTACAGACAGCATGTACTAGTTTGCTTATTGTGTCCAGATATCATAGGGCGGGTAAATTATCATAGAGCTTAGATATGATGGATGCTTTTTCTTTGCAGACTCTGCTATTGATAAACTTTTCAACTTTTAGACACCTGAAGACATTCCATGGTTTGCCGATCAGAAAAATCCCGTCAATACAACATCTAGCTGCCTCAATAGTTGTCTCAGTGATGGGATGGTCAACAGGGAAATCTGCTAAAGTTGAATTACTCTCCATGATTCTTTTAAGGAGAGGTCTCGCATAAACTAGGTCACAGCTATTTTGTATTTGACTAAGAACGAAGTCTCGTTTGCTTATATCTATTATACCAATGGTTAAATCTTGTGGTTGCCGATGTTTAAACTTCGGGAAGAACCCCTTTTTGAATATCCCTTCCAACAATGACCACGTGAATCGCGGATTAAGTTCTCCTCCGGAACCGATACCAATATGCCATTTCTCGTCCTTTACTGTAAACACCAATGACATACCAATATCATGACCACAGGCTTCCTGCAAGACAATAGGTTCCCATTCGTTGATGACCCTAATATTGCGAACAGCAAATTGTACTTTTTGCGGTATAGAATCCAACAATTTGCTCATATGATCGTCGTCATACTTACATGGAATGTTTGAAAACCTCAATACGCATCTATATTTTACATCAAACTTTGCTTCCAAGACTTTGATAATTTCGGGCTTTACATTTTTGAATTGTGTGCATAATCTAATTTCTGAATTAGCAACGTGTTTTGTCTTGATCTCAAATAGGATTCTCTTGTTGTTGAACGAGACAGTAAGATCTATAAGATCTATCTTCTTGTTACCATATTTCATCTCATATTTTTCATATTTTGGATCATACCTGCGGAACGCGTAAGCAAAATATAGCACCAAAAGATTATGGTATAAATCCCTGCTGTTGTCAGTCAGTTCTTCAAGAAGACCACTAACTCCCTCACGCTTTCGTAAGGCTGTTGCCATGCGCGCCACTTCCTCTTGAAGATGAGGATCTGTTATTCTTGCACAGATAAGCTGGGATATGTTTCGTTTCAAAGTCATGGAATCTGTGAACCTATTAATGCACCTTGCCCTTCGGTAAACGTTATTCTACCCCTCCAAGGACTTTCTTTGTGGAGTTTCGGCAAAATTCCAGGTTTTCTGGATTGGAACAACTGCTATAATTTTTTAGCGTAGACACTAAGCTAAATTCTCCGTATGATGTTGCCTGTTATTTCAACAGCCTATTTTCTACCCTTATGTTCCATAGCGCCTTAGAATTCTTTGCCTGTCTTCCTTTGGCTTA